>Ga0134125_10000800_pt1 | contig 41093 bp, 90 predicted proteins | sample KB31751_FD_96464 | JGI IMG/M metagenome (GOLD analysis project Ga0134125, IMG submission 96464) | Terrestrial soil microbial communities with excess Nitrogen fertilizer from Kellogg Biological Station, Michigan, USA - KB3-175-1 | ecosystem: Environmental > Terrestrial > Soil > Unclassified ...
TCTATCTTTTCTAACATTCAATCCATGATTAGTACCAAAACAACCCATTCCAAGAGGAATACCAGTTTCGGTAAGAAACTTAGATTGTTCGGCCACATGTCTTTGGCCGCATGAACCTATGCAATTTTTGCAACACCTTATATCCGAGATAGGCTCCCCATTTTGCAGGACTGCCTCATTATTTTTTGAATATAATCTCCCACCCATTGAGACTATTGGAAGATTAAAGGTTTGTAATGTTTGTAGGTAATCTATCTTAATTTGAGACATTTCACACCTTAGGGTCAATCACGCCTTCGCGCAGAAAAGACGCATTTAAAACGTCAAAACGGACAGTATCACAGGGAAAATAGTTTTTATTCGCCCCGAAATTAATTAGGGAGGTAAAATACATCATCATCAGGGCCGCTGCCATAAAATTTGTGGCGATAATCTGGCCTCCCGATGGAAGCTTGCTCAATTGCTCACAACTCATTTGGGAACGGTCGCCGTCCATCTTCTCTTGGATTTCGGGAAACCGATTAAAGATAGTAGGAGTCATATCTCGCCCACTCTTTCGGACGCGATATTGAACTTGCCCATCCACCTTTTCATTACCTGCACAAATATGAACCGCGTCCTTAAGCTGACTAATACGGGTTTCAACCAAACGTCGGGCTACATGATTATCTACACAGTTAAATACTACTGTTCCTTCTTCGAGGATAGAATTAACATTTTTATCCCCAACATATTCCCCAATATAGGTTAACCTTTCATTAATTTGTGGAAATCTCTGCGAAATAATAGCGGCCTGGGCTTCTGCCTTGTTATATCCCTCAAGTTTGTAATGAAAATTCTGCCTACTAGCGTTATCGGCCGAATACTTGTCCCCATCAACTAGCCAGAATTGACCAGTAAAATCAGGGGAGTTTTCTAAAAATCGGGATAACACGTCAATTAAATAAGAACCCGTTCCGCCACACCCAATAACTACAACTTTCTTAATTTGTCCCAATTTCATGCTATGGTAACCTTTCCTAAATCTACAATAATAATCTGTTCAAGGTGTGGAAATTTAATCATCGCGCGGCCATTGGAAGTCAACCCCCTAAAAGTACCGCGAACTAATTGGTTACCACCTCCCACTAGGACCGGGCTATTTAGCTCTGGAATATCGGAAATTTTCTCTTCTAAAGAAAGTCCACTATTCGCATTTTTACGCAATAAATGATATGGTTTTTGTCTCTCTAACCAATGTGGAGTATATCCACCACCTCCACGTTGGGCTCCGAATCCGAAATTAGTGTGAGTGTAAGTATACGTATTCTTTTCAATAAAGCAACGATTTTGATATATAGGAAGTTGGGCCTCTACACCATCAAAATCTCGAAGCGATTCAATAGGGTTTTCTCCAAGTTCAACCACGTCGGTAATATCTTGGAGTTTCAACGAACAAGTGTTACCAATAATTCTTTGGCAGAATTCCACTCCCATCGTTATTTTACCAATGGTAATATGAATCCCGTCAAACCCAAATTCATCCCCATCATCTGTGCCCGAATGGAAGGCTCCCATATTACAATGGCTATGGATGGTCCCATATTGTTGGTAGCCATCAGCTAGTAACTGTAGACGTTCTGAGTTTACCTCATTTAGGGCCTGTTCCCAGTTAGGTTTTTTTGAAGCTTCATCAATAGCCCGCTTAACCCTTCCGTCTGGCGCGTCTGCCGATAAAACGTAGGTAACGCTAGCTCCAGAAAGACCAAGTTGTAACGGAATTAATGCTTTCCAGTCCTTTTTCTCTGAATTATAAAACCAAATAGTGGCGCATTCAGTCTTATATTCGTTATAAATATCTCGAAAAAATCGCCCCACTTTTCTAAAGGTTTCAAGAGGCATCTTGGCTCCATTCCAAGAAATCATTCCGACAGCAGGAGTACCGTCAGCATGAACAATTCCCCCGTCTCCAAGGGCCTTATTTGTGATACGTAGCACTACTTCAAAGGGAACGTCCGCAAGCTTCATCATCCGTTTAATATTTTGGGCTCGTTCCCCAAAAACTGGAACGGTAGATTCTTCCTGTTGATTTTTAAATCCATTAGGCTTGGAAACAGAAAAACAGGCCCCTCTTTTACCACGACAGATGAAAGTACCATTACAGGTAACTATATAGTAGAGAAATGCACCTTCCTCATCTAAAAGGTTCTCTTTTCTTACGTCAATTTCGGTATATTTGGAATCGCCCGTAAGAATAAATGTGGGTACAAATTCACCTTCAAGTCTAGTAATCATAGAATTCCTATTTCATTAACCTTGTGAACGGCGGTAGAAGTATCTTCCTTATCACTACTAACGTAACAAGCACCTACTAGTTTTTTAAACTGTTCTCTAGAAGAACCCGACATTGATTTAGCCGCCGCTCCTGCCAGGGCGGACCCCATTAGTTGCCCGAAGTCATCGAGCGTTGAACTCTCTCGATTAACTGCTGGACTGTCTTTTGGTCGTTTGCGTGCGGTCGCCATGAGATTTTATCCTGAATAGCAAAATAAGGGTTTTGAACGGTCATTTCCGCCCAACGGTCAAGATTTCCTATTTCTACCGGAATTTCATTTCCGTGTCCGCGTAAATCGTCGTTCCAGGTAGACTGGAAAATTAAATTAAATAACATTGAGACATATCGCCGCCAAGAAACACCTTCCAAATTTACCTTAACAGTACCCCAACAGAATCTTCCGTCGTTATGTTGGTTATTCATTGGGAAACGAAAGATTTCATCGGTCGGCGCATCTAATTGATTTTTAGTAAGAAACAAAAAGCTATTATTCGTATCAATCGCCCATTGGCCCTTAGAATCTTCCTTAATTACTGTCAGAAGATGCATAAAAGGGACAGAGATACGATAAGTCTTTGTTTCGGACATATTACTTCCCCTATAGAGAACGTCAATCTCTTTTGGGGGCCGGCTCATAATAATTAAATGAGTAGTAACGTCAGAACGAATTGCTGGAAGCCGTTGATAGAAAGTACAATTCAACGGAAGAAAGACAGAGCTACACCCCCTAAAGGTGTTAAGATTGTCCAGCATAGCCCCAAGACTACATTTCCCTTGTACAGTCGGGATGGGCTCTGTATCACCAATTTGAATATCTTTCATTGAGGGCAAAGCAAGATGCCGTTTTAATGTTTCGACACCTTCTTTTACTTGAGTATCTTCCACTTTGGAAGAAAAATCATCAAGTAAGGTTCCCAACTTTTCTTTTTCGTCTCTGAATTCAGCACTTTCCTGAATTATATAAACATTATCTTGGCGGACCATAAGAACTTGAGCTTCTTTTAGGTCCCTTTTATATGCAATTTTACTTTGCCCACAATTTGGGCATTTGATAACATCTGCGCTCATAAGGACTCCAAAAAAAAGAGGGTGGGGGCTGAAGCCCCCACCCCAAACAACATGGGGTTAGTTGCCCTTCGTGCCAGCCGGCTTGGTGAACCGAAGTTCATCATCGTCGGCCAGAGTGTACGAATCGGGCTTCGCGGCGAAAGGACCGTTATCCACAGTCTTCACTTCGGCGGTTTCACCGCCTGCGAGACTGAGCAACTCCTTAATCGACTGGTTGGCGCGAACTTGACCAATCGTCTGACCAATCAAGTTTTGAGCACGAAACGAGTTGGCACCGCTGGTAACCTTCACAGACATCCTAGGACTCCTCAATTGAAGAAAGAAAAACACCACCTACGTTAACGCTAGCATGTTTAAAAACTTCGGCTTGCTCTTTATCAGTCGTGGACTCTATGCTTCCATTAGGAAGCTGTAAGATTGCCCAAAATTCGTGTTTTGCAAGTTCCTCTTTAAGTTCTGTAACACGCTTGTCTACATACATTATAGCCTTGGATGGGGACTTTATCAAGTCCTCTCCGAGAAAGGACATTAATTTTTCTTGAATCTCTCGCTTAACAATAGCGGATTCAAAAAGACGGGCGAACGCGAGTCTGGCGCGATAGTTAGAATAAACATCAATATACTCAACGCCGGGCACGGCCTCTATAAGTTCAAGTATCTCTTGCGTAAGCTTAAAGTTAGTATGCATCAACCAATAATTAAAACTTTGGGTGGATTGGATGGGCACCGGCCCCCTAGGGGTAAATATTACGGGCTGGCCCATTGGCATTGTTTGGACGTAGCTGTCTTCTTCGTCAAACTCGCGGTCTAATTCAGCATGTTCACTTTCTTCCATTACAGTTTCCGCGACAGACACCCATTTTTCCCACGCTATTTTAGGCTGCATATATAGTCCCGAATACTACCTTTTGAATAGAAAAAATTTATCCAATTCAGTATTACTGGACAATATGGAGCAAATTTTTCGTAAACTTGTGAATTTATGGAAGGGTTAATAAAAGGTTTTATGTTATTTAAGAAAGGAAACATTATAGTATCATCTAAAAATAAGATAAATTCCCCTTCTTTTAAATGCTCTCTAGTTCTCCAATGGGTAAAAGTTTTAAAGTTATCAAAATATTGTTCTTCATGTGGAACATGAGCATAATTAATTAAATCTAAACCTAGATTTTTAAGCTGGAGATATCTCTGATAAGGACAGTTTGACCTAGTAATTTTTAGAAGTTGATTCACACAATTTTAATCCTATTATGACTAAACCACGAAAAGGCCATTTCGCGAAAATATTCCTCGAAATCTAATTCATTATATTTAAACCTACGTCGAATCTCCCTTAAAGTCCTTTGTTGAACTTCGCCGAATGAAAATGATTTTAGCTCTTTACCTAATTTAGGCGTCAACCCGTTAAGTGCCCGCTTACCTTCCCGATTTAGAAAGGACCACACGGCGCTATCCAATGGACAGACCCTAACCCATTCGGGCGTTTCCTCCCACTTTATATCATAGGGCGCACCCTTGGGTTTATTTTTTTCCAGAAAGTTCCCCAGACTCGAAAATTCTTTTAACATCAGCGGGCTCCAAGCCGTCAATCCGGGTAAAGTAGGGAAGGATAGTATCCTTCTTAATAATCAGCATTAGTGAATTATCATCGCCCCCGAACGTTATGAATCCATCATACCACGCAAGTACCACCTTGTCAAGTATATTTCTTAGCGTCTCAGAATGAGACAGCCAAACACTCTTATCGGGCAATACATGAACCCAAAAGGTTGCTCTAGTACCGAGCACCCCTGAGAATTTATTACTTTTAGTGTTGTATAATTCAAAAGCAAGATTTCCAGTAAAATGAGATTTATCATCGTATTTAACCTCTAGTGTAACCCCTAGAGGCTCGATACTTAAATCATATGCCGCAAATTCTCCTGTTTTTTGATGGACAGAATAGCCAGCGCTTTCGAGCAGTCTTTTTATAAGATTTTCGCCAGTTTTACCGCTGGCTAGACTGGCCATAAAGCCTTTGCGACCGCTCATACTTTTTACGAAGTTTCTCTATTCCATATGAAATACATTGTTCGACGGCTTGTGCCGTCACATTAAATTGTCTCCCTATCGCACCAAAGGACATATTATTAACAAAACGTTCTTTCATATATTGCTGACACTCAACAGATAGACCGCCCGTCTCTATCATATAATAGAATTGGCGAAGGGAATCATCAACTGACAAAGCCGTTTCTACATTATTTTTAGCTCCTATGGTGCTAGATAGAGGCGTCCGCTCTCCTAGTTCGCGGTCAATTGAATCCAAACCTAGGTTGAGAAGCGTCCTAGTTAATTTAGAGTAGGACTTGATAGCAAATCTGGCATTTGCAACGCGGTAGGAGGACCGGTTACAATGTAGGTCGGGCATCCAACGCCAATCGCCCATCATTACGTGATGTGCTACGTAAGAGACGGCTTCGTCACACCGAAGCATTTTGGGGGCGAAATTTGCGGCATACTTCCCGATGAACTTACGGGAATAGAGTAGATATGCCTTGAGAGGTAGGAATACTCTTTCTTGCTCTGAGGGGTTAAGTTTCCTATAGTTATAATACAGAGGTTGCTTAACTTCTTGCATAGCTAACATTCGTTAGACTCCACTTTGGTTGTGCGCAACCTCCCTTAGGTCGCGCTCTCATTCCATAGCAATTCAGTGCCGAGAACCAAAATGAAGCGCATCGTATTTCTAACGATACACTCCGTTGAAAACCTTTGTCCGAGTTCTCCTCTTTTTAGGAAAAATATAGTGACGTACTTTTTATTAACTTTGCCTTCAGGCAACAAAGGAGCCCGGCTTGCGCCGGGCTCCGATGTTAAGGAAAATTTACTCAGTCTTGGTTTCTTGCGAAACCTCCTTCAACGTTTTCTTACCGTTACCCTTCTTCTTTTTATGGGTGTCGGCCGGAACTTCACCCTCCACATGGGGGGCAGCTTCGGTTGAGGTAGGCGTCTCAGTGGAAACTTGGGTTTCAGTAGTCTCAGTAGTCTTATCCTTAGACGGTCGCCCACGCTTACCCTTAGGGGTTTGCAAACCAAGGGCGCTATACGAAAGGCACTTGACCAACTGAGCCGGGTAATCGTCGATAAACTCAATACCTTCCTTTTCCTTACCAATTTCGGGCTTGAGATTATAGAACAATTCACGAGCAAAGTTAGCAACAAATTCCCGTTTGTGCTGGTTGGACAGGTTGCTTCTGCGCGGAACGTGCAGGGTAGCTTCTGCCGCCACCACCAAGTTAACAAAATCTTCTTCGGTCGGTTCATCCTGCTTTTTTAAGAGGCAAAGAGCCGCCAACATGTTTCCCACCGCAATTTGGAGGGTTACGCCACCCTTCGTATAGGCGGGATAAGAAAGAATCATATCGGAGTCAAGCATCTTGGGTCGGCTATTCTGGATGGCCCGGAAAGCAGCTACATAAATAGCAGCAAGCCAAGCAGCGTCCTTTCCATGAGCCATCGCAATTTTCGCACCACCCACAACAGAATACGTCAAGTCAGACGCACCCTTTGCGAGGATAGTGCTAACCGGCATTTGTTCGCCGTAAGAATCGAATCGGAAATCATTGTGCCAGGGGCTCGTTTCATCCTGATTCAAAATCTTTGCGGTATCCAAAGCTACCGGCATAGATGGGTCGTTCAAAATACCCTCCTGAATCTTCATAACGTTCATATGGGCAGCATCGACACTTCGACCCATTTGGAGATTGGCGAAATCTCGGCGCGGGTCATTGTCGATAAGAACCAGGGCCGTGATAGTCTGAGCTTCGATAACCTTTTTCGTATCCGGTCCAGCAGCCGCATAAATCTCAGTCAGAGCGGCCAAACCATGTTGACCATCCAACAACGGAATAAACTCAGCACCTTCAACCGTCAACGTAGCTTCATTCCCGTGCAATTCCAAACGGTCCTTCTGTTCTGGGGTCAACCCAGCTTCAATGGCGCGGGGGGTAAAATCGTCCGCATTCATCGCTCGCTTTAGCCGCTTTACATGGGCCGGAAAGAGAGCCCGTTGCTCGCCTTCTCCGGTCAAACCCGAATAGGGGCGGCTCCGATACACCTTGACCGCTTCCGCATAGGGAAGGTCCACCGTGAAATAACGGCGAGGATGCTTCCCAAGACCAAACTTCGCAACCTTCCCACTCAACGTAACAGTAGCCATAACTCAAACCCTTTCAAAAAGAGAGTATAGTGAGCACCGACATGGTGCTTCCAATCCACACCCTCATTATAGCAAGGGTTGCAAGCCTGTCAAGAGGCTTTTTTGAAATATCTGGAACTCCGACCAATCATCTGGGAAATTTCTTCCTTAATTGAAAAAGGGGCCGCGTTCTCATTCCCAATAAGGGAACCAACATGGACCGCATTCGTTACAGCATAATATAAAGCCGCTTCTCGCGAGTATACATCTAGATTATGCCGACAGAGACTCCAGCCGATATGAATAAATCCATCCCTCTGAAAGGCTACTAACAAACCCCGCAAATGAACACGCTCGCCCGCATGATTGTACTTCCATAATCTACTCCGCAATACCGGACCAAGTTTCACAAATTCCTGGTTATGCTTTCTCATATCAGAAAGGACTGTTCTACTAATCTTTAGTCGGCCCATATATTTTTACCCTTACTTGGCTTCTGTGGTCTAAATAAAATTGCAAGGACTATTAGCCAAAAACAAATATCAAAAAATGTCATCTTCGCACCTATGGAGAAAATAGTCTGTGACATATTCTTCCAAAGGTAAATTATTATGGGTCCACTTTAAAAGTCCTTCGTCGCTAAAAGCGACATCAGTATTTGGATTAAAGTTTAAAAGTTTAAGTTTACGTTGTCGTTTCCCATACTGTCGGCCCTTGACAGAACCGTGGTCCAAATGTATGATTTCATTATTAACATATGAAACCTTTCCTTTAACTAGTTCGTAGAACTTTTGTCCCCAGGTCGTGCGACCCTTCCCGAACATAGCGTAAGCCGCCTCGTGGTCTGCCCCACCTACTATTGAATAAGGATAAAGACCATTCTGTAGAACTTCCTTTCGATAAGCCCAGGCGTATCCGGGGTGTCCGTGGAGTTTAGAGTTGTTAAGACAACCTTCTCCATAGGCTTGAACCGAAGCAACTAAGCCAACAATATTTTTCTTACTATGTGAGCCTTGTGCGAACCTAAATAATTGGATTGCCGCGTAATCTTTTAATTTCTTCTTTGTTTCTAAAACCCAAGGTTCCGTAAAAATAATATCGCTGTCTATGACAGCTACAAAATCAGTTTCCTCTTCTATGGTCCTAAACCCGTGATTAAGAGCCGCTTCTTTTTGCCAAAGTATTGAATTGCTACGCAATTGGATTAATAGGTTCGCATCCCCTCTTTTAAGACTAAATTCTTGATTGCCGAAGGCAATCTCTACAGTACAAACCGGAACCGTCAGTTGTTCTAGGAATCTATAGTAGTTCGCTACTCTAACTTTTGATGGAACCGGCTGAAAGAGCGTAGTTATCGCCCACATGGGATTCTAACGAATCCGTTAGGATTCAGTCTACTCCTTTGAGCGACATTGAGCGAACCGCCATATTTTTAACGAGTTTATACCATCCTTTAACTTGTAATTCTGCATGGTCACCTTCTGAATGGACCAACCTAACATCGTTTGCAAAATTATTCCATCTTTATTAATTCGTCCATCGCATGTACTTAATCTATGTTCCGCGCTATTTTGATTTCTTTGTAATAGTTAATGACACTGGGTAATCCTTCCTTAAGAGAAACTTTAGGGGAATAATTTAAAAACTTACGAGCTAATGAACTATCCAGGCTACGCCTAGGTTGACCATTCGGGCGAGACTCATCGAAAACGATTTTACCGGTAAAACCAGTTAATCCTGATATAAGGTGGGCTAGCTCACCTATAGAAATCTCTTCATAACCTCCGATGTTAAGGGGTTGAGCCTCATCATATTTTTCTAAAGCTGCTACGACGGCGGCACAGAAGTCGTCAACATATAAAAATTCACGGGTGGCTTCGCCAGTCCCCCAGATAGTAACAGTTGGCTCGCCACTAAGGAATTTGCGAATAAGAGCCGGTATAACGTGGGACTTATTTTCATCAAATGAATCAAATTTCCCGTACATATTGGTAGGTAACAAAGTTATCACATTCAAACCGTGTTGCGCCCGATAAGCCTCTGCCGCCGTTAAAAGGGCGCGTTTGGCCACCCCATAAGGAGCGTTGCTGGGTTCAGGCGCACCTTCCCAGATATCCTTTTCTTGAAACGGAACAGGGGGATTCTCGGGATAGCTACAAACCGTTCCAACCTGAAGAACTTTCCTTACCTTATATTTAACCGAAGCCTCCAATATATTAACGCCCATCAAAATATTTTTAGTAAAGAAATCGGCGGGCGATTTTAGATTAGCCTGAATCCCCCCACACTTGGCCGCTAAATGTACAACAATATCGGGGCGGTAGTAGGAAAAGATTGAGTCCACCCTAATAGGGGAAGTGAAGTCACCGCGAGCAGTAATAACTTCATAGTCCTTCAAGAAGGACTTTAAATTTTGCCCTACAAAGCCCCGGTCGCCGCTCAATAGTAATCGTAGTTTATTCATAGACTATGGACTCACCATTAATGGTGGTATAAGAGTTAAACTCTTCCAAATAAATACAATCCAGTCGTTCATAGTATGAATGAATTGAATATTGTTCAAAAAGATAATATCTTAGTTTATTAAAAAATCTTTTAATTATATTTTTATGTAAGAATCCTTTAAAAATTTCAACTTGAATAGCTTCAAAACAAAAATATTTATAATTTACAATATATAAATCATTATCTCGTTTTAATTTCATTCCATTTTCAACAATCATCGCTTTAGGCGGCCTAGTAATCTTTAGTAAAGTTTGCATGTTATATTATAGTGATGGATGGTCAATCTATCAATGGAACATCTAAGTTCTGAAATATAAAAGGTTTAGGGTGTCTTTCAAATGTAAATATTCGTGAAGCATATCTCCACACTGGTCTTTTAATATTACTTTCTACTGGAAATTGACATAATTTAGGAAAGGGATGGTTTTTATTTTGTAGATATTCAGTAAAATCTATCAGAATACTCCTACTACTTTTACTTAACGCTTTAGCGGGAATTAATCTATAGGTAGAGCCTGCGAAAGCATATAAAACCATTATTTCTCTAGGTCTAGTTACACGCAATAACTGGTACATTCGGCACCATAAACTATTAGAGGTAAAAATACTATCCGGCCCTCGATAAAATCATTATGCGTCTCTACGAGACGCCTTAACATTTGAATACTATCAGTAAAATATTCAACTTCTTTAAAATCGTCCAGACAAGCCTGACAGGCATTGACCCTATATATTGGTTGAACCTGACTATATTTTAAATATTTACGTACATTAACTTTTAAATCTTGAACGGCGTGTGTTGCTGGTCCACCACAAAACGCGCATCTACAGTGTTTCTTTTTCATTCAAAATATTCCGGGTAAAGTTGTAGGAGGGTAGGACCTCCGGGTTCTAGAGACATTGAATATAAATTTAAAAATCCGTTCAGGCCAGAAGCGGCGTTAATTTTACTTATACTTTTACAATCAACTCTAACATGACAAGGTTTTTGTATATTTTCAATCCTAACTTCACTGGTTGTTACATATATGAAAATATCATTTTTATAATATAATTTAGTTCCTATAGGTATATGTGGCTGTTTTGGTCGAGTAAGTTTAAGTATATTGTTCATAATTAATTAGAGAAATAGCCGGCGCAATACCAGATATTATTCCGTCCTTGCCGCATCGCAAAAGCATAGCGTTTATATGGAGTTTGTAAGGTCTCCCAGTGTCCCGACGAAGCTTTCCAACATTTAAAGGCTTCCACCGAGCTTTGGCACATATCCTGCCATCCCCAACTTTCTGCGACTACAGAGCTAAGTCCAGGTCTTGTATAGGTCGCGAATTGCGAACCGAATAGTTGGTGGCCGCTCTGACAGTACTGCGCACAATAAGCGGCTTGGGCTACCGCCAATAAATAAAGATTTTCATCAAAATTTCCTTGAACGGCTGGAAGTCTCATATTCTGCGCAGCAGAATTAATAGCATCATCAGGAGTTGCGGACAACCCAATAGATACGATGAGTATCAATAACATGAAGTTCCTTTAAATTTTTCAGGAAAAAGGTCTATGAGACGTTCGCCAGTTTCTAATCTAAATACACAAAGTCTTACATCAAATCTATTGGTATGAACAGCTAAAATATTTTCTGTTAAAAAAGGTTCGCTATTAATTATAAACTCTTCGGACTTAATACCATCATTATAAATGATTACTGTTCCTATCGGCAACGGCCATATTATTTTACTTCTGGTTACCCTAAGAAGATTGTACATATGGAGTACCATCAAGATTTTTAATATTAGAAATATGTCGCCATGCTTCCCAGGCACGTTTACCCATAAGGTCACGGACTACATTAAAATCTTCAAATTTTTCTAATACTATCCCATCTTTATTATACCAAGGCTGACAAGAAATTAGTGCTTTTTCATTTCTAAATTCTCTAACCAATATAGGAACCCATTGTATTGAATTCCAATGATAAAGAAAATTACACCCGTCTTTAAACGGTCGAGTAATTTTTAATATTTGATACATATCCCCCTCTCGGGTGGTGAACCGAATATGACCATCCATATCATACTACAGCTTGACAGGTTTGTCAAGGTATGGTAAGATAAAGCCTTATCCAGTAAAAGGTTACATCCATTCAGTATCAACCCAATTTTCAGAAAGGGCACCTTTGTTAGTAAAAATTGTTGAGGGCGAGCTAGCTGGGGCTATAGGCAAGATAGTCGGGCGCGGCGCACATACTTATAGGGTTCGGCTCTTGCGAGCCGTTCCATCTGGAGTTTATAAAGCTGGGTCAACTCTCCCAATGGTAGCTAGCCAATTTCAAGAAATAAAATTAAATAAAGTTACTTCTTAGAAAAGGACTTGTCCTTGACTCAATTTGTAGGATATGGATTCGCCCCCACCGGGCGCGGATGCTATGCGCAATATACTATTTTTTTCTTACCACCGTCTGGATGGGCGGTTTCCATTCATGAAGTCCCCGGTCTATCCACAGAGAAGGAATTAAGACAAAATTTAGGGGCACAACCAACAGAAATAAGAAATGTTAAATATCGTTTTGAATGTGTTCCGTGGAAAAAAAGGGAAATTATTTTGGATTATATGGGCGTTTCCACTATGAAAATTTACTGGGCGGCTGAAACCGTAATTAAAAATGAGCATACCCCCGTATAAACTTTCTGGGCCAGATATTTACTTTTTAGTTGTTTGTGTTCTTTTAGGGTTAATATTTTCAATTTTTGGGTCATTGTGAGTTTAATAATATGTTAAAGACCGGGAAAAATTATTTAATTACATTTAATAAAATTACTTTCGTTACCACTGTGATGGGCGATTGTATGAATTTTATTGAGGGGCAATATTTAATAGGAAAGTTTCACTTCTTTGAAGCGGCTATAGGCCGCTTTTGGTTTGACATTGAACATCCCATTCAATCATTCGTGGCGGTCCCTAAAAGTGAGGCTATAACTTTTGAGGAAATAGTTGAATATGGGGAATTTATTAAACAATGAGTAGAACTAAAAAAGGCTCAAAAGGTCCAGGCCATGAATATTGGGGCCGTCGCTCTGAGTACAGAGTACCAGGGAAATTGTCTAAAAAATTAACGCATCGAAAAGAAAGGAAGCAAGGTAAGAAGGATGCTAGCAGTTAGGAAAAAATTTATTATCAGTGAACACGCGGTAGACCGTTATATTGAACGAAAATATCCTTCTTTAACTAGGGGCGAGGCCATGACCTTACTAGAGAAAGAATTAACACAAGTTCAAATCTGCCCGCGCAAAAAGAGGGCTAAACTTTTAGGATTAAAGTCCTATAAAGAACGTTCTCGGAGGGGCGATGTTGTTGTTTTTTGGTTTTATGAGGGATATATTTTTGTATCTAAACAAGTCGCTGTAGCGACTTATAATTTATTGACGGTAATAAAGACTATATGAAAACTATAAATAAATCAACGTTAATTGGACAGAAAGCTACATTGGTTGGTTCCGGGTTTCAAGTTCATCTAGTGAAGAAAGATTGGATAACCAATATCACGGTATACTTCGTGAAGCCCAATCGTTATATTATTTGTTTAAATGAACTTCGCCGTCAAGATGCCCGGCCCCAAGCACAGATAGACTCTCTAGGCACCGAAGTACCTGCCGAGTTGATTATGCCGTTCGCCCAACGTGAACTTCAAGGAACAAATTTGGAAAATATAGGAGTGATTAAGGAAGCATTACTAGATTTAAAGTTGAAATGGATATAGGGCCAGTGCCGAGAGTTGAACTCGGAAAAAGTGATTACAGGTCACTCGGTTTGCCAATTAGCCTACACTGGCGATTCTATTAATTATCTCACCTTGCATTCAAAAGCGTGAGCTATAGCTTCTTTCGTTCCCTGAGGCCAGGGCACTTCCCACATCTGAATAGCCGCGCCGGGTTTGCTGACTAGAACCCTCTCTTGTGGGCCTTTCGGCTCTATCCACAGTGCGGGCATCTCTTTAGTATAATTTTAAATGCTCCGTTATAGAATCTATGATATGGTGGTCGTCTGGACCTATTGCCACCGCCGTAATAGTCGGTACGTTATTAAACTCGGTAAGCCCGCAATCTGTAATGATATAACTTAGTACACCTAAATCTTTAGCGGCTTTTGATAATTCAATTATTTCTTCTTCGCTGTTAACTTGACAGACAACCTTTGTAAAAATACCACCAAGCCAGGATTTAGCGAAATCTGATAATCTAAAATAATGTTTTATAAAACCAATTAATGTAATCTTTTCAGGTATGAGAAATTTCATAGATGCATGGGCACCTTGAGCTATTTCTTTACCTCGCCGCATCTTTAGGTCTTTTCTTATTACAATAACCTGTTTAGTTGGATAATTATATCTCATGTAGTTCTGCGCCCCATAAAGGGTAGTAGCCTCTGTTTCTTTTTGTACCTATCCGCCCACCATTTCTTAATACGTCTCACAGTCGGCATGAATAAAATTGCGGCGAAGCCGCCATATTGCCAAAGAGCTAAATGAATCATAGCCCGTTTAGGATTATCAGGTAAACAAGAAAATATATCAGCAAGAAGTGCTAACGTACAACAGATAACAGTTATCCAAAAGAATATATCACGTAGTTTAAATTTACCCACGATGTATCGTTACTTTCATAGGTACTTGTAAAGTTTTATTTTTAGGGAAAATAATTTCTAAAAATTTTGTTTTGTCATGTTTCTCTAATTTTCCATATCGAACAAATAAATGTTCCTCATCTGACCCTTCCATAGTCAGCCAGCCACCTACATTATTAACCTCACGGTCTAGAAGTAAGGTTAATATTCTATATTCATCTGCCCCTATAGCGTTTATATCTGGGAATTCGCGAGAATCTGAAATATTAACAATAGTAGCCTTTTGAATTAAAGGTACAAAATCGAAATCAATTTGATTATTAGTACGAATTGCCGAAATAATACCATTACATACACAAATAAAGAAGGAAACAATTATTACTGTAATAAAAAATCTTAAAAAGAACTTTAAAAAACTAGTCTTTTCTATTGGAATCATTATACTCTCTTATTTAAAATATCAATTAATTTCTCTTGTCCAGTATAAATGCGCCCACATTTCTTGTTCTTAGTAATAGCATCAATCGCCGCCGCTAGCTGTTCGCGTACCCTCTCTTCCTCATTAACTGAAATTTCTATACCCTCCAATAGAGGGGCTTCATCTAATAATTGACCAACGGTCAATGATTTATCCATTTTTCATTATACCATCACCTAGGAAAAAATAAGAAACGGTTGACTCGACGGGTCTGACCGTAGGTATTATAGACTGGAGGTTTGTGGGGCCATCTCATAAGTTAGTTTCTAACTTTGGTTCATTATTCATATAGAATCTACTTCGGCTCGTGGATAGATGTCTCGAAGTTCTACCTCTCTATCCCAGCAGTCCCAACACATAACATGATAACCATGAGAATAAAATTTTCCAGTTTTTTCATCCTCAAATGGAATTCCACAAACAGAACATATTGTGCCTTCATCCATATCATCTGTCATTTCGCTCATTTTTAGACCTTCTGTCTTGATGTTTTAAGGTTCTTACTCTATAATAGAGTTAGATGAAAGGAGCATCAATGCAAAAATTTCTTATTCCTAAAAATCTTGAAGTATCGCCCTTAGTTGAAAATAAACCTATTTTAATTGATTATAGTCATTTTATAGTTGATGCTATAATAACGTATCAACGAATAGACCATAGAATACCAGAAGAATGGGTGCCTCTTAAATATTCGGAATTAAGGAAAGTTATTTATAAAGACGAAATCAAGGGGATTTTAACTATTTTATTAAAAGAAAATATAATAGAAACAGATAATCAATATATAGTCGGCGAAAAATCTAAATGGTATAAAATTGCCCCAAAATGGGTTAATAACGACCTTGTATTTAAACAAATTCTTACATCAAAAGTGTCTCAAAAATTAAAAATAAAAGAAAAAAATCTGTCTCCAATTAAAAATAAACTACGAAATCTTTTAAAAGGTATAGAAATTAATGAAGATGCTAAAACTATAGTTGATAGTATCAACATCAAAGATGGGAGCCGACAATCTGTGTGGGCCTCCATTGTGCGCATTCAAGAAGGGAGATGGTTCTGCCAGGAAGACAACTTTGGGCGACTCCATACCAATATATCAAACCTCAAGAGAGAGGCGAAAAACTACCTTACCTGGAAAGGGAATAAGCTGGGGTCGGTAGATATTAAGAATGCACAGCTATATTTTTTGGGACAAGTTGTACAAGCTTATAGCTATACAAGAATATATATATTATATTATATACATACCCACTTACTTACCTATTCTAATCAATCCTACCCTATGAATCCTATTTTTAGTTTCGATACGTTTTTAGATGCTTTTTTACCGCCAGAAGTGGGGGTTTTTGTAAAGATTGCATCAAAAGGTAAGTTGTATGAATTTTTTATGGAAAAGCTAAACGAGGTTGATAGGGGGAAAATTAAAACAGATTTGTTGACGTGTATTTTTGGAAAAATTAGAAAAAAAAGAACCAAAATAGAAAAGTGTCTTGAGGAATACTTCCCCGCAGTCTATAATGTGATATTAGAATTGAAATCTAAGAATTACGAATTTTTAGCACAGCAGCTACAATTAATTGAGGGGGATTTTGTAATAGAAACTATCTGTCGCACCCTCCTAGACAGTTATGATATACCTATATTTACCATTCATGATTGTATCTTAACTACGGAGGAGCATCTAGAAACCGTCAAGGCGGTTATTAAAAAAGAAGCTGAAAAATTTAGGGAACCGCCCACTTATGGGTAATTATTTCATTCAGATTTCACTATATTTATAATACAAATTTGTTCCCAACTCCTTTTATTTATATAAAATCCGCCTTCAAAGTTATTATCACAATTCAACGTTTTATATTTCACGGTATAACCGTCAACTGAAATAACCTCAAAATATACTCTGGGCGGGTTTTGAGACTGGTAGCTCCACCTTGACCCCACAAGGGGCCACCCATCTGGACCTAAATGGGTTGGGCGAGTAATTTTAAGAAGTTCTCTCAATCGGTTAAAGCGACTAATGCTCGCCCCTCTTCATATGTCAACTTTAATCCGGCTGAGTAACCTAGTCTCTGAATCGTATCGTAACGAACGGCTAATGTAAACTGATTTGTGCGAAGTCTCCAAATAGTCGTTAATGATAGTCTTGTTTTATTAGCAATTTCCTTAAGGTCTACCGTTTCATCATCATTTTCTAGGCAGCCGAAACAAAGATTAACAAAGGCTTTCAGGTCTGTAAGCCTCATTTTAGAGCTAATACGTTGTACTTGAACTTTCGTTTTCATAAGTTGTTCCTTAGAACTTAGTGCGGTTGTCGCCCCTATCTTTATAACTCATGAAGCTACGCTTCTATGCAATATCCCTTAATCCTAATCATCAAATCTTCAATTACTTTTACTAATCTTTCAAATAACGTAAGAGACAGCCAAGTTGTTTTTGTATAATCAACTAAATCACAACTACGTATACTATTATCTCTATATATAAAAATCCAGTTATCCAATGAAATGTCGCCATTTATATATGGATGGTCTCGCCCCCCAACAGAGGCACCGGCGTCTAGCTTGCCGCCATTTGATTTTACTAGAGAAGACGGAATAAGTCCTTTAAAAGGGTATCCGACCAGATAATGATTAAAGCAATGGCGAGATAGACCCCCAATATTAACCGCGAACCCATCAGGGGATTTATGCTTCATCGGGAAGTTTGGACCTCCCATTTGAACTTCTTCAATAGTGTATTCCGGCGTATGGGCAAACCATGTATCATTCCAATATTTGATAACTTTACTAATAAGTGGCCTAATAAATTTATAAAAATGTTCAGTTTCAGCCGGGCCGTAAAGTTCTAGTGATTTTGATATTTTGGCCGGGTCTAACCAATCTCTATTTTCGTAACGTAATAGCTCTAACCTGTCAGCTAGTATTAAAGGTTTGCTTTCATCTTCAGAAAGAGGCGTAGAATGTCGATAAGTAATATTATCGAATCTGGGGAAAAGTTTCTTAAGTAATCTATCATGCGGCTCTTTACCGCTACTTCTAAGAAAATCGTGAAATAAGCACCCCAATAAAAATCTAGAAGTTTCAAATTTTAGATTAGAGTAATTTGAGTCAGGCCCCCGAAACATTTCGTCTAACATGGCTCTACGGTTAGACTTACAAAAATACGTAGAAAACATACCGACTATTAAGCCGTGGAGAATCCCATGTTCTAAATCATTAAACCATACATCTAATTCATTCTGGGTAATTCCTTCACATTCTAGCAAAACAGGCATGAAGCCGCCATTACTATGGAACCTGCCGCAACCCTCTCCATTTTTTCCACCAAGTGCGCAATATTTACAACAACCTAGTTCTAGAAAATCTAGGAAATAAGATAATCGTTTTTCGTTTTCTTTTTGAAGTTTAATAAATAGAGCATCCATATCTCTATTATAACCTAAAAACGAAGTACCGTTACTTTTAAATATTTGCTTTCTCTATTAATTCTTTAATTTCCCTTACTAATCTAGTAGCTTTATCTACTTCAACCACACAATTTTTCAAATTTCCATAGTGAATTTCTAAACAATTTAATAGTAAACTTTTTATTTTATCCTCGTCTGGACTGTATTGAAGTTTGCTATCTATATAAAGCTTTTCAAGTGATTTTTCTTTTTCGGCTGCCCAATATCTAATATCCGCTTCCGAAACTTCGCCCCGTCTGATTGCCTTTAAATGTTCCCTATTTCTCTGGAGGTCTATGTCCCCATAAACCAATATTTGTTCGGCCTCATCTAAAAGACGGACTATGTGGTAGGCGAATTTAACATCAAAACCATATTGTTCGCGTATTTCTTTTCTTTTACCTATGGGGTCCTTAGACGACATTTTGTGAAGCTGCGCATATGCGTAACTTTTAAATTTCTTCCAAGAACCCTTATGTAAAAATAATTTCTTATTATCTCTAACTAAAGTTGATACTTGCGTACTATGAATTATACAGAATTGTGGGACAAATAGAGAATCAACCATATTTGGATTATTTTCCATACATAGTTGAAAATATTTAACTATATTATAAATAGCAAAGTCATATTCTTTGGACGTTTCAGAGTCCTTTATATGATGCTGTTGCCATTGTTCAAATTTTTGTTTCTGTCGCCCGAACCCATCAATCTGGCCCGCTAAATGCGGAAATATAACATCTTTAGGAGGTATACACCATCCATAAATATCAACGTCGCTCGTCCCTGTAGAAACCCCATATGCCTCGGAACCCATACGAGTGAGGTACATGCAGTTATCAACTAAGAAAGAAGGAGGGGCGATTAATCCTTTGGATTGTAATTTTGTTAAGAGCATCTAATTAATCCTTGGAGTACCATTCCTTTCAGGCTCTTGACAGAGCCAATATTTGAGCAGAGAGACGATAGAGAGAAATTCCTAATGGGCCATGATTTCTTTTGATGAGCCAATTATAAATTGTCTCATAATTAAACGGAAGTATTTCACGCTCAAACTGTCTAAAAATAAACCAAGCCCTGTCAATATCTGGATTTGTAGGTTGTTCATTTAAATCTAACATTTAGCACCTATTTCCGTCATAGTTCTAGCTCCATTATAACACCCGTTACCTTTGGTGTCAAGTCGATTTTTCCTTACTCTTCTTTACATAAAATAGTAACCATCGTTTCTTTAAATTTATCTATTTCGGATTCTAATGCGTTTGGCGTACTAGAATCAGCTTGTAAGATTTTTAAATCAATTAATATTTCTATAGCATCAACTAATTCTTGTGCATCTTTTCTCATTGGTCTAACCTATAGGTTCCCATAATAAAAGCAGTCTGTTCTAAATCTTTATACATTTTCCCTATTTCCGGCATCATATGCTCGGAATCGAGCGCCCATATGTCGTACTCGCCCCCCACTAGAAAAACGGCTAGGAATGGGGCTCCTTGAAATTCTTTGTCAAATCCCTCATACCGGACGGTCTCTAAAGAGCCCTGTCCAGTTTCGGAATCTATGGCCGGAATTTTTTGGAAGGTTATGCGACGGTTTTTCATTTCCTTTAGATATTCTTCCGTAGTTATCGAATCACCTTCTTTGTGGGCCTTCATCGCCATTTCGCTAATTTTTGGATTAAAATTTTCATTTAACATACGCAAAGCCCTTTTCTGTAGGAAATAATGTAACCTCCTCTGTTTTCTGAGAGCACGTCATTTTAACTATTCTAAACTCATATCTAGCTGAGGAAAGTTTAGTACCGAGAGATTCATGGTCAAATCTTCCTTGAATATTAGCAATTTGACATCTTCGTAAAGCTTGAACCGCATATTTTATTTCTGACCATCCTTGTTTCCTAGTATTACACCAAATCCTATAACGGTCTTCACTAGATTCTGGAAATTTTTTAGAAGGATGTCCTTTTACTGGATTTGTCCAAGGGTCAATAGCCAAATCCCAAAGGCCCCCATAACAGTTATGCCAATCTTCTCTTTTAACTTCCTTTAAAGGTCCATTTAATGGGCCTTCATGAGTTTGGCGAAATTGAATTAAGAAAAATATGTGGGTCCCGTCATTCATGGGCGTCTCCCCATTCCTCGAATAGCTTTCCATAGAGCTTTCGGTTCCATGTTGCCAAAAACTCTAATCATATCTTTTTTAAGTTGTTCATCTACTACCGATTTTAAAACCTTATTCATATAGCGGCGTTTCATAGCGGCCAAGGCTTCTACCCGATTTCTAGCTTTATGGGCTCTTGAATGTACTTTTTGGGTGTGTCGTCGTTCATTAACCTTCATTTTTAATACCTGAAGAATATCTCAATATGAAATTTACAACTGATGCTATATCAACTCCAGCCGCAAAGGATGGTGGATTATTTACTAATGCATAGCTCAAAATATTTCCAGGAGTTACTTTTCCCCCACCGAATGAATTAAAGTTTGCTGCGACTAGTCGTGTAAGGTCTTCAGGGGTTTCGGGAATAACTTTCATGAAATGTCCTAATTTGTAGAGTCTAGATTATTAATAAGTCCGCATTTTACAATCTTATATGTAATATGAAATAATTGCGCGGGCTCTGCCCTTTGAATATCCTCTTTAGATGGCAACGTCTGTTCATACATGGTGGGTCTCCGCTCGGGTTTGGCCCGCGAATGAATAGAATGGGCCTTCGGCTCGGTACATTAAAACGTAAATTGCCACGCTGCTTGCCGGAAGGAGGGGTCCGGTTTCCTCGCCTCCTACCGCCGCTATTAAGTTCCTACTAACCGGTAGCGCAGCTTGGGGAGTTAGGTAAGAAGAATATGTATAGTGTTTGTGGCCGTCATATGGGCCGCCAACAAATTCAACAAATTTCATAAGAAACTTCCAGTTTCAATTGATATAGTGGCCATCTAATGCTATAATTATAGCAGTAAACCGCTCCAGGTCAAGGGTCGCCCCCATGAAACAGATGTTAGTATTTATATTATTTTTCTTTTTAACTAGCTTGGCTATGGCCAAGCATCCCGCTGTTGTATCCGTCAAGTGCCCCGCTAGTGGTGGTGTAACCGACTGGGGAACCGGGACCCTTATAGACTGTGGCTGTGAGCGTAGCTTTGTGATAACGAATAATCATGTGGTCCGTGACGTTGTGGGGAACCCAATAGTAATATTTCCGAACGGTAGTTCTTATTATGGAGACATTATAAAGACAGATAAGGTCTGGGACTTGGCTCTAGTGGAGATTATACCACCGGGAGTACCCGGTGTCAAGTTAGCAGGAGAAACCCCCAAATTAGGGGAGAGGCTTACTATCATTGGTTACGGCGCTCGCCCCGACGATAATTATAGGGAAGCTTCCGGCCCCCTAGTTGGGTGGGCGATGCCGATGAATAATCCAAACTCTTATTTCATGAATATTGGTGTTGCGGCCCGTAATGGAGATAGTGGTGGCCCTATCTTGAATGAAAAGGGAGAGTTAAGTGGAGTCCTATGGGGCTCAAACGGAGAAACGAGTGGAACATATTGTGGCCAAATCCAGACCTTTTTAAGGTCGTGTGGATTATCTGGAATCAAGCAATAAAAGTAAATCTACTTTTCCTTATATTTATTTTATAAAGCTTGCTTTAATAAGGAGGAGTAGAGTTTAAATTCTGCTCTAGTTTATAGCCTTCTGGATATTTACAATCAATCGCGGGGCGATTATGGGTTAAACACCTAGGAGGAGGTGGAATTAGCATTCCTTGAAAAACCCCGCCATTAATTGTTTTAATGATATATTTGTAGCCGCAACTATAACGTACTTCCTGACCGGGCTTTAGTTCTTTTAACGTTTTCTCTGAAATTCCACGGGACCGGGCCTCGTCTCTATAAGCCTCATAAACATAATCGCGTTTCGCGCAACCAAATAAAGCTAGAAATACTGATAAGAACTTTTTCATGTTTTCACCATACTAAGTTCAGCTTCATCAATTAAAGTCTTCGACTTTTCCAGATTGCTTTGTAACCTATTAATTTCACGTTCCATTTTTATTGTTTCGATTTTGAGGTAATCAATAAAATATTCTAGAAGCCTAGGCTTGGGGTCCCCTACCCATTTATTGCTTTCTGTTATTAATGTAGGTCTTTCATAGTTGAATTGGGAAAACCAGTATTTTTCATTAGCGGCTCTTAATGCTCGAAATTCTAAAGAATTATTAATAGTTAAGACTAACTGCTTATCTATCGTTGTTCCTTCAACGATTATATTAATTGGGCCTTCACCCCACTCAATCCCCATTTCTCTGCTCCTTTTTAAAATCTTCAAACTCTATAGAGTCTTTCAGACTCTCTAGAAGTCCAGAATCTTCTTCTCCTAGGACCGCCGCTGCTATTTCTAATAAACGTTGTGGCGGTGCAGTTCCAATTTTCACCTTTAAACGCGAAACTACTTTAGTTGTCACGTTGTCAATTTCTCTCATAATTTCTCTCTCTTTATAAAAGTTTCGATATTAAATAAAATTTCTTCAATAGCATTTTTTAATGACGGTGCCGCAATTTTCGCAGCTATCCAAATTAAAGCTACGCCTCCACAAAGAAATATAGCTGAAAAGAAATTTTGAATAATTATTTTATATTTCATCTGACGACAAAACTCCCGGTTCTGGCTTATCTAAATTTCTAAGCAAATCGTTCAATACTCGTTCAATTTGTTTTTTATTTGGAACCTGTCTTTTACCGTCAATATACCATTCTTTTTTGTTAACACTAAAGACTGGTTCAATTTGTTCGGCAAACAATTTAATACGTTTTTTAAGTGTTCGTGCTATGGAACCGTAACTAACAGTTAGGGCTTCGTTCGATTTTTGGGCTAGTCCCATTTGGTAAAATCCAAGTCAGTCATGACTAGTAGGAAAAGTATGGAACCACAAAAATATTAATAGGAGGATTAAGTCCATATTCTTGTAATAATTTTAAACAATGTTCGGCGTGCCCGATAAGCTCTTTTACATCTGTTTCAATAATATCGTCGTTTTCGACTTCTTCGATTTCCATTCCAATAATTTCATTATCTACTTCACAGCCAGTGCAAAAGAATTTTAAATAAGGTTCTTCGGGTTCGGGATATTTTTCCTCGAAAAGTTCTTCAAATTCTCTTTCTGTGAGCCTACGATTTCCGAAAATTAAAACCTTTTCAGTATTATCAACAAAATACGGTTCGCCCGTATCTGGATTAAACTTTTTAACCTGAGTGACATTGACTTCTTTATTAACCACATCTTCGATTCTACAACCTACCACAAGCCTGTTCTTTACGTCAAGTCCCATACTATACTTTCTTAAAAAGAATTGTTATTGCAATGATAATTAGAACGATTGACCAGGAATCCATAGGGGCTGCGCCCTTAATAGTTAAAGGAAGTTTGGACTTGTCCCTACATTTCGTAACCGCCCTCCTTTTGACAACCCATTATCTTCTCCCTTCTTTAGCTTCTAGATAAGCGGCATCAGCCGCCGCGTCTTCGGCATCCAGATTCCTTAGAGGAATCCTTAGAATCTCACACAGACGTTTCCACGTCTGGAAGTCGGCCTGACTGACAACTTCAAACATATCACCGCCCCAGTTACTCGCCCAAAGCCTCATGGGGCCGCTGTCGTTAAATCCTTCATGTCGACGGTATCCCCACGTGATGGGTTCAGGTACGTGTTTCTTGTGGTGTCCCATAGGACGTATCGTCCTTTCTTTGAGAGGGTTTTGATAAAGAGCTATGCCTCATAGCGGTATCTACAAAAAAGAGAGGGGGCCGAAGCCCCCTCTCTAATAAACACTAGACCGCGAGAACGTATCGCTCAACGTCTGCCGCTTCCATCGCATTTGCCGCGACTAGCAAGGCATTCCATCTTGACGCCCCATCGTCAGCGGTCCAGCTATTCAGCAGGCTACCCGCCATTAGCTCAACCGTTTCCTGGGCAAACCCATCAAAGAACGTGCGGTCCTGTGCGGCTCTAGTGAGAGCGTTGACAAACCCATGCGCGGTTCCTTGCAGGTCCTTCTCAACTTGATAAGCCGCGACGATGGAAGCGGCTTGCTTCTTTGAGAACATTCCCCGCTGGCTCATTGCAACTTGCGCCACCATAGCCTCCACGGGGGCTTGTCCTTCCAGAGCCTTAAGGCTCAGCATCTTATTGATGCCGGTGGGCAGCAATGGGATTTGCTTCTTGAGATTGTACAAAATCTTCATTTCGTGTTCTTCAAGGTCAATCTTGCCCCGATGAACTTTCGTTAACTTTTGTCCCTTGACTTCTCCCCAGATACAGCCGTTGTAGCAAATGTCCCTAAAAATAGAGGGAAGGGTAAACTGTCGTCCCTTGCCTACCTCATCGTTTCCGAAAGCCAGCATTCCCCCATACCGACTGTCGCCCCCATCGCGGAGGGTATCGGGGATGAGGATATTGGCCCGCAAATAATCCCCGGTGAATCGAAGGTGGGAGACTCGACCGCCAGGAATACCTTCGGCAAGCACTTTGAGGAGCCAAGAATGCTTAATGCTCGCGTATCGCTCGCTCAAGAGAGCGCGTGCTTCCGTAGTTCCGTTCACCCGCAACCGGACGAAAACTTCTCTATCTGGCTTGACGTGACGCAAACCATTCACAACGACTTGGCGAGCGGTTTCAATGTCGCCTTCATCGGCCTCATTATTCGTAAGCCGTTCGACAATCCCGCTACCACATGAGGCGAGTTGAATCCCGGTCAATTGGGCAAGACTGGTCCGCGTGAGTGACATTTTAATGCCATCGAAAGCCCCACCGACCACCGCCAGTACAATCTTACCGTCTGCAACTTCTGGCCGAAGCTGATTAACGGTAACCGAAAATTCTTTCATAAGTGCTTCCTCAGCACTTACAATATTTTGGGCTTCCTCAAAATCAAGAGTTTGCTTGTACCATTCCTCATGAACGTGGCTAAAACCGTCGTCCGTGGCTCTATCCGAGCCATCGGCCGCCAAATGAGGGGCCCCCCCGCTCCCATCCCCCGTCAAAACTTCCAAATTCTTCGTTCCAACATAACCTTCACTGTCAATCTCTTGCTTAGTCATGGACTAACTCCAAAAGGTAAGGAAAAGTTTGTGGGGCTCATTTGTCCCCGATGCCCAAATTCTATCACACAATTACTTATTCGTCAAGCTACTTAATAAAATTTCTTTTAACCTCCAACAAGCTTTCGCGTAGTTCATCAATATGAAAAGTGCAGGTAACGCTTTTGCCGGAATCATCAATCATTCTAATAGAGATTAACTCCTCTTTTTCGTGTCCAGTGACGCCAGATTTCCCAGCATAATCTGTGAGCATTCCAGATAATGGATTATTCCAAGTTTTTATAAACATTATTCAATCTCCACGGGGCGGATACTTTCCTTAATTACCTTCCAACCGTAGCTAGTCCACTCTTTGCGGGGCTTTCTCTCTCGCTTCAAACTATATATCTGAATAGTAAGTTCACGTTCGTTCACTTCCTTAGATAGAAGAGCACTTTCATTGTCTCCAAATACCGCTTTCTCTAAACGGAGCATAGCAACGGGAAAGTGGCCGGAGCCCCTAACTTTAAAGTAAATTCGATATTTGCTATCAGCCAAAGGTTTCACCTTTTAAGGTATTGGAGCGTGCTCAAGGGGGACTACCTGATATGTAATTCCGTTAATGCGTATTCTTTTTATATTACTTAGTTCGTAATCTCGAAGTATGACTTCTTTTTCTAATTGTTGACGACTACTTTCCGCGCGAATCGGAAGGCAGGCTGTAATCAGGTCATTCTCGATACCGATAGCTTTGTGATTGTCCAAAATGTATCGGTGATGAAGGCTTCTCTGAATTTTCATTTCAAGATAAAGCTTTTCAACCCCATCTTTAACATGACGGACTAGGGGTAAATTTGGAAGCCGCTCGCCCCACTTTCGAGGTTCAGCAATAAAATCGGGCTCTAGATTTTCACGCTCCCTTTGCGCGTTTACGCTCCGGGTGTAATTCCAGTTTATGATTCCGTTAACGCGGGCTAATTTGCGCACTCGCCCATAGAACGGGTTTAGGGCCTTTCCCTTTACGACCTGAACATCCAGTCCGGCTTTTAGAAGAATATCTACCGCTTCCTGGTGGAGTGACTTGTTAAAGTCGGGTTTAGTATAAGCCTCAATAGTTATAACTTGGGCACCCCGTTTTGCGCAGAGAATTTCTTTCAATTTTTCAACGTTTACGTACATTGGCTACACCTCCTTGGAAAGCTTTGCTTTTAATTCCTCTAAATCTGCCCTACCCCATTGCTCAAGTTGTTCCGGCGAATGAGGGTCAACCAGTTTGTGGTTTGCGGCGTATCTAACGAAAATTCTGTGCGCTACTGAAAATCCTGTTGCGAGCCCATCAGCTTTGCCCCGCTCATACTCCGAGTCTAGGATTTTCTTGATGGTTTCTAGATTATTCATGTGGCTTGCCACTACCAAGTTTGATTAGGTAAGTTCAATAACTTTTTAAGTTTTTCCTGTGCTAGCCGGTCATTCCAACAATATAAGATAAACCCGCAAAGTGTAGAAGAGAGAGGTAAGAAAAGAAAGGTATCGTTTTCTGTTTCATACCATCCGATTCGGCATGGAAAGTTTTCATCCCCTAACGTTGATTTAATTTGTTCCTTTGAACCGGAAATATGCCAGGATGGGTTAAGAATATTCAGCATGGGCTAGGCTCTCTTTTTGCGTATCATTTTGATAGCATCAACATGCGTCTTAATAGCTGACTCCTTGTCTGACGAATTCTGGCTCCAGCCATCGTACATACCACCGAACACACTGGTTTCGTACTGCATGCTAGGTTCGTGCCGATATGCGCCAATATCGCCTTGAAAAATTGTGCTAACCTTGGATTTTCCAACGGTCGTTAATTGTACGTGGTACGGCATTATCAACTTCTCCTAAATGAATCCCAATCGTCGCCGTCGCCATTTCCGGTTATGCTTTCTTTGTTCCTTCAAGTACTAATTTAAGCCCGGTTTTGAAAGTTCGCGTTATTCTTATTTCGCCCACTGACTAATCCTTTTCCATTTCATGCGGTTCTAGAACTACTACGTTAATCCCCCTAATCTGCGAGGGGCGTAGCCTCAGCTTCATGGTGTCAAGTTCAATAAGACAGGGGGTATTGTCGTCCGTCTCCTCGTAATTGACAGTAATCCGGCAAGTCTTGCCCGAAACTGGGTCAACGTGGTCGTGAGTAATGCTTTGCATGAATAGCTCCAATAGTTAAGGGAAAATGAAAGGTGTGGTTCTTCTTTAGACGCTTGAGTTATGGGGTCTGCGCCACCGCCCCGACCACACCATTCTTTACCCTTTTTGGTTTTTCCAGTTAAAAGGAATTTTGTTCCAACTATACAATTATTCATAATTTATTTTCAGGAGTCCTTTAAGGCTCCCACTAAATCTACCAAAGCGTCAACTGACAGATACTTTACATTAACTTCTCTAAGTCTACCACATCGTTTCCCTGTATATACTAATGTGCCGTCCCTATATATTGTTTCGAGTGGGTCACAACCGAACAGAATAACAAACCCCATAGGCCGCTCACGGACTGGTAAGAGTGGTTGTATCTCCTCTAATAGTTGGGCTCGCAGAATCCTTAATTCTTCTTTAGTCATTGGCTGCGCCCTTTAGATGCTGCCATAGCAGCTATCCTTAAAGTTTTTGGGCTCCTTAGCCCCCTACCCCAGGCGTAACTGCCTCCTTATTGCGAGCCCCAAACTTGCTTGCGGCTCCCTCTGCCCCAGAGAGCGCTGCGAGCGCTCTAGTACGCTCCTCTTTCAATTCGTTAGCTTTAACCTTCAACTCATCCATTTGAGAATAGCATTCCTCAATTTTTCTGTCAAGGTCTCTGACTTTTTCGTCACGAAAATTTACCTCAGCTTCGGCTAGCTCTTTTGGGTGGGTATGTGCCCACTCTGTAACGGTATGGGCTACAGCGCTTTCAATTGCGGTCCGCGCGACCTTGGTTGAATCTTTGTAATCGTGTTCCTGTCGGAGGTAGAAATTGGAAACTTTATAGGGATTACCCTTGTAAGGTTGCTCAAAAGTAACCCCCCAGGCCCCATTCTGTAATTCTACCCGTCCGTTTCCCTTTTGGGATATGCCACGGACCACACAATCTACCAGGGAAACATAAACGGCGTTAACGGATAGGGGTTGAATCTTGATTTTCCCATACTTGAAAGGAACTACATATTCTTCCATAATTCGGAAACCTTGTTAAAGGGGCCTAGGAACGTTTATAGGGCGATTACTCGTTTTTTGGTGTCTTAGGACGTTTAGGGCCGCGCGGTGGCGTCCTAGCCCGTTTGGCGGCTTTCTAGGCCATTTGCAAAGCTGGCCTCTTTGGCAAGCCACATTCGTTGCGCTCGCGTTAGCGTTTTTACCTCTCCTGTGGTAGGGTCGGTAAGTACCCCTCTTTTAAGGGCCTCATCGTAAGGGGCCGAATAGGATGTTTTCTCATTTTGTAGGTATACCATAGGGATTGTGCCATCCAGAAAGGTAACTAAAGAAAGGTTTCCTAGGTGTTTTGTGGGCATTCAGCTTACCTTTACCAATGTTACTTGATTTTTTCGGAAATCTTCCAACTTCTTGAATAAGGCGAGAATCTCGATTCGCGACCCTCTAATCATAGCAACCACAATAGCATCTTGAATTTCTTTTTCGGTTTCCATTCTGGCCTCCTTGCTCGAATTATAACTAAGATTTACAATCTTGTCAAGGGCCGCGAGCCTTAAATTTTAAAAATAACTCCGTCCGATTCTTCTTAAGTAATTCCGACGCCCAGGAGTCGAACCTGATGGAACATCCGGCCCCTATTATTTCCGTTCCAGCGGCCTTATAAGAGTCGCCGGGGCTTGCGTCGGGTTTATTTCTATACAAACAATGCTTTATCGTTCGTTTCCAAATGAGATGCAATAGCGGCCAATCCTATCCGTAAGGCGTGTTCCGGTCCAATCAGCAATTTTGTTAAGTACTTTTGGGGTATACATAAAATTTAGTCCTTCAATTCCAAATATTCTTTCATATTGAAAGCTAGATATAACACATTTTCGATATTATATTTATTTATCGAAGATATAACCCCATTAAATCCTAAAATTTCGTATCGCCTATGCTCCCCATTTCCTTCTTGACTTGTAATCATCCAAATTTGACAGTCTTTTTCTACTATATTACCAATTGTAAAATCGTGAAATGACGGTTCTTTAATGGGTGTGAGGCCAATTTCACAAATTGTTAGCTTTAAATGCGGATAACTTTTTCTTGCATTAATTAGGGCCGCTCTGACGTTTGGTATATCACAAAAATGTGCAGCGTTGCTCATTCCGTCCGAAAAAAAGGGATAACCGCCGCTGGCTGCATCAAATTTGAGATAATTGGTTTTCCCATCTGTCTCGGTTGTAATAACAAACTCGGGCATAATGCCTCCAAGAGCTATTCGGTAGGATAGCTAAAAATATGTTGTGGATTACTAATTTTCAAATAACCCTTTCCGGGGACGTGATATTCTAGGGCAATGCGTTCTTCGTTTTCTCTATATGGGCTACCGCCCCCACCATTGAAAACCGTACCATTTGGGTGTCTATCACGTTTCCCGTGTAGTCTATAGTGCCGGATAATTGTTACTGTATTATCTGGGTTTAGGTCTAGTTCGGTGTACCAAATCCAATTAATGACGGGTTCGGCGAAGATAATTCGTTTGGCGCTCATCTAATCGTCTCCAGCGGCTTCCGCCAGCATATCTAAATACTCATGACGTTGTATTAATTCACCCGATTCTGCCAAGCTAACTATAACTCCATCGCTATTAACGTCTACTTTAAGGGGTGGGAGATTATCGGATTCTGAAAAAATAATTCCAACCACATCCATTGCGACATTGACTTTTAACTCTACTTGCTCGTTTTTATCGCGGTCAAAATATCGGATTGTGAGCATGAACTATTTAGCCCCAGGCGTTAACTTTTCCCTAACTTTCTTGGAATTCCTCTTAATCTTCTCACTCAGCGGAAGCGCCTGATAGGCCGCATTTCGCTTTTCCGCCGCTTCTCGGCGCATCTGTCGCCGCTCCTCACTTCTAGCCCGCCAGCGGGCCACTTTGTTTGCCCGAATTTGCGCCGGTGAAATACCGGAACGGATATACTCAGCTTTGATTTTGTCGCCGTAAGTTCCCATAATTGATTTTATCCCTTTCCTTTGTTTCTTATCGGTACTCCGATATTATACTTTAAAACCTCAATCTTGTCAAGGGGCTCATTTATTCGCCCCAAACATTATTACTGATTTTAGGACTTTCGGCCATTACCTTTAGAAACTGTATTTTATGAACCTCGCACGCACTCACAACGCAAGCTTGCATAGAATTGCACCACTCGCCGCGCTCATTCTTTTCTACTATTACGGCTGTTTCCTTACAACCGGGCCAGGAGCATGTGGGCCAGTATTGTTTACTAAATGGCTTCCCCTATACTATCCATTAGTTATTTGGCTCCCCTTCTACCAAAAAATCTGGAAATATGCGGTATTCTTCTATAAGATTTTCTGCAATAGCTTTATTTATTTCTTCTGTTTTCCCGTTCAACTGAATTAGCCTACTAAAAGAACCAGAACATTTTCTACTACAAGTTGTATATGTCCCGTTTCTCCATAAATGCGTATTTCCACTTCTTCTGCTAAAGATATTTTTGCAGTTAGGACATTTAAATTTAACCATTTTCCTTCCATGTTTTAGGCCGTGCATTTTAGCATGGGCGGAATTGGTCATTATATCTAAGTTAGTAATTACATTATTTTTTCTATCGTGGTCCTTATGATGAACTATTTCGTCCTTTGTTAATAATCGACCTATATGATTTTCCATCACAATTCTATGATGAAGAACATATCCGTTTTTCGTGGAGTTTGGGTGACTTGGAACCCTTGCATAAATATAATCGCCCTTACTCACTAATTTTTCTATTTGCCACATTTTAAATAACCGGAGTAGGACTCGAACCTACAGTAAAGGGATTAGAAATCTCCTCGCTTTATCCATTAAGCTATCCGGTCAATTATACACCATTTCGTTGCTAGTGGTGTTGCTTTATCCCCCTTTTCAAGCCTGTTGTGGTAGTGGTCAGAGAAGGAATCGAACCTTCCCAACGGCCTACCGCCTCACAGGTCGGGACCGTTATCCCCTTGGATTCTGACCCATCGCCCCACGTCTTAGGTGGGGCTCTGAACCGATTCACAATATTCCTTAGTTGTTCCCCGGAATCGTAGGCAGGCTAAGGGAGGTGGTCAGTCTCATATATCGGGCGAGCTAGGCTGGCCCACGCAACCAAACTTAAAAAGTTGGGGATTATAGGTTATTTCCGGTGGCTAACTTTCCATAACCCGCCAGTCTTATTAACGGTAGCTCTCCCATCCCCAGGCCGCTACCGCGTTTGCCCCCGCTTAGGGGCGGTTTCATGGCTCTTGAGCGCCTTAAGGTGGATTGCCGGGAAGGCTCTCCACGCTCTTAAGCCACTCCACCTGAGGGACTAAGGCCCTAGCCCCTCTAGTGTTTCCAGGGATATGCCCCGGCTGAGAGAACACCAACTCCCACCCGTCTAACGGAGACAGGCCACCGTCGATTTACCGTCTAGAACAACGTCTCCGAAGATAGTCGTTTTCGACGCGGGGTTTACTCCCCGTTTGGGCTACGCCCTTTGCATAGGATTCTTCCTTACCTTTTGGGTTGCGCGACTTACTAGGGTTTGGACGTTTCCTATATTTCGGGCTTCGCCCTGGCCTTCGCCCTTATGGGCGTCAGCCGAACCCCCAAAGGCTTTAGCCGGTCTAGGACGGGCTTCGGCCAGGGGAGGCTTGCCTCAGATACTAATGTTTCTTTTCATAATTTTCTACTGTTTTAAGGGTTTCTTCTATTATTTTTCTCTTGTATCACATTCTTTAACTCGTCAACCACACTTTTGTTACAACTTTAGTTGAGCATGGTGGGCCTCTCTTTCATAATGTTTGGGATACCAAACTTTTACTGCTCTGCCCCCATTATACCACGGGGCTTAGCCCCTGTCAAGACCCTACTTTTTAAAATTTTCACGCGGAAAAATCTGCTACATCCAGGCGGCGCAGCCGCCGAAACATACCTTTACGGGCCGCATATCGCCGAGCGTCCATAACCATTTTACCCAAAACGGCCAGTGTCGGCCCTTTGTGGTCAATCAAGTTTTGGTAGCGGTCAAAGTAAAAAGTAGCCGCGCCGCGAACGTTTGAATGGGTCAATTCACCAAAAATGCTCATTTCGTAGTGGCCAACACTAACCTTAACTGCCGCTCCATCTAGGCAAGCTTCCAAGGGAATACCCTATAAGTTAAAGAAAGTTTAGTCAATTCCAAAATACAGAAGACGCTATTTCCAGAATAGCACTAGCTCTTTGAATCTAAACCACCGATAACTCCAAGAATATCCCCTTCCAAATACTTCTTTTAAGCATTCCCACATGGAATTTTTACTCCTACTGGTGTACGCACCGCATCGGTTGAAAATCCCAAAATTGTGCGGCGTATGTCGCTGAGTACGCTATCCGCGTCCCATTCAGAGGCGCGGCGACTGTATACTATCTCCCCCTGGCTTATGCCGAATTCCACGCCTCCAAAGGTGGCATAATCTAACCCAGTTTGGGCCTGTTGGATGCTAATTGCGTCCAGTAGGATTTGACGACAACAGCCATAAGGGGGTATCATTCCTCCTCCATACAATTGGGATTTTCCTCAATCTCTAGAGCCGCTAGGCTTAGTTCGTCTGAATGCTGCGCGGCCCAATCTGCCACCCAAGGCGGAAATAGCTCTCCATTCTCAGTTTCGCTGACCCTTTTCCCGGTTCGCGTAGCGTATTGAACCGATTCCGCCGTTGCCCCCAAAAATGATAGTAAACTTTCCATCCCTTTCCGCAAATCCCCTCCTCCTACGCCGCTTGGAATATCATCATTAGTATAGGCGCAACCGCCGTCAATATAGTATCGGTAGCGGCTGCGCCTCTCATCGCCGGGCCTATCGGAGAAGGTAATGCTAACGGTAGTATCGCCGATTTTAACGGCTGGAAGTAATCGGGAGCCGATGATAAAAGGGTGGGACAATTTCATGGGGCTGCGCCTTTAATTAAAGGAAAGTTTCAATCCTAATAAGTTGCGCAGCTTACCCCAGGTAAGCCAGCAACGGATTCATTCCCGCCGCAATCCTAGCCTGTGCCCGCCCGCGCCCCTTCCCGATTACGGAAAAGAACATTGTTGGCCCTTCCTTTTTAGTTTCGGCAACTGGGGCCGCAAACCTTAGGGCGGTTTCTGGCATGAATTCAAAAGTTGGGCTCTTTTCGTACTTGCGCTTTAACCGTTCGACCATTTGGGCGCGGTGCGCCTTGCAAGCTTTACACTCGCAAGCGTCCACCCCCACAATATTACCTTCGTTGTCGGTTTTAATCCGCCCCCCGCCGATACAGGGGGCCGTGCGCGGCTTGGCCGCTGGCTTCCTAGCTTTTTCTAGGGTTGCCTGGATTTGGGTTGAGAGCTTCTCCATCCGGGCGCGTGCTCTGTCAAGCTTGGCTGCTTCCCGCCGTTGTACGGCTTGAGCCTCAAAATATCCCTTGCATACAATGCGGGTTCCCCCCTCAAAATTACCGGAAGCGCGGAGTACCTTTGCTTCTCCATTCCGAATTCGCACATGAAAACCGTTCACGTCTACTAGAGCCTTTTGGCTCTGAAATAGGTCGGAAACCTTCAACATAACCCACTCCTTAAGCTACGTTATTGGTCGGAACTTTCGTGATTTTACATTGGGGATTTAACGCTGTCAATACCCCATTTGGAAAATTGTTGTAAACGTGCTGCGCCCGTTGTCAAGTCTCCTAGCTAGTTTTCACTAATTTTTTTGCTGTTTGCCCAAAGGTAATAATACCCTGTGCAACCGCCCTAGTTTGCTTCTCGAAAGTATGCCCAAACGGTATAAATTCCGCCTCAGTTTGGACCCCTAACCGAAACCCGGTTGGACGCCCCTCCTTAAAAGAAGATAAAATCTTCGGTAAGAAAAATTTGTTCTAGGCGCTAGCTGCTCCATAACCACGGGAGCGAAAACGAGAATAGTTGCGGGCTAATTCGGCTGGAACCATGTTCGTTACACTCACCTAAAAGGTTAGGGATTATACCTATCTATGTCGTTCAAACCCTGTTTTGTATCCCTCAACATAGGCCCCATCTTTGTTACGCGGGTTATATTTCAATTTTTCATTCGCATCATCGGCGCCGTCTTGGAAGCCTTGATTCCAACGAACATTTGCTGGTTCTTTCTTAATTTTTTGTTCCATTATTGGCTCCATAAAAGCTTAGGAATCGTACTCGATACCCCTATTATACTTTACCCTTACAGGCTTGTCAAGGCCCCATAGATTTATTCGCCTAATCTGTCGGCGCTAGCCGATATGAAAGCCTAAAATTGTTCGTGTAGCATCGGATAAAACAGCGTCAGAATCCCAGGCTTGCGCCTTAGGGGTCCAGTTTAATACGTCGTCAACGAACCAAAATCGTGCATTTCCAAAGCTAGCATAGTCTAGCCCAGTATTTTCCATCCGAAGGCGCACAGCCTTCTCTAAGCCGCCCCTAAATTCGCCATATCTTGGAGGCGATAGCGGTTTTAGCTTCTCGGTTAATTGTGCCATATTCTCTAAATGTTTCATACGGTAGCTTTCGCTGACAAACTTACTTTGATGCTATCTCGATAGTCCCACAAGCTAACCCCCATTGCTGTAGCTAGCCCCTCTAAGGATTCGTACAATTCATCTGCCATTGCGCGGGCACTAGATGCCTCTGGTTGTTCGCCATCGGCGTAGGGTTTTTCGGCTAGGATTGCGCCCCGATGCCAATATTGTAAATCATGCCCCCGTAAGGAGATATGTTTTCCGTCAACTGGGATGGGGCCCGATTCGCCTAGAAACTTTTCCAGAGCATACGCCAGAAAAGTATAGCGGCTAACGGCTGCGCCGTCAGCTAGTAACTCTAATCCAGTCGCCCAATTATCTCCATTCTTGTATAGGGCAGGGCAGCATTTAATACACTCGAAATTTTGCCACCCCTCCCCGTCTGAATCATCGAAGACGATTCGCGTAATGTCCAGAACTACCTGCGGATTTTCCTTATCTCCCGTGCTGTAGCACGGGTAGTGCGCCAGCATCGGGCGCGAATTACCATATTCGTCTGGGTTAGAGTAGCTGACGCTAACTCGGTGCGCCGTAACATGATGTATTTCATACCGATGGCACATTGAGCTAAGGCGCTCGCAAATCGCCCGCAATACGTTGAGACTAACTACCCGATTACGGCTATCGCTATAGGTTGCCATGGCTGCGCCTCCTGTATGAAAGAATTCTATTTGGTTGTGCGGATTATACCACAAACTACCGTTTGTGTCAAGGGGTCGAAATAACTTTTTCCAGCCCAATATAACCTAGCCCCCTATTCCAGCTTAAACGGTAACCGTCGCGAGTAGTGTAAATATCATCATCGGAACCGCTGGCCGGTTCATCAAACTCCTCCCCCCGTTCCATATCCCACTGCGCCAAATAGTCAACAGCTGCGACCCTACCTTTATCGGCAAGAATTTGAAGGGGTTCATCGGCCTCCTCCCCTTGCATGAAAACGATTCTCTGGTAGCGTTTTTGGGTCTTAGTTGCCATGAGCTAATATCCTTTTGAAATGGAGAATTTAAGGCGGAAGCCCCCTATTCTACTAGACAGCTTTCCTCCTCCTCAATTTCGCAAGCTACCATAGCAATTTCGTCGCTGTTTTGGGCCGCCCAGTCTGCAACCCAGGGCGGGAATAATTCGCCGTTTTCGGTATCGGAGATAGGTTTTCCGGTGCGAGCCGCATATTGTACCGATTCCGCGCACGCCCCTAGGAAGCTTAGTAGGCTTTCCATTCCCTCTTTTAGACTTCCGCCCCCGCCCAAGATTGAATATCGTCGTTTGTATAGGCGCAACCGCCGTCGATATAGTAGCGATAGCGAACCCTTCCATCTCGCCCAGCACGTTTTGCGTATTGAATCGAAACGGTAGTGTCCCCGATTTTAACCGCTGGCAACAAACGGGCGCCGATGAAAAACGGGTGAGATAATTGCACGGTCGCGACTCCTGTATAGGAAAGTTTCCATTGTTTGGGGCGAAAGCTTACAACCCGCAAGCTGTCAAGAATCGCTCTTCGTTGAAAAGGGGGTTATCCCCTTTGGCGACAGCAACGAAGGTATTAACAATCAATTTGATGCAAGCTAGCCCCTCTGCATTACCCCTATTTGCCTCCACTGAATGCTTAAAAACGCTGGCCATTAGTTCAAAATCTTTGCGAGTCATGAGATTACTCCTCTGGGCTATTCGCCCCTTAATGGTTTCATCTTCGTTTGCTTCTGCCCCCATTATAGCAACGGCTTACGTTGCTGTCAAGTGGCGCCGCTAATTATTTTCAGCTTGTGCCAAACTCCCGATATATTCCTTAACGATAGAATCATTACCCAACAATAACTTCCCACATGGGCTATAGCCCCTATTTAAAAGTTAGACCTAGTTCGCCCGCTATAACGTCCCTACAGGGCTCAGAGTTAACCCATTCAAAATCATTTATCCGGCCCCGATATACCTTAAACCGTTCTATTTGTTCTGCCCTAACATACCCCAGAGTCTTGAACCCTTCCCCCACCAATAGCCCCACAACCGCATATAAGCCGTTTACAGCGGGGAATACGGATAGACTACCTAGGACCACTGCCCTAGCCCCCAGATATTCTATTGTTTCCATGGGTCGCCCCCCTATACCGTTCCGGTCTGAATTTGCCCCAATATCCTACGCAAGGGCTAACCGCCCCTATAAAAGTTTTCGTATGATTTGATTACCTCTATAAGCTTCCCAGCTTCTTCCCATTTCTTACACAAATGACACCTACAGGGACTAACCGCATTTGATACGTGCCCACGTAATTCCTTATAGTCCTCCTCCGATAACCCTACCCTTTCTAGTATCCACCTATATATCCTAACCTTATCTGTACCATTAGGCCAAGGAAGGGGAATAGGTCTAGTAACTGTAATGGTCAAGGAATGTTGGTTATCCATTGTAGAGATTGGCTCCCTATCCCAAACTGTACTAATCCGACTAATACACCAGCCGCGCTCGCAACAAGAAACCACAATTTTGCGAAAATTTGATTTATTTTGCCGGTTCCGGCCGATTCTCTAGGATTTTCCCCAAAAACCCTACGTTTCTACCCTTTTTAGTTCCACGATTCGCGGCGTACCTTCCCGGTTGAATTCACTATAGCCTACTATTTCCCAATGAGATAACTCCTCTTGGGTCATTCGGTTGAAATAGACTAGAGGGCAAAACCAGTATTGTCGGGCCATATTTTCTCCAATCGGGTGGTAAGTGTCGGGGGGTATGACGGTCAAAATCGTCTTTTTAGGACGTATAGGCGTTTCTTGATTTTTAGGGTCTATTCCCCCTAGGTTAAAAAGTGTATCCGGCCATAGGTTTCGGGGGGTTAAGCTAGGCAATCTAGGGCTATTCAGCCCCTATCCGAGATACGCTAACAGCGGATTTACCCCCTTCGCAATCAATGCTTGCGCCGTTTCTCGCCCCTTACCGATTACGCTGAAGGCGAATTTGGGGGCAGTGTCTACAGGTTTATTATCGACTGGCGCCGCCGGAAACTTAAGGGAAACTTCGGGGCTATATTGGAAGCTTGGGCTTTTGGCATATTTTCGCCCCAGTCGTTCCACCATGTTTGTTCGGTGTGCTTTGCACGCCTCACAGTGGCAAGCTTGGGCTCCAATAATGACGCCATTGGCGTCTGTGAGGATTCGCCCCCCGCCGATACAGGGCTGGCGCCGCCCGATAAGTTTGGCATCATTGGTTCGCTGTTGACGGGCTAATGCTCGCTGAATCTGCCCCCGCAATTTCGCCATTTTGGCTTGCGCCCGTTGTAGCTTTGCTTCTTCTCGGACGAGTACTTCGCGAGCCTCAAAATACCCCCGACATAGAATCCTTAACCCCCCGCTACAGTCGGCAGTTTGCCGAACGATACGCGCCTCCCCATTTCGGACGCGCACCACGTCCATTCTTGTCGCAATGTCAACCAACTCGGAACGAGTTGGGAATAGGTCGGAAACTGTAAGCATTGATTCAATCCTTTTAGAATGATACATTTTCACTTACTGGAATGGGCGCCAGCCCGCTCCTATTATAGCCTGGATTGCCGGTTCCGTCAACCCGTTTCTACGTTTTGGCGACCAATTTTTTGGGCTTGCGCCCGAATCGTTGCTCCCCATGGCAAACGGCGAGCGTTTGCTTAGGGAACGAATGGCCAAAGGGGATAATGCCGTTGGGTGTTTCGACCCCTAGCCGGAACCCGCTAGCGGTTGAACCGAGTACCCGCAATGGGGCCTCTCCAGCTTGTGCGGCGTGGACAAACTTGCGAATCGTGCTGCGCTTGACGCGCTCAATACTTGGCAATTGCATTGCTAAACTCCCTGTATAGAAAAGTTAATGTGGGCGAATTGTCCCCTATCGTTTGATTTTCGCTAGTCTGCCCCGAATATCGGCTTGAAGGTAATCGAGTTGCCGACAAAGGTTTTCAGCGTTAACGGCGATAGTCCCCCAGTGGTCATAGTTTTCGGGATATACTGCGCTGTTCTGCATATATTCCCCTTCCGCCCGCGCCTCCGCTCGCAATTCCTTAACGGTTTGCACTAGGGCGATAATCTTTGCTTCTTGCTCGAATAACCGGGCTTGTGTGGCCATGGGCTGGCGCCTCCAGTATGGAAAAGTTTAATCTTGTGGGGCCGCGCCCCTATGCCGTCATAATCTTCAATTCGTCTTCAGTGGGCCGGCGCCCTACCAGAGATTGGAATAGTGCTCGCGCCGTTTTCTCCTCTGCCTTGAAGCTTGATTTGTTTGATTTGTGGGTTGCCGACACTACAGCTTGGGCATGTTCCCCGATTAGTGCTACTGCTTCTTTCGCGTCCATCAACTAGGGCTCCTAGAATGTAATTGAGCATGGAGAGTACTCCACTAGGTTAAAATGTTCGTGATACGCTCAATAGGCGTATGATGGATAACCCAACAGCACTTAGGCCACTAACAAAGATTTGTGTTTCTGTATCTGTCCCCCATTCTAATCGTGATTACAGCGCTGTCAAGCCCCCTACTTGGATTTATTCGCGGCGAATTCTTCTTTTGCCCAAGCCCCATATTTTGCCAGCGTTAACAGACAAATCATTGTCAATCTATCTACTTCTGGCATCGCGCCACCCTTAACTAACCACCCCCGCAAATCTTCAATTGCTTCTTGCTGCTCTTCATAATCGTTGATTTTGGCAGCATTCTTTAACCGTTCCAAACAAGCTTTTGGGTCCATTGTCCTAACTCCAATTGTTCATTTTTCTATACAGGGTCTGCGCCCCTAGCTATTCCTCGCCCACAATACCCCTTTCATAAACGCAATGGCATAGGCAGGGGTTACTTGGGCTAATACTATCTGACCACCGAAATGGTTGTACAGACGAATAATCGTTCCGTGGGGGCCTTGATAGGCGATTGCCTCGAACCCACACTTTTGGGCTACGTTAGCCACATTGTTTTGCAGCCGAATCTTGGGCAAAGTGTCTAAGTCTATTGGCATTGTCGGCTCCTTTGTTCGCCCCGTTTTCCCTATTAGCGTTGCTAGCGTAGCTACTCCCATTGTCCCCTCCCTTAGTTGCTTGTAATGACCCGATGATATAGTTCAACATGGGCTGCGCCCTTAAGTTAAGGAAAAGTTACCACGTCCAGCCGACTATCGCAATACCGGATAGGGCCGCAAGTTAGCTTGGCAGGCCATCAGAGCCCTAATAGGTGTCCCCCTATACAATCTCGCCCATCCCCCCGCCTCGCTCGGGTGCCAGTGTCGGGTACGAACAGCACACATAGCGGCAGTATAAGCTTCCAGGGCCGACAACCCCAACCCCCGGAATTTCCTATAGAGTTGAACCATACCCCTAGTCCCATTCGTCCAGTGTGCCTGCATAGCTTCTCGCCCGTTCATATACGCCATTGTCATTCTCCTTAACTAGGGTTTTCGTAAGGGGACAGAGTAGCGGCCCCCGTAGGGGCCGTTGGCTCTGACTCCTATCGCGTTGCCAACCGGGTTGCGGCTTGCCCCAAGGCTAGGACTAGCAAGGGTATCGCTACCCCCAAGAATCCGCAGAACACTAGGGTCAGGCTTGACGTTGCGTTTGCCGTAAAGGCCGCTACGTTCATACCGATACTCACCAGTGTACACGTAACCGCTACCCCGTGCAATAGCTTCTTCGTCGTTCGGTCTGCTGCATCTCCTACCGCGACCATTGCCCCCTCACAAGCTAACTGCGCGGCA
>Ga0134125_10000801_pt1 | contig 41087 bp, 37 predicted proteins | sample KB31751_FD_96464 | JGI IMG/M metagenome (GOLD analysis project Ga0134125, IMG submission 96464) | Terrestrial soil microbial communities with excess Nitrogen fertilizer from Kellogg Biological Station, Michigan, USA - KB3-175-1 | ecosystem: Environmental > Terrestrial > Soil > Unclassified ...
CATGCCATGCGTGGCATGTACCTACATGCCGAACGCCTCCTGGCGAAGGCGGGGGGTAGCAACTGCAAGGGGAGGGGGATCTCCCACCCTTGAAACGAAGCGATAGCGAGAGTGGAAAGGGCGCAGCGGAGCGGAGGGCTGCACAAAGCGCAGCGCGGAAGCCTGGGGACACCCCTTGTGGGCGCGAGGGGCGGAGCTCCCCTTAGCGGCTTTTGTTGTTGTTTTTGCTGTTTGCGGAGGGGTGTTGCGGGGAAGGAACGGCCCTGCTGAGGAGGGTGGCGGAGGACCACAGGGCCGGAGTCAGGGAGGAGACCCCTCCCTCAACAATCCGAAATCCTTCGGGACATCGAGAGAGTTGTTCTTTTCACCTCAATATGATAAAAACATGATTATATGCAAACTCTGTCGCTTATCTCATTAGAGCTGGAGCCGTTACCGTCCTTCACTGAAGTGATGAAAGTGGTGGGCCCGTTGATGCGACTTCTTTATGAATCACTCGATGCGGGCGCGACTGTATGCCGCAAATACTACGAACAGAACTGCGATGGCGATAACCCAGAGCCTCACTTGCGCGAGATGATTGTGCGCGACCAGGCACGGCGCTACCTCGTCAAGAACGGTCTACAAGTGACACAAGTGAGGGAACGCAGGTTCCGGCTGGCATCGGAGCCCCTCATCAGTTTGCTCGTTCACTACAAGGGTTTTGCATTCCGAGTGTTGAAAGCGAAGCGGGGAGTACCACCTGGGTGTCGCCTGTCCAGACGCCGGAAGGAGTTCTACAACCAAGTCTCCGTCCGTTTTCTGGGCGACGATGGTAAGCCTACTGGCTCAAAGACGAATCTTTTGGTTCTCTGGGACTTCAGTCCAAGTTTCGGAATTGCCAATGCTTGGCTTGCTTGTCCGGCTATTGCGGGCGCACGATCGCAGGACGTCGTTCTTGCGTGGCAGGAAGCCATACCAAACCCGATTCTTCAAGAAGCTGCCATACAGCAACCGCCTACGTCTGCGGCTGCTTCGGTTGAGGAAATGGCCGATCTGGAAATTGAAGCGCTCCTGCGCGGGGAGGATACGTCGGAACCAGCAGAGAATTCTACAGCAGCCGCACTGCAATCGGAAATCGCCGCGGCTCGAGAGACACCCATTGATCCAGCAACAAATTTGGAAGAAGAGGCAGATGATAGGCAGTCGGATAAAGTTGGCGCGTGAGATTGCAGGATTGACCCAAACAGAACTCGGCGAACTGATTGGGACGACACAATCAGGTATTGCTTCGATGGAAGCCAACTTGTACCGGCCCTCACCGGAATATCTCCAGGTCCTAGGGAAAGAGACAGGGTTCGGCCCTTCGTTTTTTGAGCCAAGCCATATTGACGAATTTCCATCAGGCGCGCTCCTCTATCGCGCCCGCGCGGCAGTCACTAAAGCGGAACGGCAACGAGCACACGGGCTGACCTCTGTTGCATTTGAACTGGCGCTTTTCTTAGGCCGGAAATTGAAGCAAGTGTCAGTGAATCTGCCCCGTCTCAAGGAGTCTCCAGAGCGGGCCGCGCAGATTGCGCGCACATCTCTTGGAATCGCGCCCCATGTGCCGGTCCTCGATCTGATGCAGCGTCTTGAGCGAAACGGAATCCTTATCCTGACGGTCCCGCGTGAAATCAGTTCTCTAGATGGGTTTGCAACATGGGTAGGATCTCCATACCCAAGGCCGGTCATCGCGCTGCTCGGCGGTAAAGTTGGGTATCGCATTAATTTCACCTTGGGTGAGGAGATCGGTCACTTAGTATTGCACTCGCCACTAACGGTTTCAGTAGCGGAGGCCGACAACCAAGCAAGAGCTTTCGCACAAGAATTGCTTCTGCCTCAAGAAGCAATGCTCGAAGAGATGCGGAGCCCTATTACTCTGTCGAATCTCGCGCCGCTGAAGCCGCGATGGAATGTTTCTTTGCAAGTGTTGATTCGTCGAGCAAGCGACCTTAGACTAATTACACCGAACCAATACCGGTATCTCAATCAACAGATACGGACCAGCGGTTGGACTCAAATTGAGCCCGGAGATGAGCGCATCCCTCAGCCAAGGCCAAGGCTGATGCGCAAGATGGCGGAACTCCAGTACGGTAGTCCTATTGATTTGAGCGAGCTCTCAGCTGAGACTGGAATTCCCATGCCTCTCATAGCAGAGCTATTGGGAGTTGAGGTTCCAAAGAAATTTGGGCGCGTACTCAACTTCAAGCCAAAGGGAAAATGATTGTGCGGTTCATGGGTGCTTACTCGTGTTTTGGCTAAGAGTGACCTATTTAGGCGAGGTTAGGAGGCATGTCAAGGTCCCCGAGTTTCCCACGTTGCGCTAAATCGCGATGGTGAAGCTATTGTGTTTCTGGATGCGCTTTAATGAGGCGCGCCGCAGTTGGGTCGTAAACATACTGAGTCATGGTCCCATCTTTGATCCGCTCGACCGCTTCGTTCACGACAAACAGCGGAACGAGGAACCACTCGCACGGCCTCACCAGATTGCCGAAGCGATCCTTGATTTCGATATCCAACTGCACAGGATCGAATACCCGATGGATTATGTTTTCGAGCTTTACGCGGTTGATGTTGTATAGCTGGTAAGAGGCGATCACCTCTACATCGGCCATTAGGAAGGTAGGGTCTAAACTCGCATTCGCAATCCGCGTCTCAACCTTTCCTCCCGTGACGCCGATCTTATGTAGAACATCGCGATTGGCCGCGACAACCGGATGCTCAGATTTGCTGCGGAGAACGTAGACGGTGCCGCTCGCCAGATCGTCGTTAGCGGGCTGGTCCGCGAACAATGGTCCGGTTTCAGGATTGGTGATGAGTCGCCCAGATTCGTCACGGTAAAGTGCCCGCTGGAAAGACCGTATCAGCAGATTGCTCTCGGTTCCATTGTCATAGATGACACGCAACCGACTATCGCGACGGTCATAATGCGTTGTGAAATCCTCACCAATCTCGGCGACATAGGCAATCTGCCCGCCAACAATGAAGTATTCGCCCTTCTGGATTTCAGCGAGCTTGATCTCTTCCATGTTATGAACGGGAAGCGTCTTGCGAACGCCGGACTTTAGCTCTCTCTGCACCTGCTCAAATAGCGGCCTGAAGGTCTCAAAGTCCTCGCAGACGGCGCGATTGGCGATCTCTTCGGCGGCGCGCTTGTCGGCGCTCTTGCGGACATGGCGCAGCTCCGTGATACTGCCTGATCCCGCAGCCTCCTTCAGTTCGGCCAGCAGTTCATCGTCGTCGACCGTCGCCGGCGCAGCGGCACAGGCAGTCTCGACACCGGAGAGCAATCCCTGATGATCGAGTGGCGCAAGCAAGGCACGGCACTCCTCAAGCGCGCGCAAGCGGTCAAGGCGCACGGCATATAGTCGCTCGAAAATGTCTCGGTTTTCGCCATGCTGCGGAGCGCGACCGTGCTTCTCGACGAATCGCTGTATCTCCTCGAATCCGGCAATGATGCGCTCCTCGCGTGGCGAGCGACCGCCTTTCTTTTGCGGTTCCGCGAAGTCGCTGAGTTCCGAGCGTAGTTCGTCGAGGTCTATATCACTCATAACGACCTTCATCCTTGTAGCGCACAAACGCAGCGGCACCTTCGGCCATCCGTCTTTCCCAGACATCCTGCGCATCAAGCGAAGGAAGCCGTCCTCGCTCTTTCTTGAACTTCAAGGCTCGCACCGCAAGCTCCTTAGCATCCTCCGGCGTCAAGGTTGTCCGCTTGGCGGCAATGGCCGCCGCGACCTGTTTCAGACTGTCCTCACTCATGCTCTTTGCGAGGATCGCATAGGCTTCACCGAACGGGTTGATACGGTCGATAAGATCAATATCGAGTTCGCGCACGTCCATCGCAAACCGCCGCACCCCATCGACCAGGGCGGTATTGGCTGTCGGCTCGGCGTTATCCTCGCTACCGCTGCCAACCGCGAACTGCTTGGCCTGTTGAGTAAGGTTCAGCGCGGCGATGGCGTGCTGGCGCACAGCCTCCTGGTCGTCCTCGTCAAGTTCGGGATATTTGTCCTTAACGATTTTGCCCATGCGGACTTGTGTTAACTCCTCGGGTACCAATTCTTCGTCAAACAAACCGCGCTCAATCGCGGTTTTGTCTTGAACAAAGGCAGCAATCACTTCGTTCAGGTCTTCCTGACAGATGCGTGTTGCTTCCTTACTCTTTGGCTCGGAAAGCCCCTTAATCTCAATCCGGAATTGCCCCGTCTGCTCATTGAAACCGACATTGCACTTGTTCGGGTCATAGCCGCCTTCGCCGTAGTCGAAACCCGGCGCAGGTCCGTTCTCCTGGTGCTTCGGTTTGAACTCGAAGCGCGGCGCGAGCACCTGCTCCATGAGGAGGCTCGCCGCGATTGCCTTTAGGGTATCGTTCACCGCCTCGGTAACAGCTTCCTCGGAGGCGTCCGGTTCGGCGATCAGGTTGGTGAAACGTGTGCGGATCTTGCCCGGTGCGTCGCGAGTTGCGCGTCCGATGATCTGTACAATTTCGGTGAGGCTTGATCGATAGCCAACCGTAAGCGCGTGGTCGCACCAAATCCAGTCAAAGCCTTCCTTCGCCATGCCGAGAGCGATGATGATGTCCACATAGTCTCGGTTGTGCTTTTGCGCGGGGTCTTTGAGTGAGATGGAGACGCGGTCGCGTCTGGCGGGATCGTCGTCCACTAGGTCGGCTATTCGCAGAACCCGTCCCTCGGGAGTCTTGACGAGTTGAAATCCCGTTGCCGGGTCAATTCCTTGCCACTCGCCCAATGCTCCAATGATGTGATCCACCTCCCTGATTTTGTCCTTCGTGCTTTCACGCGAATTAACGTTCGGTATGTGGATGATCGTCTTTTCCGCTGGATCTAGGACGTGCAAGATGTCATCCACATAGGAACCGGAATAGAAGAAATAGCCGATGTCGAGCTGCTTCAGGAATTCGTAGCCGTTGAGCTGTTCGTAATAGGTATATGTAATGGTGTCGAACTTTGCTTCGGCGTCGGGTGCCAGCACCGATTCGGCATCGCCCCGGAAGTACGAGCCGGTCATTGCGACAACATGAACACGGTTGCGGGTTATCAACTGCCCTAATTGCAACCCCAGCTTGTTGTCTTGGCTCACCGAGACATGGTGAAACTCGTCCACAGCTATCAAGCGGTCGTCGAACTTCTCCACGCCGAAGGCATCCACGGCGAAGCGGAATGTCGCATGGGTGCAGACGAGCACCTTGTCCGTGCTATCAAGAAATGCACCAACGGCGTTGACCTTTCCTCCGTTGTCTCCGCCAGGGGCGTTGCACAGGTTCCATTTCGGTTCCACGCGCCAATCGGCCCAAAAGCCGAATTTGCTCAAAGGTTCATCGTGGAAGCTCGCACCGATGGCCTTCTCTGGTACCACGATGATCGCCTGTTTCAGACCTTGATGCTGTAGCTTGTCAAGCGCGATGAACATGAGCGCGCGGCTCTTGCCCGATGCCGGCGGTGATTTGATGAGCAGGAATTGCTCACCACGTTTTTCATATGCGCGCTCCTGCATCGGCCTCATGCCAAGCGCATTCGCCTTGGTCGAGCTGCCACTGCGGGTATAGGACACGGAAATAGACGGAACTGACTTTACATTTGCAGTCATGCGTGTGCTTCCACCTTTTCTTTCCTGGCCGATCCCGTCACCGTAGCCATCTTTGTGTAGAGATCGAACAGCTTCTCAAGTCGTTCCGTGTCATTCTTGAAGCGGCGGCCGATATAGATGCGCTCTAATACCTCATCGTTGCGCTCATGCGCTTGACGCAGGTCATCAGGCATATCAATGGGATCGTAGAGATCAGCAATAGTGGCCGGGAAATGGTGCTCACGCGCGAGTAAGATGTCCTCGGCGCAACGCGTAAGGTCGGTCCGATTCTTTTCCGTCAACTTTGGGACCGGGAACGTGTTCCACCCAAGCGTATTCGAGTAGGAAAATCGCATCTCTAGACGCCCGCACACGGCTCCAATCCATACGATATGAAGCTTTGATGCCACAAGCGCCAGATTCCAGAGGGGAGCATCATAAAGAGCAAAGCACTTGAAAGTAACAATAGGGCGGTTGTCCATGAGGGCACAGGGCAAGTATTCTCGGTTCTCCGATGAGGTCTGAGGCACAGCAATAAAACTGCGCTCAGCTGACCATCGGTCGCGAAAGCGATGCGGAGCGTTGACTAACGATTGCGCAGTGCCATCGCTCGTCTTTTTCGTTCTCACTGCCCGCACGCCTTCAATTCGTTGCCTAATCGATGCCACATCTTCCGCGTCCGCGACGGCATCATCATCAATCCAAAGGCACATGCGTGGAAGACCTTTGATAATCTCCGTCGATCCATAGATGGGCCGAAGAAATCTGTCTGCACGAAAATCAAGAGAGACAATCTCTTGCGCCTCAGCTATAGACATGATTAAGTCGGATGCATAGTAAGGATGGTTTCCGAAGCTCATAGTTGCTACGTCGGATGTTGGCTCTAATGCCTTGTTCACATAGATTGGGGCTCCTGCGATGAGGTATCCGTTTATTTGGGCGACACTTCGGACCGAAGTGCCGTCCCCTTCAACATCAAAGAGTTTCGCTGTCCTTACACCTTCCGTTGACAACCCTACAATCACGACACTGATTCCAGCGTTATTTGCTGCCAAGTTGGCCCATTTGAATGAGCGATAGGCAAAATGGATATGAGCGCCAAGCCTGTTTATCAACGGCCATAGCACTGAGACCTGCCCACCCTGACATATCGAGTTCGTCGCGACGAGGGCAGATGCCCCTGGGGTTTCCTTAAGGAAAAGCGCCGCCTTCACGAACCATGCAGACACATAATCTAGATTGCCCCAGTTTTTCACTAGGCTCTCAAATACAAACGCGAGGTCGTCTTTCTGGGACTTCGCTTGCTTGTTGTAGCCAGAATAAGGCGGGTTTCCGCAGATATACGTTTCGCCGCCTTCGTTTTCAAAATCAATCTGGGCTTGATCTAGTGGCGTGCTGAATAGGTCATCTGCCTGCAATTTCACGCTAATCCCCGTCGTCGGGCAGATGCTCAGCCAGTCCAGTCGTAAGGCATTGCCGCAAGTGATCCAGTTATCTGCCCGCAACGGCAAGAACTCGGTCAGGGCCAACTTTTGTCCGCGATATAACACATCACATTGGTACTCGGCGATAACGAGTGCCAAACGCGCGATCTCTGCCGGAAAGTCGCGCAGTTCGATGCCACGAAAGTTTGTCAACGGAATATCAGAACGACGATCCGGTTCACCCCGCCGCCTATTGATTTCCGCTTCGATTACCCTCATCTCCTTGTAGGCGATGACGAGAAAATTGCCGGAACCGCAGGCCGGATCGAACACCCTGAGCTTCGACATCCGCCTGCGTAAGTTGAGTAATGCTCGGGGATTCTCTCCTGCTTCCGCAAGTTGCGCACGCAACGCGTCGAGGAAGAGTGGGCTGAGCACTTTCAGAATGTTCGGCACGCTCGTGTAGTGCATTCCGAGGGCACCGCGTTCCTCATCTTCCGCGACGGCCTGAATCATGGATCCGAAGATATCTGGGTTGATCTTCGTCCAGTCGAGGTTGCCGATATGCAATAGGTAGGAACGCGCAATCTTCGTAAAACGCGGTGCGTCCATGTTCCCGGAGAAAAGGCCGCCGTTGACGTAAGGAAACGTGTTGGCCCACCGGGGCAATCCCTCGCGCTCTCGATCTCCAAGTTTTGTATTCATGGAGCGGAACAGTATGCCGATCACCTCATGGGTATTGGAGGAGTCTTTCGCGCTCATCTGAGCGATAGTGTTGGTAAACAGTCCTTTGCCGTGGAAGATGTCGGTGTCCTCGGCGAAGAAAGAGAAGATGAGCCGCGCCATGAAGTGATTCATGTCGTGGCGGCGTTCCGCTGTACCCCAGTCGGGATTATCCTTCAACAGCTCGACATAGAGCCGGTTAAGGCGGCTGGTCGCACGGATATCGAATGAGTTTTCGGCGATTTGCCGAACGGTTGTGATGCCGGCGAGCGGCAGGAAGAAACCGAAGTGGTCGGGAAAGTCCTTATAGGCACAGGCGACAGTTTCGCCACTCGCCAGCTCCTCCGCCTCGAACTCCTCGCCGTCGGTCGCCAGGATGAACTTTGCTTTAGCCTTGGCGGTCGCGGGACTGTCCTTCAGCGCCGTGAGCGTTTTCGTGACCTGGGCGCTGCCGCATGTAGCGATATGAATGTTGTTGGTTTGGAGGACGCCGCCGAGGTCGGATTTGTTCGAGGCTCCGGCGCGGAGCCTCTTGATCGTTGTCTCCTTGTTGCCGAATGCTTCAAGGAAGGCAAACGGAAAGCCCTGAGAATCAAACGGCTGGTCCGCGAGTTGCGAGATTGCTTCTTCTATTTCAACGGCATTCAACTGTTCGATCCTTCCTCAATGTCCACCGGCGCCATGCGGACCATTCGTTGGTGATAAGACGATTCCGTTCCCCAGCAAAATCGGCTCGGACCTGGTGAGCCGCTGATTCAACTGCATTTAGGGGCACTGCAGACGGAACGCTGCTTCAGGCAGCGACTCTGTGTGCAGCGTTGTGAATGTCTACATCCAAGGATAAGCGAAATCCTTGCCCGCGACTCAAAACGGCTAGATTATCGGGATAAGAACAGGATCGAAGCGAGAATAGATTTCGTCGTTTGCCACGAGATGCGGGGGAGGGGTATATCTCGTACCCTTGGGGAGGGAACTGAAGGCAGAACGGAAGGCGTAGCGAAGCGGAGGGCTGCACAAGGGCAGTGCGGAAGCCTGGGGACACACGTTGCGCCGCGCGATCGGGCAGAGCCCCTTAGCGAGTTTGTCTGCCTTGCCGAGCGCGGAGCGCAGGAATTATTAGGGCCGGCGTTGCGGGCAGGAACGAGCCTGTTACGAAACTCTTTAGCTTCTCGATCGTTTCGGTGTTCTATGCCCGGAACTGAACAATCGAATACCCTTGAACTGGACGGTTTTGCTCGATAACATCAGAGCAGAATTCAAACATGGTTTCGCTTGAAGCTTTCTCTGAGCTACTGGAGATACTCTATTCGGCCCCTCTCGACCAGGAGCAGTGGCAGCGCTTTCTTACGCTCCTCTGCGATCACACAAGAAGCAAAAATGGAGTCTTTTTCTGTGCCGATACTTGCCGGGGTATCACGGTCCGTGCCATGGGAGGTTCCCGCCAGGACATAGATGTTGCAACCGTATATAACGAGCGATATGGCAACAGCGATCCCTTTCGGACGGCCTTGATTCGCAACGCGAGAATCGGTGTCTTCCAGGGAGATGACATCCTGCCTAACGAAGGCCTTTTGCAAACGGATATGTATCGCGAATTTGTCTGCCGGCTCGGCCTCCGCTACGCAACCTTGGTTCCACTAACACTCTCTGTGCGGCGTTTTGAAGCAATCAGTGTTTGGCGCACCTCCGAGATTGGCCCGATGGACGACGACTGTAATCGTCTGCTGGGCCTCCTGCTACCCCATATCCAGAAGGCCCTGGAGATCAACCGTGTTCTAGGTGTCATGCAGCAGCGTCTGGCTGGGGCTGAAGCTATCGCGGACGCTAGTTCGACCGCCACATTCTTGCTGACTTGCCAGGGGCGCTTCGTCCACGGCAACGCCGCTGCCGATCTTCTGCTCTCCCAGGGGAACTCCCTCGCCCTGGTGAACCATACCCTCGCCGCAACTGACCCTGCATCTCAAGGCAGCCTTCGCGAGATCTACAAGAAAGCAGCTTCACCGGACTTTACACGCTCGACCGAGCCTCCAACCCATGCTCTCTCCATGCCGCGCAGCGGAGAGCGCAGGCCGCTGCAACTGCTGGCTACCCCACTGCCGCAGGCACTCCGCGCTCGCTCTGGGGCCGACATCATCGTGCTGGTAAGCGACCCCGACGCTGCGCCCTCCTATCCAGACGGCATCCTCCGCGCGCTGTACGGACTCACCGCTGCGGAGATCGAAGTCGCTAACGGCCTGCTGATGGGCTATTCCATCGACGAGATCGCCAGCCTGCGCCATGTGGGCCTGGGCACGGTACGCAATCAAGTCAAGAGCGTTCTAAGCAAAACCGAAACAGAACGCCAGAGCGACCTCGTGCGACTTCTTATGACATTACCTCATCCGCAGAAAAGCAACTGCAATTGATCCCGAAGCGACTGCCAGTTTCCCCGACGATGTTGTTGGAGGGCTGTACGGACTCACTCGGGTCGAGACAGAAACCGCAAACGGACTCCTGATGGGATATTCCCTTCAGGAGATCGCGTCTTTGCGCCGTGTCTCAATAGGAACCGTGCGAAACCAGTTGAAGAGCATTATGGATAAGACCACGACCAGCCGCCAAAGCGAACTTGTGCGCCTGTTGATGAACCTTCCGCGACACTTTTCCAATTAAATCTTCGCTCATATCCCATTTGGGACATGCGCAATCATGGGCATGCAACAGAAACTGAACGCATGAAAAGACTCCTGCGTCTTGGTCTCCTACTGCTTCTGCCTCTGGCAATGAAATACTCCGCCCGCGCACAACAGTATGCCTCTCCTGCAACCCAATGCATTCAGGAGTCCTATGACCCCAATAACTACAATTGGCTGACCTACAAGAATAACTGCAACCAGTCGATCCACCTGACCATGGTGTCAGGCGACGGGTCGAACGTGGGTGCGATCGATCTCGGCCCAGGCAGACATGACGGCCCTGGCCTGACTGCGCGAGAGGTAAGGGCAATAGGCGGCATGGAAGCCTACGCCTGCCCGGCACATTATGCAGCCGTGGACGCCGACGGCGACCCTGTCCGAACCCAGGTCTCGGAATTTCGTTGCAAAAAGAACTATTAAAAAGATGCTCAGCGGCCAGCTGAGGCACACTGGCGCATTCGTCCGAAAGTAACGATCTCATTGACAATCTGAGTCATCCCGGAGTTTCACATGCGCATCCTCTGCCTTGCCTTCCTCGCGTCGCTCCTCCTGCCTGCACCCTTGATGGCGGACACCATCTATAGCTACGCCGGCAACGACTTCACAACGATCATCAGGGGAACCGCCTTCACTACGAGCGACTTCATCAGCGGATCATTCACGGTCGCGTCGCCCCTGGCAGGGAACTTGCCGATTCAGGCGCTCACCTCGTCGGTCCTATCGTTCAGCTTCAGCGACGGCATCAGCACCATCGACAGCACGCAAACCTTGTGGAGCGTCCCCCTCTTTGACGTTGCAACCGATGCGGGCGGCAACATCACCGGCTGGGATATTGACCTCATGAACTCGAAAGACGGAAACTTTCTGAGCGAGATCTTGACCAGAAATTTTGGGGGCGCTGGTGACTTAGGAGGCACAGCTTCTGCCGTGGATCTGGCGGAGAACCGCTCGGCTCCTGGCACCTGGACTCAAAGTACAGATGCCGCCCCCACGCCAGAGCCTCGAAGCCTCCTGCTGCTGGCGACCGGCCTTATTGGACTCGCAGGCTTCCTCCGCCGCACACACGGTGCTCCGCACCGAATGGCGCAGAACTAAAACCACAGAATCAGCAGTTCGCATTTTAACCGGTCCACAAGGGAAATCGATGCGCATCTCTCTGCTCGCCCTTCTCGCCACCCTGCTCCTGCCAGCGCCCCTGCCGGCCGATACGTATACGTACACCTACACCGGAAACGACTTTACGTCCGCAACAGGAACCTTTACCACGAGCGACGCCATCAGCGGCTCATTCACACTCGCATCGCCGCTGGCAGGGAATCTGCCATTTCAGGTGCTCACCTCTGTGCAGTCCTTCAGCTTTAGCGATGATGTCACCACAATTGACAACACTCAGCCGCAATGGAGCTCGCCCCTCTTTGAAATCGGGACTGACGGCAGCGGAAACATTACCACATGGTTTATTGTTCTCGAAAACTCTACTGGTAGTAGCTTTTTAAGCGGAATTTCAACCGGGAACTATCCCGCCCGCCCTCAGGACTTTGGCGCGGAGGGAGCAGCTTTCCCAAATCAAGGCTCTAATACTTCAGTTCCGGGTACATGGATGCAGAGCGGTTCTGCATCGCCTGCTCCAGAGCCTCAGAGCGTCCTGCTCTTGGGGACGGGGCTTGCTGGCCTCGTAAGCCTTATCGGCCGAACCAGCCGCACAAGCGGCCATACGGCACCCTACGAGAGTTGAGGATATCTTCAGCGTGTTGCAACTTGTCGAATAGGAGAGCAAAGATGAGGCTTCATATAGGGTTGCGCATCATAATGACGTCCATTGTCGCTGCACTTCTTGTTCAGGCGCATTTGCCTGCCATTGCTCAAGCGGACGACTGTGCCGCAAATGGCTCCCCATCCGTGGCCGAGAGTACCGCATGTACCATTGGCGCGCTCGGGGACATGCTACATAGACCAGAGAAATACCACATCGACGCAGACTCAGCGGTAGCGGTAGGTCAGCTATTAGCCCATTTCCAGCGACAAGTGACTTATAACGCGGAAGTCTACTTGACAACAAGCGGCCCAGAAGGCCCCCGCATCCGATTCGGAAGATATGACGGGGAGCTAGCCTTTATCATGCCCGTGGTGCATAAACATAGTAGTTACTTTAGTAGTGATAGATATAAGTGCAGCGGAATTCTTTATGTGACCCCAACCAAAATAGCGTTCGAACCAACTTCTAATTCGGATGGCTTCTCTTTTGCGCGAAGCGAGCTTAGCGAAAGCGAATACCTCATCGAGCGTGGCGAGTCTGGTGACCGCATCCTCAAAATCAAGGCCGCCTCTCAAACATTTATTATGGCTCCGGACTGCTTCTACAACAAGAGCGGTCACGGGCAATGCTATGCGAATAGTGGGTTTTTGCTGTTCGACGCGGCAGTGCAGAACTTCAACGTGCTGGCCTACGCATTCGCTCAAAAGAATCACCCAGGCTCTTGAGATGTGCCACCCCGCGCCATCGACTATCTTCGATCTAATTCCTCCCCATAAACCTATATCCCGGGTACATTCATGCGTCCTGCCATCGCTGCCGCCGTCGCCGTCCTCGCAACCACTCTCGCCGCCCCCGCTTTCGCCGATACGCTTGCACCCAGCCACGGTGAGTACTCTTACAACCTCCTCACCGGTTACGACTACCAAGACGTCCTCAGTCCGGTGGAGGCTCTCGGCTATGACCATTCCACGTCTCCCGTCGGTTCCGTCGGCGCCTTCTTCGTCGGCGGAGCCGACCCATCCGTAGGAAGCTTTGTGGGATCGTCGGGCGCCGCGCTCGTAAGCGACGTCACCGCCTCTTCCTACGCCTATTACGAGTTCGAAGTCCTTGGCCCCGCAGCTCAGACCGTGGGCGTCAACATCGCCGGATCTATCGCCAGCACAGTCTCCAACCTGACCGCCAACAGCGCCGCGTATGCCAACCTCGCAGTAGTCTTGCCTTCCGATCCCGCCTCCCCGGACGACGGCTACGCACTTGCCACCCTTTTGTACGCACAGGCATGCGGCGGCCCTGTTTCCTACGTGACGCCCTGCGGCTACACTTCCTCTACCCTGTCGGCAACCACCGACGTCAATCAGGTCATCGCCGTCCTCACCAATACCCCCTACTTGGTCGAGCTCTACTCCGACACTTACATCACGAAAGGACCGAACGGAGGAGCGGCCTCCTCTATCGACCCCACTATCTCTCTCGACACCACCGACCCCGCTTACTCCCTCCAATTCAGTCCCGGCGTCCTTGCAGCCGCCACGCCGGAGCCATCCAGCTTCGTCCTGCTTGGAACCGCGCTCAGTGGAGCCTTCGCTATCAGGCGTCGATTGGACAGGATCACTAGAACCTAAGCTCCACTGCCCGGCTCCCCCACACGATCCCCGCTCTTGCTGCAATCCACCATATGGCCAGCGCCGCAGCCTTCCTTGTTCTAAAGCAAGTTCCGAATTTCCATGAAGCGGGCTTGCACGACCTCCCAGGAGGGGTGGGAGCCGAAACAGAGAACCTCGCACTGGCCCTTGTATTCGCGGCCAATCGTGGCAGAGAGGTCTCCCGTCGCAAAGAGCGCGTCGCTGTTGGCGAAGCTCATTTGATCCGGGTAGAAGTAGCTGCCAGGAAAGTGTGTGCGACTGATGCGGTCATAGTCCTGTTTGATCTCGCCATACTCGGCAGATTGCAGCATTTCTAAAATCTCGGGCCGGGACGCGAGTTGAAACAGGTCGTAGTAGTGCCGAGCGTAGGTGCCCAGGGCACGTCCATCCCGTTTGAGGATTTCCACTTTACTGTGAATGGCAAACATCTTCTCCACGAAGGTCCGCCTGAAATGAAGCAAGCGCATCGGGAACGAGCTTTCGTCTTCCGCCCCGAGCGTGACTGCTTTTTCACGTAGAAACTGACCGAGATGGGAGCGCAGCTCGACATTCTCGGTGGGTTCCCGACCGCTGGCGGCTCCTGCTTCAAGGAGCACACGGTTGGCGACTTCACCGGTACCGCCGTGGAGTTGGTGATAGGAGAATCGGTCATTGCGCCCGAAACCTCCTATAGTTTGGCTCTCCTCGGGAACAAACTGAAGAGCCGGATGCGCGGCCACGGCATCGCGCAGACTCTTTAATTCGCGGTCGATGCCGCGTTTGGTTAGGGGCGGCTCGAAAGCAAGCGGGTCGAGGAAGATATCAATGTCCTCTGAAAACCGCTGAATCAAGTTCCAACCTTTCGAGAGGCTGGTTCCGCCTTTGAAGATAACTTTGTCGCCGGCCTTAGCAGCGATGATACGCAGCACTTCGGTGACGTAGTAGTCCTTTTCGATGATCGCTGGGCGGAGCTGAAAGTGCTCTGCGGCCTGGAGGATTACTTGATCGAAGTCAGGATGTTCAAACAGTCTCACGTTTTGGGCCTTTCCTTGGCCTGCCACTCGCGCGCGTGCGTGAGGGATGTGAATTGTCCAAAGTCGAACCGGGAGAGCGGATTCAAGGAGGCACGCAGACTGGCTCGTGCGGCGGGATCTCGTTCAAGCTCTTCCGCGATTGCGCCCAGTAGAGCGCGAACCCGTGGCGGCTCCGAATCAGCCACCTTGAGCAGTCGTTCAAGGTGACGATCCTTTGACAGCAGGGCCAAGGTCTTTTGAATGGTGCGTTCGGCGGACAGTTCGCTTGTGTTACCGCCCTTGCGTAAAAAGTCGAGGAGGGCTGCTTCTGTCTCAGACAGGCTCTTCCATGCTTCCGGCCTCCGTGAATGAACGCGGGTCTCGGCGCCGATGAGTTTCCTGGGGAGACTGAGTGAGCTTGTTGCCAACTCACTCCGCCGCGGTGTTTGCGTGCTGAAACCTAGCAGATTGGCGGCAGCGGTGCCAGATGGGAAGATCGTCTTGGTTCTCTCCGCCAGTTTCTTGATTGCCGTGGGGCTGGGGCGGCTCGGCCCGAAGGCGGTTGAGCGAGGACGATAATAGACGCCTTTGCTCAGCCGTTCTAGTGTGCCGTTGCGGGTCAGGCGGGAAAGCGTCTGGGCAACGGCGGGAAAGGGCTGATCCCGGAAGTCATTGTGCCGCCATAACTTCTCACCGCCGCTTTCAATCTGCAGGCGGATGGAGCTGGCGGTGCTGCGGGTTTTGACGGCCTTTGGCATCTCCTTTACTCTGTTCCACCTACGCCATATTGTCAAGTTTTTTTGCGATAAAACTTGACATATCCGTATCCGGAATCCATCCATCAGTCGGCTGTTCTGTAGTGGGGCGTGCCGGTGAATCACAAACTCAATCCCTGGTCGTTGCCGATGGTGCCTTTAGCGATGGATTGAGCTTGAGAGATTTCGTTGACCGCAGGTGTGAGGTGCCCAGCGTGTTCTAAAGCCTGTTCCTTCGCTATCGGCTGGGCGTGGCGGTCGTAAAACTGACCGTGCGGGTCGATGTGCAACCAACCGGCAGTCTGGTTGTGCTGGTAGCTCTGGATGTCGCCTGTCTCCCGCTTCCACTCATATCCGGCGGCTTCGCTTGGAAGAACCGTATGAATTGGCGTGTAGCGCCGTTGGTCGATTTCAGAGGGCGACTGCGCCTTGTCGGTTGCAGGATCGTGGACTTCCTGTTGGAACTGCCCTCTTTGCTGTTCGGGAGTTAGTTCTTTGGTGTTTGTCATGGTCTGCTCCTTCGGTTGGGATTTGTGAGCTTGCGTTGCGCTGTTCGGTCTTGCGACCTCGACAGCGGAGGCTTTGCTGATGTCGGTACTGAGGCGTTCGGCGAGCGTTGTTGCGTCGTTCGTATAGATTCGCGCGTCTTCGGACGCGCGAGAAACGGACACGTAAGCGAAGCGAGTGTTGATGAGTTCGGGGTGCGTCCCGGTGTCCATATTGACCAGGACACGATCGGTGGTGAGTCCCTGAGAGCTGTGCGAGGTAACGGCGTAACCGTGGTCGAAGTGGCGCATCTCGGAGGTGTCGAACGTCAAAGTCCGGGCCTTGTCGCCATCCATGCGGACAGTCATGTCGGTGCCGACGATGCGTTCCACTGTGCCCAGGTCGCGGTTCCTGATGTTCATGTCCGGCTTGCTGACCGTGAACTGGAGTCGGTCGCCTTCGGCAAAATCTCTCGCAATTTCCCGATAGGCGGCGATGCCATGCAGCCGCTTGGGATCGTAGGTCACTTGCTGGCCGTCCTCCCGTTTGACCGTGAGCTGGTTCGCTTTGGGGTCTGTGGAGACGACAGTAGCGTAGGTGCCGCGCTCAATTCCAAGTTCCTTGCTGCCTCGGGTGTAGTAGAGAACGTCGGCGGGCTGGTAGAGCGCGGCCCAGTTGCGATCGGCACTGGTCAACTCCGAACGCTGGGTGAGAACGGTTATCGCGTGATTGTCTTTGGATAGAGTGCCGTTGCACTGCAACTCGGCGCGGATGGCATCGTTGATGTCGCGGCGGCTGGCGTTGTCGGGCGAGATAACCAGCGTGTTCTCCGGGCGTGCGACATAATCCTTGGCGATGGTCTCGATACGTTGCTGGGGGTCGGGAATCTCGGTAACGCGCCCCTGCTGCTGAAGAAGCTTAATGCCGGTGGCCGTCTCGTTGCGGGAAAGATGTTCGACGGCGCGTAGGAGCTCCGGGTCTTTCTGGCGCACGATCTGGTCGAGCTGCGACGTTCGCATTCCGGCTTGCTGCATCTGCTCGAAGGGTTTTCCGGCATCGACGCCCTGGTGCTGCCGGGTGTCGCCAACGAGCAACACCCGGTCTTGCGGCCCAATCTTTCCGAGAAATGATTGCATCTGCCGGGTGCTGGCAAGGCTGGACTCGTCGAGCATATAAAGGTGCCGGGCGTTCGGGTCTCCCGCACTGCGTTCCACGCCTCCGCGAGCTAGGAAACCTTGCAAGGTGTCGGCCTGAATTCCGGCGTCGCGGAGCTGGCCGCCGGCTCGACTTGTGGGAGCGAAGCCCTCGACGGCGTATCCGTTCCGTTCCGCGCCCTCACGGATGACCTCAAGGGTCGTGGTCTTGCCACTGCCCGCCAACCCTTGCAGGCCATGTATCCGGTCGTGCGAGGTAAGCACTTCCTCGATGGCTTTTTGTTGTGCTGGATTCAGGAACTCGCGATTTCGACTGTGTGCGGCGGCGTCTTGCTGCCGCATGATCGGTTCGATTGTGGACTGGCCTTGCTGCATGTGCTTGATGGTCGCAAGCTCCTCGGCAATGGACTCGCGAGTCGTGAACTGCCGCCCAGTGTCGTGCTTCTGGCCGGGTGCGCGCTGAAACTCTCCGGTGGCGTGCCGTTGCTCGAAGTTGTCGCGCACCTGGAGGTAAGTGAGGTCACCCATGCCGCGCCGTAAGGCGTCGCGCATGATGTCTCGCTCATCGGTGACCGCCTCGCGCTCGAAGTTGCGGCTCTTGGCAAAGGTGACGGCTTCCTGAACTCGCTCCGGGATGTTCGGGACGCGCGTTTGCTCCTGAGCAGACGCCCTCGCCCGCGCTTCGGCGACGACTCGATCCGCCTGGTTGCCGAACTCGGCCGCAAGCTGCCGGTGGGCTGCCAGCACGTCGGAGGGTGTATGAATTTCCTTCTTGTCGCGAGTGGAGTGGGCGGCGATCTGCGCCGCCTCCGGCCCGGCAAACCCGCTCTTTTCGAGGTAGTCGCGAATCTGTTGGCTGCGCGGGCTGGAAGCGTCGAGATATTCCTGTGTGTATCCTTTTATCTCAGGCGCCCCACTTCTCCCAGGCATGATTTCGTAACCCAGCCGCGACAGCCGATACATCAGCTCAGATTGATACACGGCTGTCGCGAACTGCTGGCTGTCGAAGTAGCTCTGTGGCTGGACAGCGCGAGTAGAGCCATCAGCCCGTTCGGTCATATTGAAGATCACAGCGTGAGTGTGGAGTTGAGGCGCGGCGTAGCCATCGACGGGACGCGCCGTGTCATGCTCGAACTTGGCGGCGACAAATTTCCCGGTAGTCTCGGCGGCGCGGTTGCCTCCGATCCGCGCCTGGGTGTATCGCTCAAGTTCCGTGAGGGCGGTTGTCACCGCCTGCCGGTGGGCCTCGCGGACCCGGCCGTCGCCGCCAACCAGTGCGGTCAGAGAAACGGACTTTGGCGCTGAAAATGTGGCGTCCCAACCGGCGCGGTGCTCAACGGGTTTCACAGTAGTTCCGTCGGCAGTTGTGTACTCCTGGCCGTTGCGGTGCCGGACCAACTGCTCTCCCGTGAGGGGATTCTGGCCCTCACTGAGACGAGCGAAGTGCTGCTCGTCGATGGCCCCGGCAAGGCTGTACCGCTCGGCCATCCGTCCCTGCCATTCTCCGAGGATGGTGTCGCCTTGTTTCCAATAGTTCTGCTCGGCAGACATGAACTCCCTGGCGTGATAGGTCTGCGCCTGACCGGAACTTAGCGGTTTGGAGATGGTCAACATGAGGCAATCTCAGATACGCATCGGCTGCGGCTCGGCCACCGGAATATCCTCTTCATGGTCGTCTTCCGGGCCATCGGGATCGGGGCCGCCCGCCGAGACTTCGGGCTGCGTTGGCTCGCGCGGCTCCTTCGCGTCTTCGTCACTCTTCACAACGACGGCCTGCGGCTCTATCGGCGGAGCGGTTGTTTTTGCCTCTGGCGACAGAGGCACCGCTGCCTCCAAGTCGAGAGCCGGTTTAGCTTCTGGCGATGCCTTCGGAACGAGTGTCAGTGGATCGAAGGGCAGCTCATCGTCCTCCACCTTGCGCGGTAGAAATGCCGGTGTGGTCTGCGGCACGTCCATGTACTCGAAGTGAAAGCGGGCGACGTTGTTGCCCAGTTTGAGAAACGCATGGCGGTTCTCAAGGCCGGAGATTTCAGAGTCCATCACCAAGGGTTCAATCTGACGGTCTACGGCGAAGTTCCTGCCCGAGCGGGAGCCGTCGAAGTGCGTCTCCTTAATGCGTTCGATCTCGACTTTGCCGATGGCATTCGATACCCATTCGGCTGCTTTCGGCTCAGTGGTCTTCAGGAATATCTTGGTGGCCGGCTGCGAGAGCATGACTTCGGCCAGGTGTCCGTAGATGACCTCCAACTGGGCCTTGCCCTGAAATCCGAGAACGAGCGGGTTCTTGGATTTCCGGTTTTCGGTGATGGCGGTATGGAGTTGAGGGAGCCGTTGCAGGCTGGCAAGTTCGTCCAAAACGAACCATACCGGAGTCTGATTGTCCTGCGGCGCGGTCAGCAGACGCATAACGAGCAGGTCGATCCAAAGGCTATGCAGCGGCCTCAATGCCTCGCGCTCGGTCGGGCTGGAGGTAATAAAGATCCATCCTTTCCGAGTGACGGACCACTCGGTTGCGCTCCATGTCTTGTTCTTTGCCTGCTCCTTCGTTGGCAGCATACGAAGGCTGTCGGCAACCAGACCGAGCGAGGCCAGAACGCCGTTGCGCTGCTGCTGCGCTCCCTTGGCGATCATGGCCTCCATCTCTGTTCCTTGTACTCGTTTGTCGATCTCCGCAGGCTTCGACAGCCATTCCACGAGTTGCTGCGGATTCGGCCCATAGGTCAAGAGATGGGCAAATATCTTCTGTGGAGTTTCGGTAAAGAACTCGCCCTTTTTGTCGCTGGTCGGCTGGTAAAGCGAAGCCGCGATGGCCTTCGCTTCCGCTTTCCGGCGCAATTCTTCGGACGGTCCCCAATAGGGGCACCGCTCGTCCAACGGGTTGAGCACGATGTCCTCGCGCTTCTTGTTGTAGAACCTCTGGATGAACTCGCAGGCCGGGTCGTAGACGATGGCCGCATGGCCCCGGCTCTGAATCTGACGAAGGAGTTGCATGATGAGGGTCGTCTTGCCAGCCCCGGTGTCGCCCATGAGTTCGATGTGTTGCGATTCGGCCTGCAGCGGTATCCGCATCATCTCTTTGGCCTCAGTGGTGACGAAGCCGATGCCGTCGCCGCTCACCGTCTTGTTGAACTGCTTGGGGGTGAGCAGGACGGGGCCTTTGAGCCGACGCCCGTACTTCAGTTCCTTACGGCGGCGGATGTCCTTGCGGATGGAAAATGGGAGCTGCGCGAGCAGCGAGAGGAAGCCAAAAAGGAGCGGAAGCTGGTAGATGTCACGGAGCCGGTCGCCCCCGTAGACGGCATTCTGGAGATATGTGTGGAGACGGCTATCAATGTATTTCTGCTCTGGGCCACGATAGAGAATATCCAGTCCCCGCGCTTCGGCCGCCGCAGAAAGTGCCAGCGGAATATGCTGGCCGCCAGGGGCGAGAGTCGCACCATCCTTCACGTCCGACTCGGACGCAAGTTCGGCTCCGGTGCTCACGCCAGCGGTATAAAGCAACTGATATTTGTGGTTCCCGTTGAACACACCACCCACGGCTGTACGGAAGTAAACGGGCGTGTAGAACTGTTGCAAGGGAGACTGACCTCTGCTGAAGCGCAGGTAAACGAACATGCCGGTCAATATCAGAGCGAAGAACACCGCGCCGCAGGTGTAGATCGGCGAATGCGGCGGGAAGATGATGGTCTCTTTGCGGCCCCATTTTGGCGTATCCATCATGCGCGCTCCAGGTCTTGCAGTGCGTCTTCGGCGACGCTGCGTTTGCGTTTCTTGACCTCGGCAACCATGTTGTCGAAGGCTTCGGGTGTGAGCTTCTGGCCGGTGGCGAGTGGTCGGAAGAGGTTAGTCAGCATCAGACGAATGCCCATGATCTCGGTAAGCTCCGTGCTGGCGGGTGCGGAACCCGAGTCACGGGTAAGCTCGTCAAGGATGAGCTTGCGAATGAGTTCACCCCGTTGTAAGCCACGCGACCGCGCGAGTCGTTCGACCGAATCCACTTCGCTCGGACTCAGTTTTGTGGTGACGCCGCGCAAGCGATAGCCTGCTCGCTTCTCGGCGTCAACAGCAATTTGTGCATCGTCTAAGAGCTTCAAGTTTCTTTCCTCCCTCAAATCGTGGTGTCCCTGGGTGTCCCTGGGTGTCCCCAAGTGTCCGTAGGGACACTCACTGCCTGTAAATCATTGGCAATGTTCGCTCGCCCTCAAGTGCCATCAAGTGTCCCTGGCACGACCCTCGGAGGGGTGGAGTGTCAACATGCTTCCGGTGCGAAGCACCGTTCTCGTACCCGGCATGGATCCGGTGGAGCATCATGCTCTCTGAGCTTTCACGGAGTCTGCCGTCTCCACCCCCGTTGATGGCTTCTTGGCCGCCGTCTTCGGCGCTATGGGAGCAGCGGCTTTACGTGGACGAAGCAACGCGGGAACCTGCTTCGAATCGTCAGTGGCTCTGAATGCGGCAAAATCGCGGTCCTTGGAGAACAGATACTCAAGACCCTTATTGATAACCTCATCGGGAGTAGCCTTGATGAAGGCGGCATACTGATTGATCTGGACGACAATGGCATCGTCGAAGCGAACGTTGGCGGTGACTCGGCGAGTTTGATTGACTTCGATAAGCGGCATATTCGTACTCCTTTAGGGTGGTAAATCGAATGGACTTTCAGACTGCAATGACAGGTTCAATACGGAACCGTTTCGTGTCGCGATCGTAGCCGGACAGAGCGAGCACTTCGCGGACGACGCGACGGCCTGGTTGGCGTTCGATATGGACAATGAAATCGATTGCTTCTCCGATCTCGGCCCCTGTGTCTGTGAAGGTCGTCTGCGCATGGTTGCGCATGACGAGATTGGCAAAACGATGCAAGGCCTTTTCTGCGGAGTTCGCATGGATGGTTGCCAGTGAACCGGCATGCCCGGTGTTCAAGGAATCGAGCAGCGTGCGCGCCTCGATTCCACGTACTTCGCCTACAATGATCCGGTCGGGTCTCCAACGGAGAGCGGACTTCAACAGGTCATCGAAAGAGATGTGCGTCTTGAACGTATCCGTCTGGCATTCGACAGCGAGGATGTTCGGCTTCTGGATATGCAGCTCGGACGTATCTTCGATCACAACGATTCGCTGTTCGACCGGAATCGCATCCGCAAGGATGCGGAGCAAGGTCGTTTTCCCTGTACCCGTTCCGCCACTAATGAGGAGCGTCTTCCCGGCCGCAATTTGAGCCGACAAGAAATCGGCCAGCGGTCGCGCCAGCGTACCGCGAGCGATCAGGTCTTCGACGGTGTAATGGCGGCTCGTGAACTTCCGAATGGTCAGGGCGGGCGAAGGCCGCACGACCGGAGGAATGACCGCTGCCAAGCGGCTCCCGTCAGGGAGTTGCGCGTGCAAGACGGGGTTCTCTTCGTCCAGCTTCTTCCCGAGCTGATTGGCTATCACTTCGAGGCCGGTGCGCAGCCTGCTGGCGTCGAACGAAATGCTCTCTTCGCGGCGCATGATGCCGTCACGCTCATACCACCATGAGGCGTCGGGATTGCCCATGATCTCGCTGATGCTGTCGTCGAGCAGTAGCGGCTCTATCGGGCGAAGGAATGGAAGGATCAACTTGAAGCTCATAGCGGGATCTCACAGCGATGGAAGCCCAGCAGGTTAGCTGGGCTCCCGGATTGAAGAAGAAATGGCCTATGCGGCCACGTCTTCCTCGGTGTCATCATCGGATTCTTGCTCTTCCGGGGCGGCCTTCTCGGCGCGATCCAGTTTCAGAATCGAGTCCACCCGGATTTCCCAGATGGTCTGCTCCGTGCTGGTCTTCTTGCTGTCGTACTTCCGGCTGCGCAACTCGCCTTCCACCATCAGGTGAGCGCCCTTCTTGAGCGTGCCAGCGAACTCCGAGAGCTTGCCGAAGACGATGCAACGGTGCCATTCGGTGTGCGAGATGTACTTGCCGTCTTTCTTGTAGGAGCTCTTGGTTGCTAGCGAGAGAGTGGTGAGGCTGCGGTTGTCGTTAGTGCGAACTTCTGCGTCGTTGCCGAGGAAGCCGATGAGGTTGACTTTGTTCTGGTACATGGTGGTGTCTCCGTTTCGTTTGATTCCCGTATCCTGCTCGGGTCACACAAGGCGAAGCCAAGCGAGTGGGCCCGGCTCCCAAGTGCCAAGGAGTGCTTTCTTGGCGAGGCCCGGAAGAAGTTTGTGCGGCGCTTTTGCCGCGCGCTTACAAACTTGTTATGGGAGGAACCGAGACCCTGAAAGGGCGGCGTAGCCGAAGCAGAACGACGCCGAGCCGCAGGGCGCCGGTTTGGCCCCGAAGCAGTGACCGAGTAGAGGACGGGATACGAAACGGCTGACCCATAGGGGACCAAAGTCGCCATCTGTGCCCTGGCTGCGGAAGTTCGCCCACACTCCAGTTCCAATGGAGCGGCAAAGAGTCCACAAAAGGACGGCACTTCGCCACTGCCGTTGCCTGTCTTCAGGCTCGAAGTGAGCGCCCGAAGCGGTCTCGGAGTCAGGTGGGGCAAAGCAGCCCATTTGGCAGCAAGAAAGGACATGGGAAGCCCTCTGAATTCGGGTTCGGTTCTTTAGCTGAATGCCTGGTCTGCCCGGAAGCGCACGATGGTCAACCCAAGGGGGTCTACGGCCAGCTCATTGTTCTTCACGTTTTCTCGGAAGACGTACGTCACGCTAGCGACCCACCGCTCCCGCTTGAGCTCGGTATGATCCGCCGGATTCGTATAGACCTTCTCAAACTCAATCCTCGCGGAGTACGGCGACTGTCGCAGGTCGTCAAGGACGATGTTCTTGACCTCTACATCGACGTATGGAAGCGTCGCATCGTTCCGATACGTCGTGATGAAGTTATCTTTGCGCTCCTGCTCAATCACAGCGTGCTGTACGTCGCCATTCAGGAAGTAAAGAGCGTTCGTCTGATCGCGCTCGATAGTGAAGCGATTGCGGCTGAAGTACAGCTCCGCCCAGCGCGTCAAGTAATACTTGTTTTCCGCCTCTTGTGGCCGGTAGGCAAAGTTGCGATAGTCGATCGCTTCCGCCCTGCCCACGTCGTTGATACGGACAATCATCGGGTGGATCGAGGCGAGGGCTTTCTGGCTTTTGTAGGTGAGGCCGGCGAGCGCAAGGCACACGACAACGAGACACAGAATCGTCACTTTCAAATAGGTGCCCATGACGATGGGGTCACCGTACTGTTCGAGATACCGTTCGGCAGCTCGGGTGATCTCAGGTGAATGAGTGGCAGTCGTAGACATTTGGCCTCCTATTTCATAAGCGCGACAGCGCCGTTTGCAATGGACATTCCGGCATCGTGTCCTCCGGTGTGGCCGGAGAAGAGGGATGCAGTCATGGCAGGGATTTTGAGCAGAATGAAGCCGGCAACAAAGCACAGCATGATAAGCGCGGGCATAGTTGTAATGAGTTTTCCAGGATCATCCACGTTCATCGCACCACTGGTGAAATAGCTGATGAGAAGGTGGCTCATCACGCTTAGAGTTGCGGCGGCAACCACCTTGTAGAACTCAAATCCCAGAAAAGCTCGAAGCCAACCCCAGAACAAGAACTCTGTTTTGTCAAAGACCATGAATGGAATGAAGATGGGGCCAAGCAATCCGATGATGGTCGCGGCTATTGCGCCGTAGGCAATGATGACTGCAATCAGGGCCGTCAAAATGCTAAGAATGATCTGGACAGTGTAGGTGCAAAGTAGCGTATACGGTTCTGTAAATGAGGGTGACAGCGCACCCATCTTGGCGAGGGCGGTATGTATCGTATTCTGCACTTGCTGAGTGGAGTCCTGGCCGATGTAATCGACCAGGCTGCTTGTGCCACCACTGATAAATCCTTTCAGAGAATAGCCGATGCCGGGAATGCTGCCGTCGTAGAACTTCACGAAGCAATAGGCGAAGGTAATCAGCATGAAGAAGTTAAGAAACTTCGCCACGTTGAAGCCCGATCCACCTTGCGAGGAAGCAAGGGCCTCCTGCACCCCAAACCAGACCAGCGTGATGGTCGCAAGCGAAAGCACCATGTGGATTCCCAGCGAATCAACCGATGGGGCAACGGTAGCGGTAAGGTTGTCGCACCCGTTCTTTATGAGGATGAGGAAGTCCATTGCCGTTTCCCTCGCTCAATAGTGAAAGGCCCACTGTGTACCTGCCGTGGTCTGTTGTGGAGTCACGGTGCTAAAGGTTTGCTGGTAGCTGTTTCCAGTCTGGAAGAGCGCCTTTAGGTTGTCCTGGTGCGACTTCTGACCAACCATCGTTTGCAAGGCTTGAGCCTGCAGCATTTGGTTCGTCTCTTGCTGCGTGCGGAGTTCTATAAGGAGCGCCTGATTGATGCGCTGGAGTGTCGCCATCTCGGTATGTTGGGCCGGATCGGCGGAGTGACTCTGCGCTTCCAACTGGCTGATATCGGTCTCTCGCTGGTTCGCGTTGGCCCGAATCGTCCCGATGGTTTGGAGGTTGGTTGAGTTCACTGCATCCGATAGGTCCACAGTCGCGCCGCGAGCAGCGATCTGCTGCTGCCCCTGAGTAGAGAGTGTGCTATATCCCTGAATCTGCGATGTACGGGGGATACTCGCTGTTTGATTCGCAGCGAATGCGCCGTAGCCGTTACCGGCTGAGGTCATCCACGGCACAGAGTTCCCATAGGTATTGGCGGGTTGTTGCAACGTCGACCATTGCTGACGTCCGAGGTTCGAGAACGAGGTGTAATAGTTTTGTGGAAGGTTGGCCATCTTTTGCGCAAGGTTGTACGCTCCAATGACATTGCGACTGGTCTGCATGGTTGTTGTGTAGAGTTGGTTGGCTTGAAGAATCTGCTGGGCGGCATGTGCGGATTGGGTTGGGTCCAACACAATGCTAGAGCCAAACTGCGCTCGTGCTCCTGGGGTTGCGACAGCAAGGGCTACTACGCTCGTAAGCAATAGGCTCCTCATCGTGTTCTCCTCCCGATGTTGCTATTTCTTGGTGCGCTCGTCCTGCAAGCGTTTCCAAGCCTCGTTTCGCTCTCGGTCTTCCTCAGCACATTTCGGGCTGAGTGTTGGCGGAATTTTGAGATACTCCGCAGAGCAATCCATCTTGAATTTTGCAACTGAGTCGTCGTACTCCTTTTGCAGCTTGTCGACCTTCGCTTGATGGCTTTCACAACCTGCAAGGCACATGGAAAGAGAGACGGATGCAATAACTAGAAAACGGCGCATGGGGGCTCCTAGAACGATCCCGAAATCGTGTGGTTTTCGTATGCCGGCAAAAGCATATCTTGCGTGATGTAGACCTTTACGCGGTGCCCCTCCCGAATTGTGATCGTGGGAGGAATCTGCATGAAGCGGTCCAGAACGGTCGTAGCGGACTGCGATACTGACGACGCAGCTCCGTTCGTGAACACTTGAGGACCGGAGCCGGCGTATACGCCACCGCCTTGCGAGATTTCGGCAGCTCCTGCAATGACTCCGAGAGCGATACTTGCCCCGAAAATCTGCAGGTAATGGTTGTTAATCTTATCTTTTAATCCTTCTTCGCCGATCTGGTCTAGGCCGTGAAACTGGTCTAAATCGACTGAATAGCCATCCGGCATGATGAGGCGATGAAATGCCACTGACATGCGGCGCTGCTGTCCAAAACCGGAGCCGCCGATTTTCTTCGCCTCTCCAAGCACGATTGTTCCCTCCGGGATAAGAACGTGCTGCCGGTCGTGGGAGTAAACGGGATTCGAGACGAGCACCTTCACCGGGCCAACCGCATCGCCGTCCAGCCGGTTCATAAGCACCGTATCAATCGTGGCGCCCTCATAGATGACGTAGGGCTGCCCGGATGCGGAGTCGATGTTCACCTCGGGGCCGCGTTTGATCGAAGCCTGACCTGTCGCTGGCGTGGGAGCTTCACCTGCCGCGCGAGATCCAATCAGACTGCTAGCCTGTTGTGTTTCCCCGGCCATGTTTGTAGGAATATAATCTGCGGCGGTTGATGCACTCTGGGCTTGAGGTGTACTTGGAGCGTCCGGCTGGCGGGTATAGGCGAGATTTGATGAGAATCGAGACTCGTAGCTGCGTTCGCGCTCTTTGGCGGCGAGCTGTTGCGACGCTTGCTCCGCAGGAGAAAGTTGGGCCTGCCCGCTGCCTTGCTGCGCGTAGCCATGCGTGGGCATCGGATTGCATGGCTGGCCCGGTATGCAGGGTGCGGCCTGTCCGTTCGGACTGTATGCCTGAGCCGCAACCCGTTGTGCCGGTGTGGCTCCGGTCATTGCGGGGTCAACTGCTGTTGCTTCTTCCATCGCCCGTTGCTGATCGGCAACGTGACTTTTCAGGTCAGCGACATTGTTCTCCGTGTTGTCCTGGACCAGAGGTTGAGGGCCTATTTGTGCGGAGTTTTGATGCGCGGACGTGCCTTTGCCGTGGGAACTGAAAATCATAGCAACAAGGAGGAGCGCGGCGACACCCAGGAATAGGATCGCTTTGCCGTTCTTCTGCATGACACCTTTTGGGTCAAAGGGTTTTTTCTTCAGTTCCGGCTCGTGCGGGGCCGTCGGTGCGAAGGTCTGATCTGTCATGGTCTCGTCCTCCCTATCCTGATCGTTAGCCCTTGCGGGAGAACTCCATCTTTTTCTTGCCCAATTCGACGTATCCCGAATCCATCACCTTCGGGATGATGTATGTGCCCTCGCGCAGGTCATACGAGATGAGGTTCGGTTTGCCGTCCTTCATCTCGTAGACGCTGAACTTCTCCGGTGCCGTCGTCTTGATGTAGGTGAACTTATCGTCGTGATAGATGGAGGTAATATCGAACGGCGCTTCGTTTGCCTTGAAGCTGTAGTCGAACTTGAGCTGGGTCTGATAGTTGCTCTTGTATTCGTCCAGAGCCTGGCCGACATGCGATTGCAGATTCGCAAGCTGCTGCTCCGTCTGCTGAAGCTGCGCAGCGGGAACGAACTGCGGCGGTCCGCTCGCCGCGACGATGGAGGAACGGTCGGCCGGCTCAATGAGCACCTTGAGGTCAGGCTGCTGCGATGTGCTCGATACATCCTGCAGCGTGAAGCTGTAAATGTTGCCTTTGTCGGTGATGAGATTGAGATTCGTGCTGATCCCGGCCTTGGCCGGATGCACGAAGCAGTAGTTGTTAACCACATCGACGACCCAGAAATCCTTGTCGCCAGTTGCCGCCTCCATAATCTTTTCGGTTGGAGGCACCTGAATGAGAGTGGTGTACTTCAGCTTGGCGCGAATTGGGACAATGTCCTGCGAGTGATAGGCCACCGTTCGTGCGGAGACATCTTGGGCAACGGCGGGAACAGACATGGCAACCGCCAGCATGAGGGAGATGAGAGTGTGTTGCATGAATGCCTCCTTGGCTATTGGGTTGGGGTTGCAGAAACGGCCAGCGTGCGCGGCCGGAACGGGTGGTCTTGCGCGAGCCTCCGCAAGCCTTCGGCGACGCCGAAGCGAACGAAGTAATCGTGCTTGAGAAGGTTGTCGCGAGCATTGTTCGTAGCGGTCCAATGCGAGACGGAATCGACGTTCAACTGCACCTTCTTGCTTGACTGTGCTTTCCGAATCAGCATCTGTCCCGGCGGCACAAGCCCCGCAATCAGCTCCAGCTCGGTGTCGTTCAGATGGAACGCCTCGCGGTAGAGAGCGCGATCCATCTCCGGGTTCGCGAGGAAAATCTTCGTTGGGCAGCTCTCGGAGACAATTTGCAACATGCCCGACTCTTCGAGTTCTTTAACTGAGTGCGTAGCCAGCACCATCGCAGCATTGTGCTTTCTCCACGTTTTCTGTGCGGAAATGATGTAGCTGCGAATCGTCTCGTTCTTGATGAAGAGCCATGCTTCGTCCAACAGGAACATCTTGAATGTGGAAAGCTGCTCGGCATCGGTTATCTCGTTCGAGGCGCGATGCAAGACATAGAAGAGAAGTGGCTCCAGGACCTCCGGTGCATCACCCCAGCCTGCGAAATTGAATGCCTGAAAGCGGGCAAATGAGAGAGTGTCTTCTGCGTTGTCGAAGATGAAGCCATATTGGCCGGCTTTCGTCCAGCGGTGCAGGCGGTCCTTCAGCTCACCCACAATGTTGGCGAAGTTCGAGAGGGTGCGCTGTTCGGGCTCCAGGACGTACATGCGCTCGATGCCGTCCCACAGCTTCCGCTCCTCTTTGAAGTCGAGCCGGTAACGCTGGTCCGATCCTTCGATGAGGACACGGAAGAGTGAAAAGAGAAATTGCAGGTTTTCCTTTGTCGGGGCCAGAGAGAACGGATTGATGGTGAAGTCGCGCGAATCCTGACCGACATTCAGGTAGGTGCCGCCGAAGATCGTAGTGAGAGATTGAAAGCTCCCGCCGATATCAAAGATGTACGTCTGCGGCTGGTACTTCTGAGCGTTCTGCAGGAGATGGCTAGCTAGGTAGGATTTGCCCGATCCGGTCATCCCCAGGATGAGCGTGTGGGCCACCTCTCCGTTATGCAGGTTCAGGAAGTACGGTGTGCTGTTGTCCGTCTCCAGTACGGCCAGGTACTCCGCGTTCAGATGTGCGTTGTGCCTTTCGCCAGGCAGGATCGTAAACAGAAAACTCAGGTCGGCGTAGTTCGAGTTCAACAGATACAGCTTGCGCAGATTCAAGGCATAGTTGGCGGGAATCGTCGCGAAGAAAGCGTTGAGCTGGTTATAGGTTTCGCTATACAGCGAGCCATCCGCAGCCGTGAATACGCCCTGAAACTCCCCTGCGAGCTGATCGAGTTCCTGCAAGGACCGAGCGTGGAGAACGATAGACAAAGAGAAGTCGCCGAGCGATTGGCCCTCGCCGAGAGCACGCAGGCATTCGCCAAGGTTTTCGATGTCGGCCTGCTTTGACTCATCCACCAGCACATCGCGAGGGTTAGTTTGGGTGGTATCGTTGCCGAGCTGGGAGACGAAGCCTGTCTTTGAGACATTGAAATGGCGGCGGCGCTTTGTGACTTCTTTCCGTGCCTTGTCGTGCGGAACCGGAACCCATTCGGTGCAGACGGTGAAGCTCGCGGGGATCTTGAGCAACGAGTCGAGTACAAGGGGTTTGGTCTCGCTGATGCACTCCTTCATGGTGAGAACGCGCACGAGATGCGAACCAACACGGAGATGATCGCGCTCCGCCTCGATGTCAGAGTTCACCACCTGGAAGTCGAGGAATTGAGTGCCAAGTGGTCGTCCAGCGATCCGCACGTCCTCATAATTCAACAGGCGACGAAAGAATGTGAACTGTTCCGCACGCGGCAAGGCAGCGATCTGTACAAAGTCTGCAAGCTGCCGGCTGAACGCCTCGACCCGCTGCTCCAGGCGCGTGAGGCTCGCTTCGATCTGGAAGCGTAAAAGGGTCTTCATTCGGCGCTGGCTGAACTGGCTTGCGATTTCGCCGAACGCACCGGCGGGATCGGAGAAGAGCATGGTCAATGCAGTTCCGAGGCCGCGCTTGGAGCGCGAGCCCTCTAGCAGCACCACATAGAAGATTTCGACTTGATAGAGAGAATCCAATTTCGCTGCGAAGAAGCTCCTGCGCTGCTCAACTGCGGCCTCTACAACCGGATCGTCGTAGTGTGCGAACGGAATCTCGGGCCGGCTGGCCTTGATGAGGTACTGGTAGATATGGAATCCGGAACCAAAGGACTTCAACGCAGCTTCCAGCCTCTTGACGGCATAATCCTGCTGGTCGCGGTCAAGGCTCTCGTAATCCACGCCCTGAACACGCAGCACCATGCCAAGATCGCCCGACTTGGTAAGGAATGTCCGCTCGTTCCAGAAGCCGAATAGATTGATGTGGTCGCTGAGCGCAGCTGCTTCCTTCCACGGTTTTACGAGTCGACCAATACGCAGCATCAGTGGACCTCCACGCGCGGGACAACTTGCTTGGCGGCGTCGTAACGTAGCTTGTACTGTTCGGAACGGGCAAGGATCCGAAGAAACGCCGGGTCGGCGTTCGTCACCCAGGAGCCGAAGGCATAGCCAGCGATGAAAACGAGCACTCCGGCCAGCAAAGAATTGAAGAGATTGAAGGTTCCCACTGCGCCCACGCAGATGAAGAAGAAGAGCGTCCGTTCCACGCCTAGATACGTGAGGGGCTTATGCAAGCTCTTGAAGACGCGATTGCGCCGATATTTTGGCCTGGCTTGTTCCTGCATAAACCCCTCCTTTGCTGCGGCTGTGGAATGACACAAATGGGCTGAAGAAGTGCGCAGGTCATCAACCCCAAAGCCAGGAAAGGACATTAGTTGCGAGTACGGCAATGCCCGTACCGGCAGCGACACCACCGAGAGCCTTCTTTGCACCCGGTTCGCCATGCGCGAACTGATAGCCGCCAATCACAATTGCGATCAGCGATGCCACCTTAGCGACAGTTCCCGTGAAAAGCGTTTGGAGGTTGGTAAAGCCAGTGTCGAACGGCGAACCTGATTGCGCATGTGCGGCAACCGGAACGAGCAGCAACACACAAAGCAGTGCGGAAGATGAATGAGACCATCTACGCACTGTCTGAATTGTTTGGCGTGGAATGACACGGATACGGCGGGACATTGGCACCTCCTGCGACTGAGTTCAGTCGGGATATGCCGAGACATTAGGCGCGGTCTTCGATCTCGTCCAATACTTTATTGCGATGGACAGCCATGCTTAAACGAGATGGCAAATGAAGATGACCGCAACATCAGAAGTCTCATGACGAGGTGTTATTGAGGCCGCCGAAAGACAACCGCCGCTGTTCTTGTCTTTCTGTCACCCTTTGAGGTCGCTTCTTGTGCGGGGTCGGCTCCGCAACGGAGAACCGCTTCTCAAGATCGCGGAGCAATAAAGGAAGCGCCTCTTGATCGTGCTCTTCTCGATAGGCAATCGCCGAATCAATGGTCCAGTTGACGCCCTGAATCGGCTTGGTCGTCAGGTCTTCATGTAAGGGTTCACTTTGACGTATCAGCGCAATGCAGAGACGTTCCCTGACCATCCATTGCACATGCTCCGAATTGAATGTGGGGTTGGAAATCTTGGGCGTTATTCCTTGCCCCTCCAGCATTTCCAAGAGCCGTTCATGCGCCCTCGGATGGTGTCTTGGGTCGCTGAAAATGGCTAGTCGTCCATTCAACGATTCAGCAGGCAGCTCGCTTTGCTGGGCCAGCGGGTCTTCTTTGCGAATGCAGACCACCAATGGCTCGTGCATCACAGGTTGAATGCAGTAACCATCTGGTAGCACCGGAAGGGTCACGAGCGCAGCGTCCAATTCAGCCGCTCGCAGGCGTCTGATCACGTCCTCCGTGTCGCCGTTCTCGGGATGAATCCTGCCCTTCGGAAACAAGTCCCGGTAAGCATCGCACACCGTCGAAATCACTTGGTGTTCAATGAACGGGGTAAAGCCTAGTCGAAACGGGCGCAGCGTCGCCTGGTGGATGGCCTGCACCGCTTTGACGACATCCATCCGGGTTTGGAGCAATTCGCTTGCGAATCGGAGCAGCGATTCCCCAGCGGGAGTCAGGGTCATTCCGCCATGATCCCGCTCAAATATTTGGATGTGAAGGGCGTCTTCTAGCTCGTTGATTTGCCGGCTAAGAGCGGACTGAGCTAACGCGATGCGCGTCGCAGCGGCGGTAATTGTGCCCTCTTCCGCGATTGCGACAATGCTCTTGAGGTGTTTGAACTCAAGGTGATCGTAGACACTCATGGACATGCCCCCCGAAACTCTAGTAAGCGGTGGTGCTGCCGAAACGGGGGCCTGGCATCCCGTAACTTGTTTCCCTTCAATTAGAACCAAATTGGTTAACAAAAGTTGCACATTTCGAAGCAACCCAATAAACGTGCAACTAGTGAGACGCAGCGCGATCCCATCTCGTTTAAGCATGGCTGTCCATCGCAATAAAGTATTGGACGGCGCCATATCGAACGGGCACCATCACCGGAAGGTTGTCATTTGTGTCCCAGGAGGTCCGCTTTGCTCTCCGACCACAATCTCCCACCGAAGAAGGCGTCCGGGCGCGTGGAAACGGACGCCGGACGATCTGCGCTGCCAAATGCACTGGAAGAGATAAGTTTCCTGCGTTTACCAGACGTGAAATTGGTCACTGGTCTGTCGAAGTCGAGCCTCTATGCACTCATCCGTGCGAATAGTTTTCCGGCACCCATCCAGCTAGGACCACGCACTGTCGCGTGGGTGAGATCGGAAGTCAAGGAGTGGGCCGCCCAGCGAATCTCGACATCGAGATCAGCAACCTCTCAGCTAAGCAGAAGAAGGATGCCGCGACGCGCGCTCGGGGACGCTTGGGCATCATCGAAGAAATATGCTTAGGCCGCTAGCGCCCGCCTCCCCTTAACAAGCTGCGCCTCCAGATAGTCCGCCCACCACTGCATCATCTCAGTGCGCTGCTTCAAATACTTCGCATGATTGTAAGCAGCGGAGACCTTGTTTCGCTTCATGTGGGCAAGTTGCAAATCTACATGCTCATCGTCAAAGTCGTTCTCATTCAGGATGGTCGAAGCAAGTCCACGGAATCCGTGCCCCGTCATGCGGCCCCGATAGCCAAGCCGGTAGAGCGCGTACAGGAGCGTGTTGTTGCTCATGGGCTTCTTCTTGTCCGTGGCCCCTGGGAATACCAGCTTGCCATTGCCGGTTAGCAGCCGAAGCGCCCGAAGTACCTCGACGGCCTGGTGTGATAAAGGAATGATGTGAGGAGTTTTCATCTTCATACGCTCCGCAGGGATGTCCCATCGTGCTCTGTCCAGATCGAACTCAGTCCAGGGCGCTTCGATCAGCTCGCTCGTGCGAGGAAAACAGTAGGCGAGAAGCTTGAGTCCAAAGCGCGTGAGCGCGTCTCCGTTGTAGTCATCCATCTTCGCCAGCAGTTCGGGCAAATCCTTCTCGTCAACACGGGCGAAGTTTTCTGACTCGGCTGCCGCCAATATGTCTCGCGGCTTGAAATCAGCCGCGGGGTTCCGGCTCGCAAGTTCACGCGCGATTGCGAAGCGGAAAATCTGCCCGATGGACTGATGTGCTCTCTTGGCGACATCGCTAGCGCCCCGAGTCTCAATCGTAAGCATGATGGTCCGAATGTGGGCTGTTTGGACGGCATCAACGGGGAAGTGACCGACGACGGGGAATACATCAGCCTCAAGCCGATTCATCAAAGTCTCTGCATGCCTGGGAGACTTGCCGATCGACCACCATGCCCACCACTTTCGGGCGACCTGCTCAAAGCTGCTGTCAGCCTCGCGCTGAAGCGCTTTGGCCTCTTGCTGCTTCGTCTCGGCTTCTGCTTTGCGTTCGGCCATCGGATTGACGCCGGAAGCCAGTAGCTTCTTCGCAGCGAAGTGAAGCTCGCGAGCGTCCTTGGGACCGATGAGCGGGTATTCCCCAAATGTCATGTTCTTCTCGGTGCCATCGAAGCGATAGCGCCAAAGCCAGAACTTCCCGCCCCAAGGCTGGATGAGAAGACACAGCCCGCCACCATCGGCCAACTTGTATTTTTTGTCTTTCGGCTTTGCATTCTCGATTTCCTTGATCGTCAGTGCCACGGCGGACCTCCAGAGCGGGGGAATTTTTCTTTCCCCACACTTTGCCTCATCCTACCCCACATCTTTCCCCACAGAAAAGTCCGGCTGCACTTGGACGCCTTCGCACGCTCTCGCACGCTACTTTCTTGTAAGCTATTGTAAAATAATAACATCCTCGCGTGCGAGGATGTCCTGGGAAGTGCGAGGAAGTTCAGGTCTTGAGTGTTTTGGTTGCCCCCCAGGGATTCGAACCCCGATTGATCGGTTCAGAGCCGACTGTCCTACCATTGAACGAGGGGGCAACGGCTCGAAAGGCACGTACCCGTACTGCAGATTTCAGGAGCCGCGCGCGCTGCACAACACGCTCACCGCATCCTCTTTGAAGTGTACCGGCGCATGCCCGGTCGGTCAACGCGCGGAGCTCAAGCCGCATCGTTGTTCGCACCGCCCCGAGTCAAGGCAGTGAAATGCGATAAAGGTTCCGTTGGACCGTGGTGTTGACCCATGCATAGTTTTCAGGGTCTTTCCCCGGGATGATCTCTTCCCGCCCAATGGACTGCCCTCCTTTGAAGATATTTGCTTCGGCGCCCGCCGGGATACCGCCCGCCGGAAAATCAGGTAAGATCTCTCCTGCGCCGGCGGGGATCGCAAGGCTTCGGCCATGGCTATTGGCCGAAGCGCTCTCCACCGGAACCATCAGAAATTTGCCGTCGGCTGACCACCTGGGCACGCAAAATGCCGCGCAGATGCGCCGCGGAGTTCCAGCACCGAGCGGGACCAGCATGATAGAGGGGAGATCCTTCGCTTCCGGATTTGGAACCGAGACTGTGACCCATCTCCCGCTGGGCGAGCTTCCCTGGAACTCTTCGATGGGATAGGAAAGGACCTTTGAGTAATTCGACCCGTCCGCATCTACCTGTTCCAGATAATTCAGGTTCCCTTCCGCCTTCTGGAATAGAATCTGCCCGCGCGGTCCAAAATGCGGCCTCTGCGCGCCGGAAACATTCACTCGGGTTCCGGGCGAACTTCGGTCCAGCGGCGCGACCCACATCTGCGTCGTCCCGTCTTTGAGAGCAGCCGTATATACCGCCTGCTTGCCATCGGACGACAGGCTGAAGTCGATCATTGAGATTCCGGAGAATACCGGCGAACTCTTGCCCGATGCAATGATGGTGCTCCACAGTTCCGCGTGGGAATCGTCGTCCCGCTGCAAAAGGTAGTAGAGGACACTTCCATCTCGGCTGAAGATGGGACGCGAGGGTCGGCTGACCACCTGCCCCTCGGAAGAGAGCTGGCGATCCCCGTTCTGATCGTGAATCCAGATGGCGCTCTGATGGACACCTACCGAGGTGATCAATGCCTTTCCGTTTGGTTCTATCGCCAGACCATCCTCTTCCGTTGGTCCGAAGGTAATCTGCTCCGGCGCTCCGTCGGGGAATCGCTGCCGCCATATGTGGCTTCGTCCGTCCACCGTGGCTGTGAAATACATCCAGCTCCCATCGGGAGACCACCCGGCCGAGGTGCAGGCACCCATTGGCCCAGCCATCCGCGCTGGACTCTGTCCTTCCAGCGCAATAACCTTGCACGGCGCCCATCCGCCGCTCGCGTTCATCTCCACCACCAGCGCCCATCGCCGATCGGGCGACGGCAACGAATAGTGCGCCATAGCGCGCTCGTGGGCCGGAAAGTAAATCTCTCGTAAGTCGTCGCGCGGCGCCACTGCTTTCACCACACCCATGTGGATTCCCGATTGAATCTCGGAAAAAAGCAGGTGCCGCGAATCCAGCCACACAAGGCCGGCCGCGTTCTTCATCAGCAGATGAGGCTCGCCGCCGAGCGCAGACACTTCATACGTCGAAAACCCGGAAGCATCCAGAACCGTATATGTAATCTCCGATCCATCCGGCGAGAACGCCAGGCCGTACTTCGGCCGCCCGTCATCGGTCAACCGTTTCGCCTCTCCGTCCGGCAACATCATCACGTAAATCTGGTCAGAGGTAAGGAAGCCGCTCTTTCCTCGAATGAACGCAAGAAGATGGCCGTCGGGCGACAAGGCCGGTGCAACCGCGGAATCGGTGAAATCGGTCAGCTCCGTATAGCGGACTACTCCGGAACGGTGTTCCCGCCGGTAAACCAGCACGCCGGCAACAGCAAGCCCAATACAGGCTGCCGCAGCCGCGTACCATCCTGTGGCTCGCCGCCTTCCAGGCGCAGCCACGGCTGGGCCCGGCTCGGGCAGAACTGGCCGGATCGGAGCAATCACGGAAAGTGGCGCAATGAATCGATAGCCCATTCCCGTTACCGTCTGGATGAATCTCGGCTCCTCTGGGTCGTCTCGCAACGCGGTTCGTACCTTCCGGATCGCGGTGTTGATGCCGTGTTCCGTATCGACGAACACCTCGTTCGACCACAGGCGCTGCGCAATCTCCTCCCGGGTCACCAGCTGTCCCTCGCGCGACGCCAGCAGGATCAGCAATTCCAGCGGCTTCCGCTCCATGCGGACGGAGTGCCCATTGCGGACAAGTTCAAAGCGGCCGCAATCAAGTCGAAACCCGAGAAATTCGTATACGGAACTTGTGTCAACCGTAGGCATCAGGCCCTTCCGCGTCTTTAAGAGCAGAACGTAACTCACTCATCATTCACGTCTTATCTCTTCACCAAAACTTCACCCTCGGCTTCACCCACCCGTCATTGTCATACCGCGTCGATTTCGGTCAACTCCGAAACTGCCGGCCCTGCCGGCGGAGGAGGAAATATTTCAATGAAGACAATCTACCTGAGATTCGTGTCCTGTGTCGGTGCGCTGGCGCTATTTTCGGTGGCGGCTCCCTGCGCCCTCGCACAGTGTGCTCTGCCTGCAAAAGCGGTCAAGCCTGCGAGTTGGTCTCCCCAACTCGGCGCGCGGCACGCCCAACTGCGGCTGGTCGATGATGACAATAAGGACCGGCCCTCCATCGTGGGTATGTGGCACGTGGTGTTTACCGGCCAGAGTTACAACGGAGGCCCCTATCCGGACATGTACCAACCGGTGGACAACGCTCTTGTGATATGGCACAGCGATGGGACCGAAATCATGAACTCCGCCCGCCCCGCGCAGGATGGCAACTTCTGCCTTGGAGTGTGGAAGCACAATGGCGAAGGAAGATACTACCTGAACCACTTCCCATGGAAATTCAACGACACCACTGGCGCTCCGGCGGGCATTGGAGTACCGCAGGATGGCGTGCAACTGACCGAAGAGGTCGTCCTCTCGCCCGATGGCAAGTCGTACAGCGGTACTTTCACGCTGAAGCAGTACGACTCGACCGGAACTCTCACCACCACCATCAAAGGAATCCTTGCTGCCACGCGCATCACAACCGAAACCCCATTCACCGATCTGCTCTAAGTTGCAACCCAGCCCTAAAGGGAGGACGGCGATCCATTCGCCGCCCTCCCGAATTGACTCGCCCGCCGGTGTATCCCAACATCGGCCTGCGACGGTGCTTGACCTCGGCGCTCTCCGCAAATAATTTGGATGGCAAACATATAGCCTCCCAAAGACACGCTAAAGGTCACCATGCTCAATAGGCCGTCACATTTCTTTGTCCTCGCCGTCACGACATTCTCTCTCTCCGCCTCCGCGCAATCCCACTGGGTTGCTACGTGGGCTGCCTCGCAACAAAGGCCCACGCCAGGTTTTGCGCGACCGGCCGCGCGCCCCGCTCCCGCTCCGGGAACCAGCACTGCGGCGCCCGCTAACGCCGGCGTCGCCCCATCCGCGAACGGGGCTCCCGCTTCCCTTCCACCTGCTGCCCGCCCCGCTCCACTGCCGCCGCGCAGTTTCTCGAACCAGACGGTCCGCATGTTCATGCGCGCCTCGATCGGCGGCAGTACGGTCCGCGTCCATCTGTCCAACGCGTTCGGCGCCGGCCCCATCTTCATCGGCAACGCGCACATCGCTCTCCGCGATAAGGACTCTGCCATCAACCCCGGCACTGATCGCGCGCTCACCTTCAACGGCAAGCCCTCCGTCACCATCCCTCTCGGCGCCGAGATGATCAGCGACCCTGTCTCGCTCAACATCGCCCCGCTTGCCGAACTCGCCGTCAGCGTCTTCGTACCCAATGACACCGGCGCCGCAAGCGTGCATTCTCTCGGCCTTCACACCACCTGGGTCAAATCCGGCGACGTCACCTCCGCCCCCGATCTTGCCGACGGTGAAAAGCTTCGCTCCTGGTACTGGGTCTCAGGCATCGACGTTCAGAGCGCCGCGCCCAATTCCGCCGCCATCGTCGCCTTCGGCGACTCCATCACTGACGGCGCGACCTCCACGCCCGATACCGACGGCAGTTGGCCCAGCGATCTCTCCCGCCGGCTCGTCGCCAACCCCGCCACCGCCAACATCGCCATCGTCAATGAAGGCATCTCCGGCAATCAGGTGCTCAACGACGGCGCAGGCGTCAGCGCGCTGGCCCGCTTCGATCGCGATGTCCTCGCGCAGCCCGGCGTCAAATGGCTGATGGTCCTCGAAAGCATCAACGACATCAACATCGCTTCGCGGCCTCCGAATCCCAACTTCACTCCGCCTCCCCCCGCTACCGTCGTTCCGCCGCTTACTGCCGGCGACCTGATCGAAGGCCTCAAGCAGATGGTTCTCAAGGCGCATGACCACGGCATCAAGGTCATCGGTTGCACGCTCACTCCCTTCGGCAACGCCAATGAAAAAGCCGAGGCCATGCGCCAGGCTGTCAACGCCTTCATCCGCATGCCCGGCAGCTTCGATGCCGTCGTGGACTTCGACCAGGTCATCCGCGATCCCAACGACCAGCGCCAGTTCAAGGCCGGATACAACAACACCGACAAACTCCATCCCAACGATGCCGGCTACAAAGCCATGGCCGACGCCGTCGACCTCTCTCTCTTCACCTCATCCAAAGTGCCCGCGAAAAAGAAGAAGTAACTCGCGCGACAAAACAAAACCGGCCGCCCGATCGGGAGCGGCCGGTTCCATCCAAACGCTGCGAGCCTCCTACCGGCGGTCGTCGTTGTACCGATAGTCCTGCTCGCGATGCTCGCGCTTCTTGATGTCGTGGTGCTCACGGGCCTTGTTCGCCACCGCGCCCCCCACCGCGCCCGCGCCTGCGCCAATCAGCGCGCCCTTGCCGCCGCCCGCCAGCGCTCCCACTACCGCGCCGCCCGCAGCCGATCCGCCCACAATTTTTGCGCCTGTATGGTGACGGTGATCACTGGCTGTCTGCGCCGCCTTCGCGCGCTCGTAATCGCGATGCCGCTGCGCATCGGTCTCCTGCCCCAGCACGCTCAACGGAAGACTGCAAATCGTACCCAATGTCGCTACTGCCATTGCACGTCGGATATTCATAGTGTCCCCTCCATGCTCCTGCATCGTTTAGATGCCTGTCGCAGCACCGTGTCGTCTCGCAAAGCCGCACGGAGCATTGACTAAATCTCGCCAACCGCAGGCAACCATCCTGACAGGTCTTCTCCGATCTCACGCTCAAACAACCCTCGTCATTCCTTGAGCTCTCGGCGCCAGCCGAATCCGAACGAATCCGCTTTTCTCCCGCATCGCTGCGCAATGCCTTAAACTCAATGCAGCATGTTTGAGAATCTTTCCGACAAACTCCAGCGCTCCTTCAAGACCCTCCGCGGCCAGGGCACCCTCACCGACGAGAACATCGCCGAAGCCCTGCGCGAGATCCGCCTCGCCCTCATCGAGGCCGACGTCGCCCTGCCTGTCGTCACCGAAGTCGTCGAGCACATCCGCGCCCGCGCGCTTGGCTCTCAGGTCACAACAGCACTCTCGCCCGCCGAACAGATCGTCAAGATCGTCCACGACGAACTCATCAACATCCTCGGCAAGGACACCGCGCGCTTCCGCACCTCCTCGCAGCCGCCCTCCGTCATCCTCATGGCCGGCCTTCAGGGCGGCGGCAAAACCACCACCTCGGCCAAGCTAGCCGGCTGGCTCAAGAAAGCCGGCCACCGCCCCATGCTCGTCTCGGTCGACGTTTACCGCCCCGCCGCGCGCGAGCAGCTCAAGCTCGTCGCCAACTCCATCGGCGCACAGCTCTACGAGGGCCAGCTCGACCCCAGCACCAAACACGGCACAGACGACGTCCTCCGCCTCGCCAAAGAGGCCCGCCGCGAGGCCGCCAGCTACGGTTGCGACATCCTCATCGTCGACACCGCCGGCCGCAACCAGATCGCCCAGGACCTCATGGACGAGATGGCCGCGCTCAAGAAGCAGATGAACCCGTCGGAGATCCTCTTCGTCGCCGACGCCATGACCGGCCAGGACGCCGTCAACTCCGCCAAGGCCTTCCACTCGCTGCTCGCCCTCACCGGCGTCATCCTCACCAAAATGGATGGCGACGCACGCGGC
>Ga0134125_10000802_pt1 | contig 41081 bp, 37 predicted proteins | sample KB31751_FD_96464 | JGI IMG/M metagenome (GOLD analysis project Ga0134125, IMG submission 96464) | Terrestrial soil microbial communities with excess Nitrogen fertilizer from Kellogg Biological Station, Michigan, USA - KB3-175-1 | ecosystem: Environmental > Terrestrial > Soil > Unclassified ...
CAACGAAGGCGTGGCGTGGTCGTCGGCGCTGGCGTCGATCGATCGCTACTTCGAGCGCGTGCTGCAGGAGCGCGAGCGGCTGCCGCCGCCGCCCATGCCGACGGGCACGCTGTTGCAACAAGGCCTGCTGGACGCGCCCGATCCGATGCCCGAGCTGCTCGGCGGATTCATCGGACGCGCCAAGCTGCTCGCCAAGCGCACCGCCGAGATGCACCTGCTCCTGGCGTCGGAGCTGGCCGATCCGGCGTTCGCGCCGCAGCCGTTCACCGGCTTCTACCAGCAGTCGCTCTACCAGGGCGCGCACAAGATGTGGGTGCGCACCTGCGAGACGATGCGCAAGAAGCTGGCGCAGTTCCCCGAGGCGATGCAGCCCATCGTGCGCGAGATCTGCGATGACGAGGCGCGCATCGACGCGCGGCTGCGCGACATCACCGCGCGCAAGCTCGAGCTCGAGCGCATCCGCGTGCACGGCGATCTGCATCTCGGGCAGGTGCTCGACACCGGCAGCGACTTCGTGATCATCGACTTCGAGGGCGAGCCCGGCCGCATGTTGTACGAGCGGCGCTACAAGCGCTGCCCGCTCGTCGACGTCGCCGGCATGATGCGCTCGTTCCACTACGCGTCGGAGTCGGCGCTGCGCTCGGGGCGGCTCCGTGCCGAGGACGCCGCGGCGCTGTTGCCCTGGGCGCGGGCATGGACGGCGTGGGTGCGCGCGGCCTACGTGGGCGAGTATCTGCGCGCGATCGCCGGCGCGCGCTTCGTGCCGGTGGACGATCGCGAGAAGGAGCGCCTGCTCGCCTTCTATCAGCTCGAAAAATGCATTTACGAAATTCGTTATGAGCTCAATAATCGGCCCGATTGGGTCGAGATCCCGCTCGCCGGCCTGAGGCAGGCGATGGCGGAAGAGGGGGGGAACGGCCCGTGACACCGCCCGTGATGAAGGGACCCATGACGCCGTCGCTGCTCGGCGCGACCGACCTACACCTGTTCAACGAAGGGACGCACGCGCGCCTCTACGAGAAGCTCGGCTCGCACCTGATGGAGGTGGGCGGCGTCTCCGGCGTGTACTTCGCCGTGTGGGCGCCCAACGCCGATCGCGTCTCGGTGATCGGCGATTTCAACGGCTGGGACGATGCGAGCGCGCCGCTCAAGGCGCACGGCCAGTCGGGGATTTGGGAAGGCTTCATCGCCGGCGTCGGCGTCGGCGACATCTACAAATATCGCATCTGGTCGCGCCACAACGGCTATCGCGTCGACAAGGCCGATCCGTTCGCGGTGCATCAAGAGACGCCGCCCAAGACCGGCAGCAAGGTCTGGACGCTCGACGGCTACGAGTGGGGCGACGACACCTGGATGCGCGAGCGCAAGGAGCGCAACAGCCTGCACGCGCCGATCTCGTTCTACGAGGTGCACCTCGGCTCGTGGGCGCGCGTGCCCGAGGACCACAATCGGCCGCTGTCGTATCGCGAGCTGGCGCCGCGGTTGGCCGCGCACGTGAAGGCGCTGGGGTTCACCCACGTCGAGATCATGCCGATCATGGAGCACCCGTTCTTCGGCTCGTGGGGATATCAGGTCACCGGATATTTCGCGCCGACGTCGCGCTATGGCACGCCGCAGGACTTCATGTTTCTGGTCGATACCCTGCACAAGGAGGGGATCGGCGTGGTGCTCGACTGGGTGCCGGCGCATTTTCCGTCGGACCAGCACGGGCTCGGCTACTTCGACGGCACGCACCTCTACGAGCACGCCGATCGGCGGCAGGGGTTTCACCCTGATTGGAAATCGGAAATCTTCAATTACGGGCGCCACGAGGTGCGGAGCTTCCTGATATCGAGCGCGGTCTATTGGCTCGATAAGTTCCATATCGACGGGCTGCGCGTCGACGGTGTGGCGTCGATGCTGTATCTCGATTACGGCCGCAAAGCGGGCGAATGGATTCCGAACGAATACGGCGGCCACGAGAATCTGCAGGCGGTTTCGTTTCTGCGGCAGTTCAACGAGACCTGTTATCGCGAGCACGACGACACGCAGACCATCGCCGAGGAGTCGACGGCGTGGCCGATGGTGTCGCGGCCGACGTACATGGGCGGGCTCGGGTTCGGCATGAAGTGGGACATGGGCTGGATGCACGACACGCTCGCGTATTTCGGCAAGGATCCGGTGCACCGCCGGTATCACCACAATCAGCTCACGTTCAGAGGGTTGTACGCGTTCCACGAGAACTACGTCCTGCCGCTGTCGCACGACGAGGTCGTGCACGGCAAGGGATCGCTGCTCGGGAAGATGGCCGGCGATCGGTGGCAGCAGTTCGCGAACCTGAGGCTGCTCTATTCGTACATGTTCGCGCAGCCGGGCAAGAAGCTGTTGTTCATGGGCGCGGAGTTCGCGCAGTGGCGCGAGTGGAACCACGACGGCAGCCTCGATTGGCATCTGGCCGCGACGAGCGAAGAGCACGCGCGGATGCAGCTGTGCGTGGGGGAGCTGAATCATCTGTATCGGACCGAGAAGGCGCTGCACGTGATGGATGGCGATGCGCGCGGGATCGAGTGGGTCGAGGCCAACGACGTCGAGAACTCGGTGCTCGCGTTCTTGCGGCGGGCCGGCGACGGGGCGGGGGACGAGAGGGTGCTGGTGGTGTGCAACTTCACGCCGCTGCCGAGGCACAACTATCGGGTCGGGGTGGATGGGCCGGTGGGGGGATCGTGGCGCGAGATTTACAATAGCGACGCGGGCGTGTTTGGCGGCAGCGGGCATGGGAACGCGGGGAGGGTGGCGGTCACGCCGGTGCCGTGGCACGGACGGGCAGCGTCGTTGAATCTGATGTTGCCCCCGTTGGGGGCGTTGTTCTTGAAGGCGGACGGCTGAAGCAGAAGGTCGAGTAGCAAAATCCTGACGCGGAAGTCGCGCGTGCGGCGGGAACGCGGCGTGCGGCGTGCGGCACGGCGGTCACGGCGCGCGGCGGACCTCGGCGCGCGCGAGCCAGTCGGGCAGGGCGATGCCCACGACGCCGCCGGCGGTCCAGCCCATGCCGCCGGTGAGGTCGCCGCCGGCGTAGGCCCCGATCGTGATCGTGCGCAGGTGGACGACGACGGTGGCGCGCGGCTCGAGGAAGAATTCGTCGTCGGAGAGCGTCGGATAGCAGCGGCCGCCTTTGCCGCAGGGGATCCTCACGAAGGTCGTGACCGGCAGGCCGACGTTGCGGTAGCCGGCGGCGATCGACGCGCGCAGCTCCAGCGGGCCGTGCGCGAACACGGCGGCTACCTCGGGTCCGAGGAGCATGCCCGACAGCGACGCGCCGATGCGCTGCCCGCCGAGCTGCGGCTGCGCGCCGTCGGCGTCTCCGTCGAGCCCGCCGAAGGTGCCGCCGAGCGCGAGGTGCCACGGCGTCAGCCACAAGTAGGGACCTGCCAGGCCACCACCACCGGCGCCGTCAGCCCGAGCGCGTGCCCGTCGGCGGCGAGCCGGAGCGACGGCGCGTTCGGGCCGCCGAGCGCGTTGCCGTCGAGCCCCGCGGGCTGGCCGCTGCCGGAAAAGCTGCGATCCGACAGTGACATCGACAGCGCGCCGACGGTGACCTCGGCCGCCAGCGGCACCCCGCAGCGGCGCCCGCGGCAGCTGTGCCCGCGGTGCGAGGCGCCGGCGACCGCCGACCACGCGAGCACGAAGGCCGCGACCGACCACCCACGCACGGGGGGTCGGACGGACGTGGTGCGCGATGATTCAGCGGGTCGCGCGCGCGGATTCCGCGGCGAACCGCGCGGGTCAGTCGATCGGCGCCCCCGCCGCGATCCAATCCTGCACCGTCCGCAGCTCGTCATCCGACAACGGCGGCAGCGCCGGTTGGCTCTCGTCGAGCGGAATCGGCATGCGCCGCCCGTCGACGCGCATGCTCGGATACAGTCCGGCGTCGATCGAATCGGCCAGCGGATCCCCGCCGATCAGCTTCCGCAACAGCACGCTGCGCGCGGGATTGAACGGCGACACCCGCAGAAGCGGCGCCGGCGTCCCGCGCAACCCCACCGCCTGCACGTCGATGAGGCCGAACACCGTGTCGCGCGGATCGCCCGTCAGATCGAGCTCGCGCGTCGGCGTGCGTGGTCGCATCGAGGCGCCGATCTGCGAATGGCAATACGGCGCGCAGCCGCCGAGGATGTCGCGCACGCGCCCGTTCCACGTCGGCGCCGCCGGCGGGGGAAACGGCGTGCCGTCGTCGGTGCCGACCTGCACCGAGGCGACCACGTCGTCGCCCTGCGTGCGGTTGTCGAGCGTGACCAGCCCCGACACCAGGAGGTCGTACTGCACCCCCGGCGCCAGCAGCGAATGCGGCGTCACCACCACCGCGCGCCCGACCAGGTCGACGCGCACGTCGATGTCGAAGATGACCCCGCCCGAGCGCAGCTCGACCGGCCCGAAGCCGACGGTGTCGGGATCGGGATACCCGTCGAGCTGCACCACGAAGCGGGCGTTGCGCGGGACGGAGCCGTCGTCGCGCGCGGGCGGATCTGTGGTCACCGCCACCGACAAGGGTGCCGGCGCCGGCATCACGTACGGCGACACGTTGGAGGAGGTACAGCCGAAAGCGAACAGCACGAGCCCGAGGACGAGGGCGGCCCGGCTGCCGAACGACATCTTACGACTCGGCGTAGGTGCGGATCTGCTCGCGCATCGTCTCGTCGTTGATGCCGCTCTTCAGGTAGTCCTGAAGACAATCGGCGAGCGTGATCATCATATCCGACACGCCGCGGTCTTCGACGAGCTTGGCGAGCAGCGCGCGCCCTTCGCGGCTGTCGTCGTCGCGCAGGAAATCGCGCACCATGTCGAGCGTGAGATCGCCCTGAAAATCCAAAATCAAATTTTCGAGGAGGTACTGGATGAGCTGTTTCACGGGACGAGTCCTCCCTCGTGATGCGCTGTGGGTTTCGAACCGTTGCTAATATAATATTTTGCGAGGCGCGGCAAGCTTGTCGTCCAAACTTTTGATCGTCAGCTTCAACGTCTGTCCGGCTCCGGACCGGCATGGCGTTCAGCTGCTCAATGTCTTGAAGGCGCTGGCGCCGCGTTACACCGTCGACGTTTTGACCATTCGCGCCGGGACGATGCCCTTCCAGGAGCGCTTCATGAAGACGCGGATGCTGCGCGTCCCGGTGGTCGGCGCCCTGCCCGAAAAGGTCGACATGTTCCGCCGCGCCATCCGGCGACAGCTGGAAGGCGAGGAATACGACGTCATCCACCTGCGGTCGGCCTGGGGCGGCCGGGCCGCGTTCGCAGGCGCCTCCGGGCGCATGGTGTACGAGATTGCGCGCTCGCCCGAGGGTGAGCCGCGCGCCGCCGACGAGGCGCTCGGCGAGGCGCTCGCCGCCGAGGAGCAGATGTGCCTCGAGCGCGCCGACCTGATCCTGGCGCCCACCGAGACGGCGCGCGACGTCCTGACCACGCGCGGCTTCGGCGCCAGCGTCGAGGTGGTGCCGCCCGGCGTCGACATCGATCGCTTCGACTGGGAGCCGGCGGCCGCCATCGACCGGGCGCCGCGCATTTTGTACGCGGGCCGCATCGGCGGTGGGCGCGGCCTGCGCACGCTCCTGCGCGCGCTCCAGATCGTGCGCCACCGCCGGCCGGTCAAGCTCGTGCTCGCCGGCGCCGTCGACGACGGGTTCGCGCCGCTGCTCGACGAGGCCATCGCCGACGCCGAGCTCGGCGACGACGTCGAGCGCCTGGGCGCCATCGAGCACGACGACATGCCGCGCGTGATCGCGCAGGCCACCCTCTGCGTGGCCCCGGCGGCGCCCGACTCGGAGCGCCCGCTCGCCTCGTTCCCGACGAAGCTCCTCGAGTACATGGCCTGCCGTCGCGCCGTGGTGGCGCCGCGCCGCGCCGCGGTCCAGGAGGTCATCACCGACGGTCAGGACGGCCTCCTGTTCGAGCCGGGCAACGAGATGGACCTGGCCAAGCAGCTCGGCCGCCTGCTCGACGACGCCACCCTGCGCGAGCGGCTCGCCGAGGCCGGCTACGACCGCGTGCGCGCGCGCCATCCGGCGTCGGCCGCGCGCCGTCGCCTGCTCGAGGCCTACGCGCGCCTGCTGCCGCCGTCGGAGTGGGCCAAGCCGGCGGCCGCGGTCTCGCCGATCGACGCCTTGCCGTCGCGGCCGGACACCACGACCTCGCGCCGCCCCCTGCCCGAAACCGTGCCGCTCGACGGGCGCGCCGCCGGCGAGCGCTCGGGCGAGATCCACATCCAGTCGCCGCAGCCGGACCAGCCGGTCGTGGCCGGCGAGATCGTCATCGAGATCGAAGCGCCGCCGCCCGGCGAGGATCTCCTGCGCGACGCGCTCGAGCAGGCGTTTGCCGACGAGGAACGGGTCACCGGCAAGTTCACCGCCATCGCCACGCCGCTCGGGCTCGAGGTCGAAGAGGACGTGGGCGTGTCGATGAGCGACGAGCTCGCCGACGAGAAAACCGAACAGCGACCTTTGCGTCCGAAGAAGACGTCAGGCTAAGATACGCCGCGGAAGGGGGTGATTCCGACCGTCCCGTTCGACCTCATCCTCAGCGTCTTCATCGGTCTCGTCTTCTCGGCCTGCGCGCGCGTGCAGTTCGCCGGTGGCGGCACGCCGTGGGGACGCGAGCTGGCGGCGGTGCTCTCCTTCGAGGGCATCATCGTCTGGCCGGTCGCGCTCTATTTCTATCTCGTGCATCCCGCCTGGTCGTGGATGTACCTGATCGATCCCGCGCGCCTGCCCTGGGGCATCGTCGTCCTGGTGCTGCTCGCCTACGTGGCGACGCTGCTCGCCGGCTACCTCGGCGGCTGGGCGCTGGTGCGCGTGGGCAAGGAGAAGATCCTGTTCGCCGCGCTCGCCGTCGTCGGCGTGGGGCTCATCGTGTTCCTCATCGCCGCGCGCCACCGCATCTCGCACACCGGCACGTTCGACGAGTTCCACGCCGGCCACGCGCTCGCTCTCGGCGAAGGCAAGCTCGGCTGGGCGCTGGCGGCGGCCTCGACGGGCGTGGCCATCGCGGTGGTGCTGGTCGGATTCACCTTGTGGGAGCAGGGCAAACGTTCGCGCTAGTAGTAGGATCATGATAGGGTCGCCCTGAATACGATGACGATGCGCCCTGTTGCGCTCCTGGTGGCAATCGCCCTCGGCGGCTGCGGACCCATCGAGTACATCTCGACGGTCACGTTCGAAGCCTCCAAGGCGGTGCAGGAGGCCAAGGCGTCGCGTGCGCCCGAGCTGGCGCCGTACGAATACACCGCCGCCGTCGAGTATCTGCACAAGGCGCGCGAGGTCGGCGGCTATGCGCGCTATCACGAGGCCATCGAGTTCGGCAAGAAGGCGCGCGACTACGGCCACGAGGCGGTGAAGCTGGCGCGCGAGCGCGGGACCAGGTCGGAATGAAGCGGCTCGCCCCGTGGTGCGGGCTCGTCTTGCTCGTCGGCGGCTTGCCGCTTCTCGCCGGCTGCCCGGGCAACGACCTGCGCGGGCGCACCCACGGCATCCGCGACCTCATCCGCGAGGCGCGCGAGAACGGCGCCTACAAGTGCGCACCGCGCGAATTGGCGATGGCCGAGTCGCACCTCGAGTTCGCCAACACCGAGCTCGACGACGGCAAGTACTTTCCGGCCAAGCGCGAGGTCGCGATCAGCGAGGACAACGCGCGCCGCGCCATCGACCTGTCGCCCAAGGAGCGCTGCAACCCGCCGCCGCCGCCCAAGGTCGTCGACACCGACGGTGACGGAATTCCGGATAAATCCGATAAGTGCCCGACCGAGCCCGAGGACAAGGACGGCTTTCAGGACGCCGACGGCTGCCCCGATCTCGACAACGACAACGACGGAATTCCGGATAAAACCGATAAGTGCCCGAACGAGGCCGAGGACAAAGACGGCTTCGAGGACGAGGACGGCTGCCCCGACCCCGACAACGACAAGGACGGCCTCCTCGACGCCGACGACAAGTGCCCCAACGAGGCGGGACCCAAGGAAAACGGCGGCTGCCCCGACAAAGACAAGGATGGCGACGGCGTCGTCGACCGGCTCGACAAGTGCCCCGACCAGCCGGGCCCCGCCGACAACGACGGCTGCCCGAAGCCCAAGTTCATCGTCGTCACCAAGGAGAAGATCGAGCTCAAGCAGAAGGTCCACTTCGCGACCAACAAGAGCACGATCTACCCCGACTCGTTCCCCATGCTCACCGAGGTGGCCGAGGTGCTAAAGTCGCGCCCCGAGATCAAGGTGCGCATCGAAGGCCATACCGATTCGCGCGGCACGCTCAAGCACAACATGAAGCTGTCGCAGGATCGCGCCGAGTCGGTTCGTACGTTCCTCGTCGAGCATGGCGTCGCCATCGACCGCATGGAGGCGCGCGGCTTCGGGCCGACCCAGCCGATCGATGACAACCGCACCTCGAAGGGGCGCGAGAACAATCGCCGCACCGAGTTCATCATCACGTCGCAGTAGGGGGGTCGCAGAGGATCTCATGCGTCTGTCGTCGTCGGTCATCGCTGCCTCGATCATTGCCGCTTGCACGCTCGCGTCGTCGTCGGTGCGCGCCGAGGACGTCGACAAGCAGGTGCAGAAGATGAACAAGCGCGCGATGGACGACTACGACTCGCTCGAGTTCGAGTCGTCGCGGCGGACCTTGCAGGACGCGGTGCAGATGCTGCGCGCCAACGGCATGGACGAGACGCCGCTGGCGGCCAAGACCTACGCCAACCTCGGCATCGTCTACATCAACGGCTTCAAGGACCGGAACCGCGGCCAGCAGCAGTTCGTCAACGCGCTCAAGATCCAGTCCGACTACCGGCTCGACCCGGCCGTCGACACGCCCGAGCTCGCCGAGGCGTTCGCGGCGGCGCAGAAGCAGGTCGCGCGGATGGGCAACAAGCCCAAGCCGACCCCGCCGACCCCCACGCCGACGCCGCCCGAGCCGACCCCGCCGACGCCGACGCCACCGACGGGCGGCGAAGAGGTGCACGGCCTCGTGCATACGCCCGTCGACGAGACGCGGCCCAACACGCCGATCCCGGTGCGCGCCAAGCTCGGCAGCGACGTGGGCGCCACGCGCGTGTTCCTCTTCTTTCGCGGCTCGGGGCAGTCGGATTTCCTCTCGGTGCCGATGAAGAACACGAGCGGCTCCGAGTGGGTCGGCGTCATCCCCGCCGAGGCCGTGACCGGCAAGTCGCTGCAGTACTACCTCGAGGCGCGCGACGCGCGCGGGCGCGCGGTGGCCAACGCCGGCTCGGGGCCGAACCCGTTCGTCGTCGTGATCTCGGAGACGGCGGCGCCGCCGACGAATGTCCCCGAGGTCGACGTCGAGGATCCGCTCATGAAGGAGCGGCTCGCCAAGCGGCGCAAGGAAGAGGAGCACAAGTCGACGCGCGACCACGTGTTCGTCTTCGTGATGCCGGGCTTCGGCTTCGGCGTCGAGCCGGCGGGCAATCACACCGAGGTGGCCTGGCAGTTCCAGACCCAGGGCGCCAACGCGCAGAAGTACATCCAGCAGCCGGTCGGCGCCACGGGCATCGCGGTGGCGCCGTTCCACCTCGCCGTCGAAGTCGGCTATCTCATCACGCCCAAGATCTCGGTGTCGGTGCTGGGCCGCTTCCAGCTCGTGACCGGCGCCAACGCCCAGACTGTGCACACCGGGATGGAGCAGGGCGCGACGACCAAGGCGTTCGGCGCCGTCGCGGTGCTGGCGCGTGCGCGCTACCGCTTCCTCGAGGGCCGCTTCCACCCGTACATCCAGGTCAACATCGGCGGCGGCGAGATCCGCCACGTGCTCGACATCTCGTCGGCCGAGGGCGAGCCGCCCAACGGCCATCCGCTCGTCGACGCCTACTCGGCGAACCTGTGGAACACGTCGGCGGCGGGCACCGTCGACCAGACGATGCTCCAAGAGGTGTGCTCGAACCACAAGAGCTGCTCGGACACCATCTCGCTCGGCTACCTGTTCATCGGCGGCGGCGGCGGCATCTGGTACGACTTCGCCTCGCACTTCGCCTTCATCCTCGACGTGAACCTGCTCGGCGGCATCGGCACGAGCGATCGGCAGTCGGGCTTCAACATCGACGTGCAGGCCGGGCTCGGCGCGCACTTCCTGTAGTCGTCGCTTGTAGCCGTGGGACGGAGAATCAGCAGCTCGGCTTGGTGCAGCCCGGGGGCGCGTTGCCCTCGGAGGCGTACGTGACGGTGACGGTGTAATCGCCGCAGCTGTTGGCGCCGGCGATGCCGCTGACCTGGAAATACCAGTCGGTGTCGTCGCTCGATGTGCAGGTGCCGCACCACTGCACGCAGATTCCCGTCGAGCTGTAGTTCTTCCAGGTGTTGTCGCAGGTCTCGTTGTTGTTGTCGACGGAGAGCAGGAGGCCCGCCTGCCCCGACACCGTCACCGACGCGGCGTACGACTGCGACGTGAACGGCACGCAGGTGTGCGACCCCTCGGAGAAGTGCACGTGGATGGTGTCGAGGTCGCCGGCGGGCAGGATGCGGTTGGTCGTGATGGTCGTGGTGCTGCCTTCGCTGGTCGTGTTCGACTGGCCGCTGCAGGCGTTGTCGCTCTCGCCGGGGTCGGCGGTGCCGTTGGTCTCGCAGCCGTTGTCCGCGCCGGGTGCCGCCGGGTCGCTGCAGTCGCTGAACGGCGCCGCGCAGGTGGGCGTGCACAGCCCGTTGGTGCACGCGCGCGCCGAGGTGCCCGACGCCGAGCAGGCGCGGCCGCAGGCGCCGCAGTTGTTGACGTCGCCGGTGGTCGTGTTGGTCGTGCAGCCGCCGCTCTTGTCGGCGCCGCACGCGCCCCAGCCGCTCGTGCAGGTCGGATTGCAGAACCAGCCGGCGCCCTGCGTGGTGCACGTGGTCGTGCCGTGCGGGTTGGTGCAGGCCTTGCCGCAGCCGCCGCAGTTGTTGGGGCCGGTGGTGTCGACCTCGCAGCCGTCGTTGGGCATCGTGTTGCAGTCGGCGTGCGTGGCGTCGCAGGTCGGCTGGCAGACGTAGCTGTTCCCCGACGCGACGCAGGCGTTGGTGCCGCCGACCTGCTGGCAGACGGTGCCGCAGCCGCCGCAGTTCATCGGCGTGTCGAGCGGGGTCTCGCAGCCGTCGGCCGGGTTGTGGTTGCAGTCGGCGTAGCCCATCGGGCAGCCGGCGCAGGCGCCGCAGTCGGCGGGGCAGGTGTCGCACGCCTCGCCGCTGCCGGCGGTGCAGACGCCGTCGCCGCAGCGCGGGGCGACCGAGAAGTCCTGCTGCGGCTCGCCCGACGAGAGATCGTCGCTGCCGTTGCCGCCGACGCCGCCCGCGTCGTCGACGACGGCGCTCGGCTTGGCACATCCTGCGGCGGCGAGGAGCGCGCCGAGGAAGCAGACGCGGCAAACAGCGACCACGAGCGGAACATAGCACGTCGGACAGCAAAGCGGAATGTGGCGGCAGCGACGCACTGGCGAATCCGGTTCCCGACGGGGTAGTGTGTTTGCCCGTGTCGCGACCGACCCGCCAATTAACCCTCGTCGATTGTTTCGGCCTGGGCATCAACGGCATCGTCGGTTCCGGCATCTTCCTCTTGCCGGCGGCGCTGCAGCGACGGGCCGGCTCGCAGTCGCCGCTGGCCTGGCTGGTGGTGGGCGCGTTGTGCACGCTGATCGCGCTCTGCTTCGCGGAGGCGGCGTCGCGCACCGATCGTTCGGGCGGGCCGTATCGCTACGCGGTCGAGGCGTTTGGGCCGCTCGTCGGCTTCGCGGTCGGCTGGATCACGATGATCTCGTCGCTGCTCGGCTACGCGGCGGTGGCGCGCGGATTCGCCGAGCACGCCGCGTATCTCGTGGGCGGCGGTGACAGCGTCGTGGCGCTCGCGCTGTGCGTCGTGGCGGTCGTGGTGTTCCTGGCGATCGTCAACGTCATCGGCGTCAAGCTGTCGGCGCGCACCGGCGATGTCATCAGCGTGATCAAGGTGCTCGGGCTGCTGGCATTCGTGGGGGTTGGCCTGTTTTTCGTGAAATCAGGAAACCTGCACGCCGCTCCGGCGCCGGCCAAGGGCGAGACGCCGGGCCTCTTCGCGGCCGCCTTCGCCGGCCTGTTCGCCTGCACCGGCTTCGAGTACGTGCCGGTGCCCGCCGGCGAGACCATCAACCCGCAGCGCACCATCGGCCTCGCCATGGTCGTCTCCGTCGTCGGCGCGACGCTGCTCTACATGGTCGTGCAGACGGTGGCCATGGGCGTCCTACCGACCATCGGCAGCTCCGAGCGCCCCATCGTCGACGCCGCGCGCGCCTTTGCCGGCAACGGCGGCGCCACCGCCATCGCCGTGGTCGCCACGCTGTCGGCGCTCGGCTTCTGCGTCGGCTCGGCGATCGTGGTGCCGCGCTACATCGAGACCTTCGCGCAGGACGCGTTCTTGCCGCGCATCCTCGCGCGGCGCTCGGCGCGCTTCGACACGCCGGTGATCGCGATCATCGCCACGTCAGTCCTCACCATCGCGCTCGGTGCCACGCTCGACTTCGACAAGCTCGCCGACGTCTCCAACGTCGCCATCGTCGCGCAGTACATCTCGACCTGCATCGCCATCATGATCTGGCGTCATCGCGATCCCACGCCCGCCGGCTTCCGCCTGCCGTTCGGCCCGGTGATTCCGCTCCTCGCCATCGCCGGCTCGGTGCTCTTCCTGTTCCACGTCTCGCGCGTCGAGCTCCTGTTCGGCGCCGCCTTGCTCGTCGCCGGGCTCGCCTTCGGCGCGGCGACGCGGTTTTTCCGCCGCCCGCGCGCGGCCTCGGCGTAGACTGCCGCCCATGCCAGGCTCCGTCGGTGCCACGCTGTACGCGATCTACAAGACCGCGGCCATCTCGGTGCCCACGGTGACCGACGCGCTCCTCGGCCGCCTGACGCTCGAGCGCGCCGATCGGCGCCTGAGCGATTGGTCGCGCAGCATCGTGCGCCACGCCGACGTCGATCTCACCGTCGAGGGCCTGCATCACGTCCCGCGCGACCGCGCGTGCGTGTACATGTCGAATCACCAGAGCCACCTCGACATCCCGATCCTCTACAGCATCTTCCCCGGCACCTTGCGCATGGTCGCCAAGGCCGAGCTGTTCAAGGTGCCGGTGTGGGGCCGCGCCATGCGCGCCGCCGGCTTCGTGCGCGTGACGCGCTCGGGCGACCGCGCCGAGGCGATCGCCGCGATGAAGGAGTGCGCCGAAGCCATCTCCGGTGGCGTGAACGTCTGGATCGCGCCCGAAGGCACGCGCTCGATCGACGGCAAGATCGCGAAGTTCAAGAAGGGCGGCTTCATCCTGGCGCGCGACACCCGCGCCGACATCGTCCCCATCGGCATCGACGGCAGCCGCGACATCCTGCCCAAGAACACCAGGATCTTCCAAAGAGGCGCGCGCGTGAAGGTGTCCTTCGGGGCGCCGATCGCCGTTGGCAGTCGCGATCTCAACGAAGTGTCTGCCGAGGTGCGCGCCTTCATCGTCGGCCACGTGACCGAGCCGAACGACTGATCTATAATCGAGCGTGGTGGACACCGACGCGCTGGCCGAGCTCGCTGAATCGTCGACGCGCGACGAGTTTGTCGAGAAGCAGCCGCATCAGTTCCTGGTGCTCGAACAGGCGTTGGACTCGGTCGAGGTGCAGTTCTCCACGCAGGTGGTCGACCCGGTGTCGCTGAAGCGCTCGGTTTCGAAGCGCACCGCGAACATCGAGGTCCTCCCGGTGGAGAAGGCGCCAGGCAACCCCTATCCCGATCGCGTCTCGGTGGGCCGCGCGCGCAACTGCGACATCGTCATGCGCGACCCGTCGGTGTCGAAGCTGCACGCGCACTTTCGCGTCGGCGGCCCGAAGCTCGAGATCGTCGACATCGACTCGCAGAACGGCACGCGCGTGAACGGCCGTCCGCTGGCCCCTCATCAGCCGGCGCCGGTCTCACCGGGCGACACGATTTTGTTCGGCAGCGTGGCCTGCAAGCTCGTGGACGCGGGGGCTCTGTACGATCTGCTGCGCTAGGCGGGGGCGCTCGGGAGGGGGTGCGGTGGGCGCCGTAATCGCCACGATCGCTGCCGCGTCGAGCGGCAGTAGACCGACGGGCCGCCCCCCAGCGAGGGGCGCTGCGTTGCGGCGGGTGGCACCGCATGTGTCTTTTTCGCCTGCGCGCAGCGGAGCGACGTCGAGGTAGCATCGGCTCGACCGAGCGCAGCGAGCACAGCCGAAAAAGACACATGCGGTGACAGGACCCGCCGCCCACCGCATCCCCCCGAGCCCTTGCCCTCTACGTCGCGCGCGGCAGCGTCACCGTCACGAGCGTCCCACCATCGGCGGGACAATCGAACTCCACCGCGCCCTTGTGCTCGTCGATGATGCGATGAACCGTCGCGAGCCCCAACCCCGTGCCGCCGTCCTTCGTCGAGAAGAAGGGCTCGAAGATGCGCGCGCGATGCTCGGCGGCGATGCCGGGCCCGCGATCGCGGAAGGTCACCGTGACGCGATCGCCGCGCGCGCGCGCCTCGACGGCGATCGGCTGCTTCGGCGCCGCTTCGGCCGCGTTGCGTAGGAGGTTCCACACGACCTGGCGCAGCTGCGCCGGATCCACGTCGACGAACACGGCTTCGTCCGCCGCCAGCGTCACCGGCGCTTCGCCGAGCCGCTTGTCGTTCTCGAACACCTTGAGCATCTCGGCCAGCATCGCCGCCACGTCCATGCGCTCCGGCTCGAGCGTGCGCGGCCGCGCGAACTCGAGGAGCTCGGTGATGAGCCCGTTGAGCCGCTCGACCTCGCGCATGACGATCGACATCAGCTCCTTGTTCTCGCCGGGCATCCTCGGCGGCGCCGCGTCCGACTGCATCGTCTGCGCGAGCAGCTCGATCGATCCCGAGATCGCCGCCAGTGGGTTGCGGATCTCGTGCGCGATGCCCGCCGCCAGGCGTCCGACGGCCGCCAGCCGCTCGGTGCGCTGCATCGCCGCCTCCATGCGCCGCAGCTCGGTCAGGTCCTGGAAGTTCACGATGCGCCCGACGTTGCGCCCGCTCGAGTCGACCAGCGGCGACAGCGACACGCCGAGCGTGCGCTCCTCGGCGCCGCCCACGCGCTGCGTGACCTCGCCGCGGCGCAGCGCGCCTTCGCCCGCCGCCGCCTGCAACGCCGCCAGCGCCGGCATGATCTCGACGAGCGGCCGCCCGATGGCTTCGCCGGCGCCGCGCTCGATGATCTCCGCCGCCGCGTTGTTGAACGTCAGGATCCGCCCGTCGCGTCCGACGGTGATGAGCCCCGAGGTCAATCCGCGGATGACGTCCTGGTGCAGCGCCGCCAGATCGCGCAGCTTCAGGCCCTGCGACGCGATGTGCTCGCCCGCGCGCCTGAGCTCCGTCGCCAGCCGCGTCGCGAGGGCTCCCGTCGCCGCGAACGCGACCGCGTTCACAGCGAGCGAGCGGATGAGCGTCCGCAGCGGCACGCCCGAGCTGCCGATGCCGTCGCCGAGATAGAGCAGCACCGCCGCCGCCGCCGCCAAGAGCGCGCCGCGCCCGAGCACGAAGGCCGCGCCGACGACGACGAGGATGTACATGAAGGCGAAGGTCGACTCGGCGTTGCCGGTCAGGTGCACGAGCAGCGTCGTGAGCACCAGGTCCGAGCCCACCTGCACCGCCGCCAGCCGCCCGACCTGCTGCACGCGCGGCAGCATCAGCGCGAAGACGATGGTCAGCCCATACGTGGCGACGATGAGCCCGAACAGCGTGCCGACGAGCGGCGAGGTCGACTCGTTCGCTCCCGCGCCCACCTCCGCGGCCAGCGCCGACGCCAGGAGCAGCGTCACCAGGCCGACGCGAAACAACATCACGTAGGTGAGCCGCGTCCGCGCAATGTCGGCGAACGGCAGCGCGCGCCCGCTCGGCTCGGCGCCGGGGGCCACGGGCGCTGCCGGCACGCCCGCCCGCAGGCGCGCCGGCGACGACGCCACGGCTAGCCTCCGGACTTGATGTTGCCGGCCATCTCGAAGATCGGAAGGTACATCGAGATGATGAGACCGCCGACGATGCCGCCGAGGAACACCATCATGAGCGGCTCCATCAGCTTGGTGAGCGCGCTGACGGCGACGTCGACCTCGTCCTCGTAGAAGTCGGCGATCTTCGACAGCATGGCGTCCATGGCGCCGGTCTGCTCGCCGACGCCGATCATCTGCACGACCATCGGCGGGAAGGCCTTGGTCTCCATGAGCGGCTCGGCCATGTTCTTGCCTTCGGAGATCTTCTGCCGCGCGTACATGACGGCGTCGTGGATGACCACGTTGCCCGCGGTCTTGGCCACGATCTCCATGGCGTCGAGGATGGCCACGCCCGACGCCATCAAGGTGCCCATCGTGCGCGTGAAGCGCGCCACCGCGATCTTGCGCATGACGTTGCCGATGATCGGCGCCTTCAAGATGAATTTGTCGAAGAGCGCGCGCCCCTTCTTGGTTCGAATGGCCGCGGGGACGCCGATGACGATCGCCGCCAGCGATCCCATGATGATGACGAAGTGATCGAGGAACGCGTTGGAGATGTCGATGACGATCTGCGTGGGCTTGGGCAGCGCGCCGCCGCCGAAGTCCTTGAACATGTTTTCGAAGACGGGAATGACCTTCCACATGATCACGACCACGACGAGGACCGCGACGACCAAGATCGAGATGGGGTAGACCATCGCGCCCTTGACCTGCGACTTCAGCTTCGACGCTTTTTCGATGTAGATCGCGAGGCGCGTCAGGATCGAGTCGAGGATGCCGCCGACCTCACCCGCCTGCACGAGGTTGGTGTAGAGGTCGTCGAAGATGCGCGGGTGCTTCTTGAGCGCGTCGGAGAACGTCGAGCCGGACTCGACCTGCGCTTTGACGTCGAAGAGCGCCTTCTGGAAGATCTTGTTGGGCGACTGCGACGCGAGGATGTCGAGGCACTGCACGATCGGCAGACCGGCGTCGATCATCGTCGCGAACTGTCGCGTGAAGACGACGATGTCCTTCTCGGGGACGCCCTGGCCCCAGCCGAACGGCAGCTTGATCTCGATGTCCTTGGCCTTCTTCTTGGCCTTCGACATCGTGATGCCTTGCGAGCGCAGCCGGTTGGCGACCTCCGGCTCCGCCTCGGCATCCATGACGCCTTTGCGGACTTCGCCGGCGCGCGTTCTACCTTCCCATGCGAATTGTGCCATCGACTACCTCGCCGCCTGACGTTGGCCGGGCGGCGTCGTCGGCCCGCCGCCGTTGGCGATCATGTTGCGGAGCTCGTCGGCATCGGAGCTGTACTCGAGCGCCTGCTCCATCGTGATCTGCTTCTTCGACACGAGCGAATGCAGCGCCTGATTCGCGGTCTGCATGCCGTGCTTGGCCTGGCCGAGCTGCATCTGCGAGTAGATCTGGTGGATCTTGTCTTCGCGGATGAGGTTGCGGATGGCCGGCGTCGGGATCATCACCTCGAGCACCATCGCGCGGCCGCCCGACGGCTTGGGCACCAGCGACTGCGAGAGGACGCCCTCGAGCACCATCGACAGCTGCGCGCGGATCTGCGGCTGCTGATAGGCGGGGAAGGCGTCGATGACGCGGTTGATCGTCGAGACGCAGCCGTTGGTGTGCAGCGTGCCGAAGCAGACGTGGCCGGTCTCGGCGATGGTGAGCGCCGCCTCGATGGTCTCGAGATCGCGGAGCTCACCGACGAGGACGACGTCGGGATCCTGGCGCAGGATCGACTTGAGCGCCTTCTTGAACGACTGCGTGTCGGCGCCGACCTCGCGCTGGTTGACGATGCAGTTCTTGTGCTCGTGCAGGAACTCGACCGGATCCTCGATGGTCACGATGTGCCCGTGATCGTCGGTGTTGATCTTGTCGAGCATGGCGGCGAGCGTCGTCGACTTGCCCGAGCCCGTGGGGCCGGTGACGAGGATGAGCCCGCGCGGCTTTTTGCACAGCTCCTGCACGATCGGCGGCAGGCCGAGCTCGTGGAAGGTTCGAATCTTGAACGGGATGAGTCGGAAGGCGCCGGCCACGGCGCCCTGCTGCACGAAGATGTTGGCGCGGAAGCGCGCGAGCCCTTGAATGCCGAACGACATGTCGAGCTCGTTGTGCTCTTCGAACTGCGCCTTCTGTGAGTCGGTGAGCACCGAGTAGCAGATCTTCTTGGTGTCGTCGCCGGTGAGCGGCTCGGTCTTGAGCTTGACCAGGTTGCCGTCGAGCCGGATCTGCGGCGGCGAGTTCTTCGTGATGTGAAGATCCGACGCGCCGTTGTCGACCATCGTCTTCAGAAGCTGTTGAAGGGAAGGAGGCATCAGCTCACTCCGTTTCGCTGCGCTTCGCTCATCAATCAGCCACCGAAACGCGCAAGACTTCCTCCACCGTGGTGATGCCCGCGATCAGCTTCTCGATGCCACTCATGCGCAGCGACTTCATGCCGCCGCGGATGGCCTCGGCTTTCACTTCCGCCGTCGACGCGCCCTGGAGCACGAGCTCCTTGAGCGGCTCGGTGAACGCCATGACCTCGTAGATGGCGATGCGGCCCTTGTAGCCGGTGTTCGAGCAGGTGCGGCAGCCGGCGCCTTTGTACATCTGCAGCTTCTGCGCGATGTCGGGCTTCATGCCGAGGTCGGTCAGCGCCTTCGGGTTCGACTCGATCGACTGCTTGCACTCGCTGCAGATCTTGCGCGCGAGGCGCTGCGCCAGGATCAAGTTGACCGACGCGGTGACGAGGAACGGCTCGACGCCCATGTTCAACAGACGCGACACCGTCGACGGCGCGTCGTTGGTGTGCAGCGTCGAGAGCACGAGGTGGCCGGTGAGCGCGGCCTTGACCGCGATTTCCGCCGTCTCGAAGTCTCGAATCTCGCCGACCATGATGATGTTCGGGTCCTGTCGCAAGAACGAGCGCAGCGCCGTGGCGAAGTTGAGGCCGACGTCTTCGTGCATCTGCACCTGGTTGATGCCCATGAGGTTGTACTCGACGGGATCTTCCGCGGTGCTGATGTTGCGCGTGGTCTTGTTGAGCTCCTGCAAGGCCGAGTAGAGCGACGTCGTCTTGCCCGAGCCCGTCGGGCCGGTGACGAGCACCATGCCGTAGGGCTGGTGGATCGCCTTCATGAAGTCGGCGAGCTGCTTGTCCTCGAAGCCGAGCTTGGTCATGTCGAGCTGCAGGTTCGACTTGTCGAGGAGGCGGAGGACGATCTTCTCGCCGAACAGCGTCGGCAGGACCGAGACGCGGAAGTCCATCTCCTTGTCCTTGCCGAGCTTGAGCTTGATGCGTCCGTCCTGCGGCAGGCGGCGCTCGGAGATGTCGAGCGACGACATGATCTTGATGCGCGAGGTGACCGCGTTCTTCAGCTTCAAGGGCAAGGGCGGGTTCTCTTCGTAGAGCACGCCGTCGATGCGGTAGCGGACGCGGAACGCCTTTTCGTACGGCTCGATGTGGATGTCCGACGCGCGCTTCTTGATCGCGTTGAGCAGGATGACGTTGCACAGCTTGATGACCGGCGCCTCGCCCGACGCCTTCTCGAGGTCGACGATGTTGACGTCGTCATCGTCGCCGCCGATCTCGACGGAGTCGGCGTCGATGTCGCCGAGCACGTCGTCGTAGGTGACCTGCTTCTCGTAGTAGCGCGTGATCGCTTCGTCGATGGCGACTTCGCTGGCGACGACGACCTCGATGTTGAGGCCGGTGCGGAACTTCAGATCGTCGATGGCGTAGATGTTCGACGGATCGGACATCGCCACGATCAGCGTCGCGCCCGCACGATTGACGGGCAAAAGCTGGTGACGCTTGGCGAGCTCGGCCGGGACCAGTTGCAGCACGTCGGGCGAGATCTCGAAGTCCGACAGGTTGATCGACGGAACGCCGTACTGCTTCGAGAGGAAGGTGGTGAGCTCCTGCTCGTCGAGGATGCCTAGCTTGGTGAGGCTGTATCCAAGGCGTGCACCAGTTTTACGCTGCTCCTCTTGCGCCTTCTGCAGCTGCGAGAGCGAGATCAGATTCTCGCGGACCAGCAGCTCTCCGAGTCGACTCATTCACGCTCCATGGATGCGGATAGACACACAGATCAGAGCGTTACCGAGGATAACAGGCGCGTACAGGTGGGTCAAGGGAGCGGTCAGCTGCAAAGCATGTAAGATGCGTCGAAATGCGTGGCGACAGGTTCGGGACTCATCGCGTCATGGAACCGGCGGGAACGCTGCCGCAGGCGGCGCGACGGTTACAGAACGACTTCGATACGCTCTACGACGACGAGCTGCTCCTCGAGGTCGAGCGTCTCAACATCGACAGCGCCAGCTTCGTGCAGATGGAAGGGCAGGGCGACGTCGCCGCGCAGGTCCTCGAGACGGTGCGCACGCGCGGCAAGCAGCACAATTCGGTCACCGGCTCGGGCGGCATGCTCCTCGGCCGCGTCGCGCGCGTGGGGCCGGCGCTCGCCGAGCTGGGCTCGCCGCTGGCCGCGCTCGCGGAGAACGACCGCGTGGCGACGCTCGTCTCTTTGACGCTCACGCCGCTCCGCATCGACCGCATCGTCTCGGTGGATCCCAAGCGCCATCAGATCGTGTGCGCCGGACAGGCGGTGCTGTTCGCCTCCGGCATGGCGGCGAAGATGCCGGCCGACCTGCCCGAGCCGGTGGCGCTCGCGGCGTTCGACGTGGCCGGCGCCGCGCCGCAGGTCGCACGTATGACCAACCCCGGCGCGCGCGTGCTCATCCTCGGCTGCGGCGGCAAGTCGGGCCTGCTCACGAGCGCGGCGGCGCGCCGCGCGGGCGCGTCGCGCATCGTCGGTGTCGAGCGCAACGAGGAGGCCGCGGCGGGCGCGCGCCGGCTCGGCGCCGTCGACGAGATCGTGCTCGGCGACGCCAACGACGCCGTCGGCATCGCCGCGCGCGCGACGAAGGCGGCCGGCGGCGAGTTCGACCTCGCCGTCTCGTGCGTGAACGTCCCCGACGCCGAGATGGCCGCGATCCTGGCGACGCGCGACGGCGGCGTCATCTACTACTTCTCGATGTCCACGTCGTTCACCAAGGCCGCGCTCGGCGCCGAGGGCGTCTCCCGCGACGTTACGATGATCGTCGGCAACGGCTACGCGCCGGGGCACGCCGAAGCGACGTTGGCGCTGCTGCGGGCGGAGCCGACGCTACGGGACATCTTCGTGGAGCGATATAGCTGAACCCGCTGCGTCACGCGAATCTGCTTCGCGGGCGCGCGCCGTACGCCTACGCCTACGCCTACGGCGCGCCCATGTCGCCGGCGGCCGCGCACGACGTGATCTTCGTGTACGTCGTGATCCGCAAGTCGTACCGATTGACGTCGAAGTCGTTGGCGCCGACGACCACGACGAAGTAGGTGCCCGCCGTCGTCACCGGCGCCGTCGCGCACGCGTTCGACACCGCCGTCCCGTCGCTCCCGAGTTGCGTCCCGCCCGCGTCGAGGATCGCCACGTCCAGGTCCCCGTACGTGATGTCGTAGAAGGCCTCGGCCATGATGGTCGCGACGTTCGCCCCCACGTCGATGCGGAAGAAGTCGACGTCGTGCCGCATCGTCGTCGGGTTCGGCCCCTTCGGGCAGATCGCCATCTTCGTCAGCTTCGGCGTATTGGTCGCGTCCGGCGTGGCCATCACGATCACCGGCTTGCCGTCGGGCAGCGTCGGCCCGTCGTTGGGCTCGAGGCTCTCGTCGGGGCAATCGGCCGTCGTGTTCAACCCCGGGTCCGTGTGCTGACCGCTATACGCCATGCCCGTCTTCGCCACGAGCACCGGCGGCGTGCCGTTGACGCAGCGGTTGTCGACGCAGATGTAGCCGTCGGGGCACGCCGGGTTGTTGCTCGGGTCGCAAGCGAACCCGCCCGACAGCACCTTCGGGTGGTAACAGCCCGCCGGAACGAAGACGATTGCGAAGAGGGAAGCGAGGAGCGCCGTCCGGGACAGCGCGGCGCCGATCATCAGAAGGTGATGCCGCCCGCCACGCCCGCGACGTTCGGGCCCGCCGTCGGCAGGATCCACGCCGTGTGGTGCGGCTTCTCCTCGCCGCGCTTCTTGAGCACCACCTGGTCGACCACCATCATCGTGATGCCACCGACGGCAAAGACGCCGCCGGCGACGGCGAGCCCGATGCCGATGCCGTTGTCGCGGATGCCGCGCGCTTCGACCGTCTTGTCGTCGTACGGCGACGCGTTCGGGTCGGTGAACTGATAGGGCTGCCCGGTGTTCGGGTCGCGATACTGGCTGTCGGCCGTGAGCACGTCCGAGTAGCTCTTGGCCTGATACAGGAAGTAGCTGCCGACGGCGAACGCGGCCACGCCGATCGCCGCCGCCCCCACGCCGCCCCAGAAGAGGCCGCCGAAGCGCGCCGTCCGCTCGGGGCCCGACGACGTCGACCCGTGATGCTTGTGCGGCTTCTCGGCGATCTCGCCGGTGATCGGCGCCGCCTCGTCGTCGAGATCCTCGTGCGCCGAGTCGCCCTTGGCGGAGCTGTCACCGCCCGTCGACGCCACCACCTGCGGCGCCGCGCTCTGGTCGATGCGCACGATGTTCGGGTCCGACGCCGAGCCGAAGCTCTTGACGACGTTGCCCTTGTCGTCCTTGCCCTCGACGTAATACTGCAGGCTCTTGCCCGACATCGCGTCCGACGGGATACGCCCGACCTTCTCGCTGCCGTGACGGCGCGCCAGCACCTGGCTGAAGTCGGCCTGGCCCGCGCCACGATAGTAGACGTACACCTTGACGCCCTTGGTGACCGGCATCTGCACGCGAATGTCGAGCGGCTGCTCGGGCGGCGCGGCGTCGACCGGCGTGTGCTTCCACTCTGCGCCCGACGGAGGCGCCGCCGACGATCCCGCCGCTTCCGACGGCTCCGACGCTGCCACGCCGGTGGCGTTGGCGCCGGCGCCCGGCTTCTCCTTGTCGAGCTCGGCGAGCGTCTTCTCGACCTCGCCGCGGTCCCGCGCGTCGGGCGCCTCGGCCAGGTACTTCTTGTAGTAGTAGACCGCGTTGTCGACGTCGCCCATCTTGCGATAGGTGGCGCCGATGTTGAGGAGCAGCGCCGGCAACCGCTTGAGCAGGTAGGCCTTCTTCAGCTCCTTGATCGCCTCGGGATACTTCCCCGTCTTGTAGGCATCCAGGCCGAGCTTGTAGTGCTCCTTGGCCATCGCGGTGATCTCCGCCTCGTCGCTCGACTCGGCGCGCGCGAGGTTCGGAGCCAAGGCAATCAGGATCGCGGCGACGAGCGCCGATGCTACGCAGCCCTTCATGTACAACCTCATTTCACGACGTGAGTGGTTCACGAGGCGTTGCGATTACTGCGCGAACGGATCGACCCAGTCGCCGCCGCCCTTCTTCTCGCTCTTGGCAGCCGGCTTCTTGGACGCCTTCTTCGGGGCCGCTGCCGGCGCCGAGTCATCATCGTCGTCATCGTCGCTGGCCGCGGCCTTCGCCGCCGCCTTGTGCTCGGCCTTCGGCGCCGACACCTTCGCCTCGTGCGCCGCGGGCGCCTTGGCGTGATGCGCGGACGCGTGACGCGCCGGCGCCGCGTGCTTCTCGACGGGCGACGGCGGGATCTCGTCCGGCGTCGGCGGACGGGCCGCGCCCTCGAGCGGCGTCACCACCGGCTGCGCGCCCGCGTGCGCCGGCTGCGCCGCCGTCGGCTGCGCCTGCTTGTCGAGCGGCGTCACCACCGGCTGCGCCGGCGCCGCCGGCTGCGGCACCACCACCGGCGCCGGTGCCTGCACCACCACCGGCTGCGACGGCATCATCGTGCGCACCATGACGAACACCAGGATCGCGCCGCACACGAACGCCGCGAACACGCCGGCGATCCACACCATCGGATTCGCCGTCCACGGCACGCCACGCGCGGTGGCGACCACTTCCGTACGCTCGGTGCGACGGCGCGGGCCCGTCGGCGGCGGATCGAGCGGCGCCGGCTCGGCCTCGATCTCGTCCTCGATCGGGAGCTGCACCTCGAACGGATTGCGACGCGACGTCGAGCGCGTCGGCGGCGGCGCGATCGTCGTCTTGGCGTTCGGATCGTCGAGCATCGCTTCGGTCACCTTCTTGCTGCGCGCCGAGCGATCCGCCTTCTTGATGAGATGCGCAGCCGTCTCCGCTTTGCGCGCCGACGGCTTGACCACGATCGGCGAGAGGGGCGCGTCCTCGAGGCCCTCCTCGTCGTCGACCAGCTCGACATCGCCGGTGTGCAGATCCCAGCCATCGCTGGCGGGGAACGTGGCGTTCGCCTGGCTGATGAAGTCCTCGAGTGAGGCTTCGACCGATTCGGACGAGTTCGGATTGTCTTCCTTGCGCGTCGTCGTATTCATGGATCCGTTCCCACCTCGTTTATGGCTGCTGCCGCCGGACGGTTCGAGCTGTTGCCTGGTCGCTTCAGCGAGCTCGGCCGCGTCAATCTTCGACGCGGGCACGGTCGCATCCGGAGTCGTGAGTGCCGCTAGCTTGATTTTCCGGGCCTCGGCCGCGCGCGCGATCACCTGCGATGCCGCGGCGTTCTCCACGCGTGAGTCGCCGGCCCATTTCTTCAGGGCATCGCGCAATACCGCGACCGACTGGAAGCGATCGGACGGCGCCTTGGACAGCGCCTTCAAAATGATCCTGGCCAGCCCGGTGTCGACGCCGGGCGGCGGCTGCGGCGGCTCGGCCAGATGGCGCATCATGACCTGGCCGTGCGTCGGGCCGTTGAACGGCAGCGTGCCCGAGAACAGCTCGTACATCATGACGCCGAGCGAGTAGACGTCGGTGCGCTCGTCGGCGCTGCCGCCGAACTGCTCGGGCGCCATGTAGAACGGATTGCCGACGATGACGCCCTTGTCGACGCCGCCGGCGAGCCGCGCGGCGCCGAAGTCGAGCACCTTGATGCTGAGCTTGCCGCCCGTCGGCGAGAGGAACACGTTGCGCGGCTTGAGGCCGCCGTGCACCACACCCTCGGTGTGCGCGCGCTCGAGCGCGGCGGCGATGCCGTCGACGATCTCGACGGCGCGGCGCGGAGCGAACGCGCCCGACTGCTCGAGGGCGCCTTCCAGGTCGACGCCGGTGAGCTCGTCCATCAGGAAGAAGAAATCGCCGTCGTCTCCGTATCCACAGTCATAGACGCGGACGAAGTGGTCGTCGCCGGTGGCGGCGAGCTTTTTGAGCTCGTCCCACAGGCGCGTCGCGTGATCCTTCTGCGACAGCTCGCGATGCATGACCTTGACGGCCATCTTCGAGCCCATGAGGTCCTCGGCGCGGTAGACCTGCCCGGTGGGACCTTCACCGATGTAGCTCGAAACTTCGTACCCACCGAACGTCTTGCCGACGAGCGGGCCGAGCTCACCGACCGGCGGAACCGCTGCCGGCAACGGCGTTTCCGCCGTGTTGGGGACTTGCTTCGACATCTGCTCTTCCCCTCTCTTACCTCGAGACAGGGCGGAGCATAGACCTACTTGTGGCTGTGAATAAAGTGGAAAAATGAAGCCGGCTTACTAAACGTACACAGTCGTGAGAGTTTCGAAGTCTTTGAGCTGACGCGTCATTTCGTCGGTCGAAAGATAGCCGCGGCGCACCACGGCCTCTCCGATGCGACAGCCTGCGATCCAATGATCCGCAAGCGCGTCCAGCAGTTGCCCCTCGTCGATGGCTTTCTTTTCGACGAGGAAATCACCGAATCGGACCGGTTCCAGCTTCAGGCCCGCCATCGTCTTCCCCCTACTCGCGTCCCGAAGGACGCGCCTACCTCTACACACCTTTCTTTACGCTGTCAAGATTGTTTGATCCGACCAGCGCGCTGGCGAGCCGGCTCATTAATGAGTACGCTGCGCTCCCTCATGCCCCCCAAGCCCCAAGCTCCGCGCCCACCTCGCCGTCGCGGGCCGATGCCGATGCGCGGCGAGCCGCGTGTGCGCCGCGGCACGGTTCGCGTTCCTGCCGATGTCGCCACGCGCATTCGTTGCGGTCATCCGTACCTGTTTCGTGACGCGCTCGGCGGACGTCCCCTGCGGGAGGACGCCGGCGCCCTGGTCGAGATCGTGGACCCGGCGGGCGAGTTCGTCGCCAAGGGAATCTACGATCCGACGGGCGTGATCGCGGTGCGCGTGGTGTCGCGCAATCCGGCGGGCGCGTTCGATGCCGAGACGATCGATCGGCGCGTGCAGGCGGCGCGGCGGCTGCGCGAGCAGGTGCTGCCCGCCGACGGCAGCGACACCTATCGCGTGGTGCACTCGGAGGGCGACGCGCTGCCCGGCGTCACCGTCGACAGATACGCCGACCATCTGGTCGTGCATCTCTATTCGCCGGCGGTCGAGCCGGTGCGTGACGCGCTCTACGACGCGCTCGAGAAGACGTGGAAGCCGCGCGCGATCTACGAGCAGCGGCGCTTCCGTCCGCAGACGGGCGAAGGGCAGCGCGAGCCGGCGACGCTGGCGCGCGGTGAGGTGGCGCCCGTCGAGCTCGAGGTCAACGAAGGCGGCGTGAAGTTCGTCGTCGACGTGACGGCGCCGCTCGGCAGTGGGCTGTTCCTGGATCTGCGCGAAGGGCGGCAGGCGGTGGCGGCGCTGTCGGCGGGCAAGCGTGTGCTCAATCTGTTTTCGTACACGGGCGCGTTCTCGGTGTACGCGGCGAAGTCGGGGGCGCGTGAAGTGGTGTCGGTGGACGTCGCGGCCAAGGCGCACGCGCGCGCGCGGCGGAACCTGCAGGCCAACGGGCTCGAAGAGTCGAAGCACGAGTTCATCGCCGGCGACACCTTCAAGGTGCTGGCGAAGATGGCGGAGCGGCAGCGGCAGTTCGATCTGATCGTGCTCGATCCGCCGTCGTTCGGGCAGTCGAAGGAGCGCGGCGTGTTCAGCGTGCAGAAGGACTATCGCGAGCTCGTCGAGGGCTGCCTCGCCGTGGCCGCGCCGGGCGCGTTGCTGGCGGCGGTGTCCAACACGCTGAAGATTTCGGCGGAAGAGATCGATCGCGCGATCGGCGACGCGGCGGCGCGGGCGCGCCGGCAGGTGCGCGTGGTGGGGCGGCGCGGGCTGCCGCCGGACTTCCCGGTGCCGGCCGGCTTCCTCGAGGGGCACTACCTCAAGTTCTTCCTCTGCGCGATCTCGTAGGGGCGGTCTCTTCTAGTTCACGTCGAGTAGCACGGGACTTCGGCGGCGGGGCAGAGCGGCCACGCGGCGTGGAAGTCGCCGTGCCTGTCGACGACGGCGACGGCGACGCCGCCGAGCTGCGCGCGGTTGCACGCGAGCGGGCACCGCGGGATCCTCGCCCCACGGGCCGAGCTTGTGGGGCGCGGCGAGCGCCGCGGCCGCCGTCAGCAGGGCGGCAGCGAAGACGGCGCAGCGAAGGGGCCGCATCCACCATGTTACGGCGAAAGCGGCCCCAGCTTCCTACACGTACGCTTCGTCCGTCGTCGCGGCCTGCTTGAGGCGCGCGCGGATGCGCTCGAGATGATCGTAGCGATCGCGCAGATCGCTGCGGAACGCGCGGTCGTCGGTGCGGGCGAGCTCGAGGCGCATCTCGGCGAGCTGGGCGTCGAGCATCGCGTCGAGCTCGCGGGCTTCTTCGTCGGTCACGGCAAGCATCATGGTCGTCACCTCATGCGGCGCGCGAAGCGCGAGGGCGAGCTGCCGAAGCTCTCGATGACCTCCGCGACGGCGGGGTCGCGCGCCGCGGCCGCCCCCGCTTCGCTCAACGACAGAATGCCGAGGAGCTCGCCGGCGCCGCCGACGACCGGAATTCTCTGAACGTGGCAGCTGATCATCCGGCGCACCGCGTCCACGAGCGTGCTCTGCAGCGTGCAGGTGGGGATCTGCGTCGTCAGGATCGCCGCGACGTTCGGAGGAGTCCGATCATCGGCGACGCACGAGAGGATGGCGTCGTCGAACACGACGCCGATGAAACGCCCGTCCCGGCACACCGGGACGAAGCCGTGCTCTTCGGCGACGAGACGGCGAGCCGCCTCGCGCATGGAATCGTCGGGCCCCAGTGCGCAGTTCGGCGCATCGAGCACCACGTCGCCCACCGTGATGACGCCCTGGCCCCAGCCGAGTCGCGCTTTGGGCGTCGGAGCGTATGCCTGTCGCACGACCGGGCTGTAGGGCAGCGCGCCTTGCGGACGCGACAGCGCGATCGGCATACCGCGTCCGCTTTCGCTGAATCGTCCGAGGTCTTCGCTGAGCTTGCCCACGCCCGTGAATCCTTCACGTGGCGTGCCATACAAGAATGATCAGGCGGTGCGGACCGCGTCGGCGAGTGCGTCGAGTGGCACCACCCGATCGGCACAGCCGGCGTCGACGCAGGCGCGCGGCATGCCCCAGATGACGCTCGAGGCTTCGTCCTGCACGAGGGTGGCGCCGCCGGCTGTTTTGATGAGGCGCATGCCTTCGGCGCCGTCCTTGCCCATGCCGGTCATGACCACGCCGACGACGCGGCGGCCGTAGACGGAGGCGGCGCTGCGCATGGTCACGTCGGCGGCGGGGCGCACGCCGTTCACTTCGGGATCTTCGGTGGTGCGCAAGGTTCCATCGGCGAGGAACTCGAGGTGACGATCGCCGGGCGCGATCAACGCCAGGCCGGCTTCGGGGCGGTCGCCGTCAGCCGCCTCGCGCACGCGGATGGCGCACATGCCGTCGAGGCGCTCGGCGAGCGCGGCGGTGAAGCCGGCGGGCAGATGCTGCACGACCACGATCGCGAGCGACGTGTCGCCGGGGAAGTGCGGCAGGAAGCGGCCGAGCGCGGCGGGGCCGCCGGTCGACACGCCGACGACGACGATCTTGGGACCGACGAGCCCGACGGCGCGCGGCATGGTGATGCGCGGCGGCGGCGCGGGTCGCTGCGCGTGCGCCATCGGCATCGGCCGCGCGTGCGCCGCGGCGGCGACCTTCTCGCGCAGGACGACGCCGACCTTGGCCAGCTCCGCGGAGACTTCGCCCGACGGCTTGGCCAAAAAGTCGACGGCGCCGGCGGCGAGCGCCTCGAAGGTCTCTTTGGCGCCCTCGCGCGTGTGCGCCGAGAGCATCACCACCGGCGTCGGGTGGATGCGCATGATCTCGCGGACCGCGCCGGCGCCGTCGAGGTTGGGCATGTTGAAGTCCATGGTGCAGACGTCGGGGCGCAGCGCCTGCACCTTGTCGACGGCCTCGCGCCCGTCCTTGGCCTCGCCGATGACGTCGAAGCGCGGATCGGAGACGAGCAGCTTCTTGATCGCCGCGCGCATGAAGAGCGAGTCGTCGGTGACGAGCACGCGAATCTTGGGAGCGCTCACGGTTTCTCCTTGAGCCGCAAGGCGACGAAGGCGTTGACCGGTTGGGTGACGCCCTTGAGCATGAGGCCGGGGCGCGCCTCGTACTCGATGAAGTCGCGGGTCGCGAGGTAGGTCTGCTCACCGACGAGGACGCCGCCTTTGGGCGCGTTGGCCTCGAAGCGCTGGGCGCGGTTGACGACGTCGCCGATGACGGTGTAGTCGCGGCGCACGTGGCGCGAGCCGATGTCGCCGCGGACGACCGGGCCCACGTTGACGCCGATGCGGATGAGAAGGGGCGTGCCGCCGCGCTTGTCGTTCCACGCGCGCAGCGACGTCTGCATCGACAGGGCGGCGCGCACGGCGCGCAGCGGCGCGGGATCGCCGTCGGGCAGCTCGTCGAAGAGGGCCATGATCGCGTCGCCGATGAACTTGTCGATGTCGGCGGCCTCGGCCTTGAGCACCGGGCACATGACGTCGAAAAACGAGTTGAGCAGCTCGACCACCTCCATCGGCTGCATGGCGCAGCTCATGGTGGTGAAGCCGCAGATGTCGGAGAAGAGCACGGCCATCTCGCGCGCCTCGGCGCGGATGGCGTCGCGATCGACCTGGCCCGAGCGCGCGGCGTCCTCGGCGGCGCGCACGGCGCCGTCGCTGATGTAGAGGCGCGAGGCCTCCTTGTAGGCGATGAGGCGGCGCTCGGCGAGCACGCGCTCGACGATGGCCACGCACTTGTCGACGCTGAAGGGCTTGACCAGGTACGACGTCAGGCCGACGGCGCGCATCTGCGCCTGGTCGCGGCGCGTGTCGCGCGCGGTGAGCATCAAGGTCGGGATGTCGCGCAGCTTGGGATCGCGCTTGAGCGCGTGCACCAGCTCGAAGCCGGTCATGCGCGGCATGTCGTAGTCGGTGACGACCATGTCGAACTTCTGTTCGCGCGCGAGCTCGAGCGCGGCCTGACCGTCGTCGGCGACGGTGACGGCGAAGCCCTGGCGGCCGAGGGCGTCGGCGATGAGGTGGCGGATGGCGGGCGAGTCGTCGGCGACGAGGATGCGCTCGCGCTGCCCGGGATCGAGCCCGAACGTCGACAACAGCGAGCGGATGCGCGAGGTGAGCTCGTCGGGCGAGGCCGGCTTGACCAGGTAGTCGTCGGCGCCGGCGTCGAAGCCGCGCTCGAGATCGGCGGCCTCGCCGAGCGCCGAGCAGATGATGACCGGCGTCGGCTGCAGCGCGCCGGCGGCGCAGCGCTCTTTGAGCGCCTTGCACACGGCGTAGCCGTCGAGCTTGGGCATCTCGACGTCGGTGATGACGAGATCGGGCTTGCGCTCGTCGATGAGGTCGAGCGCCTCGGCACCGTCGAAGGCGCTGACCACGTCGTAGCCGGCCTCCTCGAGGATGGGCACGGTGTGGCGGTGGATGAGCGCCGAGTCGTCGGCGAGGAGGACGAGCTTTCGGCCGCGGGTGGCGGCGCCGATGGCGTCGAGCAGCTCGCCGGCGGAAAACGGCACGCGCAGGAAGGCGGCGCCGACGCGGTGGGCGTCGCCGCGATCGCCTTCGTCGGGCGAGACGAGCACGCAGGCGGTCCGGTGCTTTGTGTCGGGCGCGGCCATGGGGCCGCTTTGGCGCAGGCGGTGGATGATCGCGTGGCCCTCGTCGCTGCCGACGCGCGCGGCGACCACGACGGCGTCGGGCGGATCGGCGCGGCAGGCGGCGAGGAAGGCGTCGACCTCGGCGAAGGCCTGCACGTCGTGGCCGGCGGCGCCGAGCGGGCGGCGCACGAACTCGGGCAGGACGCTGCCGGCGGCGAGCACGAAGACGTTCATACGTGCCTCCGCCCGAGGTGGCGCTCGACCACGCGCACCAGCTCGCCGCCGTCGAGCGGCTTGGTCATGTACTCGTCGACGCCGGCGTCGAAGCCGCGCACGCGATCGAGGTGCTCGCCTTTGCTGGTCACCATGATGAGCGGCACGTCGCGGTGGCGCGGATGGCGGCGCAGCGCGCGCGTGAGCTCGTAGCCGTCGAGGTTCGGCATCATGACGTCGGTGGAGACGAGGTCGAAGCCGGCCGGATCGCGGTTGGCGATCTCGAGCGCCTCGGCGCCGTCGCGCGCTGTCACCACCTCGTAGCCGTGGTTCTCGAGCACGCGCCGCAGCTGCTCGCGGACCACGTCGGAGTCTTCGGCGAGGAGGATGCGCGGGCGCTTCTTCTCGGCGGCGGGGGAGGGAAGGGCGCTGCTCGGCGGCTTGCGCGGCCCGGTCTTGCGCGCGAGCGCGCGCTGCACCACCTGCACGACGTCGAGGATGACGGCGACGCGATCGCCGATGAGCGTGGCACCGGCGGCGCAGGGCACCTCGTTGAGCAGCGCGCCGAGCGACTTCAGCACGATCTCGCGCTTGCCGACGAGCCGCTCGACCGCGAGCGCGTAGGCCTCGCCGCCGGCGTCGACGAGCACCACCGGCCATTCGCGGGCGCCGCCGAGATCCACGGGCGGGCCGCCGTCGCCCATCTCGAGCGCCTCGGCGGTCCAGACCAGCGGGATCTGCTGGTCGCCGATGAAGAGCACCTCGCGGTCGTAGACGCGGTGCACGTCGTCGGGCGAGACGGCGAGCGTGCGCGACACGATGTCGAGCGGGAGCGCGTAGTCCTCGCCGGCGACGCGCACGAGGAGCACCTGCACGATGGCGAGCGTGAGCGGCAGCTTGAGCGTGAAGATGGTGCCGTCGCCGGGCGTCGAGCGCAGCTCGATCGAGCCCGACAGCTTGCCGATGGCGTCGCGCACCACGTCCATGCCGACGCCGCGGCCGCTGATGTCGGTGACGCGCGTCGCCGTCGAGAAGCCGGGGCGGAAGATGAGGTCGAGCACCGCGGTGTCGTCCATCGACGCCAGCTCTTCTTCGCTCGCCAGCTGCTTTTCGCGCGCCTTGGCGCGCAGGCGCGCCGGATCGATGCCGGCGCCGTCGTCGCGCACCTCGACGATGATCTGGTTGCCGCGGTGGCGCGCCGAGAGCGTGACCACGCCTTCGTCGGCCTTGCCGGCGGCGCGGCGCGCGGCGGGCGGCTCGATGCCGTGATCGATCGAGTTGCGTACGAGGTGCATGAGCGGATCGTCGAGCTGCTCGATGAGCACCTTGTCGAGCTCGGTGTCGCCGCCGACGATCTCGAGCCGCGCGCGCTTCTGCAGCGAGTTGGACAGCTCGCGCACGGTGCGGTGGTACTTGGTGAAGACGCGCGCGATCGGCAGCATGCGCAGCTTCATGACCTGCGCGCGCAGATCGGCGGACACGTGGTCGAGATCGCTGGCGCCGCCGCCGAGATCGTTGCCCAGCTCGGCGAGGATGCGCTGGAAGCGATCGACGTCGTCGAGGTCGAGCCGGCCGCGCGCCAGGCGGGCGCGGCGCACCAGGCCGTCGAGCTCGCGCGAGAGCACCGAGACCGAGGCGATGGTGCCGTGCAGGCGGGCGCGTGCCAGCACCAGCTCGCCGACGAGGTTGAGCAGCGTGTCGAGCTTGTCGAAGTCGACGCGCAGCGTCTGGCGCTCCTCCGCCGCGCGCCGGGCCCCGTCCGGCTTGCGCGCGGCCTCGGCGGGGGCGGCGTCGGGTGCCGCATGCGCATGGCTGACGGCGGAGGGCTGACGCAGCTGCGCGACGGCGGCGTCGATGGGCACTTCGATCTTCGCGCCCGCGCTCGGATCGACGGCGGCGGCGGCGGCGAGGATCGCGCGCAGGCTGTCGAGCGCGCCGAGGAGCGCATCGATGACCGCGCGATCGGCGCCGCGCGTGCCTTCGCGCAGCTGGCCGACCAGATCCTCGGCCGCGTGCGCGAGGCGGTTCATGCGCCTCAGGCCCACGAACGCCGACGAGCCCTTGATGGTGTGCAGATCGCGGAAGATCTCGCGCACCAGCTCGGCGTCGCCCGGCGCCGACTCCAGGCGCAACAGCTTCTGCGACAGCGCCTCGATGCGCTCGGCCGCCTCCTCGAGGAACGGCTCGATCATGTCGGCGTCGACTTGTGGCACCCACACGGCGTCGTCGCTGGCGTTCGACGACGGCGTGGCCGGCGGCGGCTGCTCGGGGGCGCGGGCACGATCGCCGCCGAGCCCGGCGACCGCGGCGTCGAGCGCCCGCGTGTCGTCGAGCCGCGCGCCCGAGGCGTCGGGGCTCGCCAGCGCGGCCACCGCGGCGGCGAGCGCGTCGGCGCAGGCGGCGAGCGGCGCGCGCAGATCGGCCCAGGCGGCCGGCGACTTTTCCGAGAGCGCGTCCTCGGCGGCGGCGGCGGCGCGCGCGAGCGGCTCGACGCCGTACAGCGACGCCGAGGTGCGCAGCGCGAACATGGCGCCGGCGACGCGCCGCTGCTCCGCCGTCGAAAGCGCGGCCAGCGCGGTGGCGGCGGCGAGCGCGCCCGCCTGGTCGCGCGCCTCGACGAGGAAGCGCTGCCACAGGACATCGCTGTTGGCCGGCGTGCTCATCGCACGCGAATCCCGTGGCGCCCGAGCCAGCGCCGGATCGCCGGCCGCGTCGCGCGCACCTCGAGGCCCGGCGCCGCTTCGACCGCGCGGCGCAGCACGCGCGCGGCGTCGTCGCCGAGGAAGGTGGCGCCGTCGAGATCGAGGATCGCGCGCGCATCGCCGACCACCGCGCGCAGCTCCGCCGCCAGCCGCTTGCCGTCGACGTAGTCGCCGCGCAGGACCAGGCGCGACGAGGGCGCGCCGTGCGACGGCGACGCGGGATGCGCGGCATGCGCGGCATGCGCGGCATGCGCGCCCGGCGACGCCGTCCGCGGCGACGCCATGCTCGGCGACGCCATGCTCGGCGACGCCGTGCTCGGCGCCATCGCCGTCGGCAGCGGATGCGGCGCCGACCCCACGCGCGCCGCCGGCTTCGGCACCGACGCCGCGTCCACCTTGCGATAGACCGCGTGCGCCTCCGCCGCCAGCTCCGGCTGATCGCGCAGCGTCTCCGAATAGCCGACCAGCAGCCACCCGCCCGGCTTGAGCGCGCGCACGAGGCGCGCCACCGCCTCCGCCCGCCGCGCGTCGTCGAAGTAGATGAGCACGTTGCGGCACATGACGAGGTCGAATTCGCGCCCGCCCGTCGCCGCCAGCACGTTGTGCGCGTCGAAGCGCACGTGCGGCCGCAGCCGATCGTTGACCACCTCGTCGTCGCCGATGCGCCGGAAGTAGCGCGCGCGCAGCGCCGCCGGCACCTCGCTCGCCACGCGCCCGGCCGGATAGCGCCCCTCGCGCGCCCGCGCCAGCGCCGCCGGCGACAGATCGGTCGCCCACACCTGCCACGCCCCGCCGCGCTCGGCCAGGAGCATCGCCAGCGTCCACGCCTCTTCGCCGCTCGCGCAGCCCGCGCTCCACGCCGTCACCGACCCGCGCAGCGACGGAAACACCCGCTCGCCGAGCGCCGCGAGCTGCGGCCCGTGGCGGAAGAAGCGCGTCTCGCCCACGCGCAGAAGCTCAATCAGCCGATCGAGCTCGCCGCTGTCGCCGGCCGCGCGCCGCACGTATTCCTCGTCGCTGACGCCGAGCGCCGCCGCGCGCTCGCGCACGCGCGCTTGCAGCGCCCACGCCGGCGGGTCGAGCCCGGCGCGAGACGCGAGCAGCGGCGCCAGCACCTCGTGCACTTAGCCTCGCGCCGTCTTGCGCCGCTCGCTCGACCGCTCGGGCAAGGCCGGCGCCGACGTCGCGCCGAGCGTGCGCGGCGCGCCGTTGCCCGCGTGCAGTGTCTCGCCGTCGACCTTGAAGCCGCGCACCAGGCCCTCGAGCTTGACCGCCAGCGCGTGCAGCGCCTCGCCCTGCACCACCGCCTCCTCCGACGAGCCGAGCACCTCCTGCGCGATCTTCTGCACGGCGTCCATGTTGCGCGCGATCTCGTCCGATACCACCGCCTGCTCCTGCACCGACCGCGCCGTCTCCGAGATCACCGCCACGATCTGCTTGAGCGACGACAGCGTCGACGTCACGCCGCCGGTGCCGAGCTCGACCTGCGCCATGCCCGCCTGCATCGACTGCACCGCCTCGAGGGTCTGCTCGGTGATCGTCGCGATGAGCGCCTCGATGTCCTTCGCGCTCTGCCCGACGCGCTTGGCCAGCTGCGACACCTCGTCGGCGACGACGGCGAACCCGCGCCCCTGCTCGCCGGCGTGCGCCGCCTCGATCGAGGCGTTGAGCGCGAGCAGCGTCGTCTGATCCGAGATCTGCCGGATCACCTCCACGATGTTGCCGATGCGCTTGGACGACTCGCCGAGCTGCCGGATCTTCTCCGCGGTGTCCTCGAACGACGAGCGCATCTTGTGCATGCCGGCGATGCCGCCCTCGGCGCGCGAGCCCGCCTCCTCGGCCACGCGCTGCGCCTGCATGGCGTTGTCCGCCACCGTCTGGATCGACGACGACAGCTCGGTCACCGCCGCCGTCGACGACTCGATGCGCGACGCCTGATCCTTGGCGCCGCCGAGCATCTGCTTCGACGCCGCCGAGATCTCCGCCGACGACGCGCCCACCTGGAACGACGCGCCCTGCACCTCGGCCGCCAGCGTCTGCATCTTCTCGAACAGCGCGTTCAGGTTGTCGGCGAGCTCGTGCATCTCGAGCCCGGCGTTGCGCGAGACCTTGAGGCGCCGCGACACGTCGCCGCCGCCGTGGCCGAGATCCTGCGTGGCGTTGATGAACTGGCGGATCGGCCGCGTCACGATCATCGAGATGCCGAACGCGATCACCGCCGCCAGCCCCAGCGCCACCGCCGACTCGATGAGGTTGTCGCGGATGATGGCGTGCATGCGCTGCGTGCGCTCGACGCGGCTGCGCAGGATGTAGAGCGTGCCGAGCATCCCCTGCGCCGCGCCGTCGTAGCCGTTGAGCTGCGCCGAGAAATAGTCGTGCACGCCGTCGGCGAGCCGCAGCACCGTGACGCGATCGTCGCCCTCGGTCACCTGCTCGCGCGCCTCGGGCCGCCCGGCGCGCGCCATGTCGTCCCAGTCGTCGAGCGGCGCCGACGACGCCGTGGTGCGCGAGTTGTGCACGAGGGCCAGCTCCGCCTGCTTCTTCGGATCGTCGTCGGTCTGCTGCTTGAAGTCGGCGAAGACGCGCTCGAGGTGCATGCCGATGAGCAGGCCGCCGACCACCTCGCCGTCGCGCATGACCGGCTGCCCGGCGATGAGATAGGTGCGCCCGCGATGCTCGAGGATGGCGTCGTCGATGCTCATGCCCTGGCGCAGATCGCTCACGGCGCGCATCGATCGCGCCGCCGCCGCGTCGATCGGGCCCGACACCGCCGCGTCGCAGTCACCGTGCCGGTCGACGAGGATGATGACGTCGGGATGGATGGTCTTGGCCAGCGACTGCTCGACCTGCGCGATCACCGGCTTGGCCGCTTCGTCGTTGCCGGTGGCGAAGGCGTTGCGCAGCTGCGGCGACGAGGCCCACGCGTCGGTCGCCGCCGACATCCCGTGCGCGATGGCGCGCTCGAACGACTGGTAGCGCGCGAACATGCCCTGCAGCTCGTTGACGGCGTGGCCCGCCGAGCGCTGCACCAGCTTGGTCGTGTACCAGTAGTTGAAGATGAGGATCCCGATCGCCAGCGAGAAGCACCAGTGGAAGATCTTCCATTTGATGCTGATCTTCGGCCATTCCATCAACGCAACTCCCGTCGGTAGGGCGTAAGGTGGTGCGATCCGAGCACGCGTTCGGGCGCGAGCACGAGGAGCGGCCGCGGTGGGCCGTCTTCGCGCGCGGCGGCGACGACGCCGTCGAGATAGCCGGCCGGCTCGGCGGCCAGCGTCGGCGGCGGCGGGCGCACGTCGCCGTCGGTCACGTCGCGAACGCCGTCGAGCCGATCGACGATCAGCCCGGCGGCGGGGCGATTGGCCGCATGGCGCGGATCGCGCACGCCGGCGAGCAGGCTGGCGCGCAGGATGATGATGTTCTTCGGCGGCGCGCGCCGTCCGCCGTCGCTGCCGTTGCCTTCGAGCGCGAGCAGCTGCGCCAGATCGATCACCGCCACCACCTCGCCACGCAAATTGATGAGCCCGGCCACGAACGAAGGCACCAGAAAGAGCCGCGTCAGCGGACGCTCCGGGATGGTCTCCTTGACCGCCGCGATGGGGACGCCGAAGTCCTGCCCAGCGACGTGGAAGCAGAGTAGCTTCACGGCGCCTGAGATCTTACACCGTCACACCAATCGGCGATAGGCGGCGCTCACCTGTGCGAAGCGATGCTCGAGCTCGCGCAGCTCCTCGGGCGATGCGTTCGGATGCACGTCGGGATGGAGCGCGCGCGCCAGGCGACGGTAGGCACGTTTGACCTCGTCGGCATCGGCGCCCTGGCCGACCTCGAGGAGCGCGTAGGCCGCCGCCAGCGACAGCTCGCTCTCGACGCTGAGCGCGCCGACCGCCTCGAGGAACGCGCACAGCCGCGCCACGCGCGCCGGCGGCGTCACCTTCATCTGCTCGAGCTCCTCGAGCGTGCGCGCCGTCGCCAGCATGGCCACGAGCGGCCGCTCGTCGAAGCCGATGCAGCTCGTGTGTGGCTGCGAGACCAACTGCAGCCGCGCGCCGCCCGCGACTCGCGCGCGGAACGCTTCGCCGTCGGCGGCGATGACGTTGCGCACGACGGCGGCGGGGTGGAAGGGCGGCACCGCGCCGCGCTTCAAGAGCGGCAGCTTCTCGTCGAAGCGCCAGTCGACGTCATCGCGCTTGAGGATGACGCGCAGCTGCTCCTCGCCCTGGGACGGCGGCGGGCCCAGCGTCCACTTCAGCGGGAACCAGTCGATGGCGTGCACCCAGCCGCGGAAGAGCTCGATACGCACCGGCTGCGCGCGCAGGCCGCGCACCTCCGCCAGCGTCACGCCGGAGCGCTGACGATGCGAAAGCTCCCAAAGCAGATTGCTGGGGGACTGCACTCGCTACGATTGTAGCGGAGGAGCTACTTGTTGCTGTCTTTGTTCTGGCGCTTGTTGGCGTCGTCGACGATGCCGCGAGCGCGCGTCTCTTTGAGGTGCTGGTCCACCATATCGGTGACGTCCTCGGTGAACTTGACGCGCCCATCGGCGATCTCGCGGAGCGCCGTGACCGCTGGCTTGTTGTCGCAGCGCACGAGCGGACGTGCGCCCTTGGACAGTTGGCGAGCACGCTCGGCGGCGAGGATCACGAGCGCGAAGCGGTTGCCGACTTTTTCGAGACAATCTTCAACAGTGACGCGGGCCATGGTCGTCGGAATCTAGCCGATTGCCGCGAGGTGTCAAGCGTCTTTCGCCTTGAAAGGGGTGCCTTCGCGTCGTATCGTAAAGTTGAGAGTTCTCGCGTCCGAAGGGAGAAAAGCCAACCCATGCGTGTCATTCCGATCAACTGGACCGATCTCGAGACGGCGTTCGAGCGTAATTCGCCCGACACCGAGAGTTTCCTCGATACGCGGACCGGAGAGGTCGTGACCGTGACCGAGGGGGCCATCGACTACACCGAGCAGCGCGCCAAGGTCCAGGCGGGCGGCGAGGCCTACGTCCGCATCGAGCCGGCCGCGAGCCGCGAGCAGTACAAGTGGATGGAGCGCTTCGTCGTCGGCGTCACCGACGAGCCGCTGCGCGAGCGGCTGGTCATCGCCATCGACGGCAAGGGGGCGTTCCGTCGCTTCAAGGACGTGCTCCTCAACTACCCGACCGAGCGCGAGCGCTGGTTCACCTATCGCTCCGACCTCCTCCATTGGGCCATGCAAAAGTGGCTCGAGAAGGAGCAGCTGGCCCCCAAGGAGGCCGCGCCGTGGGGGGCGCCCAAGCCGCCGCCGGAGGAGAACGTGCAGCTCGAGCGGCCGGCGTCCAACGGCGAGGGTCCGGGCGAGATCCTGCGCCGTCAGGCCAAGGAGCTCATCGATTTGATCCCGGCGGTGGAGCTGCCGGCGGCGATCGCCTTCCTCGACTTTCTGCGCGAGCGCGGCGTGGCCGAGCTCGGCCGCGTCCGCACCATCCCGGTCAAGCGCACCGCCGCGTAGCGCGTGCGATTCGTGCTCGCGTTGCTGCTGCTCGTCGCTGCTTGCGGCAGCGACGACGCCGGGCCGCTGCCCGACCTGGCGATCGTTCCGGTCGATTTGACCGCGTCCCCCGACCTGAACCTCGGCGTGTGCGATTGCCTGCAGCAGCTCTGTGCGAAGCCGTGCAGCCAGTACATCCCCGGAATGTTTCCGACGCTGGGCTGCGACGAATGCTTGCACAATGGACAGCGGTCGCCCGACATGGGCTGCGTGGTCACGCCCGGATCGGCCGCTCAGTGCGGCGTCTGCTACGGCGTTCCGGGCTGCTTCGCCCCGCGCTTTTGACGCGAGTCGCGGCTTTTTCGCGACAGTGTTAGTGTGCGCCCGTGCTCGGGCGCGTCGTCCTCGCCTTCGTGATGTCGGGCGCCATCGCCGCGCTCGCCTTCCGTCGCGGCGCGCTGTCGTCGTCGGGCGCCATCGCCGCCACCGCCGTCGGCGCCGTCATCTTCGTCGGCGGCGGCGCCTGGTGGTTCGGCGCGCTCGGCGCCTTCTTCGTGACCTCGACGCTGCTCGGCCGCGTCGGCGCCGCGTACAAGGCGCGCACCAAGCGCGAGTTCTCCAAGGGCGACACGCGCGACGCCTGGCAGGTGCTGGCCAACGGCGGCGTCGCCGCGCTCGCGGCGCTGCTCATGATCGTGTCGCCCGACGCGCGCTGGCTCTACGCCTTCGTCGGCGCGCTGGCGACGGCGAACGGCGACACCTGGGCCACCGAGGTCGGCATCCTCTCGCGCGGCGAGCCGCGGTCGATCGTGACCTTGCGCCGCGTGCCGCGCGGGACCTCGGGCGCGGTCAGCGCGCTCGGCCTCGGCGCCACCGTCGCCGGCGCCTTCCTGGTCGCCCTGGTCGCCGCGCCGGCGAGCGGCCGCCCGCTGCGCGTGCTCGTCGCCGGCACCGTCGCCGGCATGGTCGGCGCGCTGGTCGACTCGATCCTCGGCGCCACCGTGCAGGAGTCGTTCTGGTGCGCCGGCTGCGCGCGCGCGTGTGAAGCGCCGCGCCATTCGTGTGGCGCCGTCGCCGAGCGCCACCGCGGCGTCATCGGCTTCGGCAACGACCTCGTCAACTTCACGGCCACGCTCGCCGGCGCCATCGCCGGCGCCGCGCTCTACTTCTAGCGCTTGCCAAGGCGCGGTGTTTGCACGGAGATTGGCCGATGCGCGCCATCGTCGCGATTTCCTGTCTGCTCGTCGCCTGCGGCTCTGACGATGCTGTCGTGGTCACGCCCGATTTTGCGTCGACGGCATCGGATCTGTCGGTTCCGATGAGCGACGACCTGGCGCGGGCGAACGACGACGACATGTCCTGTACGCCGTCGCCGTGGGACGGCGGAACCGCAAACGACGCAGCCGGATTCTGCGACAACACGCCGATCGCCGGCACTTGCGTCCAGACGGTCTTCGCCAAAATCGCCGCCTGTTTTGCTCCCGCCGGCTGCTGTACCTCGACCGGCTCGATCGAGCTCGACGTGCACTATGCCAATGGCGCGCGCTGGCGCAGGATGGACCCGGAGATCTTCTGGTCGATGCCCGGCGAGGCGTGCGGCGCATACAGGTTGGGCGCGGCGCCCGTCGACTTCGCCCTCGGCGGATATCGGATCATCGCGGAGGACGGATCGTATTTCGATTACTACGCTTCAGGAGACGTCGTGTGCTCCGACGGAAGCAGCTTTTACGTCGGTGACCTCGGTTCGACATGCCCCGACATCAAGCCGTTCTTTTTTCCGCCGCCGAATTTTCCTGCTTGCGGAACGCCGACCTGTTGCGCTCCCTAGCTTCGCGCTACGGCTGCTTCTCGGGGAACCAGATCCAGCCGTCGTCGCGCACCACCGGCTCCGCCGGCTCCAGGCACGCGCCGCGGCTCCACAGATACGCCGTGTACGCGCACACGATGGCGTCGA
>Ga0134125_10000803_pt1 | contig 41066 bp, 67 predicted proteins | sample KB31751_FD_96464 | JGI IMG/M metagenome (GOLD analysis project Ga0134125, IMG submission 96464) | Terrestrial soil microbial communities with excess Nitrogen fertilizer from Kellogg Biological Station, Michigan, USA - KB3-175-1 | ecosystem: Environmental > Terrestrial > Soil > Unclassified ...
AGCGGCCGAGGCGACGCCTGGTTTCAGGCATCAAAAAGGACGTTAGCCCTTATGTCGTATCGATAGTTCGCTATCGAAGGTGAAGTATCTTGCGCCGCGGCTCAGCGCAATCCGCCACCGCCCGCGGCCTCTGAACGCTGGATCAATTCAATCTTGTAGCCGTCCGGGTCGGTGACGAACGCGATCACGGTGCTGCCGCCCTTGACGGGACCGGCCTCGCGCGTGACGTTGCCGCCGGCCGCGCGGATTTTTTCGCAGGCCGCGTACGCGTCGGGCACGCCGAGCGCGATGTGGCCGTAGGCGCTGCCCATGTCGTAGTGATCCACGCCGTGGTTGTAGGTCAGCTCGATCTCCGCGTGCTCGGGGTTGTTCCCGTAGCCCACGAACGCGAGCGAATACTTGTACTCGGGGTTCTCGGAGGTGCGCAGCAGTTTCATGCCGAGCACCTGGGTGTAGAAGTCGATAGCGCGTTGCAGGTTGCCGACGCGCAGCATGGTGTGAAGAAGTCTCATGGCGGGATTGGATACGTCCAATGACGAGCATCTGGTGCCCGGGGCCGGAATCGAACCGGCACGCCTTGCGGCGGGGGATTTTGAGTCCCCGTAAATTTTTAGGATTGGCGCTGATTTTTGGCCTGTTTGTTCCGCGTCAATTGTGCGTTTTGGGCTCATTTTCTCGCTCTTGGAGACTCGGATGCGGAAACGAAAAAATCATCGCACCGGCCTCAGTTTCGTCGCCCGGGTCCGGTAGTGCTTGAGCGTCAGCGCTACCGACGAATGCTGTAGCAGCGCGGACGCTTCCTCCGCTGACCCGGCAAGGTCTGCCGAGCGCTTGCGCATGTCCCGAAGCACCATCGCCTCGATCTCCTCGGCAAACGCCTCCCGGCCGCGTTCCCGGGCTCTGGCAGCCGCTTTCCTGCGCGCCTTGTTGTATTCCCGGCGCAAGTCTTTCTCAAAGACCGGGTAGCCGTCTTCCGTGGACAGCAGCATCAGGTGGCTCACGTCCATCGCCCGGCGCCGCGCCAGCAGCTCGGGCAGCACCTGCGACAACTCCAGATCAAAATCCGCATCCTTGCCGGTTTTGCCAGCCTTCAGGTGCAGGATATTGTCGGACGGGAGCAGGATGGTGCGGCAGTCGGTCAAGCGCATGCCGGTCGCCGTGCTCAGATCCATGCAGTCGCGCAGCATCTTCCCCGCCTCGGCATAGACCGCATCAAACAGCGCGTCGGTAACCTCGAACATGCGGGGGTTCTCCTTGTTTTTCCAGCGGCTGCGCTCCATGCCGGCAGCCGGCCAGGGTAGCGTCGTGTACGCTGTGCTGCGCCCCGGGGCTGCGTTCTGCCGCGCCCAACTCCAAACGATCTGAAACACTGCCATTTCCCGGTTTGCCTGCGTGGCGGCCGGTTTGGTCATGTCTCTCTTGTTGCGCCGGTCGGTCAGGTACTTTTTGATGACTACCAGCGTGACCTCATCCCACGGCAGCATGCCGAGCACCCCGTTTACCCGCCTGATCTGCCGCAAATAGTTGCGCCTTGTCTCGGCATTGGTGTAGATGGGTAGCTGATCCTCGATCCACTGGTCTATCGCCTCGGCTACGCGCCCTTTCGTGCGCGGCTTTTTCAGGTGCAACTCTTCCCACTTGGCTACCGCCTCAGCGTGGTCTTTGCCCAGCGCAATATCGGGTGTACCCTCGGGCCGCATGTCGTAAAAATAATAGACATGCCGCTTGCCACCCGCGCCCTTGCGGACGTGGCTTCGCAGCCGTGGGTACTTGGTCAGCTTAGGCATTGAGTGCGGCCCAGTTCGGACCGTTTGAGGTTACAACTTCCTTGCCCTCAAGCCAAGCCCGGGCGTGAAAGCGGGACACGATCACACGTCGCCCATCGCGCTGGTGCGGGATGCCGTGTGCTTTCAGCCACTCCTGCTGTTCGGCAGCACGGGCGAACCCGGTCAGATCGTGCAACGCGGCAGGCTTCAGGAATTCGTCGTCGCTCATGGCGCGTCACCTTCATATGCCGGACCGGGAATCTCCCGAGTTTCGCCCGTCTCCTTGATCGTCAAGATAACGCTGTGGATTTCTCCCATCTTTCCATCATCGACCCATGTGAATCTTTGCGACATGGCGCCAATATCCGCAAGGCTCTTCGAGAAGTTGTAATGCGCGACCAAGTCAGGGATCATGCGTGCGAATTTCTCCGGGGAGAGCGCCAGCATCTGGCTAACGGTCTCAATTTCATAGCGATCGCTCATGGCGTCCTGCCTCCAATCTTGGCCGCGGCATAGAGGACGGCGCGCGGCAGCGGCTTTAGACCAGGGTGCATAAAGAAATCTGGATAGACCACCATCTGCCCGTTGTGCGCGTAGGTGGGCTTCTTGCTCTCGTGGCGATGCACGATAGTCTTAGGGATGGACTGAAAAATCTCAACTTTGGGCGCAGGAAGTTGAAAAATCAAGCCGCGTTGTTTCGATGATTCCTCGCGCACCATCCGATTCAAATCCCCGATCGCTCTGATCGCGCCATCCATAGCGTTGTAGGCGCGAGTCATCCACGCAATCGCGGTTGCCTGGGTATCACACTTGCGAAGACTGCGCATCAACTCGTCCATTTCTGACACCAGCAATTGTTGTTTTTCTTCTGTGTTCATGGAACCGCGCGCTCCAGCCGGTAGCGGTACTGGCCGCGGTCGGAGATGATGGCGCTCATGATCGTTTTGCTTCCATCACCACGCGGGGATCGTAGTAGCCCGATGTGTCAATAAACAGGGCGCGAGCGCGGTGATAACCCTTCATGCGGGCCGCCGCCAGCGACATGGCGCGCTCTGCCGTTTTGAGCTTCCCAGTCACGTCTTTCCATCGGCGTGCTCCGTGGCGACGCACCTGGCCGATGTAGTAGCCGGTAGGCCGATTGATGTGGATGTGAATTTCGCTCATGGTGCCTCCTTGCTGGCGGCAATGGCTGTGTCGATGGCTTCACGCAACGTGCGCACCATGTTTCCAGGGCGCAGACCGAGACCGTGAGCGCTCGGGTTGGCACCATCATGCAGATGGATGGCCCCGTTCTGGTTGATCTGCAGCTCCAGCCAATCAATCCGCGTCACGTCCTCCTCAAGCTCGGCGATGCGGTCTTTGAGTACATCGATCTCATTGACCACGGTATAAAACGCCAGGCTGGCGTCGTCCCGCTCCTGTACGAGGGCGGTGATAGCTTGCTCAACATCACTCCTATATACCAATTGCGCAGGGTTAATCCAATCTGGCCTTTGCTTCGCGGTGCACCGATATGACCCGTTATCTCGCCACGCAACCGTTTCAATTCCCTGCATCACCTCCGCCACTCCCTGCGGCGCTGGCGCTGCTTTGTCGGCTTTGAGCACATCACGCTCTTGCACGAGGGCGGTGATGGCTACTCTGGCGTCGTCGCGCAACTGGCTCAAAAATGCCATCCTGTGTTCATTGTCAAGGACTTGATCCTCGAACTGGAGCCTGCGCATCAATTCCGCCAATCCCAGTGGCGCGGGCTGGGAGAGGGCGGCTTGCCAGCCCTTTTCAAACGCCTCCAAGAGCGACATCTTGCCGTGCGCAAGTGCAACCAGGCCAAGGTGTTCAATGACTGCCAGTTTGAGTGCTTCGCTCATACCCTGCCTCCCAGCTTGTCGATTTCTGCCAGCACGGCGGATCTGACTACGTATGCGGGTGAGACGCCGTAACCTGCTGTCGGCAGCGCCTCCACCTTGGCCCGCAGGGTGGCGAGAACTTTTGCCCTCGCGAATGTGCATCCTTCCACAAAGGCTTTCATGGCTGGCTGCGTGCGCAACCCGCTACCATGCTCGGCTATCTGCGCCACGACCGGATCGCTCACGAGCCCACCGCACCTGGCGCACACTTGGCCGTCCTGCTGCTCGGGCCTGACCGCCTGATCTATGGTGGCCGCGTGTTCGGCCAAGCATTCTTCGGAGTGCGACACACCGTCGGTACACCCGCAATTTTTGCCTTTGCACCCACGCTGCTCAGCCGATTTGATGGCATCCCACCGCTTTGCCTCTGCGATCTGATGCGGCATCAGGTGATCGTCTCTCCCCATGCCAAGCGCGAAGCGTATCGGCTGGCCAACCGGACTATTGGCGCCTTGGTGATGCCACAACACCCACAATAGCGCGGCCCGCGCCGTGTCGGTGAACTCTGGCGACATCTCCACGGGCTGCTGCTCGGCTGGTGATGTGGGCGATGCGGCGAGCGCGTAGCGTGCCCGACTCTGCGCCCAGATTTTGAAGGTTGAGTCTTCGCGCATTGACTTATCCCAGTCGCTCTGATTTGCGTTGGCGATGCCCTCCAGGGTCTGCCGCATCACATCCTGGCCAGCCGCGTTGAGGGCGTGACCGGCGCGAGATTGGAGCGCCTCACCAAAGCGAATTTCATACGCTTCTGGGTCATCTCCCCAGTTCAGTAGGCACTCCTCGCCCGGCTCGCCATCATCGTCGTCACCCGGGGGCGTAGGTACTGTAAAATACCGGCGCTCAATGCGAGAGAGGCATGCTGAACGACGTGTAGCGTTCTCGATGCAGTGCAGGATCGTGCTGTCATTTTTTCGAGCCTCAGAACCAATTCCAAGTATGTCAGCGATCTTGTTCAAGATCGTGTGTTCGTCCGTCAGTTCTTTCATTCGTCTTCGGCTGTTTCCAGGCCGCCTCCTTCGTGTACGACCATCAATTTCTTTCCGCAACTTCCGTGCGTTGCCACCCACAACGGGGTTAGCGCCCCCATCACGAATTCCCCGCCCTTGTAGCCCGAGTAAACTCGGCCCATTGCAGCTTTGCAATCGCTGAGCAAGCCAGACGCTAGGCGGGTGCCATGACCTTCTTCAAAGTAAAGGTCTGTGTAATAGCCTCGGTAGCTGCCTGGGTTGCAAAGATTCGCTACGCAGGCGCCGCTAGGCATTCCCTCCAGCGCTGCGATTAGCTTGCCAAGCGTGAGCTGCGTTTCTGCTCGCTCGCGCTGCCATTGGGCGGAAAGCCCATCAACGAGTGCCTGCATGTTCATCTCATCCTCCGATTTGTAGTGGTATCCATCCGCCCGCATGACAAGTTCGGGCGCGTCTGGCTGCGGGCAGCCTTTGATGGGCTCGCTCATGCTGCTTCCTTTGCCGGCGCCGCGATGGTCAGCAGGTTCGAGCTGATGGCTGTCTCCAGGACGGTCTTGCCGGTGCTGAGCAAAATCTGGCCAAGGAACGCGCCCTCGAATGTGAGCACGCCCGTCTCGATCGCCATGACCTGGCCCTTTATCCAGTCGCGCAAGATGCTGCACACGCTGATTTCTGCCTGCTTCATGGCCTTGGCCTCGTGTGCTGTCCTGGTGCCGCGCGTGCGGGCGCCGTAGGGGTGCTCCTTGAGCCACGCGGCGGCGTAGCCGCGGTAACTCGCCTTGGCGGTCACGTCATGGCCGCGGTAGGTGAACTGCACGACCATTTCGCCGTTTTCGGCGTCGGTCATGGTGCCGAACCGTGCGCAACCGAATTTGGTCAGCAGCTTGCGGATGTCTTCGAGGGCCGCGCCGCCGCTGGTGGCGTTTTCGTAGGGGAGGCTCATGGTTTCTTTCGTTGGGTGGCCCCGCTAACTGCAGCCGGTGCGCTCCCCCTGGAATCCCATGGGGCCGACCATCCGCTGCGGGGCCGTAAAATTAGGCGACTCGTTTCGTTTGTACGCCTTGAATGTGCGCGACAAGCCGGGCGCAGATCAGCTGGAAATCTTCGCTGTGATACAGGCAAGACGCCTTGACCTTGGTCGCCTCGAAGCCCAGTCCCTTGAGAAAATCGGCGGTCAGGTTGAAGCCCAGCCGCGTGCCAATCGCGCCCAGCGTCAGGGTCGGCGGCGTGGCTGGTGCTGGCTGCGCGTGGCGCATCGGGACGACATTGGCGGCCACATCAAGCTCGCGGTGCGTTGCGGCAAACCGTTGCGCGCCTTCTGCCTCGTTCAGCGCATGCGCGGCTGGTGACAATTCGGCGCCTGCGGGGTTTTGCTTCGCTGTCGCCAGTTCGGCCTGGTCCTGTTCCTCGGCAACATCCAGTTCCAGCATTTCGACTTTGCCGAAAATCGACTCGTACATCAGCACCATGGCGCGGAACTCAATCAGGTCCTTTTCCATCTGCTCAATGAAATTCTCATCACGAAAGACGCGCTTCACGAACAGTTCATTCCCGACGGTCTCAAGCTCCGGAACGAATAGTACGAAATCGCACCAAGCGCGACCCGTGATCCACAGGCCCCCCTGCATCTGGTGCTCGTAGTCCGACACATCCCCATTCTTGAGAATTCCGACAATCTTGTCACTGGCAGTCAGGCACTTGATTTCGACCATGCCGTCGCTGTCCACAAAGCCATCGGTTGAATAGCCAAACCAACGGTCATCCGTGAACACGATGCCGGACTCTTCGGCCATCAATCCGGTCTTCATTTCGTAGGCGCGCCGTGCTGCTGCTTCGCGCTCGTGGCCACGTCGCATGGCGAACGTCTCAAATGTGTCGCCGTAGGGCTGGCCGCTGATGCGCTCGATGGCAATATCGCCCGCGTACTTTTCGGCGGCGTTGCTGGGATCGCCGGCCTTCTTGTCTCCAGACGTTCGCTTGAGTTTTTCGCAGGCGATGTGGAACATGCTGGCGGTGCAGGCCCCGGCGCGCGCGGCGTGCCATTCCGGCGAGCCCTGGACGTGGTTCTCGAAGATCATGATTATTCTCCAAACTTGGTTTTCAATTCATCGAATTTGGTTTGCAGTTCGGCCTTTTGCTGCGGATCTGCAATCTCCGAAATCCAGTCAGCGGCGACGAACAGCGCATCCAGGTTCGACGCCTTCAACATGCGATCCATGACGCTGGCAAAGGTCACCGTGGGGCGCTCTTCGGGTAATGGCTTGGGCGCCTCGGCGAGCGCCCTGCGACGTGCAATGACGGCCTCTTTCAGCGCCTGATAGTCGGCTGGTTGGTGCGCGAACAAGACGGCCTTGGCTTTCCAGTAGGCAGCAGCCTCGGGGTCGGTATTGAGGGATTGCACCGCAGCGATGATGGGCGCCGGGTCTTGGTAGTCGAAGGTGGGCGCGGGCGCATCCTCGGCGCGCATGGATTTGCCTTCCATTTCCTCAGCGGTGGGCTGGCTGGCGATCTCGGGGAACGCCTTGCGCAGCGCCTGGGCCTCGGCACACTTGGCAATCTGACCGTAGGGCCGCTTGGTCCACATCGCGTTCGGCGCCACGGATTTTTCCTTGCCGCCCTTGACCGCGTAGTTTTCTTTCCAGAACTCGCGCGCCGTGAATTCCACAATCTCACTGGTGGGCAGTCGGCGCTTCACCGTGACGCGACACCAGACCGGGAAGGTGATTTGCTGACCGCCGACGCTCTCTGTCACATCAGGACCGAATTCCGGCTCTGACACGCCAGCGCACTCGCCGCCGCGCATGGCCTGCGTGCGGTACAGGTTGACGCCCGGCATCACCACATCGCGCATGGCGCCAGCTTTGCCGTCCCACATTGGCACGATATGCACCGGCTTTTGCATCGGGTCCAGGCCAGCGGCCCGACAATATCCCAACACCATTTTGATGCTGTCAGGGTTCGCTCCAGGGTACAGGCTCGATTGCAAGACCTTCATCAAGTCTTGTTCGTTCATCACAGACAGCGCCGTGGTCTCCATTTTTGCAAGTGCATTCATGATCTTCTTTCGTTATCGGTAAAAGTACAGTGCCGCCATGCCCAGCAAGTCACATAGAGCGAGAAAAATGAGAAACCCAACTACCACGAGCTCTGTTCTCAAATGCATCGGCTGATCGGTTGTTTCTGGCGCGCGCCCGCCACTGTTCGCTGTGTTGAACAGGAACATGCCCGGCCCGAACTCGTAGGGCTCCAGCTCGGGCAACGGTTCGCCAGCCAGCAATTTGGTGGCGACGATGCTGCCGGCGGGGCATCCGGGGCCGCGCTCGCACTTACCATAGGAGTTGCAGCAGTTCATGTCACGCGCTCCCGAAGTTGAGGCGTGCGAACTCGCCGTATCGTTGCGCGGCTTCGTCGTCATAGGCGTGCGCCGCTTCCACGTCCGTACCAAAGGAGCCGAGGTATCTCTTGCCACACTGGGCTTGATAGCGGCCGTGCGGGAGGCGCGTCACACCTTTGAACTTGCCTCGCGGCTTAGAGTTTTGCTGATTGCGCGCGTTATCGCAAACACGCAAATTGCTCGGCAGATTATTCTCTCGGCGGCCGTCCTTGTGGTCCAGCATTCCGGGAGGCCATTCGCCATGCGTGAGAAGCCAGACTACGCGATGCGCCTGCAGATCGATCCCCATGAATTGCAGGACGATGTACCCCTGCTTGTCCATTCGACCAGCGCGCACGCCGGCGCGGGCTTTACCGCGTGTCACGCGCCAAACCAAGTTCGCGCCATCAATCCGCAAGACGGCCGCGATTTCAGCGTAGGTGATCGGCTCAGCCATGCTCGTTCCCGGTGGCTTTGGCGATGGCGGCGCTTAGAGAGTCAGCGTCGGATGTTTCTTGGTGTGCTCGGTGGTGCTCCGGAATGAACCGAGGAAAGCCGGATTGATGCGCGCGCAGCTTCACGGTCTTTCCGCAAAGTGGGCACGGGACTTTTCTGTCGTTGCCCACTTTGATGCCGCCGCCGTAGTCGTAGTAACTGGTCCCACCCGCAAAACAGTTGAAACGCAGGGATTTGAAACTCATACCTTGCCTCCCAGTGCTTTGGCAATGGCGTCTTCGGCCTTCTTTTCGGAATCCGACTTGGGATAACCATGAGGCTTCAGACGCGCATAGCTTTCGCACATGCCGACCAACGCGGCGAGCAGATCATGGGCTGCGGCAATCAGGGTGGCATTGTCAAATGCATTCCCCATGGGCGGTAGAAAAACTGTTGCAATCGTGATTGGGCCGGCCACTACGATAGGCACCATGTGACGATCAATGGTCGCCCGCCATGGTCCTGGCGTTGGCTGCGCGCTCATGCCACCCCCACGATCACGACGATGGCGAGCAGTGCAGCCAGTGCGAGCGCCACGTCTGCCCACAGCCGACGCGGGTGTTGCTGATACTCAGTCATGGCGCGTCTCCCTGGTGATGGGTTTTGCAAGCAGCCAGCGGTCACCCAGCCGCTGCACAGCTGCAATCCACTTGCGCTGGTTCGCACGGCGGATTTCCTTGGACATGTAGCCGCCGCGGTACAGTCGACAGGCACGTCGTGCTAGAGCGAAGGTGCTCATGCGGCCTCCCGTGCGGCGAGCATGGCGTCTGCCTGCTTGTATGCCCAGCTGGCACGATCATCGAATGAAAATTCGGCGCCAAACGGATTTATTGCTGCAGCTTCCATCGCCTTCGCGGCGAAGTAATCTCGCAGGTCAACCGGCAGCATGACGGGCGCCGCGGCAGTGTGCAGTTGGCTGCTGCTTTTCGTTGTAGTGTTCATGCTCACGCTCCCCGCGCAACAGCTGCATTGCGCATGTCTTGCCGGTAGGTTGGAGACGCGCGGTACGCTTCTTCTGCAGCTTCGAGCGCATCGTTTTCGATGATGGCCGTCAGCGATTCGCACAAGTCCAGCAGCGCCTCACCAGCCGGCGTATTGGCACTGATGCGAACCAGCATGGCGCGGGCAATGTCCAATGCATCCTGCTCGTTGAAACCAGCGGTCAACCTGATTGCGTTGATCGCGTCCTGTGCGGTTTTCATGGCTGTTCTCCTGTTGTTGCACACGGAGCGATTGGGTGGAGTGCCGGGGCTGCGTTCAGCTTTCAGGCTGCGCCACTAAATACGGGCTAGGCCACTGGATGGGTTCGAGCCATCACATCCCGCCATGCCAGCACTCCACTCAATCGCTCATTTCCTCGCCCACCAGCTGCGATCAACTTGATCTGGAACCCCCTCGCGCCTCCGGTTGGCTAAGAAGGCCGGTTGCGGGGCCTTCGGGTTCGTGTCGCTGGTTTTGTACGAGTGAATGAATAGTAGCGGCACTGCTATTAAATGTCAACAGTGCCACTGCTATTTCCTCAGAAATATTTCCACACCTAGGGAAATCACCTACCCGCAGGCAACAAAAAACCGCCCGAAGGCGGTTGGTAGCGGAGCGTCAAGTGATTCAACTGCCCGTCGGCTTGCACTCAATCAGAAGAGTGCGAGAGATAACCGGCCCAAAGAAGGCGGACGCACCCACTGCGCCGCCGGCAACGGAAGACGCGCCGTTCTGCGTGATCACGCGATAGCCAGCGGTTCCGCACACGTCGCCCGCTTTTTCGTAGCATGCATTCCAGGTGAGAGCACTTCCGCTGCAGTTGATGCTGTGTGCTGCGTGGCCGCTAGGGCCATAGGTGGGTCTGTCCACGGCGCAGCCAGCCAAGGCACTCGCTACAAAGGCCACAGCGATCAGGTTTCTCATGATTTCCCCTATTATTTTCTGCACGGCTTAAGTAGTAAACCTAATACATCTTTTGTTGCGTTCGGCCATAAAGTCATAGATTCTGGCCGGACGTGTTACTCGGAGCCACCGCTTTCCTGTGCGGGCGTCTCGCTCATGATGTCGATGTCCATGATCTTCGCGGCCATGAGCAGGGCGTCTCCGAGCTTTAGCTGTATGCGCGGCTCCAACCGCGACAGCTTCTCGAGCGAGATGGACCGGAAGGGCCACGCGGCACGGGCCTTCCTTTTTGTGGCGTGCGCAAACGTCAGCGTAACTACTGGATCACCGGTCGCAATTCGCGCCAAACGCGGGCTGAATTCTGCAATCGGGTGACCGAGCCCACGCTCGAAGCCAAGGGCGGCTTTCAAGCTTAACGCTACGTCTCCCCTCAGAAATTGGCCTACCGCGCTTTGGCCCCCAATTTTATATTTCTCGCCAAAAACGGCCTGTGAATCGCGCGGCTCCAGATCCCAAATCTCCTTTAGACGCGCCGCTTCCCGCCGATTTTCGTCAGTGACGGGCGCCTTCTTCGGGGCTGTCTTCTTTTTCATCGCGAAACAATAGCGCCGCTGCTCAGAAAAACGAAACAGCGCCACTGTTGACAAATGCAAGCAGTGGCACTACTATTTCGCCATGAACTCGATCAAATCCATTCGCGAAAGATTGGGGGCGACCCAAGCCGCACTTGCCGAGGGCATCGGTTGCACGCAGGGAAATGTAGGCCACTACGAGCGGGGCCAGACCATCCCGCCGGACGCGGCTAAGCGCCTGATCGCCTACGCAAAGACCTTGGGCCACGACCTCACCTTTGATGACATCTACGGCGCGCCAGACGCGTCCGCAGCGCCCACACAGGACGCAAGGGGGGTATCCCATGCCTAAGCCTCGCGTGCGCCAAACCTCGCTCGGTGAGGTAACAGAGTATTTCGACGATCCCGCTGAGCATGGGTTCGAGGCTGAGCCGCCCGTCAATCCTGACGACTTGGGAGCGGCGGGGGAATGAGCGCGCATCCAGTCGGGCAGGGCGTCGGAAACATGGATCCAAGGAGATTGGCTTTTCATACCTCCATTGTTTTTCGTTCGCCCATTTTTGAGATGGCAACAGACGGCAAGACGACATGACATCTGTTGCGCCGCCCCAGCTCACGTTCAATTTCGAGCCTTCGCTGCCTGAGCGTTTCCCGACGCTGCGCAGGTATCTCGCCCACCGTGCCGACCAGCACCCGAGCAAATCTGCCAAGACGATTGCGGCCGATATGGACATGGCGCCATCGACCCTCTCGCGCAAGCTCAATCCCGGCGACGGCGACACCCAACGCTTCAATCTGGACGACCTTGAGGGCTACCTGCAATCGACGGGTGACGTGTCCGCGGTGATCGAGTACCTGGCCGCGAAGTACATGGACAGCGACGAATCACGCCGAGCGCGCGTCCTATCAAAAGTCGAGGGGCTTGTCCCTGAATTGCTCGCGGCCATAGCCGCACTTAAAGCGTCTGCATGAGCCAACAATTGAGCATCGATTTCACAGCCGCCCGCGAGCTTGGAGAACAGGCTGCCAACGCTTGTTTAGCCAAGGCCCGCAAGGCAGACCCCGAGTTCTCCGAAAAGGCCGCTGCGGCGATTCTGGCGCATCTGAAAGCCGTTCGCCAGGCCAGCGGGGAAAAACTGGTTGATGTGGCGATTGCGCATGGGGCGCGCCCGCACGATTCGCGTGCATTCGGCGGCGTGTTTCAGGGACTGGCGCGCAAGGGGTTGATCGAGTGCCTGCGTTCTGACTTGCCACGCGCCCGTGGTCACGGTACTAGCGGCGGAAGACTGTGGAGCATCTGCCAATGACCGACCCCAAGACAGATGTGTGGATGCCTTTATGGATCGGCTCCTACCTGGCCGACACCATGAAGCTGACCACGATTCAGCATGGGGCCTATCTGTTGCTTCTGATGTCGTACTGGCGCGAGCGCGCTCCGCTCATTGATAGCGACGACGAGCTGCGCAGCATCACGAAAACAGACAAGTCCGAATGGAAGCGCCTGCGCCCGGTTCTTGAGAAGTTCTTCAAGGTGGCAGATGGCGTCTGGTGGCACAAGCGCGTAGAGCAAGAAATGGTTGCGGCAGATGCTCGCGCTAAGAAGGCATCGGAGAAGGCGGAAAAGGCTGCACAAGCACGATGGGGAGTAAAGCCCAAGGATGCTACTGGCAATGCTTCAAGCATTCCACAAGCATTGCCAAAGGATAAGCATGATGAATGCCCTCCACCATCACCTATACCTTCCTCACTACGTTCGGAAAGGGAGCAGCGCGCTTCGCGCCTGCCTGCCGACTGGATTCTGCCGGACGAATGGAGGGTTTGGGCGATAGCCGAACGGCCAGAACTCGACCCCGATCGGACAGCAGAAAAGTTCGCGGACTACTGGCGCGGCGTCGGTGGCGCAAAGGGCCGAAAGCTGGACTGGCTGGCGACATGGCGCAACTGGGTCCGTGAAGAGCGCGCAGCGCCACGCGCCAATCCGCAAGCATCCGAGCCCACCTGGCGCACGGAGCAGCGCGAGCGCACACAGCAGGCCGCGCCCGGCGTAGCGGTCAAAAACCCGAAAGATTTTTTCTTCGATTCGGAGGCGAAAAATGCCATTCCCCACCTCGTGGACTGACCGGATTTTTGACAAGCTGACGCTGGTATACGGGCAGGCGTTCCTGCGCCGCTGGCAGGACATCGACCTGAACGCGGTGAAGTCGGATTGGTGCCATGAGCTCGATGGCTTTGAGAACCACCCCAAGGCCATCGCCTACGCGCTGCAAAACCTGCCAACCGACAAGCCGCCGACCGTGCTGGAATTCCGCGCCATGGCGCGCCGCGCGCCGGCCGATGAGGTGCCGCGGCTGCCAGAGCCCAAAGCCGATCCCGGCCGCATTGCCGCTGAACTGGCAAAGCTGGCGCCGTTGCGCAAGCGCACGTCAGTGGACGGACGGGATTGGGCTCGGCGCATCCTGCAGCGCCACGAAAACGGATTGCAGGTTTACGCGCCGTACAGCGTCAAGCTGGCGAAGGCTTTCATGAGTCGCAACCTTGCGGCGGAAATGGAGCTCGCATGAAACACCGCACCGTCAAACCGATTTTTACGCGGCTGATCGAAAAAACCGTCGAGGAAGGCGATTGCCTGATCTGGACCGGCTGCTGCGCGAATGGCAAATGGCCGCAGTGGAACATCGATTACAGGCCGACGCCTGTGCGCCGCACGCTATGGGAGCAGGTGCACGAACGTTCAGCTAAGCGGCTTGAAGTCGGCACATCGTGCGGAACGCCAAAATGCGTGCATCCGGATCATCTGGTCGCGCGCAGCCGCTCGCAGCGGATGAAAGGCATTCCGCTGAGCCCGGCGAACGTCGCGCGGGTCGCGCTCGGGCGCCGGCGCAAGTCGAAGCTGAACATCGATCTGGTGCGCCAGATTCGCGCCAGCGATGAGCCCGGCAATGTCGTTGAGGAGCGGCTTGGACTCAAGGCCGGCTACGCGTCGCGCATCCGGTCGGGGCGCGTCTGGCGCGATCATGCGAGCCCGTTTGCGGGGTTGGGCGAGAGGGTGGCTGCATGACCTGCACAGACTGCCAACACCTCAGATCCACCGGCGAACTCGGCGCAACGATGGCACGTCTTGGCTTTGGCGGCTGCACCAAGCATCCGGCCTATGTTTTCCAAAGCATGACGCGCGAGCGTGAATGCGCATGGTTCGTGCGTGCCGACGATGCGCGGATTGCGCGGGTGAGGCAGCACCTTGGGAAAGCGAAGGGGAAGCGTGAAACAAAGCTGCAAAACGTGCGCGCTGTGGGATATTGAAAAAGCTCAGGATAAGGCCGGTCGAGTTCGGAAGGACCGTGTAGCGCATTGCTTGTGGGTAAGTGTTGAGGTTTACCCAAAAAGCGTTTCATCTTTCAGTCGAAGGGCCGTTGCTGGTTACATGAGCCACGACCAGGGTGTCGATTGCGAACGCTGGATCGAGCGAAAAGAGAAGCCGAAAGGCAGCGCATGAAAGTCATCCGCAAAACCATCGCCAGCATCGGCAGCGCCATCATCTTCGTGCTTGACACGGTGGCCTTCATGCTGCTGGGTGTGCTGTTCGGCATCGTGTTCATCGGCGTCCAGGTGGCGAGCTGGACGGGGAGTGAGAAGTGAGCAAATACGGAGCCAAGAAAACGACCGTGGCCGGTATCGAGTTCGACTCGAAAGCAGAGGCGCGCAGGTACGGCGAGCTGGTCATTCTGGAGCGGGCCGGATACATCAAGAATCTGGAACGGCAGCCAGTTTATATATTGCTGCCCGCGGTCGTGGTCGGTGGCCGCAAAAAACCCGCGTTGCGCTACAAAGCCGACTTTCGCTATTACGACACGAAAGCCAGGGAAACCGTGGTAGAGGACGTGAAATCCCCGGCTACCGCGAAGCTCGCCGCGTTCAGGATTAAGCGGCACGCAATGAAGCACATTCACGGCATTGAAGTGGCGGTGATCGCATGAAGGTCTACATCGCAGGGGCAATGTCCGGCTTGCCAGATTTCAATTTTCCTGCGTTCCACGCTGAGGCATCGCGCCTACGCGGCGAAGGCTACACGGTGCTCAACCCCGCCGAAAACCCCGAGCCCCCATGTAAATCATGGGAGGGCTACATGCGCATGGCAATTGCGCAGGTGGTTCAGTGTGACGGCATTTTCATGCTGTCTGGCTGGGAGTACTCACGCGGCGCGCGGCTTGAACACCGGATCGCCAAAGCGCTGGGACTGACGATTGCTTATCAGCGGGTGGCTGCATGACCAAGCGCACTTTCATCCTCGCCCACGCCGCCGCTCGCGCCAATGCGTTGCAGGCCGTCAAGGAGGCGCCTGATGGGTTCTCCGTGACGATCAAGGAGCCGACGCGCAACCTCGATCAAAACGCGAAGTTTCACGCAATCTGCTCTGACATCGCATGCGCCGGCATTGAATGGGGCGGCAAAACGCGCACCGCCGAACAGTGGAAGGTGCTGCTGGTGTCTGGGCATGCCGTCGCCACCAAGGCCGGCAGCGAGATGGTGCCGGGCATTGAAGGCGAATTTGTCAATCTCAGGGAATCAACGGCGCTCATGAGCAAATCTCGCAGTTCCAGCTTGATCGAGTATGCGCTGGCGTTTCAGGCGATGCATGCAACGGAGGTGTGCGCATGAAATTCAAAGTCTACAGCTCCACCATGCATGCTCCCGATGGCCGTCTCTACAGCGTGCGCTACCTGCTCGATCCCGAGGAGCTGGCCGGGCTGCAAGCGGCAGGGCTTGTGATGGATAACGTGTGTGAGGTCATTGGCTTGCAGGAATGTGCCGACATCATCGCGGCGGACTTCGAGCGGCAGGAAGTGTGGGCTCAAGGAGGCTACACGCAATGACCATGCTCGCGCGCACCGGCTTCAAACGCACGCCCTACGCGCGCGCGCCGCGCAGTGCGCTGGTGCCGGTCACGCGCGGGGTGCGCACGGCGTGCGTCGATGTGGCCCGGGCCCACCCCAAAGGCGAAAAGGCGCGACCCGGCAAGCGCGCTCCGACCATCGAGGAAACGCGCTGGCTGGACGCGATCGTGCGCTACGGCTGCATCGCCTGTCGCCTCGACGGCATGCAGCCGCGCCCAACAGCGGTGCATCACATCGTTGACGGCGGCCGCCGACTGGGGCATCTGTTCTCGCTGGGCCTATGCGATCCGGGCCACCACCAAGGTGGCGAGTCGTTGGGTCTGGTCAGCCGCCATCCGTGGAAAGCCAGATTCGAGCAGCGGTACGGAACCGAAATGGATCTGCTTGCGTTTTTGCGCAGAGAAATTGCAGAAAAACAGCGAAAGGATGGGTTATTTTGAGCGATGTCAAGAAAATCTGGATGCACATTTTGGAAAACGGGCGCTGCACGGTTAACGAGATTGTGGGGACACAAAAATATCTCCCGATAGCGTGCGAAACCACATCAAGCACATGTACGACGCGGGCAACTTGTTCAACACGCGACTCGACCATCCCGCTGCATGTGACCATCCGTGATCTGGATGTGGGAGGAGTGCGAGTAGAAGGGGCGACATCTTGATGGGCGAACTCGAATGACGCGCATCAGTCCCGTCGAGCGTGCGGTCATTGCCGCCCAGTGGCGCAGCACGAATACCAGCGCGCGCATCCATGCGCTGATCGGGGAAAACAGCCACGCCATGGTCAACCAGGCGGGGAGGGTGCTGTTTGTCATCCTCGGGGCTGCGCTCGCGCAGGGTATGCGCTCTGACGATCCAGATATTCGTATCGTGCGCGGCGCCGTGAACGCGCTGCACGACCAAGCCGGCGAGCCCGAGATCCCCGAATCGCGCCGGGCTGCGATCGTGAGTGGCCTGTATGCCTGCGACCGACTGCGCTGGCAGCTTGACCGCAAGTGCATCAACGACGCCATCTGCGACCTGGAGCTCAAGCTGCGCGGCGGTGATGTGCGGCTTGAGGATTTTCAGGGTCTTGTTTCTAAGGAAATGCATGCTTGACAATACCGAACGGCCGAACGTGGAGGAAGCGTACACCTCAGCCGGCAACACCAGCGACCTGACCGTTGAGGCCGAGCGCCGTGGGGACGGGGATGTGCTGATCGCGGCCGGCTGGAGCTCATCCCGGCTGGGCGCCGCGCTCTTGCGCCTGCATTCGGAGTGGGACGCCGCAGAGAAACCGAAAAAGCCGACACCACAGGCGATTGAGGCGCTGGCCTACACGCTGCCGCGCATCGACAAGACTGATGCGCTGGACATCAAGGCAGCCATGGCTCTGGCCAACGCCTGGCACCTGCACGAGCTCAAGATGCTGCTGGGCAAGCTCAAGGCGCTGCCGGACGTGCGCCGCGAGGTGGCGATGCAGGCCGCGCGCTGGCGCATGACCGATTGCCAGAACAAGGCCGGCGCAGTCATCAAATACTGGCTCGACCCGACCTGTCATGCCTGCGAAGGGCGCAAATGGAAGCTGATCCGGGACACTCCGGCGCTGTCAAGCCGACCTTGCCACGTCTGCCATGCGAGCGGGGTTGCGCCGGTTCCAGCGGGGCAGGAAGGGCGCCGGCTGGCGAATTATCTGGACGATTGCGTGAGCCGAGCGCGCAGCTCGATCAAAAGCCGCTTGCAAAATCTGCAAAAGTAGGGTTAGAATTGCGGTAGATGGCCGCAGAGAATGCTGATTCTCTCGCGCCTCGACAGTCCATCGAGCGCCCAATCAGGCCCGTCCTGAGCGGTAGAAGCCGATGGATAGGCGTCCCCAGAATTTGCCAAGCCACCACAGCGATGGCTTTTTCGTTTGGGCTGATTCCCTTAGCGCACCCAACAATCCGGCAATATCACCGGGCCTTTAGGGTGGTGAATACACGAATGCGCTTTGGGTTTGCCGGGTTCGAGTCCCGGTCAGCCACCCCTCTAGCCCCCCAGTTGTCCAAGAGTTAGGGGCAAACCGCGGCGCGACAACGGCGACCGCACCCTTTTCCGCCGCCGCGATCACGCTTTCGCACACGACAAGTTCAAGAGGTGCTGCATCGTGGCGGCGAATCTCTCGCCACCTCTACAACCAGCAGTTGCCATCCTGCCCGACAGGGCGCGGCACAGGTGTATGTGGCACCGCCAGCGTGCCTCTAGTGGCGCAAAACAGGCACAGCCCAGTACGAGCAAAGGCGCAATCCGCTGTCTCCCGGCCCATTGCGCGCGGGGCTGGGCAATCCATTCCGACCATGACAAACGCAAAGACGCCCTCCCTGAAAAAACAAGGGGGGCAGAGCAAATACACCAGCGACATTGCCAACGCAATTTGTGAGCGCATCGCGGAAGGTGAGCCTTTGTATGCGATTTGCCGCGAGAAAGGCATGCCAGCGTGGCGCACGGTCTACGACTGGATCGCGGCGCGGCCAGAGTTCGCCGCAGGGTTCGCGCGCGCGCGGGAGGTGGGTTTTGATGCCATCGCTGCCCAGGCGCTGCAGATCGCCGACACGCCGCAAGAGGGTGTGCGCCACGAGGTCACTGATGACGGCAAGACCAAAGAGGTGCGTGAAGACATGTTGGGCCATCGCAAGCTGCAGATCGAGACGCGACTGAAGCTGCTGGCCAAGTGGTCGCCGAAGCGCTACGGCGAAAAGATCGAGCAGACGCTGCAAGGCCCCGACGGCAACGGCCTGCGCATCGAGATCGTCAACTACGCGGCCATTCCGCAGGAGAAACCATGAAACTCAACGCTGCTGCCCGCAAAGCCATGCCCAAATCCGAATTTGCCGGCCCCGGCAAGTCCTTCCCGGTCAACGACAAGGCCCATGCAAAGCTGGCGATCCCGATGGCCACGCGCTCCGAGCGCGCCGGCAATATCAGCGCCGGCACAGCCGACAAGATCAAGGCGACGGCCCGCGCCAGGCTTGGTGAGGGCAAGACCGAACGGCGTGGCGGGGTGCGCCATCCGGCATCCCACGCGGAATTCGAGGCGCTCGGCAGCGATTGATGCGCATACCGCACGACTGGGAGCCACGCCCTCACCAGTTGCCACTGTTGCAGGCGCTCGGCAGCGGGAAAAAACGTGCGGTTTGCGTGTGGCATCGCCGCGCCGGCAAGGACAGCGCCAGCCTGAACTACACGGCCACAGCGGCGCTGCAGCGTGTGGGGGTGTATTGGCACATGCTGCCCACCGCGGCCCAGGCTCGTAAGGTCGTGTGGGACGGCATCGACAGCGCCGGGCGTCGCATCGTTGATCAGGTGTTCCCGGCTGAACTCCGAAAGACCTCGCACACAAACGAAATGCGCATCGAGTTGATCAACGGCTCGATCTGGCAGTGCGTGGGCAGCGACAACTACAACTCGCTGGTGGGAGCGAACCCGGTCGGTGTGATCTTCAGCGAGTACAGCGTGGCCGACCCGCGTGCGTGGGACTACATCCGGCCCATCTTGGCAGAGAACGGCGGATGGGCCGTGTTCATCTACACGCCACGCGGCAAAAATCACGGCTACACGCTGTGGAAGATGGCGCAGCAGCAGCCCGACTGGTTTTGCCAGGTGCTCACTGTGGATGACACGGCCATATTGAGCAAGGCGGACATCGATGGCGAGCGGCGCTCAGGCATGTCGCATGCCATGCTGCAGCAAGAGTACTACTGCAGCTTCGAAGCGGCGCTGGAGGGCGCTTACTACGGTGCATTGATGGACAAGGCGCTGGTCGACAAGCACATCGGCCGCGTTCCCTACGACGCGGCGATGGGCGTCGATACCGCGTGGGACTTGGGGATCGGCGACGCCACTGCGATCTGGTTCTTTCAGCGCACGGGGCTTGAGGTGCGCTTGATCGACTACTACGAGGCGTCTGGCGAGGGCTTTGCGCACTACGCCAAGGTCTTGAATGAGCGCAGCTATACGTACAACAAGCACTGGGCGCCGCACGATATCGAGGTCCGCGAGCTGGGTACCGGCAAGAGCCGCAAAGAGGTGGCCGGCAATCACGGCATCCGGTTCGAGGTGGTACCGAAGCTGAGCGTCGAGGACGGTATCGAGGCGGCTCGCGTGCTGATTCCGCGCTGCTGGTTCGACGCGGAGAAATGCGACCGCGGCATCGAAGCGCTCAAGAGCTACCGCAAGGCCTACAACGAAAAGCTGCAGACGTGGAGCAGCTCGCCCATTCACGACTGGGCCAGCCACGGCGCTGACGCATTCCGTTATCTCGCCATCGTGGCCGACCGCAAGAGCATGGATCTGGCGCCGCTGAAATACGGTCCTTCTGGAGTAATTTGAAATGACAACCTACAACACCATCAGTTCCTCAGTCCCGGCTGATTACGCGCAGGCCGTGACACCCAGCGACACCGTTGACCTATCGAACGCATGTCGTGGGATTTTCGTTGGTGGAGGCGGAACGCTTGTCGTACATATGATGGATGGTGCACAGGTCACTTTCACCGGCCTTGTGTCTGGCCAAATACTGCCGATTCGTTGCACCCGAATTCTTGCCACAGGCACGACCGCAACAAATATCGTGGCGCTGTACTGAAATGATGGGCTTAGGCGTCGCGCAGGATTTGTCTGCGTTGGGCGGGTACGCTCGATCGTTCGTCTCTCGCGCCAGCACCGCCACCTACATCGACCCCAACGGCGTGCTGCAAACCGCAGGCGTCAACGTGCCGAGGTATCAGAACGGGGCGCTGCTGGTGGAGGGGGCGGCGACGAATGCACTCGTTCCTTCATCAGACCTGACAAACGCCGCGTGGCTTAATCAGGCGAATGCGACAACCGTCCTGATGACGGATGGGAATAATGAGATTTTCACCCGCGTCACGAGTGCCGGCTATAGCGGCAATCTTCGGCTTGTGAACATCTGCACTGCGGGCTATGTGCCGCCGAATAATGGGCCGGCGACCTACGCATTGCAGATAAGAGGAGCCCCCGCACTCCTACAAATTTCGGCGTATGCGTTAGGGTACACCGACCTTATCTATGCGCAAGCAAGCTTCGCAGGCTCCGTAGATTGGGTGCTACTTTACTGCACGATACCAAACTGCGGCGCAGCCCGAACAAACTGGGAGGCTGATATTTATTTTCCGACCGGCGGTACTGGGCCTACGGACATTAGACGCACACAGCTTACGGCTGAGCTTGCCCCCTCCAGCTACATCCCCACCACCAGCGCCCCAGTTACGCGGGCGGCGGATATCACGGCGCAGATTTGATATGAGCATTGCACTGTGGGCCGAAATGGAAACCCTGAAACGCCGCGTGGCGCAGCTTGAACGCCGCAACGACAGGGACTACGCCGAATTGCTGCTGCGCATGGGTGAGCGCCTGACAGCACTGGAGCAGCGTCCGGAGCCCCGCAAGGCAGGGCGCCCCGCAAAAACCAAAGAACATCCTCAATGACCGAAGCAGAACTCCTGGGCATCATCGGGCAGTACGAAAAGAGCGCGATCGGCTCCAGTGTGGCTGCCGGTCCATCCGTGGGCGGCCAGATCAAGCCCGCGGGCCAGCAGATGACCACGCTGGAGGTTGATCGCTACAACGCGCTCAACGCATATTACGGGCGCCCGCTCGGCAACGAGATCCCGGATCGCTCGCAAGTCGTGATGCCGGAGCTGCGCGATACCGTTGAATGGATCATGCCGCAACTCATGCGCATGTTCGCCGCGGGAAACCCGTGTCAGTTCGACCCTGAAGGCCCACAAGACGAAAACCAGTCGGAGATCGAGTCCCAGACCGTCAACTACGTCTTCATGAAGCAAAACGACGGTTTCATGGTGCTGCACGATTTTTTCAAGGACGCGCTCCTCCTGCGCAATGGTTACGCCAATACCTACTGGCTGAAAGAAAACAAGAGCAGCGTCGAGAACTACTCAGGCATCACCGAAATCGAGCTGGCGATGCTGCTGCAGACCGACGATGACATAGAGGTGATGGATCAGTCCGAGAAGACTGAGATCATCATGTCTCCAACCGGCCCACAGCAGATCAGCACGTTCGACGTGCGGCTGCGCAGAAAGCGCAAGGTCGGCCGCGCGAAGGTCGAGTGCATCCCTCCCGAAGAAATGCTGGTATCGCCGCAGGCCCGGCACAGTCTGGAAGACGCACCATTCATCGAGCACTCGCGCGACGCGTCGCGCTCAGAATTGATCGAGATGGGCTACTCGCGCGATGAGATTGCGGGCATCACGCAGTCGCGCCCAGACTGGTTGAATCTGATCAGCCTCGCGCGCAACGAGGTGACGGATCAACTGGGTGCCGACGATCCCACCGACCCAGCCAGCCAACTGGTGCGCCTGCGCGTGGCTTACCTGCGCGTGGACTGGGACGATGATGGAGTGGCAGAACTGCGCCGCGTGCTGGTGGCCGGCGACCGAATTCTCGACAATGATGAAGTCGAGGAAATGTCGATATGCTACTGCTCGCCGGTGCGCATGCCGCATCGGCATGTCGGCATCAGTTACTACGATCTGCTGTACGACCTGCAGGTGATCAAGACCACGCTCTGGCGCCAAGGTCTGGACAATCTGTACATCAGCAACAACCAACGTATCGCCGTTGACTACAACCGCGCGAATCTGCAAGACCTACTGACCTCGCGCCCCGGCGGCGTCGTGCGCACAAATGGGCCGCCTGGTGACGTTCTAATGCCTCTTTCGGCGCAATCCGGTTTGATGCAGCAGATTATCCCGGCGCTGGAATACTGCGACCTGCAGCGCGAAATGCGCACCGGCATCGGCAAGGACACCATGGGCGTGGATGCCGACTCGTTGCAGGATGTGACCAAGGGCGGCCAGCTCGCGGCCATGTCTGCCGCCGCGCTCAAAGTGGAGTTGGTCGCGCGCATGCTGGCCGAGGGCGTCAAAGACATTTTCGGCAAGATTCATTCACTATTGCTGCGACATCAGGACAAGCCGCTCACGGTCAACCTCACGGGGCGCTGGGTCGATGTCAACCCCGCTCAGTGGCGCGAGCGCACGCAGATCAGCATCAACGTCGGGCTCGGCTCAGGCAACCGCGAGGAAGCACGCGCCAACCTGCAGATGCTGGCGCAGATGCAAGGCCAGATTGCGCAGTTTGGGCTGGTGGGGCCGAAAGAGGCTTACGAGACGTTCAAGGCCGGCTGCCACCTGTTGGGCTACGAGAATCCCTCCCAGTTCGCCATGGACCCCGACGGCCAGGAATACCAGCAAAAGCTGCAGCAGCAACAGCATCAGCCGCCCGACCCGCGGCTGCAAGTGGCCCAACTCAAGGCGCAGACCGACATGCAGCGCGCGCAGCTCGATGCCAGAACCACCCAGATGCAGACGCAGAGCCAGCAGGCGCTGGAAAACTCCCGGCTGCAATCGCAGCTGGTGCAGGCACAGTCAGGCGAGCGCAGAGCGCAGTTTCAGGCGCAGACCGAGCTGCTGCACAGCGCCCAGCAGGGGGGCATGGATCGCGACGTGCAGGCCGCGCAGATGCAGAGCGCGGAATTCCAGACCGTGTTCAAGGCGCTGGCGCAGATCGTGGCGCAGCAACTCAAGCAAGACCCCGCCGCCGATGCCGGCCAGGTCATGAACCGCGACGTTTCAGAGGTACAGGATGGCCGATAACGAAATCGTCCGCGCCGGGCACGCGCGCGAAGTGCTGGATTCCGCGATCTTCAAGGAGGCCGCGCAGGCCGTGCGCTCGGGTATCGACGCCCACATGCTGCGCGTGCCTGTGGCCGATCAGACGATGCATACACGCCTGATCCTGCTGCGCCAATGCTGGGATCAGCTCGAGCGCTACCTTGATCAGGTGCGCCAGACGGGCGAAATCAAGGCGTTCGAGCTGCAGCAGGAAGAGCAGCGCAAGCGCATGTTTGGGCTGTTCGGCTGAGCGCCGCAGCGATTGGTAAGTAGCCGCCTGAGGGCGGTTTTTTCATGGAGCTTTAAATGGCAGATGCAGTAGGGACCACCCAAGTGGGCGCCCCGGTCGATACCGAGGCGCATTTCGACAATCTTTGGGATGCGGGCAATCCACCGCCCAAGGAGGATGCGGGCTCAGCGGCTGCTGCCGCTGAGCAGACTGTCGGCCCCAACGCGCAAGCGCAGGAGGGTCAGCAGTCGGGCGCAGCGGGCGACGCGGAAGCGCAGCAGGCCGAGACGTACGAAAACCTCGACGCGCTGCTGAAAGCCAAAGGCATCGATTCGGAGTCGGTGCGCTCGTTGCCCGTGACCGTCAAGATCGACGGCATCGAAAAGAGTGTGCCGCTCGCCGAGGTGCTCAAGAGCTACCAGCTTGAAGGCCATGTCAACAACAAGAGCATCGAGTTGTCGAACCAGCAGCGCGCGCTCGAGCAGGAGCGCGTGGCCGCGCAGACGCTGGCGCAGCAGATGCTCCAGCGCAATACCGATCTCGGAAACATTGCCCTGCAGATGGTCAATTCGGACTACCAGCGCGTTGACTGGAACGCCTTGCGCGCGCAAGACCCGGCCCAGTACGCGGCCCTGCACGCCGATTTCCAGCAGCGCAGCGGCGCGGTGCAGCAGTACCTGCAGACACTGGAGCAGCAGCGCATGCAGGTAGTGCAGGAGCAGCAGCAAAAATCCGCCCAAACGCTGCAGGAACAGCAGCAAAGAATGTACGAGGCGCGCCCGCAGTGGCGCGACGATGCGGTCTTCAAGCAGGACCGCGAACAGATGGTGAAGTACGCCCATGGCCTGGGCTTCAACGATGCCGAGATCGGCGCGCTTTCCGACCACCGCAACATGCTGGTTTTGCATGACGCGGCGCGGTATGCGGCACTCCAAGCGTCGGCGCCTCAGGCGGCCAAGCGTGTCCGGGAAGCACCTATTCAGGTGAAACCGGGAGCGCGCGTGAATACCAATCCCCAGGACGCCAATCGCCAGCAGGCGATCGAACGTTTCAACCGAAATCCACGGGATCAGGACGCCGCAGCAGCGGTCTTTGAGTTCCTGTCCTGACATCGAAAGGAATCAATCATGGCCGTTCCTACCGGAACCCTTCAGGTCTACACGCAGACGAACATCCGCGAAGACCTGATCAACGCGATCTACAACGTAGATCCATTCAAGACGCCGTTCTTGAACATGTGCAAGAAGACCGAGGCGAAACAGACCTACCACGAGTGGGACACCGACAGCCTCGCGGCCCAGAACCTGGGCAATGCGGCGGTGGAAGGCGACAACCCCACCAACATCACGCTGTCTCCTACCGCGCGCATGGGCAACACCTGCCAGATCAGCACCAAAACCATCCAGATTTCGGGCACGTCGCAGGCCGTCGTAGCGGCGGGTGGCACGAACAAGATGGGCTACCAACTGCTGAAGAAGAGCAAGGAGCTCAAGCGTGACATGGAGGGTATCCTGACGCACAACCAGGCGCGCGCGGCCGGTACGTCGAGCACCCCGCGCAATCTGGCCGGCCTGCCCGCATGGCTGGCCAGCAACACGGTGTTCCAGACGGGGGGCACGCCATCAGGTGCCAACCCGACGCTGAACGCGAACGGCTGGACCGACGGTACGGCCGCGCGGGTCTACAACAGCGCCACCGTGGCAGTGACCGAGGCCGAAGTCAAGACGATGCTGCAGAAGGTGTACACCGCATCCGGCGAGTCGCCGGAATATATGCTGGTGTCGCCGGTCAACAAGCAGATCATCTCCGGCTTCGCAGGCCCCGGTACGCGTTTCATTGAGGTTGAGGACAAGACTCTCAAGACGGCGGTGGACGTGTACCAGAGCGACTTCGGGGAAGTGAAAATCATCCCCGACATCTTCCTGGCGCACTCCGGCGACGTGTTCGCGCTCAACCCCGATTACGCGCGCGTCGCGTACCTGCGGCCGTTCGCGACCGTGCCGCTGGCCAAAACCGGCGACTCGGACCAGAAGATGTTGACCGTGGAATATACGCTGGAGTTGGGCAACGAGCACGCGCACGGCGCGATTTTCGACACCACGGGCTAGAGCTTTTTCGCAGTCAAGCCTTCGGGGCGCCTTCGGGCGCCCTTTCTTTTTCTGGAGAATAAATATGCCCTGGACGGTAGTCTCTCCCCCGCGTCCGATTGCCGGCAGCGGCCAAAACCTCGCCATCGGCGCCGCCTCGGTGGCGTCCGCAGCCTTCGGCGCTGGCGTGCAGATGATCATGGTGTCAGCGCTGGGCAATTGCCACATCGCGCTGGGCAATGCGCCCGTGGCCACGGCCACCGACCTGCTGGTGAAGGCCACCGATCCGCCTTTGCTGCTCACGATTGCCGCCGGCCAGAAGATCGCCGTGATCCAGGATGGTGCGGCGACGGGCAATCTCAACGTGGTTCAGGTCACGCACTGAAATGGGTTCGGTTCTCGATCAGTCGCCCGATGGCACCGTCACGCGCTACCACGAGGATGGCGAGCGCGTGATTCTGCAGCACCAGCATCCCGATGTGGGAGCCGTGGAGCGTGCGAATGCCGAATTGCGCAACACACGCTCTACGGTCGAGCGTAAGGGCGACCTGCATCACGTCATGCGCGTGCCCGCCGCGATCCTGACCAAGATCTGTGCTGAAACGGGCCTCGACTTCTTCAACCGGGACGACGCCAAAGAGATCATGAAGATTCTCAAGCGCCCCGAGTACGCGGCCTTCCGCACCTACAGCGGGAATATCTGAAATGGCTCAAGTCACCGATTACCCATCGCTGGTGCAGGCGGTGCAGGACTGGCTATCGCGCTCCGACATGACTGGCCCGGGACCGGTGGATTACTTCATCCAATCGGCCGAGGAGCGCATCTATCACGACATCCTGGCGCAGAACCTGCAGCGCGGCACCCAGGCGATGGAAACGGTACTGGCCGGAACGATCGCAAACGGTGTGCTGGCACTCCCGGCCGGCTATCTGGCCATGAAGCACCTCATTCTGCTGGCAGGCAGCAATAGCTTCGAGCTCGAGCGCAAAAATGCGGAGTTCATTTACACGCAGTTTCCCAACCGCACGGCAGACGATGCACCGGCCTACTTCGCGCGCGAGGGCCAGAACTTCATCTTCGGGCCATACCCGGATTCGGATTACACGCTGGCCGGCATTTACTGGCAGCGCAGCATCGGGTTGTCGTCGGCGAATCCGACGACATGGATGATCACCACGATCCCAAGCACGCTGCTTGCTGCGGTGCTTGCGGGCGCGGGCGGCTACCTGCAGGACTCGGACAAACAGCAGTACTGGGAACAGCAATACACGTCCAAGCTGGGTAGCTACCTCCTGGCCGACCGAGCCGAAGAAGTGTCCGGCTCGGCTCTCTCCATCACGGTGGCATGAATGCAAGTTCTCATCGCCGATTTCACGCCGGACCTCCCTCCCAACAATAATGCGCAGGGCTCGCCGAATCTGGTCAATCTGTACCCGGCGACCAATCAAAGCTACGCGCCGATGAATTCGCTGGCACCCTACAGCTCGAACTCACTCGCGGGCCAATGCATGGGCGCCATCACGGTGCCGGATACCGGTGGCAATCAATACACGTTCGCCGGCGATGCGGGCAATCTGTGGGAACTCGATCCGGGCAACCCGAAGTGGCAAAACGTGGGATCTGGCTACACGTTGCCGAAACAGGAAATATGGAGCTTCGCGCTCTTCGGCTCGCGCGTGATTGCGGTAGGACAGGCGCAAGCAATCCAGAGTTTCACGCTGGGGAGCAGTTCATCGTTCAGTGCGTTGTCGGCGTCAGCGCCTCAGGGGCGCTATTGCGCCGTCGTGAAAGACTGGTTCGTCGTGGCCAACACCTACGATTCCGTCAATGGCGATCAGCCTCAGCGAATCCAGTGGTGTGCGATTGATGACCCCACGACATGGCCGGTGGAAGGCAGTAACGAAGAAGCCGAGTTGATGTCGGGCTCGCAGATTTTCCCGGGCGATCAGGGCTGGATCATGGGCATCGTGGGGAATCTCGGCACTTCCGATGGCGCGATCTTCTTCGAGCGCGCGATCTGGCGCATGGTCTACAGCGGCTCACCGACGATCTTCAGCTTTTACCCTTGCGAAGGCGTGCGCGGTACACCGGCTCCACGCTCCATCGCGCATTTCGGCGCCAATGTGTTCTATCTCGGCGAAGACGGGTTCTACGTCTTTGATGGCTCGAACAGCACACCCATCGGCGTCAACCGAGTGGACAAGACGTTCTGGAACAGCGTCAACAAGGCCTACCTGAGCAACGTAGTGGGGACCATCGACCCGATCAACAAGCTGGCGATATGGGCCTACCCATCTGGGTCATCATCGAACGGCCTGTGCGATTCGCTTCTGGTCTACAACTGGGCGGTCGATAAATGGGGCTTCGTTCAACTCAGTACTGAATACATTTTCCGGGCACTCAGCGAAGGTTATTCGCTGGAGGGTCTGGATGGGGTTGTGACACCGCCAAACCTTGATGCGTTGCCCTATAGCCTGGACTCGCGCGCGTGGACGGGCGGCAGCATCCTGATAGGCGCGTTTGATGGAGATCACACCCTTAACTACTTCACCGGGGTGGCGCTTGACACGACGGCTGATACGGTGGAGGTCGAGCCTTATGCTCAGACTGAGATCTTCACCCGGATGAACCTGCCGTCCCGCCGCGCGTTCGTGTCGCAGGCAGAGCCAATGATCGATGGTGGCAGTCCCGCCGTAAGCATTGGCACGCGCAACAGGCTTGTCGATTCGACAGGATGGACTGCAGCTGGCGCTCAGGATGGAACCGGCCGCTGCCCGGTGCGCGCCGATGGCCGATACGTTCGCGGGCGAATTCAAACCACCGGCAGCTTTACCCAGCTGCAGGGCATGAACCTGTACGTCAGACCGAGCGGCGAGCGATGACGACGAAAGGCTATCAGCCGCCCCCGCAGTACCTTCCGAACTCGAAGGAACATCGGCGCCAGCTTGCGCAAGCCATCGCGCTGGTGATGGCCGGGAAGATGAATGCCACAAGCCAGATCACGCTCGTGGCGAATGTCACTTCCACCACGGTTGTCGACTCGCGCATCGGTGCGTTCACCTGGATTGGGCTGTCGCCGTTGACCGCTGATGCGGCTGGAGCCATTGCAACGACCTACGTGAGCGTGCAGCAAAAAGGACAAGCGACTCTCACGCACGCGAACACCGCCAGCGCTGATCGCACCTTTGCTCTTTTGCTGATCGGGTAGCCATGCTGTATGGCATTCAACCGGACCAGATCAAAGTAGTCTGGCCCGAGGTAGAGCCGTGGATCAGCGCCGCATGCAAGCGCAACCGCGGCAAATACGACGCGCAAGACATTCTCGCGGGGCTGCTGTCGGGCACAGATCAGCTCTGGATATGGCGCTCGCCCACGGCCTACGCGGTGGGGATTACACGCTTGTCGAACTACCCGAGATGCAAGGTCTGCGCCGTGCGCATTGTGACCGGCACGAATTCGGCGGAGTGGCGGCTGCAAACGCTGGCAACGATTGAACAGTGGGCGCGCACGAACGGCTGTGCATCGATGGAACTGGTCGCTCGCAAAGGATGGGCGCGACATTTGAAGGACTACGACATGACGCATGTAATGCTTGAAAAACATCTCTCCAAGGAGCTTGAGTATGTCTAGCGGCGGCGGCAATACCACCAGCACCTCGGTCTCCACACCGTGGGCTGGGCAACAACCCTACCTGGCCCAGATGTTCAATCAGGCCGGGAATGTGTACGGCCAATTTTCCGGCAACCCGCAAAGCTCAGTTGCGGGATTCACGCCGATGCAGCAGCAGGCGATGGGCATGCAGCAGAACCCAGCGGCCAACGGCATGCAGCTTAACGGCACAGCGGGGAGTTACGCACAGAACCTGATGGGCGGTCAGTATCTGAACTCGAATCCGGGAAACTCCTCGTTCGGCGCCTTTGCCAACGGCGAAATGCTGAACAACCCCTATATGCAGGGCATGGCGAACGCGGCCAATACCAACATCATCAACGCATATCAGACCGCGACCGCGCCGCAGACCACCTCCGAATTCGAGGGCGCGGGCCGCTACGGCTCGGGCGCGATGACCAACGCGCAGGACATGGCGCAGCAGGGCCTCGCAACGCAGCTCGCCAACGCGCAGAACAACCTGTACGGCAGCATGTACCAGTCGAATCTTGGCAACATGCTCGCCGGTGCGCAGGGACTCTCGGGGAACTACAACACGGCGGCACAGCAACAGGTGCAGGGACTCGGCTTGTCGCCGGGCATCTCCCAGCAGTCGCAAAACCAGATCAGCAACCTGTACAACATGGGCGGCAATCAGCAGGCCCTCAACCAGCAGATGCTCGATGCGCCGTGGAATCAACTCAACAAATATGCGGGGCTGGTGGGCGGCGTCGGCTATGGCTCCAGTGGTAGTACCACGCAGCCGTATTTCCAGAATCAAGCCATGGGCGCGCTGGGCGGCGCAGCTTCGGGCGCGATGATGGGCTCCATGATCATGCCCGGCATCGGCACCGGCATCGGCGCGGCCGCCGGCGGCTTGCTGGGCTTGATGTCCGACCGTCGCCTGAAACAGAACATCAAGCGAGTCGGCACGATGGACAACGGACTCCCGCTGTACAGCTACCGCTACAAGTGGGGCGGTCCGACCATGATCGGCGTGATGGCCGATGAAGCCAAGCAGGTCAAGCCCGCGGCTGTGTTCAACGTCGGCGGCTTTGATGCCGTGGATTACGGAGCGCTGTGATGTTCGGACTTTTCAATCCATCGCTCGGAAGCGGCCTTGTTCCGGGTGCGTCTGGCATGGGCATGCAGATGCCACAGCAGCAGAACCCGGCCATGGGGCTAGGCATGGGCCTGATGGCCCCGCAAACAGCGATGAATCCGCAGTTTCAGCAACCGCAGTTCAACCCGCAGATGTTGCACGCGGCCATGGGCCTGATGCAGATGGGACAACCGCAGCAGGCGCCAACGGGGCCGATGCAGTTCCCGACGCCGCAAGGTGGGCACCCCATGCAACTCGCCAACCTGAACCCGGCGCAACTGTTGTCTTACATGAGGCTCGGCAATGGCTGATCTATCTTCAAGCTTCGGCGGTTTGCTGGCCGATCCCAACAGCGCATCCATGCTCGGGCTGGCGCAAGGGCTGCTGGCCGCGTCGGGAGCATCACGGCTACCGGTGACCATGGGCGCGGGATTAGGAATGGGCCTGCAGGGCATGCAGGCGGGGCGCCAGGCCGCGTTGCAGCAGCAGGGCATGGGCATCCAGAACCAGTCGAACCTGTTCAATTTGCAGCGTCAGCAACTCACGCTGAAAGCGCTTATGGACATGATTAACGGCGGAGCGTCTGGCGCCGGTACTGGCCAGCCACCAATGCAGCCGCTTTCCTACGGACAGTTGCCGACTCTGGATAATGGTCAAGGGCCGGCCCCCGTATCCCCCTACAACGTTGATCCGCAATCGCTGGCGCAGTTGCGGATACCGGGCGCGCCGATTGCCACGCCCGTAACGCAGAGCCAGATCACGCCGCAACCGCTGGCGCCGCTGGATCAGGCGCCGCAGGGCGGATTGATGGGACCGCAGGATCAAGCACCCACGCAGGGCGTGCCGCAGGGCGGTCTAATGGCGCCACAGGGGCAAGCGCCATTGGCGCCGTCTGCACCTTCGTCGCAAGGAGGCGCGCCATCTAACCCATACACGGCGTTTATTCCTCCGAACATGACGCAGCGGCAGTTCGGGCTTGGAATGTTGCTGTTTCCACAAGCCATGAACAGCATCATCGCCGCGAACGCAACACCGACCAACAACATGCGCGATGCGCTCTACGCTGCTGGCGGAAACCCCGTGCAGGCGCGAGCCATGGTCGGCGGAATCGTTGGCAAACAGGGCTACATTCCTCCGGTGCGCATCAACGCTGGTGGGGGCGCCGTGATGCCAGGTGGCCAAATCGTGACGATGCCGGCGGCCGCTCCTCCAGGTTTCCAGAATGTGCAACTCGCCAATGGCGGCTGGGCCACTATCCCGGTCGGTGGTGGCACACAGGCCGTGCAAAGCAGCAATGCTGCGACAGCTTCGGGGCATGAGGCCGGCAAGCTTGCCTTCACGCCGCAGACAGTCTACAACCCTGCAACAGGACAGCAAGGAAGTGCTCTCGGTGGGTCGCTGTACGGCATTCAAGCGGGTGCCGATGGCGTCACGGCTGGCGCACCGGGGGCCGCTCCCGGTGGCTTCGTCCCTACACAGGCTCCAATCGGAACGCAGCAGGCAACGCAGGACCTGTCCAAAGAGTACGCCAATCAGGGCCTCCAGCTGCCCGGCATCAAAAACTCGATGGATGGTCTCACCAAAGCGCTTGACCTCGTGCAGTCGGGTATTTCAACGGGTCCCGGCTCGGAAGAAAAATACAACCTCACGGGGCTGATGAACACATGGGGCCTGCCGGTCAACCAGAACAACACGACCAATTACCAGACCGCGTACAAGTATCTGGCCAACGCGAACAACAATGCCTTAGGTGCCATGGGCATGTCGGGATCGGACGCGCGCATGGAGCAGTTCCTGCACGGCAACCCGAACCCCGACACGATGAACCCGCAGGCGCTCACCAGCGCTATCCAGTACGTGCGCGGCCAGCAGGCTGGAGTCATGGCGAACTACAACGCCAAGACTGCATGGCTGAATCAGCATGGGGGCAACTACACCACCCTCCCGCAGTTCAACGCCGCGTGGGGGAAGGCCTACGACCCGAACGTGATGGTGCTCAATTCGCTGCAGGAAAACAACCCCGCGGCGGTCGCCGGCTGGATCAAGGCAAACGCCCCGAAGGGCACCGATCCGAAGGCGTGGACTGCGCAACTTAACCAGCGCTGGCAGCAATTGAACGCGATGGGGGCCTTCTGATGGACTGGGGGCCACTCGTCGCGCAGGCCGCGCAGCAGAACGGTGTGCCGTTTCCGCTCGCCATGAGCGTGCTGAACGCCGAAAGCGGCGGCAATCCGCAGGCCGTGTCTCCTGCCGGTGCGCAAGGACTGATGCAACTCATGCCCGGCACGTCCGCAGAAATGGGCGTGAAAAATCCACTCGACCCGGCGCAGAACATCGCGGGGGGGGTGAGTTACCTCGGCAAGATGCTGCATCAGTTCGGCAGCCCGCAAGCGGCGCTGGCTGCCTACAACTGGGGCCCCGGCAACGTTGCCAAACAGGGAGCGGCCGCGGCCCCGGCCTCGACACAGGCGTATGTCTCCAAAGTGATGGCAGCCGCAACACCGGGCGCCCAGACGAACGAAACTGCGCCGCAGCAAAACATCAGCGCGACCGCATCGGCTCCGTGGGCGAACGCGCTAGCGGACAACGCAGCATCCAACAACCCCCAAGTCGCGCCGTCGGCACCGTGGGCAAATGCCCTTGCCGCCCAACCGCAACAGGACACGCCTGCAGTGCCTGCTTCCCCCTCGTCTGCACCTACGCAGCCAACATCTACAGGTACATCCTTTGGCGGCTCCGTGCTGCAGGGGCTACGCGATGGCGTGAACGCGGCCGAACAGCTCGGCGTTCATTCCGTGCAGGCGCTCCCGTCGAACGCCGCCACCTTTGTGAGCCACATGCCATTGATAGGTCCAGCCGTCAAGATGCTTGGGATGGTGCCAGCCGCAGCAGTTGACAACAAGATATCGCAACAGGAACAGCAGTATGCGGCATCGCGCGCAGGCCAGACCGGCATCGATTGGGGGCGCGCTCTTGGCAATGCGATCAGTACCGTTCCGCTGTCGCTTGCCGCGCCAGAAACTGCGGGTCTGGGGCTGCTTGGCAAAACTGGGGTCGGGGCCGCTATTGGCGGCACGATGGGCGCGCTGTCGCCCGTCACGTCAGGGAATGACTTTTGGACGCAAAAGTTAAAGCAGACTGGTCTCGGGGCCGCTGTAGGCGGTGTCGCAACTCCGATTACGAGTGCCATCGGCAGCGCTCTATCTGGCGCGCAGGGTGTCGCACAGCAAGCGCTCCAAAAGGCCGGCGTGACTATGACGCCGGGGCAAATCTTGGGCGGCGCATGGAAAAACACGGAAGACAAGCTGACGAGCATTCCGGTCCTAGGCGACCTCATCAAAGGCGCCCAACAACGCTCAGTGCAGAGTTTCAATAACGCCACCTACAACCAGGTACTTGCCCCATTGGGGCAAACGTATTCCGGCCCAGTCGGGTCGGATGGCGTGGCCGCGGTGCAAAAAACCATCGGCAACGCCTACGACAACGCCCTATCGAAAATGACGTTCAACGCCACGGATCCGGGATTTCAGGCGCACCTCGCTAATGTCTCTCAGCTTGCGCAGGGGCTCCCGGATTCTCAGCGCCAGCAGTTCCTGAACATCGTGCAAAACCAGGTGGCATCGAAACTCGGGCCGCAGGGCGTCATGACTGGCGAGACGCTCAAGGGCGTACAGAGCGAGCTTGGGCGACTCTCGCGCGGTTACTCAATTGATGCGTCTTTCGATACGCGGCAGCTCGGGTCCGCCGTGGGCGCTCTTAAGGATGCCATCGATAACTCACTGCCGAACTACAACGCGCCTGCGGCCGTGCAAGGATTACAGGCAGCAAATGCAGCCTATGCGAACTTTGTGCGCCTTCGGACCGCAGCCGCGTCACAAGGTGCGATGAATAACGGTGGCGTGTTCACTGGCGCGCAGTTGAGCCACGCGGTGCGAGGCGCCGACAAGTCAGTCGGCAAGGGCGCGTCCGCCACAGGAAAAGCGTTGATGCAAGACTTTTCCACGGCCGGTCAATCGGTGCTTGGGAATACCTACCCGGACAGCGGGACTGCAGGGCGCAGCTTGTTGGCGACCATCGGTGGGCTTGGTGTAGCTGGGCTCGCTGGACACGATCTATTGCCGCCACAGCTTCTGCTGCCTGCCGCTGGGGCGGTCACGCTCGGCGCGCTCCCCTACACAGGAATCGGGCAGAGGTTTACGCAGGGCCTATTGATGAACCGTCCGCAACTCGCGCAATCGCTCGGAAATGCGATCTCGCGCTACGGCGCGCCGTTAGCTCCTGCTCTTGGCGCGTCGCTCCTTAATGGCGCGAATCGTTGACCTGATTGCAGGAACGGCGGCAGCAATCGCAGACACCATGACCAAACGCCAAAACTGATCGGAAGTCATTCCTATCCCTCCTAAGGACTTACCCCATGGGACTCCAAAACTGGTCCACCACCCCTGCGAATAACGCGAACGCCGCGCCAAATATCAATATGGCGACCGGCTCGGCACCTTCCACTGTACACCCGTCCGTGCGCCAGATGATGGCCGATGTCGCCAGCTGGTATGCAGACCCGGAATGGGTGTTGCAGGCCGATACGCCGACCTACATCAGCGCGACCTCTTTCACGGTGCCGACGAATCGCACCGCGACCTATTCGGTGGGGCGCCGCATCCAGATGGCCGGACCCGGCATCGGTACGCCCTACACGATCAATGGCACCATCACGGCAAGCGCCTTCGGGACGGTGACCACGGTGACCGTTCAGTGGGACTCGGGCTCGCTTGACAACACGGTGAGTAGTGTCGGGGTCGGCATTCTGCAGAATCAGCTATCGAAGCTACTCTCCGACCTCGCCAACACCACCGACCTCGCCAACAACACCGACATGACCAAGGGCGTTGCGTTCGTCGGTGGCGCCGCTCGAGTCGTTGCCAGCATCTCCGCGCTGCGCACGCTGCCGAAGACCGGCTCGCCCGAGGTATTCGTGACCGGGTACTACACCCAAGGCGATGGCGGCGGCGGTGCCTACTGGTACGACGCCACCGACACAACGACCGCGGACAACGGAGTCACTGTCATTGTGGCCTCCGATGGTGGTCGCTGGAAACTTGCATCGCAAGCGGAACTGAGCCTCAAGCAGGTGGGCGCAAAAGGCGACTGGGCCACCGATGACAGCGCTGCGTTCCAGTTCATGGCGACGAACACTTTGCAGCGCGGTTGGGTTATTCCCGAAAGTCTCTACAAATTCAACACCGCCATTAATTTCGATTACTCGGCTGGCGGATTTCCGACTCCAGGCACAAGGAGCGCCCGCGCCTGGATTCGTGGGGCCTCTCGCGCCAATACGATTCTTGGCTACAACGGGTTGAACTTCGCCATCAACATGACGGGCTCTCCCGCGGGGCTGGCTGGCCAGGGCATTTATTCGCTGGACAAGCTGTCCGATTTCACGCTGGAAGACAACTCGTTTACCCAGAAGAATTCAGGTATTTACCTGCTACGCAAGGAGTTCTTCAAGCTTGAAAACCTGCTGATCTCCGGTATGCAGGACGCCGTGCGAATCGACAGCTGCTTCAGCTCTGCGATTAACAATCTGACCGTGATGGGTTGTCAGAATGGCCTGGACTTACGGGATTCAGGAGACGGGGCGCCCAATGCAATATGGGTCAGTGAGGCCGAATTCCAAAGCTGCTCTTTGGTGGGGATTACAGCAGCTCAGATGGGGGGTGCGAATCGGTTCTCCGCAGTTAATTGCGAAGCCTGCGGAACCCAAGGCAATGCCGCAACGGGCGGCATCTACCTGAACTTCACCGGAACCACGGCGGCTGGTCCGATTCGCTTCGACTCCTGCCACTTCGAGCAAAACGCCGGTGGCTTTGACGTGTCGATCATCAACGCAGCCACCACTGCGGGAACCGAATTGGTTGTGATTTTTGATCACTGTTCTTTCAACAGGGCATCATCCACAGATTACACGACATACAACATCCTGCTGCGAAATAACACCGGGATGAAGATCAAGTGCATTCTGATTGGATGCAGTTTCACCTCGACGGGTAGCTATGTCCCCAGCGCAGCGCGGCCATTTATATCGGGCGATGCTTTCACCGAGATTATTGACTATGGCAGCACATATAACGAGGCAACATCTTTAGGTCACAGCAACACACACGGTCGGACAATGGCCGGGCAGGTTAGCGCAACGGGCGTTCTATCTTCGGGTCCGCCGCAAATTTCAGTGGTGCACACCGGAACGGGCGTGTATGACGTTACGCACAACTCGCAGTTTGCTTTTGACACGCTAAGTTATTTCGTAACCGCCCTGGCGAACGACGGAGCCGGAATCAAGGTCGAGCGCATCGCGTACATCTCAAAGTCACACTTTACCGTGGTGGTTTCAAACACAGCGGGAACATTGACAGATGGCGCCTTCACTTTCATGGTCATGCAGGTGAATTGATGGAACCAACCCACGAAGAACTGGCCGCGATGGTTCGCGGCGCTGTCTCCAGCGGCATCAAAGATGCACTGCATGACCGTGCAGCGCTTGACCAATTCTGGAATTCTGCCTTTGCCCAGCTCCAGAGCCGAGCGACAAAAGAGACTGGCAGATTCGTGCTGGGCGGCCTGCGCGGAATCGCATCCAAGGTGCTGATGTTTCTGGTGCTTGGCATGGCGGTCTACAGCATCGGCGGCTGGGCTGCGGTGCACAAGATTTGGCATGCGATTTGGGGTGTGCAATGAACGCGCAAATCACCATTCAGGTCTTGATTGCCGCCGGAATCCATCCTACTCAGGCAAAGCAGTTCGCCGACCCGCTCAGCGCCGCGATGGCCCTGTTTGCCATTGATACCCCGGCGCGCATCGCCCCGTTCATCGGCCAGACGGCGGTGGAGTCGAATTTGTTTCAAGCGCTTGAGGAAAACCTGCACTACTCGTCTGCGCAGCGGCTGTGCGAAGTCTGGCCCAGCCACTTCACGTCGCTCGCGGCCGCCGTTCCCTACTTGGGCAACCCGCGCTTGCTTGCGAACTATGTCTATGCGAACAAAAACGGGAATGGCGACATTGCCAGTGGGGACGGATGGGTGTTTCACGGGCGCGGTCTGATAGACATCACGGGACGCGCTAATTACTTGCGGATCGCGCAGATTGCGCAGCGTCCCTACATCGATCACCCCGAGCTGCTGGCGCAGCCATCTGACGCCTGTCTGAGCGCGGCGGCATTCTGGACATCGCGCAACCTGAACGCGCTGGCCGACGCGGGGAGCATAGACGCCATTACGCGCGTCGTGAACGGCCCCGCGATGCTTCAGGCCGATCGTCGCCGCACGATTGCGGAAGCAGTGAATCGGGCTCTGACCGAGCAACTCGGAGCACTCGCCTGATCCACTCCCGCCACTCCAAACAGGCCGCCCATTGAGGCGGTTTTTTTATGCCCATCTTCAAACACTTGATCGATGTCGCCCAAGGCAAGCATCCGATCACCGCGAAACGGTCTGGCGAATGGCCGCGTGTGCGCAAGGAACACCTGGCACTGCACCCTGTATGCGAGATGTGCGGTGGCTCTGAAAAGCTGGAAGTGCATCACATCCGGCCTTTCCATCTGCACCCCGATCTGGAATTGAGCCCGGACAACCTGATCACGCTGTGCGAAGCCGACCGGGATGGCGCGAACTGTCACCTGTTGTTCGGACATTTGGGCAATTTCAAGAGCTTCAACGTCAACGTGAAAGCCGACGCGGCGCTGTGGCATGAAAAGGTCACGCATCGCCCGCTGGCTGACGCCTGAACCATCATCAACCTCAAAGGCAAACCATGAACCTCAAGCTCGCCATCATCATCGTTATGGGTACCGTCGGCTACATCGCATGGGGCCTGCTCGCGTACTTCGTTGACCGCTCCCAGATGGGCGGATTCATCGCAATCAATATCTCGATGGTGAGCGGCACCATCGGCCTCGCACTGCGCGACCTGCAGTATCCGAACGAGCCGCCCGCAGGTCAAGCAGCACCACCCACGCCGTCTGTCACGCCGCCTCAGTCCTGATTCCCATCGCGTTCCTGCTGCGCCGCACCGGCGCGGATTTCCCCTGCCTGTTTCTCAACCCACCGGAGTTTCACATGAAACATTTCCTCTATGCCTTCATCGCCTCCCTGATCGTCATGTTGCCGGCCTGCACCACCACCGGCGCGCAGCCGAATCTGGCGCAAGTCCGGCAAGTCGTCACCAGCTTTTGCCCCACGGTCAACACGGATCTGAGCGTCTTGTCCACATCGCCCACTGTGGCTCCTGCGCTCCAGGCTCAATTTAAGCAGATGCTGACCATCAATCAGGGCATCTGCGCCGCTGGAGCGGGCATTACCTCGGCCGACCTGCAGACGCTGAACACCCAGGTCGTTCAGGCCGCGATCACGGTGCTGCTGGCGAATCCGGCGATCCCAAATCAGCCCGCGATTTTGCTTGCGCTGCAGCTCGGCCAGCCGCTGGTCACTCAAGCGATTACGCAGCTTCAGGCTACTACCCCTGCAGTAGCTCCCGCCGCGCCTGTTGTGGCTGTTCCTGCTGCGAAATGAAGCGACTTGCGGCCATCCTGGCGCTCTGCGTGAGCCTGCCCGCTTTCGCTGCATCGTGCATCGGTGGGCCTGCCATCAGCACCGACAAGACGCTGCACTTTGTCGGGACGGCCGCCGTCAGCGCAGGGGTATCTGCTCTGACGCAAAACTCCGATATTGGCTTTTGGGCCGGCATTCTGGCCGGAACTGCACGCGAGTTCTACAAGGAGACGCACGGCGGCCGCTGCGAATACAGCTCGATGGCCTACGACCTGGCAGGCGCAGCAGCGGGAAGTTACGCCGCGCAGCACTGGTACATCCTGCCCAAGCGGGGGGGCGTCGAGATCGGCTACGTGAGGGTGTTTTGATGATCCGGCTCGTCGACATGGCCTACTGGGCTTGCATTTGCATCTATCGGCCCATCACTCCGAAGGTATTCCAGAAAGTCATCCAGGTGGGCAATATCACCGTGGGTATCGTGTATCAAAACGGTTGCACCGCAATCGTGCTGCCCGGCTCCGAATCGTTGACCGACTGGCTGGCGGACCTGGACGCGCTTCCGCGCGAGGTGCCTCAGCTCGGCATGGTGCATCGGGGGCTGTGGGAGGGCATGGAAGCCGTCTATGCGGCCGTCAAGCCCCTGATCGTGGGCGACCTGTACCTGACAGGCCACTCGAAGGGCGCCGCGCAGGCGGCGAATCTGGCGGCGCTGTGCCTGCTCCATTCTGTGCCGGTGCGCTACCTCGCACTGTTCGAGTCGCCACGCGCCGGCGGTCAGCAGTATGCCGATTTCCTCAAGCGCAGCATCAACTCCTATTTTTCATCGCGCAATGGGCTCGATCCAGTGCCTGCCGTGCCGCTGGCGCCATTCGTCGCGCCGCTGCCGACGACCGATCTCAATATGCCGCCAGCGGGGCTAGAGCGCGCTGTTCCGACCAGCTGGCACCTAGGACCACTGATCTATGCTGGGGTGCAGCGCTATGTCGCCAAGGACGCGCCGGCATGAAACGTTTTGAGCACATTTATATCCGTTTGGATAACATCGAGCGCTATCTGGCCGAGCTGGCGCGCTTTCACGCCGACGCGGGACGGCCTGCGCATGTCGCTGGGGTGCGGTCTGCGCTGTCTAAGATTCGGCGGGAGGTGGCGCGGTCGGATAGGGTCAAACCGGCTCTTTGCGGAATTGATGCGGAAAAGGTTGCGGAACAAGCTACCGAAACCATAGCATAGAATCTATGGTGCCCGGGGCCGGAATCGAACCGGCACGCCTTGCGGCGGGGGATTTTGAGTCCCCTGCGTCTACCAATTTCACCACCCGGGCGGCAGGAAGGAAGTCGGAAATTATGGCACAGTGCGAAGGATGAACTACCCGACCATTGAAGACGCCATCGGCAAAACGCCGCTGGTGCGGCTGCAGCGCATCAACGCATCCGGCAACGCCCAGCGCGGCAACGTCGTCCTCGGCAAGCTTGAAGGCAACAATCCGGCCGGCTCGGTGAAGGACCGCCCGGCCCTCTCGATGATCCGGCGCGCCGAGGAGCGCGGCGAGATCAAGCCCGGCGACACGCTGATCGAGGCGACATCGGGCAACACCGGCATTGCGCTGGCCATGGCCGCCGCCGTGCGCGGCTACCGTATGGTGCTGATCATGCCGGAGGACCTGTCGGTCGAGCGCGCGCAAACCATGAAGGCGTTCGGCGCCGAGCTGATCCTCACGCCCAAGAGCGGCGGCATCGAGTACTCGCGCGATCTGGCGGAAAACATGCAAAAGGACGGCAAAGGCCATGTGCTCGACCAGTTCGCCAACATGGACAACCCTCGCATCCACTACGAAACCACGGGCCCGGAAATCTGGGCGGACACGCACGGCAAGGTGACCCATTTTGTCAGCGCCATGGGCACCACCGGCACCATCACCGGCGTGTCGCGC
>Ga0134125_10000804_pt1 | contig 41057 bp, 31 predicted proteins | sample KB31751_FD_96464 | JGI IMG/M metagenome (GOLD analysis project Ga0134125, IMG submission 96464) | Terrestrial soil microbial communities with excess Nitrogen fertilizer from Kellogg Biological Station, Michigan, USA - KB3-175-1 | ecosystem: Environmental > Terrestrial > Soil > Unclassified ...
CTCGGCTAACTTTAACAGCCCCATCTTCGGCTGGATCAGTTTCTGTGTCGTTGTCATGTTTAATCGTTTTCAGTTATTAAATTTACTAATAACTGTCAGATTAAGTATTAACTTATACACTTTATTAGGCGTTGTACGTCCTGCGTCGGTTCATAAATGATAATTTCGGTATCCAGGTCGCCCAATTCTTTTTCTATTAAAGGCCGGACCTGGTTCCAGTCCAATCCACCATTTCCACAACCCAAAGCCGGAAGTGCAATCGACCGGATGTTGTATTCGCTGATTTTTTCGTGGAGGGCTTTAAGTCCAGCTTCTACCCACTCCATGCGCGATGGGAAACGCCAATGGGCCTTAGTGGGAAAGTTAATTACAAATTTTACGGTCCCTGCCGTGTTAACTGGGACAACAAGGATCATTCCAACGTGGAACGAGCCGGATTTTACGGCGGCCAAATACGCGCTGAAGTTATCGGGAAGGACGGTTTTGAATTCGAGCGCGATGCCTTTACCCATCACTCCTACCGTATTGACGGCATTTACCAGCGCTTCAACACGGGCATGAAACAAATTGCCTTGCTTATAAGTGATCATGCAGCAATTTTATGGTTTGGCTCCAATAGAACAATGGCTCACCACCGGCAACAAACTTCAGCCGTTTGTTGAGGTAATTGAAACTGGGATGCAGGATCAGGTATTCCTTCATGTCTATTCTTTGGTCAAACAGTGCCGGGCTACCGCTATGGCCAGTGAGAATCAGCGCCGCCAGATAAGCAGCCTTTGCGCTGGCAGCCTGAGCGTGGTCGATCCTAAAACTGCCTTCGAAAACAAAATGACCAAATTGATTGATACCAGTATTGATCTCGGCGAATTTTGCCCTGCTGTCCTCATCGCCTGGTTCGTGGTACTCCCGCCTTGCGATGATCAGGCCTGTGGCAATGGTATCCCTAAGAATCTCTTCCGCGGACATTATTTTTCTTTCTGGCCGGTATTTTATCTCGCCGGCAGCGGAAGCGTGGTAGGACTTTTTAAATGTTTCGAAGTCAGTTATGTGGTGGAACAAATTCCCGACATCGAATAATTGCTTGACGATTTCCTTTTCCTTGTCTGCTCCATATGGAACGCCGGTTGTACAAGGAGCGAAGGCTACCAATTTGTCACCGGCAATGGAGTTGAGGTCGGGCGTCTTTACAGTCAAGGGTGCTCCAGTCATTACAACCCAGTCTGTTTGAATCGGGCGCTCAACTAATGTAGGATAAGGGTTTTCTGCAAAGAGAACGTCAAGTAGGATCTCGCGTTCGGGGTTGGCAGCCACCTGCCCGGATAGGTTTTTTGTCGGCACATTGGAATGGTAGATAAACCTGTAATGTGCTTTTGGAATGCCCGGTTTGTAGCTGCGTCTTTCGTCCAGCTCCACCCGGAGGAAAGCACTTGACCCTGGGATTTGTAGTAAATGTTTTTCTAATGCTTCTTTCGTTAGCTCGGGACTTACTATAATATCGATGTCTATAGAGAATCTCAATGGACGCTCCATAAGCAGGATGAGGCTTGTCCCTCCTTTAAAAATGAAATCAAGTTCGGTCGCCCGCAGCTGGTCCAATAGATATAGGGCGTGGATCATGCTTTCGATTATGCCCGGATCCTTTTTGTAGCGTTGTTTCTTCCCGGCTAACCATTCGGCTGAAAGGGATGTTTTGTCAATCATGGAATAGGTTTTGAGGTATATCCGTTTTCTGGGACAAGAAATGTTTTAAATCCGCGGCTTTTCTCCTACGTGTGGCGTAGCTGAAAAGCTTGGTGAAATCAATGGGATATCGATTATACGCGGTATTGTAAATATTAACCAATTCACTTCCCTGATAAGCATTGAACAGTTGTCTGTCGCTGTAGAGGTCTACGAGTAGTTTTTCAATGGTTATACTCGCCCGATCCCGTTTTGTTTGGATGGGTGCCTTGGACACCAATGGAAGAACGACTACAGCATTCTCCAGGTCGGAGATATATTTTTGAAGTTCTTTTTCATTGGGTTCCAGGAACACGTTCTTCACGCGATTATCCTTCAGGAAATTGAAAACAGCCTCAGTCGCCTCCCTTTCTACTTCGACAAGGGTGTAATATCTGGCGGGCTGATGCAGCATAAATTCATTGACCGCCTTTGTTGACCACACGGCAAAGCGTAAATGGGGGAATTGTTTCCGTATCAATGCGGTTAGCTTTTCGTCGATCTTTTCAGTTGACACTGCGAATGCCGGTTTATCCGTTATGACAAACTTCTGCCGGGAAATGGGGCTAATGATATTTTTATGCTTGAGGTTATAAACTCGCCAGCGAAAGGTACTTTCTTTCAAGTCTGGCTCAAACCGACGAAAAAAAGCCAATAGCTCCTGCCGGGTGAAAGACTTCCTTCCGCCGAATTCTTGCTTTAACTGTTCTAAGAGGTAGTCGCGGATCAAATTAGCTGTTTTATAGGCAAATATAATCAAACATTGGACAGCAATATGCACAAAGAGGCAAATATTTGAAATCAAATATTGGACAGCAAATAGTCTTTTGAGGCAATTGTTTGAATCTATATATGTCATAATCAAACAGTTATGAATTAAACGCTTTCCTCAACCTCATTGGCTGAAGTCGGGGGTGCAGCTTTGAAAGCCGTCAAACTACCCACCAGCTCCTTTTTTACCTCCTTTTCAAAGCTGTCGAGGTATTTCTCTGTTGTCCGGATATTCATATGCCCTAGCGACTCCTGGATAAATTCGGTGCTGACGCCGGAACGTTTCAGGACGGTGGAGAAGGTATGGCGGGCAACATAAGTCGTCAACCTTTTCTCTATTTTCAACTTCTTTTTGATCTTCAACAACCAGTCATTGATCGATTGCGTGAAAAGCTCGATCAGCTCGTATTGTCTCAAGGCATTGATGTCCGGCTCCAGAATGGGAAATACGTAGTTGTTCGGGCGTTTATCCTTATTAGACCATCGATCAATAATTGCCCGCATGTCATCCGTAATAAAAACAGTGATCGGCTTCGGATCGTTGCGGGTAGCGTTTTCGATTTTAGCCCGCTCGAAAATGAAATAGTCACCCTCGATGTTCTTGTACTTCAGATAAGCGATGTCCTTCGGGTTGATGCCATTACCAAGATAAGAAAAGAACCAGAAGTCCTTCGCCCATTGCTCTTCCTTGCGGGTAGGTTGGAAATAATAAAGTTTGGAGACGTCTTCGAGCGTGAGCGCTTTTTTGACATTCCGGGACGTCGGAACCTGATACCTGCGACGGCCAAAGGGGTATCTATCCCGTTTGATAATTCCGTCCTCGATCGCTTCATTGAAGATGCACCGCAGACACCGGACATAGATCCCGATGGTAGTTTTCGAGATATTCTTCCGGAGCATCCATTTTTCAAAGTCGTTCAGATAACCGACCGTGACGTCCGAAAAAAGAACATTTCCGCGAAACTTCTCCAGGGCGTAATAGCTCGTCTGATAGCAAACGGCGGTGCCGATCCGGTCACCCCGGAGTAGTTTATCAATGTAGGAACGAAAGGCGACAAGGAGGGTCCCGGCCGGCATCGTCAATTCTTTGAAAATGGGAAACCGGTGGGCGTATAGCTTGGCATCATAGCCATAGTTGCCTTTGACTGTGGCGTTGAGGGCAGACTTCTTAGGGTTGAAAAGGGGATGGTTCGAAATATATTCCCTATCGAAATCTTCGAAATGGAAGCAAGTCATCGCCCTAATGACATTGTCCGCCTCGCGTTCCATGTCCCTAAGTTTATTCCGAATGACCTTGAGCGTAGCGCCCAAATTCGACGCATTCAATTTTCCGAATTCTTCCTCGGACATGTCATAAATGGTGGCGTAATTTTTTGTGCGCCTTCCGGAGGTTACCCGTAGTTTAACCGGGTACTTGTTGAACTTTTGTTTGATCCGGCGTGTGTCCAAAATGACTGATAATGAGGCTGGCATAACTGAAAGATTTTTGTTTGTTTACAAATCCCACGTTTTGCCAATTATTTGCAATCAAACAGCAGGTCAAACGACCTTTAACGGGGTCGTCCGAAGTTAGCCTAAAATTGTAAACGTTTGAAATTTAAACAGTTAAGTTAAAACAGCTTCACCTGAAAGCACTCTGATTAATAGTCAGAGGGTCTGTTAATCAGAGGGTCGTTGGTTCAAGTCCAACAGGGGGAGCTTAATTTCAAACACTTACAAAGGTCGCTAACCGCGGCCTTTTGTTTTGGGAAAGTATAGATACTCGTCCGATTGACACGGCCCGATTTTGTACTGCAAATCCGGCTCGAAAGACCCTGGAGCATTGCCAAAACTGGCAAGCATATTTCCGAAGGAGCATATTAGAAAATGGCCGTTGCTTTAAGCTCATGGGATAGGCTTTAAATGGCGATAACCAGTTATTTAGGCAATATTTTCAATTTTGAGCGGACGGCTCTGGCGGAAACATAATTGTGCGCTATTTTTACCTTTCAATCCGGCGTCTCACCATAATAAGCCTAAAAGCGATACGACGATTTTATGACGGACTACAATTCATTGCTTGCTATTTGTCAGAACGACAGCAGAATTTCAAAGGAGGCAGTTGATGACTTCCTAGTGTATTATGCCTGCGCCCGTGACAAAACAGACCAGGTGTTCGACAGGAAAATAGCGCGATTTGCACATGTCATCCGGGAAATGCCCTCCAATTGGAACGGGTTGATTAAGGCTCAGTTCATCGGGCACCAAATTTTTAAGGCTGGCGGACTGATTGGTAAGTATCTAAATCATGGCGCTGTCAAGGAATTAAAGCCGGAACAAAGAAATTATCTTAAGAAAATGGCTGATCAACCCTGGCGGTTTAGTTTCGGCACTGTCTCGGCCAATCCCTCACCGGATTTTTACGAAATGGAGGATGTATTCACTGGCGATGCTTATCTATTGCATTCCCGTTCGATGAGCCAGACTTTGGCAGAACATCACGTCTTGCTTTGGTTTAACCTCATCGGATATAACGGCTCCTGTTGGCAAACCTTCGGGCCGGTAATTGCTTATAAATCGTTTTCCCCGGACGATATATTCTTCTTCGCTACGGAAATCAACCCGGAAATAGAATCCGAGGAGGATTTGACGGCTGACATGGAGGAAAACCCCATCCTGTATATGATGTTAGCAGCCGGATCGAATTACCCGCTTATAAAGTCGAGAGGTCACGAAATTGTGCAGGTCTCCGGCCAAGGACATTCCGGCGATATCGATGTTCAAGCGCTCAAAAGTGGATTTACCGTTGAATACGTAAAACCAGTGTTTAGATTGAACCATGCGGTCTGGAGCGAACATCCTCACTCGACCGTAGCATATTACCATGAGGAACTGGGGACGGTATCCTTGGCCGGATTAACCGACGCAGGGTATCACGAAATGGCACTGCTTCTGAAGAAGTACGGATTGGTCGTTCCCGCAGATCCCGATATCCGGATCCACGTGCCGCTCCTGAAGACTATGGAGACCGTTTTCAAGAAGCGTCCGCAGATCGACCCTTACTACCATTTGTTCGAGAAAACGAGCTCACCGCAAGCTCAGGCGTCATTGGCAAAACTCAACCAGTTTATGGCGCTTGCACTTCCATATATTAATTCCGGCAAGGAGCCCGACATTGATGCGCTGGCCAAGAAAGCAGGAGTTGATCCGGAGTCGGCACGAGACGTTCTTGCCGCCGCATTGAATAAGGTTAAAGAAATGCGGAAGTAGTTTGATTTCGGCGAATCGACACCTACTTCAAACAAAAGACACTAAAGCCGATTTGCTGTCCAATGTTTGAATGTGATCGTTTGGAAACCAATATTTTGCTGTTTTTCTGCAAAGATCGCTGAGTCCAGCTTGAATCCATTCGATCTTGGATGGCAAACGCCAATGAGTTTTGGTTGGAAAATTGATGATGAATCTGGGTGATCCAAGTGCCCTTAACCTGTGTTTGAATTGGAGCGCAATCCCTTTACCCATCACTCCCACAGCGTTTACAAGCGCCTCCGCGGGGGCTTCTAACAAATTCCCAGATTTAAAAATGATCATCCTGGCGCCATGTTTTCTAATACTACGCGGTTAGAGGCCGGACAACTATTTTTTAAACGCATCGAGGCAGCCAATTATGCGCAGCTTCAGTTCCTCCGTATATTCTATTTCATTCACGATCGAGTCAATTATCTCATGAAGGAATGACTCGTCAATGAGATTATCCGCGACAGCCACAGCAATGTTTTCCATCTCTATAATGAATTTGGATACGAGGACATCCAAACCATTTACTTCCAAAAAGAAGGCGCCAAGGGCAATCGACGTCCGCTTGTTGCCATCGTTAAAGCAATGTCCCTTATTTACTTCGAAAACGAGATGGGTTAGCTTGTCGATGAAAGTTGGATAGTAGTCGTCATTCTGGACAAGTTCAAGGATACTTTCAAGTCTTCCCTGATCCAGAATTCCGGGTCGGCCCTCAGAAATCTTGAGGATTAGGTCGTGGGTGTCTACAGCATGCTTTACATCAATATAAATAAGATGCATGCTATCTGTCTTTTAGGCGGATGAAGATTTCCTTATTCTCCTCGAGCCTTTCTTCGAATTCTTTACTTTTGTCTCCAAGGAATTTGTCGATATCATCAAGGCTTATTGTATCCAGGTAGTCTTTGAGTTTTTCATGGAGGGCGTCTCTAAAGGCCATGTCCCTGGTAGCCATAAGTACCCTGGCTTTCGATTTCAGCGGGTCATAAAGCTGCTCCGTGGTTTCTTCAAATGCCGTGAATAAAATGTTTGCCTCCGATAGTCGCAGAGGGTTACCATTATTTTGGTCCACCTTCTTCCTTAGAAAGTCTGCAAATCCATTTTCATAGCTGGCTATCAAATCGAGGACTTCAGAATACATGGTTGCTCGGACACTTTCCTTGGCATTAAGGCTTAGGATTTTTCGATATTCCTTTGATTTCTCTTTAAAAATGCTCACGTAAATTCTATCGGTCAATTGCGCATATTTGAATTTATTTGGCTGAATGTATTTGTCCAGCGCATCTGTAAATACCTTTCGATAGTTGTATTCTCGAAGGGCACTCGGTATAAACTCCTCCTCCCTTTGGTTGATGAACTTTGTTGAGCCTCCAAGCCGTTTGTTCATCACGTCGATAACGATGTTCAATATCGCGGATCGGACTTCCCTGGCGCGGATAGACCCCGTCAGCAGCATCCCGACGTTCAGAACAGATTTAAAAGTGAAGATCCCAAGACTGGGTGTTTTTTGTGTAAGAACCTCATTTTCATTAATTTCAGATATGTCTCCGACATCGATGTCGGAGACATGACTTTGCTGGACATGGTCCAAAAATGCCTGCCGCAAGTTCCGAAGCCTGATGCCTTTGAAGAGTTCATATCCGTTTTCTTGCAGTTCCTGGTTGTGGTTTTCCAGCAGGCGCTCAATAGTTCTGACATCCACTTCATAAAACCTGGCTATCTGGGCTTTTGTGAATCTATATCTGCCTTCGAATAGGAGCCCGGCAAAACCCAGGTTATCATAGACCGCCTTGATCGATTCGTTATCCTCCAATATTTTCTTCCGGTCTTGCGGTGATGTCGTTAAATCTCTTGCCATTTTTCATTGTTTCCGGGATCTAAGACCCCCAAATTTTGAAGCAAATTTCACCCAATGAAGATACATAAACGAGGCAATAAGCTACGAGTTAATTACATCGCTTGGCCCGCTTGATTTAAAAGCGGTCAAATTACCCACGAGCTCTTTTTTACTTCCTTCTCAAAGCTGCCCAGGTATTTCTCGGTGGTCCGGATATTCAATGGCCGAGGGACTCCTGAATAAATTCGGTGCTGACGCCGGAACGTTTCAGGACGGTCGAGAAGGTGTGGCGAACGACATAGGTCGTGCCATTGCCGAGGTAGGAAAAGAACCGGAAGTCTTTTGCCCATTGCTCTTCCTTACGATTAGGCTGGAAATAATAAAGCTTCGAGACATCCTCCAGCGTGAGCGCAAATCCCACGTTTTGCCAATTATTTGCTATCAAACAGCAGGTCACAGTCAAAAAAATGAAAAATGGCTGAAATATCGGTCATCTCAACTCAGTCTCTATACTAATATGCCAAGCGCAAAATGAATTCGGAAAACCCCGAGGGCGCCGGTCGCATCGTCTGAGCATGGCAAGGTATGGCAGAAACGAGAATTGAAAACCAAATCAGCATATTCCGCATTGGGTATGGCTAGATAAATCCCTAATCCATACCTTTAATGTACCGAAAACCATGGCGAGCATATGTTTCTCCTAGAAAAGATAGGCTTTACAACTTTGGGTCTTGCCCTGGGCGCATTGGGCATGATCAGTATCGTCCAGCCAAGAAAAGTAGTAGATTTTTATAGCCGGCAACCTGGATCGAAGGCCTTACGCGAAATACAAGACGAACTTTCGCCAATTAAAATCCGGATAATCGTTACGAGAGTTAAAGGCATCTTTCTTATATTGTTCGGGATCGCATTTATCGTGATCGCCATTATGAGAGGTAAATAATGAATAAGCCTAACCACCTCAACCTAATCTAACCTTTTTCCCCGCAAAGTCAAGCCCGCCCGCCAAATACCGTTCTTTCACGGTTTTTTGCCACCTACCGCCCCCTTTCCTTGCAGAAGTTTCCAAACCCCGATATCTTTGGTTGCAAGCCAAACCCACGGCTCACCTCCCGCGACCCTGTGCATCCCGCCAAAAGCCGCGCCCGACATAGTCTTCACACCAAACTGTCATTAAACCTAAAATTATGAAACTGAAATTTGCGATCGTAGCCGCGCTGGCTACCCTTCTTTTTGCAAACCACGCATCCGCGCAGATCGGCACCTATGGCGAAGGATACGAAAACGCCTTTAACATTGTCATGCGCGGGCAGGTAAGCCCAAGTCAAAACTCGACCTATCAAAACACAATCCTGACGGCCGAGCAGAACGGCGAAACCGACTATTACGACGGTCTCCTGCAGGGAGCCACCGATGCCTGGGCCGTCATGCAAGGTAAACTGCGGAAGCCAGCCAACGGCAGCTATGTTTCGTTCTACGTCGCCTACTACTATTACACCGTGACCACGTATTCCTTCACCTTCAGCGATGGCAGCACGGTCGAAGTGGATGTCTCACCGAATATTGAGTGAAGCTATATCGCACCTAATTCCTGCCTGGCCGCCCCGCGAATTCCCAACAGCGCCCCAAAGGTCACGACAGCTGCGGTAGCCAGGTAGCACCCCACCGCGAAAAGGCCATACCGTTCCGCCAGCGTGGTCGCGAGATAAGGCGTGAGACTCGCGCCTATGATGCCGGCAAGCGTAAAGGCAAGGGACGAACCGGTATATCGTACGGCCGCTGGGAATATTTCGGCCAGCGCTGTACCCAGCGGTCCGTAGGTCAAACCCATCAGGAACATCCCCACGCTGAGGAACAATCCGGTGATCCCGATACTGCCGGTGCGGAAAAAGGCAGAAAAGAACAACCCAAAAATAAAAATGCCGGCCGTTGCCAGCAGCAATATGCTCCGGCGGCCGTATCTGTCCGCCAGCACCGCCGACAATGGGATGCCCACCGCGAAAGGGAGCATCGACAACAGTTGAATTGTCAGAAACCCGGCCTTCGGATAATGCAGGGCGGAAGTGCCCCAGCTGAGCGTAAAGACCGTCATCAGATAGAACAAAAGAAAGGTCGTAATGGCCGCCGCCGTCCCCAGGACTATAGCCTTGCCATGCTTGACAAAAACATCGGCGACGGGCACCCGGACCCGTTCATTGTTCTTCATGACCCTCACGAAGTCGGGGGTCTCGGTAAGTTTCAACCGGACGTACAGCCCGACCCAAACAAGTATGGCGCTCGCAATAAAAGGGATCCGCCAACCATAGTGAAGGAATTGCTGATCGGTCAGCGTCTTGCCAAGAATAAGAAAAGTACCGCTCGACAGGACGAACCCGATCGGCGCGCCGAGTTGGGGAAACATCCCGTACCATGCCTTTTTGTGTGCCGGCGCGTTTTCAGTGGCGAGTAGGACCGCGCCGCCCCATTCGCCGCCGAGCCCGAGGCCCTGACCAAAGCGGAATAACGCCAACAGGATCGGCGCGACAATTCCGATCGACTGGTAGGTCGGCAGGAGGCCTATAGCAACCGTAGACGGCCCCATCGTCATCAAAGCTGCCACCAGGGTTGCTTTTCGCCCTTTCCGGTCGCCGAAATGGCCAAATAGCGCGGCTCCGAGCGGCCTGGCAAAAAAGGCCAGCGCAAAGGTGGCGAGCGACTCCAGTGTCGCGGAACGGGGGTTCGAAGCAGGAAAGAACAGTTTGGGAAAGACCAGCACCGCCGCGGTGGCATAGATATAAAAGTCGAAGAATTCGATCGTGGTGCCCACCAGGCTGGCGAGGAGTATCCGGTTGACGGGATTGGCGGTCGTAGTGGCCTGACTCATGCTTCAAACATAAAAAAATCCGGCGAAAGCAATGGCCTTACTTCGGCGCGGCGCTGTTTGCCCTGAGCACGCGGATAAAATTCCCGCCGAGGATCTTCTCGACATCCGCGGGTTTGTAGCCTCGTTTGAGCAGCTCACGCGTGATCAGCGGGTAGCAGCTCACGTCGTTTAATTGCTGAGGCGGCGATTCGATGCCGTCAAAATCAGAGCCGAGACCGACGTGGTCGACCCCGGCCAGCCGGACAATATAGTCGATATGATCCATCAGCAGGGAAAGCGGTGCCCGCAGGGAATCGCTTTCCGCGGGATATTTTCGGCTGAGGAATTCGTCGATCGTATACTGCGGCGCCCTGGCGCTATTGAGACTGTCCAGCTCGGCTTTGTGCCGCCGCAGGAAGCGGCTCAGCCGCGGCGCATAATTGCTGTCCAGGAAACCGGAATAGAAATTGACCTGGATGACGCCTCCGTTGTCACCGATGGCCTTGATCTGGTCGTCCTTCAGGTTGCGAAACACCGGGCAGATCTTATAAACGCTCGAATGGCTGCAGATCACAGGTTTGGTTGTCGTATGAATGGCGTCCCAGAAAGTCTTTTCGCCGACGTGCGACAGATCGACGATCATTCCCAGCTCGTTCATCCGCCGCACTATGGCTTTGCCGGCTTCCGTCAGCCCGTATGGCGTCACAGTGAACGCTTTGCTGGTTTCATCCATGGCCGACGTCGCCCACGGCGTGCTGTTATTCCAGGTTAGGGTCATATAGCGCACGCCCATCCGGTAGAAGCTGTCGAGATAGTCCATGCGGTTTTCGATCATATGTCCGCCTTCAACGCCCATCATGGCGGCGAGCCGGTGATGCCGGACAGCCGATTCAAGCCCGGCCGGATCGGTCACGATCTGCATCTTATCCGGGTTGCGGCGGGCAATGGCATACAGGCTGTCGATCTCGCGGTGAGCCATGGCAAACGCGCTGCCTACCCCGTAATGGTCGTCGCAAAAGATCGAAAAGACCTGCACATCGACACCGCCTTTTTTAAACCGGGCCAGGTCGGAGTGCGTTTTCCCGGTCAGATCGTTCTCGATATCCATGCCGTTCATCGTAGCGGTCGACAGGACATCGTTGTGGGTGTCCACGACGATGGCTTTCTGATGTAGCGCGAGATAAGCCTGGGCGTCGGCGGCAGCAGGCGACAGGGATAGCAGCGATCCGGCGACGAAAGTGGCCCCGAGGAGATTCGATAGCTTCATGTGTGTAATTTATTTTACCCGATGAAAATCCAGATCCTGGAAATCATAACTGAAATCGGTCAGTGGTGACACATCTTTCATCCTGATCTCTGTCGCAACGCCGCGTTCGTCCAGGCTGAAGATGACATAGGCGTCCGCGTCCATGCTCCGGTCGACCCATTTGACGATAAACGAATTGCCTTTATATGGCAGCATCTCCCCGGTCAACCTGGGCGACCGTTGGCTGTCAAACCACAAATGGCCGTCCTTGTCCGTGATCGTAACCTCCCCCAGCCAGTTGTCCCGGTAGCTGCCGGTGTACGCACTCCAGTCGACAGGCTTCACGGCGGACCCGCTCCCGCCACCCCGTGATGGGCTTGCCGCCACCCCGCGTCCGCGCCCGTTCCCCGCGCCCGGCTTTTCCTGCGCCGCCGCAACCGCCGCCCAGATCGAATCCGTGGCCCGTTTTTCGCGCTCGAGCTGTTGTTGCCGCGCACGCGCATATTCCGTGACCCTGTCGGTGCCGGTGATGCCAAAATAGCTGTCCTTGATCTGGTTGGTGATCGCGGTAAAGGCCAGCCCTTCTTCGGCATTCGTCAACACGACGATGCCCAACTTCAGCTCCGGGATCATCGTGATTTGCGTGACCATCCCTTCGAGCCCGCCGGTATGGCTGATCTGCTTGTAACCCATGACGTCGCTAAGCCCGAACCCCAGCCCGTACGCAGCAAAGTGGGTATTGTAGGGCCCCGGTCCGCCCAACGGAAGGATGGTCTGCGGCGTCCATCGCTCGCGAAAGACCGCTTCACTGAATAATCTTTTTCCATTGGGCCCGTAGGTACCATCCGACAAATGCAACAGTACCCATTTGCTGAGATCGGAGATGCAGGAGTATATCCCGCCGGCCGCATCGTCGAGCTGCCCTCGGTGCCGCCGGATGACCTGCACCTTGCCGTCGACGCGGGCATGACCGTCAATGATGTCGGAACTGTCGCACAGGCGCACAAAACTGGCTGCGCTATGGGTCATCCCTAACGGCTGGAGTATGCGCTTTTCGATAAAATCCTCCCAGCTCATCCCACTCACCCGCGTGACGATCTCCCCGGCTACGATATACATGTTGTTGTCGTAGGCGTATTGAGACCGGAAGCTGCTCGCGGGTTTCAAATACTGCAGGTTGTGGATGATATCGGGTATGGTGAAATGGCTGCCGTCGGGGAAGAACATCAGGTCGCCTGCGCCGAGTCCCAGTCCGCTCCGGTGACACAGCAGATCGCGGATCGTGAATTCGTCGGTTACATACGGATCGTACAGCCGGAATTCCGGGATGTATTTCCTCACCCTGTCATCCCAGGATATCTTTCCTTCATCGACCAGCATGCCCAGCGCCGCCGTGGTAAAGGCCTTGCTGTTCGAGGCGATCCCAAACAACGTATTCTCGTCGACGGGCTGGCGGGAATTCAGCGACCGTACCCCATATCCTTTCGAATGGATGACTTTTCCATCCTTGATGACGCATACCGCGATGCCAGGGACATCAAAAGCCCGGCGGGCGCGCTCCACGACGCTATCGATCTGCTCCGGGGTGAGACCCTGTGAATAGGCGGCGCTACAGATTGAAAACAGCATCAGGACCAGGAGGCGCAATTTCATGGCAATTAGCTTTTAGTCAATTAAATATAAGGAAACCTCGGCAGTCCGGAGAAAGATTAAAAAAAGATTAAATCGCCGCAGCGCCACCGCTATAAGGATATTTTAACACTGCGCTTAACATTGGGCTTACTACCTTTGACTTCAGAAAGCGGAACGAAAAAGACGCGAAAAAAAGAGACAAAAAGTAAGACGAAAAATAAATCACCATAAGACGGATCCGAAAGGTAAGTCTAAAGTTTCTCAAGCAGTCAATTTTCTCATAAGCAGTTAGTTTTGGTTACGGCCCCTGTTTCTACAGGGGCTTATTTTATTATCCACTATCACCCGTATTACCCGCCGAAGCGCTTCGCGAAGGCGGGCCGCTCACCAACTCCCCCCTACTCCGTCCTCAGACTCTTCGCCGGATTGGCCACTGCAGCCCGGATCGCCTGGAAACTGATGGTCGCCAGCGCGATCCCCGCGGCGAGCAACCCTGCGAGGATAAACACCCACCACTCGATACCGATCCGGTAGGCAAAGCCTTGCAGCCAGCCGTGCATCACCCACCAGGCCGCGGGCGACGCGATCAGGAACGCAATACCCACGAGCACGATAAAGTCTTTTGACAAGAGCGTGACGATACTGGCCACCGATGCCCCGAGTACCTTACGGACGCCGATCTCCTTAGTCCGCTGCCCGGTGGCGAAAAGCGACAGCCCCAGCAGCCCGAGACATGCGATCAGGATCGCGAACGCTGAAAAGATGCTGAACGCCTTGCCGAACAACTCTTCGTTGGCATACTGCTTATTAAAATGCTGATCGAGAAAAATGTAATCAAACAAATTTCCCGGGAAATATTCCTCATACCGCTTCTTCACCGCTGCCACCACCCCCGGAAGGTCCCCCGTCTTGCCGATCCGCACCGAAATGTCACTCGAATTGTTGTACGCGGGCATGAGCAGCGTCGGCTCCATCGCGTATCGCAGGGATTTCTGGTGATAGTCGTTGATGACCCCGATGACCGTCCACTCATGATCGCCGCGATAGATCTGCTTGCCGATCGCATCTTCCGGGCTCTTGAAGCCAAGCATCCGGATCGCGCTTTGATTGAGGACGATATTCCGCAGCTTGCCGAAATCGGAACTGTAGTCGGTGTAGGTGTAGCCCCTGCCGGCCAGGATCCTGAGCCGGTAAAGCTTCAACCAGTCGGCGCTGATCCCGTTTTGCCGCATGGTGTAGTGGATGCTGTTGTCCTGGTCGGCGCGCCGGACATTGAATGTGCGCCCTGTCTCACCGCCGATGGCATTCCAGGACGCCGCCACTTCCTCCACGCCGGGGATTTCCTTGAGCCGTTGAAAAAAGCTGTTTTCCTTCGTGGTGAATGAGGAGTCTCCGCGGCTGAGATAGGGCGAGCCGATCACCAGCACCTGGTTGATATCGACCCCCAGCGACTGCCGGTTCATGTAACTGAGCTGTCTGTAGACCACGGCCGAGCTGATGATCAGCGCCACGGTGATCGCAAACTGCCCGATGACCAGCCCTTTCCGGAGTACGGTGCCGCGTCTGGAAGCGCTGAACCTGCCTTTCAGGACCAGGATGGGCCGGAAGGAAGAAAGCACGAACGCGGGGTAAAAGGCGGAAACGAAAATGCCGAGCAGGAGCAGCCCCAGCAACCCGATCGTCAGCGAGAACCCACCCATGCTGCGCACAAAAAGATACCCCAGCGAGAGCCGGTGCCCGACGAGGGTATTGAAGAGGGGTTGCAGGAGCAGCGTCAGCCCGACCGCCAGCACGAGCGCGAAAATATTGATCAGGAAGGACTCGGTCAGGAATTGCCGGATCAGCTGTCCTTTGCCGGCGCCGACCACCTTCCGGACGCCCACCTCCTTGGCCCGCTCCACCGACTTGGCGGTGGACAGGTTGATATAGTTGACCCAGGCGATGATGATGATAAAGGATGCGATGATCAGCAAGCCCCACACGACGGTCGCGCTGGCCGTATTTCCGATCTCGTACTCAAAATCGGAATAAAGATGTGCGCGTGCGAGCGGTTGCAGGTGAAATTTCTCGACGCTGCCGGATACTTTATTCCCCTGAAAATGCCGCTCGCTGAATCCGTCGAATTTCGCCTCCAGCGCTTTGTAATCGGCGCCGTGTTTCAATTGGATATAATGCCAGAAATCGGAGTCGGTAAAATCGTAGTCGGCCTGCTTGTATGCATTCTTGCCGGAGTACAGGGTAACATAGGACAGCAGGATGTCGAAGGACAGATGGGAGTTCTCGGGCTCATTCCGCGCTACACCCGTGACCAAATAGGGTATCGTATCGTCCGCGATCAGGACCGTCTTCCCCAGCACGGTATTCATCGCATCGTCGCCGACACCGAAGAAACGTTTGGCCGCGTCCGCCGTCAATACGACCTCATGCGTGGCTGCCAGCGCCGTTTGTGGATTCCCCGCCAGGAAGGGCACGGTGAACATGGAAAGGAACGAATTGTCGACAAAGAGCGTCTCCTGTTTTCCATACAGATGGGTGCCTTCTCTGACGATGATCTGTCCGTACGGCATGACGCGGCTGTGATCGATGACTTCGGGATAGTCATCCTGCATGGCCTTGCCGATCGCCGAATAAGTAATGGTTCCATGCTGGATTAGCTTTCCGTTTTGGTATCGGTCATTGGAGACGCGGTACAGGTCGCCGACGTTCCGGTTGAACTGGTCATAGCTCAACTCGAAATTGACATACTGCAAGATCAGCAGACACGCGGCCATCCCGATCGCCAGGCCGAGGATATTGATGCCGGAAAAAGTTGAATTCTTGCGGATATTCCGCCAGGCAGTCCGGAAATAACTCTTGAGCATGGTAGGGAAATTATATTTCAAAGGACGTTACCGCGGTCCAAATGTTGCAACAACCCGGTGGCCAAACGCGGGTCGCCGCAAACGAAAAGGCCCATAAACATTTGCTGATCAAACATTTATGGGCGAGTGGACCCTGCCGGGTTCGAACCAGCGACCCGCTGATTATGAGTCAGCTGCTCTAACCAACTGAGCTAAGGGTCCTGCCGTTCAGGCGTTGCAAAAATAGGAATTCTTATTAAATTGCCTTGGATTGTGCCCGTTACTGCTTAGCCAATGACAACAGGAGAAATCAAAGAATTACAGCGCAGGGTAGGCCGCTTCGACGATCAATATGCCTATAAGGAACTATATACGTTGCTATATGGTAGCCTGTTTGAATTTGCAAAGACACTCGTCGCCTCGCGGGAGACCGCGGAAGAGATCGTTTCCGATGTTTTTATACGGGTTTGGGAACGCAGGCGGGAGCTGGAAAAGATCGGCAATCTCAAAGTCTACCTCTACGTCGCTACACGCAATATCGCCTTTAACTACCTCGATAAACAAAAACGCAACCCCACGGGTTCCATCGACGACGTGGATACAGAGTTCATCAGTATTTATGTTGATCCGGAACAATTGTTGATAACGGCCGACATGCTGGCGCTGATCCGGCATGCGATCGACCAGCTGCCCCCCAAATGCAAGCTTATTTTTAAATTGGTTAAGGACGATGGCCTGAAATACCGGGAAGTGGCAGAGATTTTGAACCTGTCTGTGAAGACGGTGGAAAACCAGCTGGCCATCGCGCTGGAAAAGATCGGGACCAGCGTCCGCTTTGAACCGGGGCGCGCCATCCCCTCGACCGTAAAGCCCTAACTCTCCTACTGCATTTTGCTAAAAATCAACATCTTGTAAAAGAGCGAAAAGAAATCTATCCGCTTTTTGGGGGTTTTGACGCTTTTTGCTGTCCTACAAGACACCTCCTGTTACGCATGGGACAAGAAGAGAAAAAGACTGCCTGGAATCTGATAGCCAAAACGCTGGCCGGCGAAGCTTCCCCGGAAGACCGCCGCGAGCTGGAGCAATTATTGAAAAATAACCCGGAACTGCACTATCCCATGCAGACGATCAGCGATCTGTGGAAAAGTACGGAAAATGCCGGCGCCGCCAGGGCCAAAGATCCCTCGGACGCCGAAGCGGGCGATCCTGCGCAGGCGGCCAGTGCCGAAGCCGAAGCGGCCTATACCCGCCACCTCGATCGCCTCAGCGAACGCCAGATCGAATTTCCCGCCAGGCGACGGTCGGGCCGGCGCCGCCTTCTGGTAGGAGCCGTATCCATGCTGCTGCTGCTCGCTGGCATCGCGTTCCTGGTTGACCGGCGCGCACCGGGCACCACTCCGGCCGCTTCCCTCGCCAGATCCGTCCCTGCCGCCAACGAGATCAGGACCGCCAACGGCTTTCGGACCCACCTCACACTGCCCGACGGCACGTTGGTTTGGCTGAACGCGGGAAGCCGCCTCACTTATGGAAAAAATTTCAACCGCAGCCGCCGGGAAGTCTCGCTGACCGGGGAGGCCTTTTTCGATGTGGCGAAAAATGACCAGAAGCCCTTTCTCATCCACACCAATCGCATCGATATCCAGGTGCTGGGGACAAGTTTCAACGTAAAATCTTATCCCTCCGAAAATACGACCGAGGCAACCCTGATACGGGGTAGCATCGAAGTATCTATAAAGGACCGGCCCAGCGAAAGGATCATCCTGAAACCCAACCAGAAATTGGTCGTGGGCTCGGATGACAGCCTCCAACAGGCTGCGAGGCCCCGCCGCGTCGCACCGGCCGGCCCCGGCGAACCACTGGTCAGTATCCGCCAGCCGACCTATGAACGGGCAACGGGCGCCATCATCGAAACGGCATGGGTGAATGACAAGCTGACCTTCAGACAGGAGACATTCGGCGAGCTCGCCCGCCAGATGGAGCGTTGGTATGGGGTCAATATCCGCTTTGACGATCCGGCGATGGAGCAACTGGAGTTCACGGGGAGCTTTAAGCAGGAGACCGTGGAACAGGCTTTCGAGGCACTGCGCCTGACAGCGCGGTTCGACTACCGGATCGAAGCGAACCAGATCACGATCGGCAAATGAGAAAAAACGAGATCATGACATAATCAAACGTTCGAAAAAGAAAGCGGGAAATGTTGGCGCATTCCCCGCAGAGGTTTAGGAATTGAAACTTTGCTATGCCTGGTAAGCCGCGAAGTTTCGCATTGTAGAACCCTTAACGATAAAAGTATGAAATTAAACCTAACGTTTGGAGCCTCCCGCCTCCAGGCCGTTAAAAAAGTTCTTTTGATTATGAAACTCACGATTCTGCTGCTGACGGTAGCGATGTTCCACGCATCGGCTAATGTTACCGCACAGACAAGGGTTACGCTAAAATCCGAACAGATCGAGATCGCCGGGGTTCTGACCAGCATTGAGCAGCAAACCAACTACCGCTTCTTGTACAACAATGCCCTCAGGAGCATCCGCCAGAAGATCGACATCGACGTAAAAGATCTTACCATCCAGGACGTCCTGGCCCGGATTTTTACAGGTACCGACCTGACCTACAAAATGTTGGAGAACAACCTGATCGTTATTCTCTCGAGTAACCAGAACATGCAGGACATCCAGGTCACGGGCAAAGTGACCGGCGCCAGTGGCGAAGCCCTTTCTTCCGTTTCGGTCACACTGAAGGGCACCACCCGCGGAACCGCCACCGACGCCGCGGGAAATTTTTCCATCACCGCACCCCCGGACGGGACCCTCGTCTTCACCTACGTCGGCTTTGTCACGCAGGAAATAAGGATCGACAGCCAGCCGCAAATCAATGTCCAGCTGAAGCCTTCGGGAAATCAGTTGGGTGAGGTGGTGGTCGTCGGTTACGGAACCCAAAAGAAGGTTGACGTGACCGGCTCGGTCGATCATATAAAGGGCGAGGAACTGGCCAAGCAGCCTGTGCTGACGGCCACCCAGGCGCTGCAGGGAAAGGCCGCCGGTGTACAGGTGGTCAGTAGCGGGCAGCCGGGAAGCATGCCGCAGGTCGTTATTCGCGGCGCCGGAACGGTCCTCGGGGGGGTGAACCCGCTGTACATCGTAGACGGGATCTGGACGGATGATATCACCAACATCAATTCCGCGGACATCCTTTCCGTCGACGTGCTGAAAGATGCTTCCTCCTGCTCGATCTATGGCGTGCGCGGAGCCAACGGGGTCGTGCTCATCACGACCCGCCAGGGATCTGGAAAAATAAAGGTCAATTATAACAACAATATCGGCATGACGCAGGCCGCTTATGTGGTTCCGATGGCGAGCGGCCAGGAATATTTGAAGTATATCCAGGCCACCACCGGCCTCCCGGCGCCATCCACGCCCTATAACACCGACTGGTTTAAGCAAGTGCTTCGCAATGCCTTCTATGACAGCCACAACCTTTCCGTCAGCGGCAGCAGTGCGCAGGACAAATATGCCCTGAGTATCGGCTATCTGAAGGACAACGGGATCATCGTCGACAATAACTACACCCGTTACACGATGCGGTTCAACAATGAATTCACGCCCGCATCTTTCATCAGGATCGGCTCGACGGTATCTTTCGCCAACCAGACCTCCCAGAACGTTCCGACCGGAACGATCACCGAAGACGCCTACCGGGCGTCCCCGCTGGTGCCCGCCATGCTCAACGGCAAATTCGGGAACACGTCGCAATATCAGAACGTAGGCAACCCCATTCTCGATGCGCAGAATACCAATGACCTGAGCCACAGGAATACGCTGCAGGGCAACGCTTTTGTGGAGATCAAGCCGGTCAGATTCCTGTCTTTGAAATCGGAGTTCAATGATGAAGTGATCTTCGGCGACGACAGGGCCTATACCTACCTGCACCCGAACGACACGACGTTTTTTACCACGAACGGGGGAACCCAGGGTGCGAGCCGCAGTGTATTATCCAACAATAATTCCAAGGGATACCATTGGGTATGGACCAACACCGTCAACTTCAACGCCACCTTTGGCGCGCACAGGATCGGGATCCTGGCGGGAACGGAAGCGCAGAAGATGTACAGCACCTCTCTCGGCGCCCTCGTATATGACGTTCCCGCGTCGCCGGCCGAATGGTATATCCAGAACGGGAATGCCGCGACGGCGCAAAACAGCAGCGGGGTCGGGGAATATACCACCAACTCGTACCTGGGGAGGATCAATTACAGCTACGATGACCGCATCCTGCTCACGGCGAATTTCAGGGCCGATGGTTCATCCGTTTTCGCCCCGGGGCATCAATGGGGCTACTTTCCGGGTATCAGTGCGGGCTGGATCCTGACGAGGGAGAACTTCATGAATAAGCAGAACGTTTTTCAATACCTGAAGCTGCGGGCCAGTTGGGGTGAACTCGGCAATTCAAACGTTCCTCCCGACGGCGCCGTCTTTACTTCGATCGGCAACCTTCCTTATTTCTTTGGCGGCAGCCCGCAGGTCGGCCAGATCATTCCGCAGATCAAGGACCTTAACCTGAAATGGGAGGTGACCAAAGAAGCCGACTTCGGGTTCGATTACAGCATCCTCAAAGACCGGCTGACAGGCGAGTTCGACATCTATGACAAGCGAACCACCAACGCCTTGATCTATGTGCAGACCGTTGCGCAATTGGGCAATCAGGCCAACCCGTACAGCTCAATCACGCCGGGAGACGATTTGACCAACGCCGCGGTGATCGACAACAAGGGCCTCGAGTTTTCGGCACGATGGCACGACAATATCAACTCGAAACTTTCTTATTATATCGGCGCCAATATTTCGATGAATCGGAACCGGGTGGTGAGTTTGAACGGCGGCTTGCCCATCTTTGACGGCAATATCAACGGGTTCTTCACGACGGAGACCAAGGCCGGCTACCCGGTCGGCGCTTTCTTCATGCGAAAGGAGATCGGTGTTTTCCAGAACCAGAGCCAGATCGACAATTACAAGGACAAGAACGGAAACGTCCTGCAACCCGGCGCGAATCCAGGCGACTTCATTTACCAATACACCGCTGCGGGGATCATCGACACGGCCTTCCTCGGCGCCTATCAGCCCAAGCTCTACGCGGGTTTGTCGGCGGGTGTGACGTATAAGGCATTCGACCTGTCCGTCGACCTGTACGGCAATTTCGGTAACAAGGTCTACAACGGTAAGATGCAGGCGCGGGTGGTCTATACGGACAATATCGAGAAGGCGGTTGTGAACGATTTCTGGACCCCCACCAACCATTCCAATACGCAGCCTTCCGCCAACGGCGGCAACCTCCCGGCCTCATCCTATTTCCTGTCTTCCGGTCAGTTCATCCGGATCAACAATATCACGCTGGGTTACAACATGCCGGCCAGCCTCTTGAAAGGCCAGAAAGTGATCACCGGCCTCCGGATATTCGTCAACGCGCAGAATCCCGTGACATTGAAAAAATACGGAGGTTTCACGTCTGAACTACCGGGATCGCAGATCACCAACGCCGGAATTGAATTGAATACCTATCCTACGGTGAGGACATTTGCCGCGGGATTGAATGTCGGCATCTGATCCGGACGATTACTAACGCTAATCTTTAAAGAAGATGAAAAATAAATGGCTTTTCCTGTTCCTTTCAACCCTTGCCTTAACGGCTTGTAAAAAAAGCTTTCTGGATGTCCCGTTGCAGGGACAGGGTACCGTGAACGGCAACCCTCAGACTGCGGTAGATGAGGTGACGGGCGCTTACAATGCCCTGATCACGCCCGATCCTACCCGGTCCGGCTTTGGCAGCTATGATATCCATGGCATTTATTTCATCACGGTCACCAACATCATGTCGGACGACGCCGACAAGGGAAGCTATTCCCTCGACCAGCCGACGGCCGCGCAACTGGACAATTTCCAGGAGACTTCGGATAACACATATGTCGCCGGGCTCTGGCGCGGTTATTATGCCGGGATTTCCCGAACCAATTTTGCCTTGCGGGATCTGCCCAGCGCTACCTCTATCCTCAAACCAGGGGTCATTACGATCCGCATGGCCGAGATGCGGTTCCTGCGCGCGTATTTTTATTTTAATATGGTTCGGATGTTTGGCGGCGTGCCCCTCGTCACCAGGGTTCCGACGAGCCCGACCGATCAGGACAGCATGTATTACTATCGTTCGACCGACAGCGATGTCTACCATAAAGAAATCATTCCGGACCTGCGATATGCCATCGCCAACCTGCCGCTGAGGTCTGCGACCGATGTCGGCAGGGCGACTAAGGGCGCCGCTGAAACGCTGCTGGCGAAGGTCGATATGTACCTGAAGAATTGGGCCGAAGCCGACAGCCTGACCGGCGATGTGATCAGTTCCGGGCAATATAGCTTGGTCCCGGACTACTCCGTCCTTTGGCGGGAGGCGGGGAATAATTCCCCCGAATCGATCTTCGAAGTTGAAACCGGCGAGTTTGGCTCGGTGGACTATGGCATTCCCGAATATGTGGAATTTCAGGGACCCCGCCAGGACAACGGCATGGGAACGCCGACCACACCCTGGAACAATCCTGGATTTTACCAGCCCTCGGGCGATGACGGCTTTGGATTCGACGAACCGTCGCCCAATCTGGTGGCGGAGTACGAGCCGGGAGACCTGCGGAAGGCGGCCACGATCATCGATCTTCCCGCCGGCGCGCCGCCGGACACGCTTTTTGACGGTTTCGTCGTCCCTTCTCTGACGAGCCTGCACACGTACTACAACTACAAGGCCTACCATAGTGAAATCCCGCCCGGAAGCAGCCGCGCACAGGTCGAGGAATTCAACAGTGACCGCGGGCAATGCCCAAAGAACCTTCATATCCTTCGTTATGCCGAAGTATTGCTAATCAAGGCCGAAGCCGACAATGCCATGGGCAACACGGGCAGCGCGATCGCCTTGTTGAACCAGGTTAGGGCGCGGGCGGGGCTCGGCGCCACAACGGCAAGCTCCCAGGCAGACCTGCAGACGGCGATCTGGCACGAACGCCGCGTGGAACTGGCCATGGAACATGACCGGTTTTGGGACCTTGTCCGGCAGGGTCGGGCCGCCCAGGTGATGTCCGCGGCGGGTAAAGCTTTTACGGCGGGCAAGAACGAACTGTTGCCTATTCCGTCATCCGAAATAGCCTTATCGGGCGGAAGACTAACCCAGAACCCCGGGTATTAAATCGGGTATCAAAATTGTATTCACTCATTTAAAACATAAAACAAAAATCGAACAGTATGAAAAGAATAACCCGATTTCCAATTCTGGCCGCTGTCGGAGCCGCAGTGGTACTTGCCCTTGGAATGAGCGCCTGCTCAAAGAAGTCCAGCGGGCCTACTCCGCCACAACCACTTGGCGGCTATGTCTCTTCCGATTCCGTTGCCTCGGCCAACCTGATCGGCTATTGGCCATTCGATGCCGACGGTAACGATCACAAGGGCGGCCTGACTGCGACCGCGACGGGATCTCCAAGCTATTCCGCGGCCGGTGTCAGGGGCAATTCGTATTCCGGGTCGGCAGGTTCCTATCTGACCTTTACGCTTCCTTCCGGCGGCGGTCAGTACCAGAATATTGGCAGTTACTCTGAATCCTTCTGGTTCAAGGTCGCCAATCAGGACACCATTACCCAAGGGGTCTTTTTTATGGAGGGAGCCAATACACAGGACGAATTTGTGACGGAGATTGAGCCGTACATGCCCGGTGTCGCCGGATCGCAGGATTCCGTCAGGATCCACACCGGCTTCAACGACCTGAATGGTCCGGCTTATCAGCTATTTGTCCCTGAGACCTTCGATACGAACGCGGTTGCAAAATGGGTTCATGAAGTGATCACTTACAACGGCGGCACATCGGTCTTCACGGTCTATCAAAACGGCGTTCCAATGGGTACCTCGACAGCATTTTCCAACGGCAAGTATATCACGCCGAACCCGATGTGGACGGATGGGTCCGCAACCACCCCGCTGGGCCCGATCGGCTTCAACTCCGATGCCCCGACGACAATCATCATCGGCAGTTGGCCTGATCAGTTGTTCGGTCAGTCCGCGACAAAAAATACCTTCAGGGGACAGTTGGATGAGTTCCGCTTGTTTAACAAAGCCTTGTCCCAACAGGAGGTGGCGGGTCTCTTCCTGAACGGCCAGGCGGGTAGATAGGAACCAGTATATCACATTGATGACAATAATAAGAGGCTGCCCCCGCAGGCGGCCTCTTATGTTTAAATATTTCACCCGGTGAAAAAGATTTTGGTTTTTGCGATCGGTGCACTACCGGTGTTCGGCTGCAAAAAGAGTAATAACGGACCCGGCACTCCACCCGCTCCATCCGGCCCTTTCAACTACGAATCCGCTACCATCGACAATACCCTGTATGGCGGCGGCGCTTTCTACAACGTGGATAGCCTGCCGGTCATCAGGATCGCCTTTTCCGCGCCCATCGATACGACGAGCATTCCCGCAAATGTTTCGATTTCATCTGCGTCCGGCGCCGTCAACAGTTCTTCCAGCTTCGCCAACCACGATTCGGTGCTGGTCATCCAGCCCCAGCAGCCCCTTCGCCACCTGACCGGCTACACGGTTACCGTCGATACCCATGTGCGGTCCACGGCGGATTCGGCTTTGCGAACCGCGGTCAATATCAATTTCACGACCTCAATCGATTCCAGCGACAAATTCCCGCAGATCTCGGACAGCGCGCTCCTGACCCTGGTCGAGCAACAGACCTTCAAATATTTTTGGGATGACGCAGATCCAACGAGCGGGATGGCCAGGGAACGGGCATCTCAACCGCAGGTGACGACCGGCGGTTCGGGTTTTGGCGTCATGGCCATGCTGGCGGCCGTCGAACGCGGCTTCATTACCCGTGATCAGGCCCTTACGCGTGTCTCGACAATCGTCAACTTCCTTACCAATTCGGCCACGAGATATCATGGCGCCTTTTCCCATTGGATGAACGGCAGTACCGGCGCCACAATCCCTTTCGGAACAAAGGATGATGGCGGCGACATCGTGGAAACCGCGTACATGGTAACCGGCCTGCTTTGTGCAAGACAATATTTTAACAGCATTGCCGACTCGAATGAGATCAACCTTCGTGCGGCGATCGATTCAATTTATTACAGCGTCGATTGGAACTGGTACCGGCAAAACGGCCAGAACGTCCTGTATTGGAACTGGAGCCCGAATTATGGGTTTGCGATCAATGTGCAGGTCGCCGGGTGGGATGAGGCCATGATCACTTATATCCTTGCCGCCTCATCGCCCAACGACAGCTTCGCGATCCCCAAAATTGTCTATGACAACGGCTGGGCGCGCAACGGCGGGGAAAAGAATGGCAACAGTTATGATGGGATCACGCTTCCCCTCGGGCCCCCTTACGGCGGTCCGCTTTTCTTCGGTCAATATTCATTCCTTGGCATCAATCCGAACGGGCTCGCGGACGCGTACGCCAATTACTGGACCCAGGACACGGCGCAGGCGCGGATCGACTACCTGTATTGCGTTGCCAATCCGCACCGTTTCAACGGCTATAGCAGCGGCTGCTGGGGACTGACCGCCAGCGATGAACAGAACGGCTATTCGGCGCACGCGCCGGACAACGACGATGGCGTCATCAGCCCGACGGCAGCCGTATCTTCCATCCCGTATACGCCCACCGAATCGATGAATGCCATCCGGTTTTTCTACTATAAGCTTGGCGATAAGATATGGGGGCCGTATGGATTCGTGGACGCGTTCAATCTCAGCAATATTTGGTTTGACAGCGATTATCTGGCCATCGATCAGGGGCCGGAGATCGTCATGATCGAGAATTACCGGACCCAGCTCCTCTGGAATTTATTTATGAGCTGCCCCGAGATCAAAGCCGGCATGACAAAACTTGGGTTTACCGGCCCCAACCTGTAACCGCAATCTCTGTTAAAGAAGCGGCCTTGATCACTTAGGAAGTGCTGCAATAAGATAGTATATTTGTGAAACAACGTAAATATGAAAGCGACAATAAATAACCACATTCTTGATAATTATTTGGCGTTCCTGGAGACCTTAAGCCCAGGTGCCAAACTGGATATTATTTCCAAACTTACTCAGAGCTTGAAATTGGAAATCAAGCCCAAAGAGAACCTTTTTGATAGCTCGTTCGGCGCATGGGTCGGGAATGAATCAGCAGAAGACATCATTAAAGACATAAGGAATAGCAGGGCATTTAACTATTTCCATCCTTAGATATCTACGCCAAGGAGAAAGCAAGGTTAAGGAAAGCCGGGCAGCCGCTTGATGATTTTGATCTACTGATTGGCGCTACAGCTATTGCCAATGGGCTGATATTAGTAACCAATAACTTGGATCATCTGGGAAGAATGAAGGGGGTCAAGATTGAAGATTGGACTAAATGATTTGACAATTTCTTTGCAATCAGTGCCTTCGAATAGGCGAGCATAAGCTCTTGAAAATTGGCAAGTTTGTGACCGACATCCCAATCTCTAACCAGAAATCATTCCGCGCATGCGATCCAAAATATCCCTTCGGCGGACGCTCGCCATCGCCCTTCCGCTCGCCCTGACAGCGCTCCCGCTGGCCCTGTCGGCCCAATCGGGCAACCTCTCCGACTCTGCATTGCTCGACCAGGTGGAACGGCAGACCTTTCAATATTTCTGGACCGGGGCGGAACCCAACAGCGGGATGGGAGCGGAGCGCGTCCACCTCGACAATATTTATCCCGATCACGACCTGGGCATCATCGCAACCGGCGGGAGCGGCTTCGGCGTCATGGCCATCCTTGTGGCCATCCATCGTCACTTTATCACCCGGGAACAAGGGTTGGAAAGACTCGAAAAGATCGTTTCCTTCCTGGAAAAAGCGGACCGGTTCCACGGCGCATGGCCGCACTGGCTCAACGACACAACAGGGCACGTCAAACCTTTTGGCCCCGAGGACGACGGCGGCGACCTCGTCGAAACGTCTTATCTGCTCCAGGGCCTCCTGTGCGTCAGGCAGTATTTCCGCGACGGCAACCCGCGCGAGAAAAAGCTGGCGGCCAGGATCAATTCGCTCTGGCGCGGCGTGGATTTCGACTGGTACCGCAACGGCGGGCAGAACGTGTTGTACTGGCACTGGAGCCCCGATTACGCCTGGAAGAAGAACTTCCCCGTACACGGCTACAACGAGTGCCTGATCCTGTATGTCATGGCGGCCTCGTCGCCGGATCATTCCATTCCCGCGGAGGTTTACCACCAGGGCTGGGCGGAGAATGGCGCGATCGACAAGATCAGCTACTATAAGAACGATACCCTCCATTTGCATATGCAGGGGGATCCGCCGCACGGCGGCCCCTTGTTCTGGTCCCAATACTCATACCTGGGACTCGATCCGCGCGGCCTCAGGGACAGATACGCCGACTATTGGCGCGAAAATGTCACCCAGTCCATGATCAACTACCAATGGTGCGTCGATGATCCCAAGCACTATCCCGGGTATGGACCGGATAACTGGGGATTGACCGCCAGCTATTCGGTGGTCGGATATGCCGCGCACGCCCCCGATGCCAGGAACGACCTCGGCGTGATTTCCCCGACGGCGGCGATTTCCTCCATCGCCTATACCCCCGCGCAATCGATGGCCGCGATCAGGCATTGGTGGGACCAAATGCGCGGGAAGCTTTGGGGCCGCTATGGCTTCTATGACGCCTTTAGCGAAAAGGCCGCGTGGTACCCGCCGCGCTACCTGGCGATCGACCAGGGGCCGGAGGTGGTCATGATCGAGAACTTCCGGTCACAGCTCCTCTGGCGGCTTTTCATGAGTTGCCCCGAGGTGCAAAACGGGTTGAAAAGGCTCGGGTTTACCAGCCCATGGATAAAATAAGTAACTTACTGCAAACTTTGCAGCATGACCGGGTTCAAACTGTCGCCTCAGCAAATAGCCGACTACCACAGCGACGGCTATCTGATTGTCCCGAATTTCCTGTCCGCCGCCGAAATCGACAAGCTTTACCACATTGCCACGGAGGACGAAGTGCTCCACAACCACGCCTTCGACCTCAATGACATGACGGGAAAGAAGACGAAACTCACCCTCTGGTATAACCCCGGCGACGACGCGTTCGGACTGCTGACGCGGAGCAAGAAAATGGTCGAATCCGCGGGTTGGCTGGTCGACGGGAATTCGCCCGTCTGTCACTTCCACTCCAAACTCATGCAAAAGGAACCCCGCGTCGGCGGCGCGTGGGAATGGCACCAGGACTATGGGTACTGGTATAAGAACGAGTTCCTGTTCCCGGACCAAATGGTCTCCGTGATGATCGCGATCACCGCCGCGACCAGGGCGAACGGTTGTCTGCAGGTCATCGGCGGCTCGCATAAAATGGGCCGGATCGAACACGGTTTCGCCGGTGAACAGGTTGGCGCCGCTCAACACTATGTCGACCTGGCGCTGAAGACCATGCCCCTCGTCTATGTCGAACTGGGACCGGGCGACGCGCTGTTCTTCCATCCCAACCTCCTCCACCGCTCGGCAGCCAACCTGTCGGATAAGGCCCGCTGGTCCCTCATCTCCGTGTACAACCTGCAGGAGAACACCGGCTACAACGAGCCTAACGGCAGCGCCACCACGCCAGTCAGCATCGTGCCCGACGAAGCCCTCCTCGAATGGGAGACCGGGGCCATCCGCGAAGCCGCCGCGGGTTTTCTGGAAAAGGACAAGGATGAGGCGCTGAAATAGCACCTCTCCGACTGCAATAGACCAACCAATCACAACTAACAACACCCGAAACGAAGCTCATCATGAAATCGACTTCCCTTTTGCTCGGCTTGCTCGCGTTCTCCTTTACGACCCTGCGTGCGCAGGGACCGGACATGGCAACTTTTGTCTCGAACCTCATGGCCAAAATGACGCTCGACGAAAAGATCGGCCAGTTGAACCTCCCGGGCGCCGGCGACATCACGACCGGCCAGGCCCGCAGTTCCGATATCGCGAAGAAGATCCAGGCAGGAGAAGTGGGCGGCCTTTTCAATATCAAATCCGTGGAAAAGATCCGGGAGGTGCAAAAGATCGCGGTGGAGCAAAGCCGCCTGAAGATCCCCCTGATCTTTGGCATGGACGTGATCCATGGCTATGAGACCGAATTTCCCATCCCGCTCGGGCTCAGCTGCACCTGGGATATGGACGAAATCCGGCAAAGCGCGCGCATCGCCGCAACGGAAGCCAGCGCCGACGGCATCTGCTGGACTTTCTCGCCGATGGTCGACATCGCCCGTGACCCGCGCTGGGGCCGGATCGCGGAGGGATCGGGGGAAGACCCCTACCTGGGCTCACGCATCGCCACCGAGATGGTGAAGGGCTACCAGGAGGACCTGAAAGGCAACTCCGATATCATGGCCTGCGTGAAACATTTCGCGCTCTATGGCGCCGCCGAGGCGGGCCGCGATTACAATACCACCGACATGAGCTACACGCGCATGTTCAACGAGTACCTGCCGCCCTACAAGGCCGCGGTCGACGCCGGCGTGGGCAGCGTGATGGCATCCTTCAACGACGTCAACGGCATCCCGGCGACCGCCAACAAGTTCCTCCAGACCGATGTGTTGCGGAAGCGCTGGGGCTTCAAGGGCTTTGTCGTCACCGACTACACGGGGATCAACGAAATGGTCGCCCATGGCATGGGGGACCTCCAAACGGTTTCCGCCCTGGCCCTGAAGGCCGGCATCGATATGGATATGGTCGGCGAGGGATTCCTCACGACGCTGAAGAAGTCGCTGCGGGAAGGGAAAGTGACGATGGCGGAGATCGACCAGGCCTGCCGCCGCGTGCTCGAGGCGAAATACAAGCTCGGGCTGTTTGCCGATCCATACAAATATTGCAACGCACAGCGCGCGGCGACCGAGATCTTTACACCCGCCAACCGCGCAGCGGAACGAAAGATCGCCGCGGATTGTTTTGTGCTGCTCAAAAATCAGGGGAACGTGCTGCCGCTGAAGCGTAGCGGGACCATCGCGGTCATCGGCCCGCTCGGCGATAACAAGGTCAATATGGTCGGGACCTGGGCGGTGGCTACCGATCCCTCCAAAGCGGTCTCGCTCATGGAGGGACTAAAGGATGTGGCGGGCAGCGGCGTCAATATCGTCTATAGCCAGGGCTCCAACCTGTCCTATGACAGCCTGTTCGAGAAACGGGCTACCATGTTTGGCAAGACACTGCCCCACGATCCGCGGCCCGCCGACGTCATCAGGCAGGACGCCCTGAAGGTCGCGGCAAACGCGGATGTCATCGTCGCGGCGCTGGGCGAAGCGGACGAGATGAGCGGCGAATCGGCCAGCCGGACGAATATCCAGATCCCGCAGGCGCAGCAGGACCTGCTGAAAGCGCTGCTGAAGACCGGCAAGCCCGTGGTCCTCGTCCTCTTTACCGGCCGCCCCCTCGCCATCAAATGGGAGAACGACGAAGTGCCCGCCATCCTCAACGTCTGGTTTGGCGGGACCGAAGCCGGGGACGCCATGGCCGACGTCCTTTTCGGCAACACCAACCCCTCGGGGAAGCTCACGACGACCTGGCCGCAGAATGTGGGGCAGGTGCCGTTGTACTATAACCACATGAACACGGGACGCCCGCTGGAAGGAGCCTGGTTCCAGAAGTTCCGCTCCAACTACCTGGACGTGTCCAACGATCCCGTCTATCCTTTCGGGTACGGCCTGAGCTATTCGCACTTTACCTACAGCGATCTCTCGCTGAGTACGACGGCGCCAAAGGGGAATTCGACCCTGACCGCGACCGTTACCATCACCAATGACGGATCAGTCGAAGGCAAGGAAGTGGCGCAGTTGTATATCCGGGACCTCGTCGGCAGCATTACACGCCCGGTGAAGGAATTGAAAGGGTTTCAAAAGATCGACCTGAAAGCCGGTGAATCGAGGAAGGTCTCGTTTACCATCACGACCGACATGCTGAAGTTCTACAACAACGACCTGAAGTACGATTGGGAGCCGGGCGAATTCACGATCATGATTGGCGGCAATTCCCGCGACGTGCTGTCCGGCAATGTGAACTGGACAAAATAAGTCAGCCATGAAAGCACCTTTTACGCGCTGCCTGGTGGTGGCGGCCCTTGCCATCTCCCTGCCGGCCTCCGCCCAGCAACTCGCCCGGCGCCCCGCCCGGCGCGCCGGGCAGCAGCGCCCTGCTCAACACTCCGCCCGGCGCCCCGCCCCATACCTCAAATCCGCAAGCGAAGCTTCGATCGCCCGCCGCGTCGACTCGGTGCTCCGCCTCATGACACTCGAAGAAAAGATCGGGCAAATGAACCAGTATAACGGCGACTGGGCCGCCACGGGGCCGATCACCAACGACGGGGACAAGCAAGACCAGATCCGCAAAGGCATGCTCGGCTCGATGCTGAATGTGACGGGGGTGCAGCACACCCGCCAGCTCCAGGAAATGGCTATGAGCTCGCGGCTGAAAATTCCGCTGCTCTTCGGTCAGGATATCATCCACGGCTACCGCACGACCTTTCCGATACCGCTCGCCGAAGCCGCTTCCTGGGACCTCGACGCCATCCGGCATTCCGCGCGGATCGCCGCCACCGAGGCCGCCGCCGCGGGCGTCCACTGGACCTTTGCCCCCATGGTCGATATCGCCCGGGACCCGCGCTGGGGCAGGGTGATGGAAGGGGCGGGCGAAGACCCCTATCTTGGCTCGCTGATCGCTCGCGCCCGGGTCCTGGGTTTCCAGGGTAGGGGTCTGGGCGACACGGACGCGATCATGGCCTGTGCGAAGCATTTTGCCGCCTACGGCGCCGCCATCGGCGGCCGGGACTATAATTCAGTGGATATGAGCTTGCGCACGCTCTGGCAGGTGTATCTCCCCCCGTTCAAGGCTGCCGAGGAAGCGGGCGTCGCGACATTCATGAACTCCTTCAACGACCTCAATGGCATCCCCGCTACCGGGAACAAGTACCTGCAGCGGGAGATCCTGAAGGGGCTGTGGCGGTTTAAGGGTTTCACGGTCAGTGACTGGGGCTCTGTCGGTGAAATGATCCCGCATGGCTATGCCGCGGACAATGCGCAGGCGGCCCTCGAGGCGGTTACGGCCGGCTGCGATATGGACATGGAAAGCCGGAGTTATATCGGAAACCTGGCCAAACTGGTCCACGAGGGCAAAGTCGGCATCGGCCTCATCGACGATGCGGTCCGGCGCATACTGACAAAGAAGTTTCAGATGGGGCTTTTCGACGACCCGTTTCGTTTCTGTAACGAGCGGCGCGAAGCCGCCGAGTGGGACAACAAGGAAAATCTCGCTGCCGAACGGCAGGTGGCGGCCAAAAGCATCGTCCTGCTGAAGAATGACGGGCAACTGCTCCCCCTGTCCAGGCATACCTCCAGCATCGCGCTGATCGGACCGCTGATCAAATCGGTTCGCGACCAGCTGGGCTTCTGGTCTTACGACTGGCCCGACGACACGGCGCGCATCGTCACCCCCTGGGATGGGATCGCGCGCAAGGTCGGTGCGAACACCCGGCTGCTATATGCCAAGGGTTGCGGCATCGATGACAGCAGCACCGCAGGATTCGCCGAAGCTGTCGCGGCGGCCAGGCAGGCCGATGTCGTCATCATGGACGTCGGGGAGTCGCGGGAGATGAGCGGCGAAGCCAGGAGCAGGAGCAACCTCCACCTGCCCGGCGTGCAGGAAGACCTCATCCGCGCGATCGCGGCCACCGGCAAACCCATCGTCGTCATGATCAGCGCAGGCCGGCCGCTCATTTTCAACTGGACTGCCGACCATGTACCGGCGATCCTCTATACCTGGTGGCTGGGCACCATGGCTGGCGATGCGATGGCCGACGTCCTCTTCGGCGACTATGATCCTTCCGGCAGGCTGCCGATCAGTTTTCCCCGGGCGGAAGGCCAGATCCCGATCTACTACGATCACATGAATACCGGTCGGCCGCCGAAGAACGACTCGGATCTGTATTATACATCCGCCTATATCGACCTCCTGAACAGCCCGCGCTTCCCTTTCGGCTACGGCCTGAGCTATACGCAATTTTCCTATAGCGATATTACCCTGACATCCGCTTCCTTCGCGCCGGGCGGGAAGATAACGGCGGCGGTCACTGTGACCAACACCGGCAAGTATGACGGCAGGGAGACGGTGCAGTTGTATATCCGCGACATGGTCGGCTCCGTGGTGAGACCCGTCAGGGAGCTGAAAGGATTCCGGCAGGTATTCCTCAAGGCGGGAGCATCGGAGAAGGTCAGCTTCAGCATCTACGCGGAGGACTTGCGCTTTTATAACGAACGATTGCAATATATTTACGAGCCGGGTGAATTCACGCTGTATATCGGCGGCAATTCGCGGGATGCAAAGGCCGCGAAATTCACTCTTCTGTAATTTTGATCTATGAAAGGCATCAGGAACATCATCTTCGACCTCGGCGGGGTCATCATCAACCTCGACAACCGGCGCACGGAAGCCGCCTTCACCGCATTGGGCGTGAAAAACTTCCGGGAATATTTCGGTCACGGGTTCGCCGCCTCGTTCTTTAAGGACTATGAGACCGGGAAACTGAGCGATGCGGAATTCATCGCGGAGGTGCGAAAGCTCGCCGGTCTCGGACATGTGCCCGAGGCCGCCATCGTCGAAAGCTGGAACGCCTTGCTACTGGACTTCCCGCCGGAAAGGATCCGGCTCCTGAGGGAACTGCGGAAAAGATACCGCCTCTTCCTGTTCAGCAACACCAATGCCCTGCACCTCGCGGCGCTGAGAAAGATCTGGAACGACAGCATCGGGGAAGGATCGCTGGACGATTATTTTGAAAAGACCTACTATTCGCATCTCCTGGGCCAGCGCAAACCGGACCCCGGGTCATATCTCCATATTCTGCGGGAGAACGATCTCCTCGGAGCCGAGACGCTTTTCGTGGATGATGCGATCGTAAATGTGGAAGGGGCGGAGCAGGCGGGACTGCGGGGTCTTTTCCTGCGCCCGGGCGTCTCGCTGCTCGATTTCCAATGGTAGGCGGGGGCGCACCTCCAAAGCCCTATTTTATTTCCTCGAAGTCAATGTAATCGTCGGCGGGTGGCTTTGACGCGCGCCGCTGCCCGCCGGAGGTACGATTGTCGCCGCCCGACTGATAGCCGCCCGCGGTTCGATTGCCGGTGGAGGTTCGATTGTCGCTTGCGGGCCGTTGCTGGCCGCCCCCCTGTTGCTGCCCCCCGAAATTCGCCCGGCCGTAATCGCCGAACTCATTCGATGCTCCGGGCATATTCCTGAACTGTTCCCGCACCTGCCTGGAAGCCCGCATGACCGGCAACAGGAACCCGTATACAAACTTGTAAAGGATATACCCGATGATCAACAGCAATAACAGGTCAGCCAGCATCATTTTGCAACAAATTAGTCGGCTAAATTACGACAATCTCCGCTAAAAGGGTGTTAAACCGCGCTTCTATTCCTTGTCATTGAAGATCCTGTTGCCCAGCCAGTTGAGGACATCGCCCAGCCAGGAGGCAGACCTGTCGGCCAACCGCTCCACGATCCTGCGGACCCGCTCGCTTTGCAGCAGCGCATCCAGCACGCGGAAGCCGGTCTTCGGCAGGAGTCCTTCAAAGGACCGGGGAAGGATGGAACGGACGAACATCTGTCCCGAATGCTCCTGGAAATAACTCCAGCTCTCATCGAGCTGCGCCTCCAACCGCCCGGCCTTTTCTTTCAGCGCCGCGATCTCGTCATCCAGTTGCTGCAGGCTGCGGGCGGCCTTTGTCATTTTTGGCATGGTTAAATTTTACGATTCTTTAGACTTTTGTATAATGGCCTGAATGACAGGGTTTACGAAAAGCGCACGATGAAAGGCGGCGATCAGCAGGAAGACGGCGAGGATCAGCAGCGCCACAAGCCCGAAGCCCTTTACATAGCTGTGGAACATCCCCGCAAACCAGTAAGCCAGCATCAGGCCTCCAAACATAACAAAAAGAAACCCCAGCAGCAGCGACAAAAAGATCCACGCGATCAGCCCCGCCGACTTCGCAGCCACCCGCGTGCTCTGCAGGCGGTAGATCTCCATCCTCGTCTCCAGGTATTCCTTGACGAGGTCTTTATTTTCGGCAATGAAACTGCCCAAATTCTGCGGTTCGCTCATGGGTAATTTTTTTAAATGTACTATAAAATAATTACCCTACATTTGCATTGGACAAGAAACAGCAGAAGGGAACGGCAGCGTTCCCTTCTTTAATTATAATCATGGTCAACGAGACAGTCAGGACGGTTGAAGGGTTGGTACAAACCATGCTCGCGCCCGAACCGGGATATTTCCTGGTGGAGGTGCGGATAAAGCCCACCAACAATGTCAAGGTGTTTATCGACGGGGACGAAGGGATCTCGATAGAGAAATGCGTCCGGTTCAACCGCGCGCTGTACAAAATGCTGGAGGGGACGAACCTTTTTCCCGCGGGGGATTTCTCCCTGGAAGTGTCTTCGCCGGGCCTCGACGAGCCGCTGAAGCTGCACCGCCAGTACAAAAAGAATATCGGCCGCCAGGTCGAACTGGTGCTCCACGACGGATCGAAGCGCGAAGGCCGGCTGGTGGAGGTCGGCGAGGACGGGATCATCGTGGAGGAGACGGTCGGACAGAAGAAAAAGAAGGAGATCGTCAATCATACTTTTTTATTCGATAACATAAAATCAACAAAAATTCAAGTAGTTTTCTAGTTTCCAAAAAAATTCAGTGCTATGGCTAGTATCAATCTTATCGAAGCTTTCCAGGACTTCAAAGAAGCAGAGAATATCGACCGCCCGACCATGATGAAGGTGGTCGAAGATGTGTTCAAAACCCTGTTGCGGAAAAAATATGGAAGCGACGAGAATTTTGACGTGATCGTGAACGCGGAAAAGGGCGACCTGGAGATCATGCGCCGCCGGACGATCGTCAATGACGGAGAAGTCAACGATCCGCTGGCGGAGATCGCCTACACGGAAGCGGTGAAGATCGAACCGGACTACGAAGTCGGTGAAGAGCTATACGAAGAGGTCGAGATCCTCGACTTCGGCCGTCGCGCCATCCTCGCTGCCAAACAGACGCTGGCCAGCAGGATCGGCGACCTGAAAAAGAACGTGCTCGTCAAGAAATACAGCGAACGCGTCGGCGAGATCGTCAGCGCCGAGGTCTACCAGGTTTGGAAAAAGGAGATCCTGTTGCTGGACGAAGACGGCAGCGAGCTGATCCTTCCGAAATCGGAACAAATCCCGCAGGACTATTTCAAAAAGGGCGAAAGCATCCGCGCCGTCGTGAAGAAAGTAGAGTTGAAGAACAATTCGCCCGTGATCATCCTTTCCCGGACCAGCCCGCTCTTCCTGTCGAAGCTGCTGGAGATCGAAGTGCCGGAAATCTTCGACGGGCTCATCGTGATCAAGAAGATCGTTCGCGAGCCGGGTGAACGCGCCAAGGTGGCCGTGGAATCTTATGACGACCGGATCGACCCCGTCGGCGCCTGCGTCGGGATGAAGGGAAGCCGCATCCATGGCATCGTCCGGGAACTGAAGAACGAAAATATCGACGTCATCAACTGGACGAATAATACCCAGCTCCTGATCCAGCGGTCGCTGACCCCCTCCAAGATTACCAATATGGAGCTGGACAACGAAAAGGCCCACGCCAATGTCTATTTGAAACCGGACCAGGTGTCGCTGGCGATCGGCCGCAAGGGCGTCAATATCAAACTGGCGCAGGAATTGACCGGGTACACGATCGACGTGTTCCGCGACAATGAGGGCGAACCGGAGGAATTCGATATCGATCTGGAAGAGTTTGCAGATGAGATCGAGACCTGGGTGATCGACGAGCTGAAGCGGATCGGCTGCGATACCGCCCGCAGCGTCCTGGACCTCACCGCTGAGGAACTGGAAAGAAGGACGGACCTGGAAAGAGAGACGATCGACGATGTGCGCCGGGTGCTGAAGGAAGAATTTGAAAAAGGTTAATATGGCCGGAAAAATAGTGTACGGCCAAATAGTTCTATTTTTACACAATGAGTTGGTCGGAGACCAGCTCCACAGGGTCGGCCAAAAGCCGGCCCGACCGAATTGAATATGGCAGAAACAACGACATTACGTTTGATGGCAGCGGCCAAGGAGTTCAACGTGGGAAAAGATACCCTGGTGGATTTCCTTGTCAGCAAGGGGTTCAGCAAGGACGACCTGAAACCGACGTCGAAATTGACGGAGGAAATGTATCGTTCCCTGCAGCAGGAATTCCAGGGAGATAAGGTGGCGAAGATCAAGAGTGACCAGATCGACCTGCCAAAGGGAAGTCTCGAAGCAAAGAAGAAAAAGGAAGACGAGCCGCTGCCGGTTAAAAAGGAGATCACTGTCAAGAAGCAGGCGGTGAAAGAGGAACCGCCGGTGGTGGTGATCGAAGAGCCGGTTGCCGTCGCTCCGGCGCCCGTGGTGGAAGAAGCGCCCGCCGAAGCCGGCATCACGAAGATCGAGGCGCCCGAGCTGGAGGGGCCGAAGATCATCGACAAGATCGACCTGTCTTCGATCGATTCCTCGACCCGGCCAAAGAAGGGCGGGAAGAAGGTTGCCGAGAAGGAACCGCAGCCCGAGACGGAAGCCCAGGCCGCAGAAGAGCCGGTGGCCCCTGCCGAACCCGCTCCGGCGGTCACTGCCCACGAAACCGAAGCCGAAAAGGTGGAAGGGAACGGTCAGCTCGCGGGTGAAGCCGCGCCCGGCGAAGACGAAGTACCTCCCGTGATCGAAAATATAAAGGCGGAGAAGCTGGAAGGTCCGAAGATCCTGGGCAAGATCGACCTGCCCTCGACCAGCGAAACCCGGCCAAAACCGCCGTCGGAGGAGAAAAGGAAGCGGAAACGGATCCCCATCGAGAAAAGGGATCATGGCGGCCAGCAACAGCGCGGCCCGCACGATAACCGGGGCGGTCAGCACGGCGATTTCCACGGCGGTCACCATCCCGCCCATGGCGCCGGCCAGCATGGCGGACCGGGAAACCCCCGGCCACCGGGACAAAGCCGCATTCCCATCCAGCGGAACCCGCGCGGTGCGGGAGCCGGACAGGGCGGACGCAGGGACAACCGCCACACGCCGCGGGAGGCAAAGGAGATCGACAAGAAAGAGATCCAGGAAAAGATACGCCAGACGCAGGCCAAACTCGCCGGTGCGGGTGGCCGCGGAAAGAGCCTGAAGGCAAAATACCGCCGGGCCAAGAGGGAAGAAATGGCCGAACAGGCCGGAAGCGATCAGTTGGGGGACAGCCGGCTGCAGGTGACGGAATTCATCAGCGTCAGCGAACTCGCCAACCTCATGGACGTCGGCTATGCCGACGTCATCGGCAAGTGTATGAGCCTGGGCATGATGGTTTCCATCAACCAACGCCTGGAAGCAGACGTCATTGAGCTTGTCGCGGGCGAATTCGGGTATACCGTGGAATTTATCGGCATCGACGACGCCGCCGAAATGGAGGAGGAAGAAGAGGAGGACGAGCCGGAAGATATGATCGCGCGCTCTCCTGTGGTCACGATCATGGGCCATGTCGACCATGGTAAGACCTCCTTGCTGGACTATATCCGCAGCGCCAATGTCGTCGCGGGCGAAGCCGGCGGTATCACCCAGCACATCGGCGCCTACCAGGTGACGACTGCCGCGGGGAAAAAGATCACCTTCCTCGATACGCCCGGCCACGAAGCGTTTACCGCCATGCGTGCCCGCGGTGCGAAAGCGGCCGATGTAGCCGTCATCGTCGTGGCGGCCGACGACGCCGTGATGCCGCAGACCAAGGAAGCGATCTCGCACGCCCAGGCGGCCGGCCTGCCGATGGTTTTTGCGATCAACAAGATCGATAAGGACGGGGCCAACCCCGAAAAGATAAAGGAGCAGCTTGCGGGGATGAATATCCTCGTGGAGGACTGGGGCGGAAAATTCCAGTCGCAGGAGATCTCGGCCAAGAAAGGGCTGAATGTTGACCTGCTGCTCGAAAAGATCCTGCTGGAAGCGGAACTCCTCGACCTGAAGGCCAACCCCGACCGGGAAGCCTCCGGCAGCGTGATCGAAGCTTCGCTGGATAAGGGCCGCGGTTATGTGGCGACGGTCCTGGTGCAAAGCGGGACCCTTTGTAACGGCGACCTCGTGGTGTCCGGACAATATTTTGGCCGCGTCAAGGCCATGTTCAACGAAAGGAACAAGCGGATCGAGGACGCGCCGCCTTCTTCCCCCGTGCTCCTGCTGGGCCTGAACGGGGCCCCCCAGGCCGGTGAGAAGTTCAAGGTCTATGAGGACGAGAGCGAAGCCAAGGAAGTGGCCAACAAGCGGGCGCAGATCTTGCGCGAACAAGGCATCCGCACCAAAAAGCATATCACGCTCGACGAGATCGGCCGCCGCCTCGCGCTGGGCAATTTCAAGGAGCTCAACCTCATCATCAAGGGCGACGTGGACGGATCGGTCGAAGCCCTCAGCGATTCGCTGCAAAAGCTTTCGACAGAGGAGATCGCCGTTCGTGTCGTACACAAGGCAGTGGGCGCGATCACCGAAAGCGACGTCCTGCTGGCTACAGCCTCCGATGCGGTGATCGTCGGCTTCAACGTGCGGCCGAGTGCGCAAGCGTCCCGCCTGGCCGAGACCGAAGGCGTCGAGATCAAGACCTACTCGATCATCTATAATGCGATCGCCGACGTCAAGGACGCCATGGAGGGCCTGCTCGAGCCGAAGACCGTGGAAAAGATCGTCGCCAACGTCGAGGTCCGGAATGTCTTCAAGTTCGACAAGGCTACCGTCGCCGGCTGTTATGTACTCGACGGCAAGATCTTCCGCAATTCGAAGGTCAGGCTGGTCCGCGACGGCATCGTCATCTACCCGGTCGGGGAAGGCGCGACGGCCGAACTGGCTTCGCTGAAGCGCTTCAAAGACGACGTCAAAGAAGTTGCGTCCAGCATGGAATGCGGCCTGACCATCAAGAACTACAACGATATCCACGTGGGCGATATCGTCGAAGCATATGAAGAAGAGGAAGTTAAGCGCACACTGTAATTATTTGTTAAATGCCCCGGGGATAGTTTCATCCGGCCGATAACCGGCTAATTTTGAATTCTTATGAAAAAGCTGATCATCTTACCTGCCCTGATTCTTAGCGCCATCGCGGGTTTTGCGCAGGAGAAAGTGGTTGCCGATAAAATTGCCGGCATCGTCGGCGATAAGATCATCCTGAAATCCGAATTGCAAAACGCGATCGCCGATATGCAGCGCAATTCCGGCGGCGCAGACCTGAAGGGCGTGGATGAATGCAGCGTTCTCGACAATATCCTCATCCAGAAAGCCCTGGTCGTTCAGGCCGAGCACGATTCCCTGCCGGTCAGCGACGAAGAGGTGGAAGCGGAAGTGGACCAGAAGATCCGGTACTACGAACAGCTGTACGGCGGAAAAGACGCCCTGGAGCAGATCGCCCAGCGGACAATCTACCAATTCAAACAAGACTTCATGGGCCCGATCCGCGAACAGCGGCTGGCCCAGGCCATGCGCCAGAAGGTCGTCGAAGACGTCAAGATCACTCCCAGTGAGGTAAAGGAATATTTTGACAAGATCCCGGCGGACAAGCGGATCTTTTACGAATCCCAGATCCAGCTCGACCAACTGGTCATCTATCCGAAGCCCAGCCACCATATCGAAAAACTGTCCATCGATGAACTCAACGATTACAAGGCGCAGGTGGAATCCGGGAAAAGAACCTTCCAGTTCCTGGCGCAGCTGTATTCGCAGCATCCGGGCACCAAGGACAAGGGCGGCGAAATGGAGTTGAACCGGAACGACAGCCGGATGTGGGACCCGGTATTTTTTTCGACGGCTTTCCGCCTGAAGGTCGGACAGATCTCCAATGTGA
>Ga0134125_10000805_pt1 | contig 41011 bp, 36 predicted proteins | sample KB31751_FD_96464 | JGI IMG/M metagenome (GOLD analysis project Ga0134125, IMG submission 96464) | Terrestrial soil microbial communities with excess Nitrogen fertilizer from Kellogg Biological Station, Michigan, USA - KB3-175-1 | ecosystem: Environmental > Terrestrial > Soil > Unclassified ...
CACAGCTACAAAAACAGGCTGATCCATCGGTTCGCAAGAGGCCACGGGCTGGCCCCGTGGTGTTTCACGTTGCCGCCTGCCACCGGCCTGAAGCGTGAACACTCCACGGGACGAGCCCGTGGCCTCACCAAAAATCTCGGCCCGCCTCTGTTAGCGACCAACGTGAGTGACCACGGCGCCAGGCCGTGGCCTCAGTTTTGGCAGTTTTAGCGACTACCTACTTTTTCTTGCCGCACTGCGAAGTCTATGGGCTTGTTGCTTGATCGTTGAAGTATGAACAGACTGAAGTCTGTTCTACGGTAGCTTAGACTTCAGTCTGAGCAGCCGCTCCGGGGCTCGAACTAGTCGCAGCTAACTCGCCTCAATAAACTCAAGACGATTCCACTCTAGAAAAATGTTGTATGGCGTGGGCTTGAGCGGCAGGGACGCTTCGAAGTCTATGGGCTGTTGCCTGATCGTTGAAGTATGAACAGACTGAAGTCTGTTCTACTCCGGGTCGTCGTAGGCTTGATAGGGACTCTCGCCAATGGTCCGGTGGCGGTCGAGCCAATCAGTTATCTCATCAGGCCGCGAAATTCTCCTTCCCAAAAATTCTAAAATAAGATCGCGCGTCAAGACCGTGTTGATGGCGGGAGTGTAAGTTGCCCGCGTTCTTTGTCCGGCGAGCCGGATGATCAACGGGACGCGATGGTCAACCCGGTTTGATTGAATGGCCGCGTCACCGGTCGTCCAAAAGTTTTTTACGGGCCGCCAAAAATCTGCTCGCCACCAATGATCCGAGGAGACAACCAAAGTAGTTCTTTCCCACACACCCGCCGCTTCCATCGCGTTACGTAATTCTCCCAGGGCGCGGTCAGTGAGCGCCAGATTATCGAGATATTGCCGCTCCCCTTTGATATCACTGACCGCGTGTTCTCGATCATAAATGTAGGGTGGGTGTGGAACCGGCAAGTGAATAAACGTCAAACCAACTTTCTCATCAACTACAGCTCGCTTGGCGGCTGCGAGCAAAGTCTCGTAAGCCGCCAGATGTGGAGCGCGATAGTCGTCAAAGCTGCGCGGCGACAGCCACGTTCGCAACAGCTTGGTTCCGGGAACCAGCATCAACAAGTCGGCTTGTTGCTTCCAAAGGTTTTTGCTGAAGCTGAACCTATCGGGATCACCAAATAGATTCGCCGGCTGCCAAACACAAGCTGAGAGCCGGCTGCCCTCGATACGGCAGTAAGGGTGGAACCAACCAACCAGCGCGCTGTTGAAGCCGGCGTTGTGCGCTTCGGTGAAAATATCAGGTTCAGCGCTCCACTTGACGGGCCCAGGTCTGTCGGGGAATTGCAGCATTAGTTCATCGGGAGCGGAAGGCTTAACCGATGCAATCAGTTTTCCAGTAAGCAGTGCCGGCATCGATTGAGTTGTGTGGCCTGCCGGAGGAAACGCATTCGTCGCAGATACCGCCTCCGCGCGCAAACGGTCAAAGTTTGGCATCGAGAAGCCTGGCGGGCGATTAGCAAACGCCTGATACTCGCTCATCTCGTCAAAAATTAGCCAAACAACCCGAGGCTGATCATTGGTCGATTTCAGTAATGGGGCCGCAGGTTGATCGTGCCAGAAATCTCGATACTTAACCGTTAACCAACTAAGTTGGATCAAGCCGATTAAGCCAAGCGGCGACAATATGAGTGCAACGACTACCCCAGCGCGCGCTACTCGAGTAAGTCCGAAACGAATGATCAAAAAAATCAGCAGTCCGAAAATAATTAAACCAGCGATGAAGTAGCCAGCTGAGCCCAGGAACGCTCGCAGCTGACCGGTACTGAGCGGCTCAAATTGCGCGCGCACCGCATTCAAAGCACGTAGTAAGACAACCAGGAAGACCACTCGAACGAAGTTTCGCGCCAGCCGACCGCGAGGCCATAGCACCGTGAAGCCAACCAAAAGGATAGACGTGACCAGAAGCAGATTTATGGCTAGCGCTTCACCGGCTGCATGAATTGGATATTCTTTCCAAAAATAGAGGCGAGAAAGAGTTTGTGGGCTGAGAATCTCGCGCCATGCTCGAAAGAAGCAAAGATTCGCAATCGAGAAGGCGACGACTAGTTTTTTGATCATCGAACTCTCATTTGCGCCCGTGGCAAATTTTGCGCCTCAAGTGAGCGCGATGTTTATAGCAGTGCAAGGATAACATCACGCTAAGCTCTGTTAGCAGCGAAAGCTAATTAGGTATTGGCGCCTCTCAGCTCACAACAACGCCACATGGACACGGATAACACGGATCTGAAAGTCAAATAGTTCAAGGTCTGATCAGCGTCCAATCTTGAGCTTTGCGTTCTCAGATCCGTGGTTTTATCAGTGGATATCTGTGGCTAATTATCAGGTTGAGTGGCTGGGAGCCACCCGCTACCGCAGGTGATACTGACTTGGCGGGTGTGACTGAGAAGACTATGACACTTTCTGCATGCGAGAGTAAGGCTCGTGAGCCTTGGTTAGGCAGGCTTTCAATTTCACTGCCAGCTCTCCGACGTGAGGTTCTTTGATGAGATTGAGATGGCTGCCGGAAATTTCGTGAACTTCGATTCCGTTCTCAGCAAGGACTCGCCACCCTTCGACGAGATCGAACGTCGCCCGGCGATCTTCGCTCGCCCAAAACAGGGTGATGGGCCCTGCGTAAGGCCGCGGCGTGTATTCCGCAACTGCCATGGAATTGAACTCCGTCACGTCTCGGAGAATGCGAGGCAGCGGTCGTCCGAGATTCGCCAAGAGTCGAAAAGCTTTCCGCCAAAAGAATGTTTTGACTCTCGCCGGCACGAAGCGCGTTTTCTCAGCGACATACTTCACGCGGCCAGGCAGCGAAAGCGAGTTCAAATTTCGACGGTGACAGGCGAACCATTCACGGCCGCGATTCAATTTCGTGCGCTGCGTGTCCGTCTCAGGCAAGAGCTTGAGATAACCGGCCGGATAAGTATCGAGCAACGCGAGTAACGACACTTCTTCTCCCGCAGCCTTTAGCTGAGAGGCCATCTCGAAGGCGATAGTTCCGCCCAGCGATCTGCCGCCGAGGTAATAAGGACCGCGCGGTTGCACGGTGCGGATCTCACGAACGTAATGAGTTGCCATCTCCACTACGCTCGTGTGCGGATCGGTTTGCTGGTCCAAGCCCCGGGACTGAAGTCCGTAAAAAGGCTGGTCTGTGCCGAGGTGATTAGCCAAGTCATAAAACTCGAGAACGTTGCCGCCCTTTGCGTGTACGCAGAAGAAGGGAGGGTTAGGACCGGTTGGCTGAATCGGAACGAGTGCGGACCAGACGGGCGTGCCGCTGCTTTCAATGATTGCCGCCAGCTGAGACACCGTGGGCGCCTGGAAAAGAGTCGCGACCGGCAAGCGCTTTCCGAAATATTTGACGATGCGAGCAAAGAGAACTACTGCCAACAACGAATGGCCGCCAAGTTCAAAGAAGTTTTCGTCAGGGCCAACAACCTTCAGACCCAGGACATCGGCCCAGATCATCGCCAACACCTGTTCGATTCCAGCCCGGCCCGGTAATTTGAAACCACGTTTTTGCGTGCTCGGTGTTACTGGTTCAGGTAGTGCAAGACGATTGAGCTTGCCGCTCGCCGTTAATGGCAGTTCGTCGAGCACAACCATTGCCGCGGGAACCATGTATTCGGGCAGCCTGGCTTTCAAATAACTTCGCAGATCAATCTTCTCGTCTTTGTCGCGAGAGTTGAGAACAACGTAGGCCACGAGCTGTTTGTCGCCCGACTTTGTGTTTTTGAGGACAGCCACAGTTTCTCGCACGGCTGGATGGCGAGCGAGCGTAGTTTCGATTTCGCTGAGCTCAACACGAAATCCGCGAATCTTTACTTGTGAATCTTTCCGGCCAGTGAAAAGGATCGCCCCGTCAGGTAACCGCCGGCCCATATCACCAGTCCGGTACATTCGATTCGAACCGTCTCCGGAGAACGCTGCCGCAGTCGCGCTTTCGTTGCGCCAGTAACCAAGCGCCACGTGCTCGCATTTGATCGCGATTTCGCCGCTGATGTCGGTCGGCTTGCCTTCGTCATCAAGCAGCAATGCCACGGTGTCGTCGACAGCGTAGCCCACCGGCACTCCCTGGCCCGTGACGTGTGTTTGCTGGTCGATGAAATACTGCAGCGTCACCGTAGACTCGGTCGGTCCGAGGCCGTTCACCATCCAACAGTTATCGGCGAAGTGACGCTTATACAAATCGACATCAGCTCGATTGACAGGTTCGCCACCGAGCACAATCAAGCGAAGGCTTGAGGATGCCTGCTCATCAAGCGTGTTGATGAAATGACGATAGACTGTCGGCGTCGAGTGATAGAGGGTGATCTTGTCTCGGCTGAGACAATCGGTCAGACCGGCCAGTCCTTCTTCCTTAATGTCGACTGGATAGAGCGTGGCGCCATTCAGCAGCGCTCCGTAGATGTCCATCACCGAAGCATCAAAGCAGTACGAAGAAAGCAACGTTAGTCGATCGTTCGCATCGAGACCAAGATTATTGGTGTAGGCGCGAATGAAGTGGAGGACGTTCCGATGGTTCTGCATCACGCCTTTTGGCTCGCCTGTCGAGCCAGACGTGTAGAGCAAGTAAGCGAGTGCCTGCGGTTCAGTCGGAACGTTAATCTCCTCAACCGGGTTTCCATCAAGCCGATCAAAATTGATCAGCTGCAGATTCTTGTTCGCCAGTGCCGCGGCCAGCTTTGCATTTCGAGCGTCGGTGATGATGGCATCCGCTTGTGAGTTCTTGAGAATCTGTAACAACCGATCCTGTGGATAGGCCGGATCGAGCGGGACGTAGACCTTTCCGGCTTTTAAGGTTCCGAGCATGCCGGCAATCATTGGTGCGTCGTGTTGGAACAGCAGCGCCACCTTACTTTGCCGCGTGGGATTGCTTAATAGCGCCCGCGCCACTCGATTCGCAGCGTCGTTCAATTGCCGGTAAGTCCACTCGTGATTACTCGTCTTAATCGCCGTCCGGTTGGCGTAGCGCCGGACTTGAGTTGCAAATCGATCAGTAATCGACTGCTCTATTTCAGCTCTCTCAAACTTGATGAATTCCTTACGCGGTCGAACCGGCTTGCAATCGAGGTGAGAAACAACCAACGGTAGCCTCGCGATTGACACATCGGCGTTGGCGGTTACTTGTTCGAGCAGCGCGCGGTACTGTTCGAGCATTAGCCGAATCGAGGTTTCATCAAACAGATCGGTGTTGTAAACAAAGGCCAGCCTTAATCGTCCCTGATCGATACCGGCATAAAGAGTTAGGTCAAACTTCGAAAGGTTCTCCTCGGATTGTGACCAGGCTTCATAGAACGAAACGCCCTTTCCATTCATGCCCGGACACTTAACTTCGTCCGCGAAGTTAAAGAGATTGAAGTACACCTGGAAGATTGTCGTGCGGCTTAAATCTCTTTCCGGCTTCAACTCCTCGATCAATTTCTCGAAGGGCACATCCTGGTTGGCATAAGCGTCAAGCGCCGTCCGCCGAACGCGAGCGAGCAGATCTCTAAAAGTGGGATTGCCACCGAGGTCCGTTCGTAAGGCGAGGTTGTTCAGAAAGAACCCAATCAAGAATTCGGTTTCAGTCTGAGGACGATTGGCGATGGGCGAGCCCACCACGATATCGTTCTGCCCCGTATGTCGATAGAGCAACGTCTTGAAAGCGGCGAGCAGCGTCATGAACAGCGTCACACCTTCGCGCCGGCTCAGCAAGTTGAGACTGTCGGTCAGTTCCTCAGACGCTGACATCGAAACCCGCGCGCCTGGATAAGTCTGCAGCGCTGGACGTGGACGATCGGTTGGCAAATCAAGGATTGGCAGCTCACCGCCGAGCTTTTCCTTCCAATAACCCAGCTGTTTGTCGAGCCTCTCGCCCTGCAGCCATTCACGTTGCCACGTGGCGTAGTCAGCGTATTGAATCGGAAGCTCGCTCAACGGCGAGGGTTGACCGTGCCGGAACGCGTCGTAGATCTGGGCCAACTCTTCGAACAGCAGCACGAGGGACCAGCCATCGCTGCAGATGTGGTGCAGGGTAATGATTAGAAGATGATTTGAAGAATTCAGCCGAATCAGACCGGCGCGAATGAGTGGCCCTTTGACAAGATCGAAAGGCTCTTCAGCTTCCTCGTGGCTGAGGACCCTGGCCCTTGCCTCGCTCTCGGACGGAGAAAGGTTGGAAAGGTCGTTGACTCTAAGTCGTATTCTCAGCTCTGCCGCGATAGTCGGAACGGGAACACCACAAGTGCCGGCAAACGTGGTTCGGAGAACTTCGTGACGGCGAATAACTTCGTTGATGCTTCGCTCGAGCACTTCGTCATCAATTGGAGCCGAGATCCGCACCGCCATCGGCACATTGAAGACGGCTGAGCTGCCGAGCAACTGATCGATAACCCAAAGTCGCTCCTGTGAAAATGAGACGCGTGCAGGACTGTCGGGTGAACGACGCGAAATGGTGAGTGAAGTGCCGGACGCTACGACCGGGGCTCCTTGCAGATACTTCTCGAGCAAGCTGCGCCGGGCATCAGTCATGGCCGGCAAGGGCGTGCTGGTTGAGTTTCTGTGGTTGAGTTCTCGCACTTGATTATGTTCGTTCGCCTGATTAGCCAAATCTGAGATCGCAGGCTCAATTCATCACGCACCATGAAACGGACATCCCGAACCACGAGAGTCGTTAGTCTTTCCAAGCAGACCATCGGGCACAGGCGTGCTCGCAACCGGCGTGGCGTTCCGCTCGAACTTCACCGGCAAGGATGTCAGTCCTCGCAGGCCGAGGTTGTCACGCCACACCAACTGCTCAGTCTCAAGAGACAATCCCGGTAAACGCGTAACGATTGCTTCCAACGCGATTTGCCCTTCAATCCGAGCTAGTGGCGCGCCGAAACAGAAATGGCTCGCCCAGCCGAAGGCCAGGTGCCGATTGTCCGTTCGCGCGATGTCGAGCCGATCCGGATCGGGAAAGCGTTCGGGGTCGCGATTCCCGGCGCCCATGACTGCAATCACCGCCTGGCCTTTGCGAATCAGTTGCCCTCCCATCTCATAATCACGAGGAGCGATGCGAGCGGTGTGTTGACTGGGGCTTTCATAGCGCAATAGCTCTTCAACCGCGGACGGAATCAAACTCAAGTCGCTCTTGAGTCTCTCCATCTGATCCGGATTACGGAGCAGCGCCAGGACGCCGTTGCCAATCAGGTTGGTCGTGGTTTCCTGACCACCCACCATTGTCACAATCGAATTCGCGATGATTTCTTCATCGGTCAGTCGATCACCATCAATCTCTGCTGTCATCAGCGAATAAATGAGTCCTTCGCGCGGCTCGATGCGGAGTCGCTGCATTGCTTCGCGGAAATACGCTCGCATGTCTTCGACGCACTTCAGCGTCCTGGAAGCACGGTCCGGATTGTGCTGGAAGTTGCCGAGCACTTCAGCAAAGTCAGCCGACCAGTTTTTCAGCTTATCAGCATCGCTGATAGGAACGCCGAGCATCTCTGCAGTGACGATGGCGGGTAAAGGCGCCGCCAGATCTGCAATCAAGTCCATGCGACCGAGCTCGAGCAGTGGTCGCAGCAGACGATCTACGATACCGCTGATGTGCGAGCGGAGAACCTCAACTCGGGCCGGCGTAAACGCTGTCGAGGCGAGACTGCGCAGCCTGGTATGGTCAGGAGCGTCCATGAACAGCATCTGCTTGACCATCATCTGCGATACTGGTCCAAGCTCTGCCAACCCCAATGCGGCAAATTGTTCCGGAGTCGGAGTTCGATTCGCGGAGAAATGATGAAGGACAGTAATGACGTCGGCGTAACGCGTGACGACCCAGGCATGTAGGTACGGATCCCAGTAGACAGGCTGCTCGGTTTGAAGCCGGCGGTAAAGCGAATAAGGATTTGCCAGGACTGCGGGATCGAGAAGTTGGTAGAGACTCAGGCTCGGGTTGCGGGAACGAGATGGTCGATTAATAGGGGGCATATTAGTTACAGACGATTTTCAGTTTCCATTTATCAGCTGCCATCTATCATTTGCTCAGCCGACCGGCCGCTGTGATAGCACTCGAAATCAGGCCCTCCATTGCGAGTGGCTTCAGATCAAGCCAGCAGTTGCCAGCAGTTGCTCTACCTCTTCTTCGCTCATCGCGGCAATCTTCGCCTGGAGCAATCTTTCGACCTCGAATGCCAGTTGAGCGATGGTCGGCGAATCAAAGAGCGAGCGCAGCGCCAAGTCCACTCCGAAGACGCCTCGGATTTGCCCAATCAACTGCGTTCCGAGCAAAGAATGCCCACCCAATAGGAAGAAGTTGTCATTCACGCTGACAGCATCGATGCCCAGCAACGTCGAAAGCATTTCGGCGAGCTTTGATTCGAGCGGCGTGCGAGGCGCAGTGAATTCCTGTTCCCACAACGTATTGTCTGCATCAGGAGCGGGCAAAGCACCGCGATCGACTTTCCCGTTTTGATTCAGCGGCAAAGAATCAATGCGGACAAAGATCGACGGGACCATGTAGTCGGGTAGCTCCCGTCTCAGAAAGTCGCGCACACCGTCCGCGCCAAGATCGCTGTCTTGAGCAAGCACGACGTAAGCTGCCAGTTGCTTTTCACTACAGTCGATATCACGAGCTACTACGACACTCGTTTCGACTTCCGGATGGCGATTCAGCACAGCAATAATTTCATTTGGCTCGATGCGATAACCCATCACCTTGATTTGATCATCAACACGGCCAACGTAGGCTATCTCGCCGTTGGGAAGCATGCGGGCCAAGTCACCGGTTCGATAGAGACGATGTGGCACGGGCGTCTCGCCCGTGATGCCTGGCCCATCGGCAAGATGCCGATGCCACTCAATTGCGTTCGCTTCGCGGCTGAAAGGATCTTCAACGAATCTTTCCCTGGTTAGCTCGGGTCGGTTCAAGTAGCCGCGCGCCACACCCTCGCCGCCGATGTAGATCTCGCCAGCATCGCCGGGCGCGACTCGCTGCATTTTCGCGTCGAGCAGGTAAATAGTAGTGTTCCGGATTGGCTTTCCGATCGTCGGCAGTGTCTCGCGATCCAATCCGGGCGTTACAACTCCGGAAGTGGCTACGACGGTACACTCTGTTGGTCCATAGTTATTGATGACGCTGAAAGGAAGATTCGTGGTCGGGAAGCGTCGCAACGTGTCCGCTCCCGTTAAGAGAAATCGCAACGACGTCCGGAACGGCCAGGCCATCTGCATTAGTCGTTCGGCCAATACGGTCGGCAGGAATGAGACAGTGATGCCTTCATCGACAAGCCAATCGCGCAGCAGCTCGGGCGAAGTTTTGATTTCATCGGCGGGCAAATGCAGACTCGCGCCGGCGGTTAGATAGGGCCAGGCTTCCCAAACTGAGGCATCAAAGCCTACCGAGGCTAGCAGGCTGGCGCGGTCCGCGTTGGTAATCTCGAACGCCTCCTGATGCCAATTGATCAAGTTAAGAAGACTGTTGTGCGTAATCTCAACACCCTTTGGCTCTCCCGTGGAGCCCGAGGTGTAGATGACGTAGGCAAGGTTGTCAGGTTGAGTAAGCACGAGCGGCGCCGTGGTTGGAAAGCTGTCAATCCGGTGCTGCTCGTCCTCGAGCGTCACGACTCTCCAGTCGCCGTCTGGCAGCGTGGGCAAAACTTCGTGGCGAGTCAGAACCACGCGTGGCTGTGAATCATTCAACATTAGCGCCAGGCGCTCGCGCGGATAGGCTGGATCCAGCGGGAGATAGGCGCCGCCCGCTTTAAAGACTGCGAGGGCGGCGATCACTGCTTCCGGAGATCTTTCGAGGCAAATGCCAACGATTGAGTCGGGGCCTACGCCCATATTGACGAGGTAATGAGCCAGGCGATTCGCCGCTACGTTCAAGTCGTGGTAGTTGACCGAGTACGAGCCGGCATTTACGGCCAGGGCATTGGGGGCTTGCTGGGCTTGACCAGCCACGAGCTGGACGACGCTTTTGGGCCGGCCGTTGGAAATTAGCTCGGGGATGGGCAAGGCGCGAATGGCAGTTCGCATTCCGGTGATTCTCATGTTTGGGTTCGACATAGTTCGAAAATCCCCTGTTTCAGTGGGGCAAGCGCAACTTCACTAAAGGGAATGAAAATACTTCACGAAGGTGCTAAAGGATGAATACGAATGGATTTCCGAGGATTGCGTGTACTGCAGGCTGCCAGCCTGCAGCGGGGTGGCTGGTGTCAACCTTTGTGGAGACCAATAGACTTCCTAACCCGACTCATTTCTTCGACTCTCGCTTCCAGCTCCAGGGCCAATCGCGCCAATCGTCTACCAGCCCAGCCTTTACCGGGTTTTTCACCACGTAGTTTTGAATTCTATTGAATTCCGCCTCATTCCGAATGACGTGATCATAGCTCTCGGTCTCCCAAAATGCGCCGGAGCGTCTCAATAACTTATTAGCCTGATTGGCTGTGTAGCTCTTGAAAGAGTGCATGATTACGTCCAGTGGCGCGTCACTACTGAAATAAGTTGGTCGGCCGTCGATGAGAGCCTCACGCAAACTCCTTTCGTCAAGAAGAGGTCGAAACACAGTGTGAAGATGATTGGACATAACGCAGTACGAGCACAGGTTGAAGACTTTTCCGTCTCGGTGCTTCAGACTATCGACGATTATTTGCGCGATGGCATCATTTCTTAGCCAGGTCGGTCCATGTTTGGCCTGATAAGCGAACCACTTTCGGTGGAACGAGAGAAGCCTTTCTTGCTGATTAAGGTTTTCGACCCTTTGGTCGTCGTTTGCCTTGCGACTGATTCGAATGACTTCCCCTTTGAGCCAATCCTTTTCCGCTTTCCATTGTTGAACAACAACTTTCGGAATTGAATCGGCTAACCGAAGAGTTAAGAATAGTGTGGATCCAGGAGGATGAATGTGGGGAAGCTTCCGACGACGAAACTGACGGTACTCGTATTTCATTTTGCACCACCAATACGGCAGATCTAGCCTTTTGAAAGAGGCCGCGGGTGGTGCTCACATTGGCACGCGGCCTCTGTCTTACCTTCCGAATTCTATCGCAAGCGCTGCAGGCTGGCAGCCTGCAGTACTTAGCTTAGCCCTCCGGTTCGGGTACTACTTCCGTGGGTAACGAGGCGGGAAGGCTACCCTTCCGAGTCCGAAGGCCCAAAGCTGACAGCGCATAAAACAAAATCGCTATCAGCACGAGATACTGAAAGCCCAACAGCATTGAGCTGTACTCAGCCAGGCCTCCAATCATCGCGCCCGCGATATTGAATCCAAACGTCTTGTCAGCTTCCTTGGTACGTTTGAACAACGCCGCGAAAATCAGGCCGGCAAACATGATTGGGGCGAACACCAGCAGACACGCGCCCAATACTTGCAAGGTACGATTCATCCCCAGAAAGAAGTCCAACGAGACCAGAGTATTCAGCAGCAGTGTCACAAACAGTCCTGCGTAATAGAGTCCCAGCCGTGCTGTTTTCAATTTAAGCGTCAAGAGATTCGCAATCAGAATCATCACCAGTACGGCAAAGAAGACTATCGAGTTAACGATCCACGTGCTACCGAACAACAGCGCCATCGTCACGACCGCCTTTGTCTCGACCAGCATGAAGCCTGCGCCCAGAAAAAACATCTGAACATTGAGTGAGCGTCCCGAGCTTGATGTCACTGGCGCCTCGCCCGTGTCTCCCGACTTGCGGCGAGGCAAAAAAACCACGATGAGCAGAATACCGATGGCAGCCATGATTGCCGCCCCTCGCAAACTCAACGTCGGAATCATCGGCCCACGCAAGTACAGGAACGGCCAATCGTCGCTCGCCGTAAGAATTCCGCCCGGAACCGGCGCTATGCTCGTCACTCCAAAACGTTCCCAGCCCGGTTGCGAACCGGAGGTCGCAGCAGTTGTAAAACCATTCGGTGAGTCGGGACTCGGAGCGGCGTCCTGGCGCACAACGTATTCAGGGTTCTTCGCAAAAGCAGCCTTCAACGCACCCGTCTCGCCGGCGAAGAACACAGTGAAGTCTCCGAACGTCGCTGTCTCAGGCTCGATGAGTTTCCGGTACGGCAAAGTTAGTACGAGCGGATTTCCTGTTCCAAAAGTCTCCTCCAGCCCTTGCTGCAAACGCGCCGCGAGCCAACCCTGTCGAAAGTAGTTGTAGATTACAAACGTGCCGCCCGGTTTTAGGTGCCGCTGGACGTCGGCAAACGCCTGCCGCGTAAACAGGTAACTCTCCAGCCGAATATTGCTGTAGCCGCTGTGAAGAACGAGCGAATCCACGAGCGCATAAATAATCAGGTCATACTTGCGCTCGGTGGCACGGAGAAAGTTACGTCCATCGTCGAGGTGAATCTCGACACGCGGGTCCTGGTACGGCTGATCCGGATGATATTGCCGGCCCAGTCGATTGATGGCTGGATCGATTTCAACCGCGTCCACATGATCAGCGCCCCACTGCAACGCTCGACTGACGTCGTTCCCCGAGCCGGCGCCGATGATCATTACGTTTTTGAAAGCCGGGCGGCCGCTGTCTCGATTGAGCAGGTGCGGCAGCGCGTAAGCCGGAAATACTTCCTTACGCGAGACCATCTGCTGGTGATAAATCAGGTTAACCGACAGCGATAGATCATTCTTTTTGAAGTCGATGCGATAGTACGGCGACCAGAAGTGCTGCGCGTCCCGCTGACCTTCGTAATCATTATGAATTGGCGTGTAAGCGGCGAGGACTACCATGGCGATGAGCGCCAGCGCTACGACTGGGGCCAGGCTGAGGAGGCTGCGAAAGTATCGTCGTGGTGAGATGAACAGGAAATAGCTGAACCCCAAAGCTACGAGTGAGAACCACCAGAGCGGCGAAAGCTGCAGCCACGAGCATAGAAAGAACAAGACGATTCCGATGATACTGCCAAAGATGTTGATGCTGTACGCCTGAACTCGATTGGTCCAGCGATTCAATGCGCGGCCAAGCTCCTGACCAGGTCCAACCATAGCCAGCGCGATAACCAGAAAGAAAAAGCCACAAAGGACTTCAACCGGAACGGCATATTTCGAGAGGTCCTGCGAGTGATATTCGGTTCCAAAGAAGACGAGTTGTGGTGAAGCTTGATGACCGACGTCGAGAAACTTGACGAATGAGCCACTGCTGATTTCGACGAACAATGCCCCTGCCAGAGCAATGATTAGTAACAGTGGGGTCCACTTCAGATAATTTCGCCGGTGGTTAGCAGCCAAACAGCCGACCGACATGCCCAGGAAGCAGGCCAACAGAACTACATTAGTGAAGAACGTCAGGTAGAGAACGTGCGCCGGGAACCAGCGAATCGCAGCTAATTCCAGAAACAGGATCAAAGTGCTGATTAGAAACAATTCGAAACCGGCACGAAAGCGGGAATCGATGGAGTCGGTGGTAGTTTGAGTCACTGTGTCCTCGTTAAGTGTTGGAATGAACTGCAGCCTACATTACTGCAGCGATAGATCTAATTAGAGATCTGGAGAGTGCTGCGGCTTTGCCGCCTGATGCGCGGAAAGGCTCGGCCTTTCCGTCAAGCACTTTTTCTTCTTATGAGGCTGCGCCTCAGACTTCGAGGCGTAGCCTCGAAGAATTAAGGAAAAGTTCTTCCTCGGCAAGGCGGAGCCTTACCGCACATCAGGCGGCAAAGCCGCAGACTCAACCCTTCGACCAAGGTGCGGCGACGAAACAAATTGCTTTATTTCCCGGCGCGCTGGAGATCGGCGATGACCATGCGAATCATGGGGTAGGTGATACTTTCAGGCAAAGCATCGCGGATCGGTCTAAGTCTGTCCATACCCTGCGTCGCAATCACCTTCTCAATCTGAACCCGCTCTTCGTGCGGGACGAATTTCGCCACATCGACGCCGAGCCCCGCGCGCACACATTCCTCGAGATGTCCTTCGATAGTCCGCAGCGTGCACTCCCGCCGAGTCGCAATATCATCGAGCGCTAATCCCTGACGGTACAAAACATAGGTTTCCATCACCGTCGGACTGAGACCACCTGCGTCTTCACCAGCCTTTTCTGAAGGTTCATCTTCCGGCAGCGCCAGTTCCACCGTCTGCCGTTCTCGCATCACGGCTTCCCCGAATTCCGTAATCACGACCAGCGGATACTCCCCGGGCGTAACTCGCAGGCAGCCAGCCACGATCAGCGCGTCGAGATAAAAGAGAATGTCATCCTGCTTCATGTCGCTGAGCAGACCATAGGTGGAAAGTTCGTTCAGCCCCGACTGGAGAACATTCTTAGCCGTCGAGCCACGCAGCGTCGCCGCCAGAACATGTTTTCCAAATTTCCCTTTCATTCGTGTAGCACACGCCAATATCTTGCGAGCGCGCAGAGTCTCAGCTTCGGTGAGGGGTCTTGCGGTAACAAAACCTCGCCCATTCTTTTTACCTTTCGTGCCGGCCTTCATCTTCAGCTGCGGTCGCTCGGGCTCCCGCAGCGAAGGCAAACTCCGACCGTACGAGCGAGGAGCGCAGTTACCACACGTGCCACATTGCCGAGCATGAGCTCTATCTCCAAAGTAATTCAGGATGTGGCCACGAAAGCAGTACTCCGAATAACAAAAGTTGAGAATCTCTCGAAGCTTGCGTCGCTCGAGCGCTGCTCGTCCGGAAATCTCCGCGGGATTGATGCGAAGCGTGGTGGGCACACTATCCAACATGACAGTAGCTCGCCCTCTGCGAGTGCCATCGCTCGAAGCTACTCGCTGAACATGACCCGCGCGCTCGAGCAGATAGAGCGCCGAGTTCGCGGCCATCTCGTTTCCGGTCCCAGCCAGCTTGGAAATCTCCTTCGACGAAAGCTCAATCCGTTTCAACCCGGTAGAAATCAGCGCGTCATAGACACTTTGGATGGTCGGAAGATCCGGATAGGAACCTTCAATGAAGAAGTCATGAGTATTCTTGTCAGCGTAATTGAAGAGCAGCACGCAATCGGACGGCTGGTCATCACGTCCGGCGCGCCCAATCTCCTGATAGTAAGCCTCAATCGAACCGGGCATGTGATAGTGAGCTACAAATCTTATGTCGCGCTTGTCGATGCCCATCCCAAACGCATTCGTCGCGACGATCATCTGAGTTCGTCCCGACATGAAATCTTCCTGGGCTCGAACGCGCACACCGTCGCTCATTCCCGCGTGGTACGCAGCCACCCTCAGTCCCTCGAATTGCAGGCTGGCAGCCACCTGCTCGACCGCCTTCCGCGTGGTGGCATAGATAATCCCGGAACCTTCGTGAGTTGAGGCTAAACGCTTGATATGAGCGATTTTCTCCCATTCTCGCTCGGTGTGAACGACCTCAATAGAGAGGTTGGGCCGGTCAAATCCGCTGACAAAAGTGGGCGGCTTTTCCAAACCCAGTTGCTGAATGATGTCCGAGCGAACGTAAGGCGTGGCTGTTGCAGTCAAGGCGACCGTCTGAACTCCGCCCAACGCTCGAATCGCTGAACTCAGCTTGAGGTAGTCTGGTCTGAAGTCATGCCCCCAGGTTGAGATGCAGTGCGCCTCATCAACAGCGAATAGAGACAGACCGATGCTTTGTAGCGCCTCGACAAAACGAGGACTGCGGAAACGCTCCGGAGCTACATAGACTAGTTTGTATTTGCCGCGTCGCAATCCATCGATGCGCTGATTCTGCTCGACTGAAGTGATGGAGCTGTTAATGAAGGTTGCGGGCAGGCTGCGAGCGTGTAGAGCATCAACTTGATCCTTCATTAGCGCTATCAAGGGCGAGACGACGAGCGTCGCGCCACTCAACATCATTGCGGGAAGTTGATAGCAGAGCGACTTGCCGCTGCCGGTGGGCATGACCACGACTGCATTCTTTCCTTCAAGTATGGCGCTGATGACTTCAGTCTGGCCCGCTCGAAAACTGTCGAAGCCGAAATGCTTCCGTAGAGAGATCAGGGCGTCATCAATGGTATGCATACGGCGCGAGTCTAAAGTTTACGATCTGATGTTTCAAGCTTGATGAGATATAAATCGAAATCTATTCGATCATATAGATGAGTTTCATGATATATATTCATTCCGTTCAAAGGACCATTGTTTGTTTGAGGAACATCTCCTGTGAAAATTTGCATACTTGATCCCTCCTACGAAAACTCCGACAGTCCAATGAAGGATTATGATCCACTCTCAGATGTGGTTCGTCATCTTGAAGGTCATCAATGCGTGACAGCCTACATCGACAAGGCAAAGGCTGTTAAGCAGGTGCTCGAACTTTCGCGTCGCGGGTTTGATGTCTTCATCAATCTTTGTGACGGCGCGTGGGACGAGGATCGCGCTGGCATTGAAGTCATCCAGACTTTGGAAAGGCTCGAGCTTCCCTTCACCGGATCTGATTCCAAGTTCTATGAGCCGTCGCGCGAGATGATGAAGCGCGTTTGTCACTTCTGGGGAATCAAATCGCCGGCCTACGTTTTCGCTACCGACAGCATTGGCGTGGAGATAGCCGCCTCGACGCTCCAGTTCCCCCTCATCACCAAGCATCCAAACAGCTACAGCAGCATCGGACTCACCAAGGCTTCGAGAGTCGAAACCCCCGAAAAACTGCGCAAACAAGCCCAAAAGATGATTAATCAGTTCGGCGGGACGCTGATTGAGGAGTTTATTCAAGGCCGCGAATTCTCTGTGCTGGTCGTCGAAAATGCCGACGATGAGCTTGAGCCCTTTGCCTATCAGCCCGTCGAGTTCTGTTTTCCAAAAGGCGAATCTTTCAAGCACTTCGACTTGAAGTGGAAAGATTACGAAGCGATGACCTGCATCCAGTCTGAAGACCCGGAAGTGAATGAACGCCTGAAGGATGTTTCGCGGAAGTTGTTTATTGGCTTGAATGGCGTGGGCTATGGGCGCTGCGACATTCGCATGGACAAGGACGGCGAGCTTTACATGCTCGAGATCAATGCCAACTGCGACGTTGCCTACCCATTGGAAGAGGCTGGCAGTGCCGACCACATCCTGATGCAGGAAGCCTGGGGTCATCGCGAGTTCTTTGAAAAGATCATCCGCGCGGCTCTGAAGCGTCATCAACGCTTGCACAAGAAGTGGAAGCTTATCCTCAATCACCAAAGTCACTACGGGATGTACGCGGTGGAAGACATTCGCTCCGGCGAGGTCATCGAGGCTTACGAAGAGCAACCGCATGTGCTGGTGAGCAAGAAACACGTTGAACGGAACTGGAACGACCAACAACGGAACTGGTTCGGCCAATACGCCTATCCGCTCACCGATGAACTATTCGTGAGCTGGAGCCACGATCCCGATCACTGGAAGCCGATCAATCATTCCTGCGATCCGAGCGGGTGGCTTGACGGCCTGAACCTCGTTGCGCGCAGGGACATTCAGCCGGGTCAGGAAATCACGATGGACTACGCGACCTTCTGCAACGACCGGATGGAAGAGTTCGTCTGCAACTGCGAAGCGGAAGATTGTCGCGGCATCATTCGTGGCAGTGATTACAAAGAATCGTTCATGGAACGTTACGGCGATCACGTATCCGACTACGTTCGTACCAAGCAGCAAATGATGCTGGCCCCTGTCAGCGAATAGAATTACGACTCCGGTATACGGCTGGCTTAAACTGCCACGGAAAAAGGAGACTCACATGGCAGATTTCGACAAATTTCTACCCACGCTTTTGAAGTTTGAAGGTGGGTTTGTAAACGATCCCGCCGATCCCGGAGGCGCAACGAACAAGGGCATCACGCTGAAAACCTTTAAGGCCTTCGCGCAGCCTTTGCTCGGTGTTTCGCCAACCTTGACGAACTTGAAGGCCTTGACCAACAAGCAGGCAGGCATCATTTACAAAGTTGAGTACTGGGACAAAGTCCAGGGGGACGCGATCACATTGCAGGATTTGGCCAACATTCTCTGCGATTTCTATGTAAACTCAGGCGCCAACGCCACCAAGTTGTTTCAACGCGTGCTGAACAAGATGGGCGCGGACTTGCCGATCACCGGCAAAGTTGGACCGCAAACTATGGCAGCGTTAGCTAAGCTGGATCAAAAACTGGTCTACGCGAATTACAAGCAAGGACGCATTGATTATTACAACAACCTCGTAAAGAAGAATCCCAAGTTGAAGAAATTCTTGAAGGGCTGGATGAACCGAGTCAACGCGTTCCCGGACCTGAAGTAATCAGCTGTCAGCTATCAGCAGGTTCGATAATACGGGCGTTTAGAGTTCAAACTTTAGTTTGTGGTAACGTAAGCACGCAATCTAAAGATTGAACTCTAAACGCCTGTAAACGCATACTGACGGCTGATTGCTGACTACTTCTTATGCCAACCATTCTTACCGAAGTTGAACTGCGCGTGCTCGGCTCGTTGATCGAAAAGCAAATCACCACGCCGGAATACTATCCGCTGACGCTGAACGCACTAACCCTGGCTTGTAACCAGAAGAACAATCGCAATCCCGTTACTGCGTACACCGAGCAAACCGTGGCAGACGCTGTCGAGAGCTTGCGGGTCAAGAACCTCGCCTATGTCTTCTACGGCAGCAACAGCCGAGTGCCAAAGTACAAGCACGTAGTGCCGGAAATTTTTCACCTTAGTCACTCGGAACTGTCGCTGATGTGCCTGCTGATGTTGCGAGGTCCGCAAACGCCTGGCGAACTTCACAGTCGCTCAGGACGCATGTTTGATTTCAAGGGTCTGGAGGACGTCGAACAGACGATCAATTCCCTAATTACCAAGGACCCGGATACGCTCGTGGTTCGTCTACCGCGCCAGCCTGGTCAAAAAGAAACTCGCTTTGCGCATTTGTTGGGTGGAGACATCGACGTCGAAGCCATGGCTGAAGCGACCGCTACGAAAGATCCCGCTGGCAGCAGGACGGGGGCGAGCGAACGAATAGCTCAGCTCGAGCAGGAAGTCGAACGCTTAAGTGGAGAAATGCAGAATCTTCAAAGGCAATTCGACGAATTCAAAAAGCAGTTTGAATAAGTTTCCCACCTTTGCCTTAGGCCAAAATCAGATTAGCCACGGATAAACGCGGATCAAGACAGATCTGAAAAACCTGGGATAGAAACGACTCTCATTTTTTGGATCCACTTTATCCGCGTTGATCCGCAGCTAAGTTTTCAAGGGCATCCCAAATCGGGCTCGACTACTCACCATATCCTACATTCGCCGCATACCATCTTGGTCGTACCGAGGCTATCCGTCTGATCAACCACGAAATAAGCAGCCTTTTTAGCTGTGCCGTTCTTCGTACCGGCTCTTGGCACGGTCATTGCTCAATATGCTGCGGAGGTCGGAAATGAAGAAATTCTTTGCCATCATAATAATGTTAACGCTGCTGAGCGCAGCATCATTGACATCATTCGCACAGGGACGAGAGTCTCGCCGGTATCGAACCTACAATTCACGTTCTTATTACGATTATCGTAATCGCGATCGCTCGTTTTGGGACCAGCACCGCGACAAGCTGACGGTAGTGGGGGGCGCCGGAGCTGGAGCTTTACTGGGCAGCATTTTCGGCGGTAAGAAAGGCGCTTTGATTGGCGCCGCGGCGGGTGCCGGAGGTGGCGCACTGTACACCTACAAGTTGCGAGATCGAAACCGCTATCGCAGGTATTAATCGAATCTAACAAGATCGGTCGCGCGTTAACACGAGCGATCGTTGACTGGGGCCGGATCGCGAAGGGGAGAGCGCGGTCCGGCCTCAAATCTGTTTTTCGCGGGTTTAATCGGTCCCATTACATCAAACCGATTTCTGGAAGATTTTCCATATATCATTCGCCATTTTTCAATTGTCATTGGTCCGCAGTTTAGCGGCCAACTTTGGTCAGGAACCGTGACACAGGAATGGGACCACGGCTTTACGTCACCGATGACAAATGAAAAATGGCAAATGATATATGGAAAATCTTATCAAGCTCGATGACTAACCCTCACTTCTCATCCTAGCGCACGTACTTGGCGGTCATCAGCGCTGCAAACGTTTCGATTCCATCCCACAGATTCTGCAGACGAATATTCTCGTTCTCAGCGTGCTGGTTGTTGTCATAATTCGCGATCGGAACGGTGACAGTTACCGTGCGCAGATTCTCAGTGATGATTGACAACGGCAAGCTGCCGCCCGCTGTCGGCAACTTTACGATTGGCTGCGCAGACGTCGATTGCACGGCTTCAATCACTGCAATCGATATCGGCAAATCCATCCGCGTGCGCTCAGCGTTGTAGCCTCCCTTACGATGAATCATCTTGGCAATCAGCCCGTGTTCCAGCCGCTCTTTATCAGTTGGATCTCGATCGATTACATAAAAGCCCTGCTTTCGAATGTGAGCAATCAACCGTTCAACTTGTCGGCCATAATCGTTCCCTCGCACCAGCCGAAGATCGAGCACCGCCGTCGCCGTCGTAGGAATGACGTTACGAGCGAGTGAGCCTACATCGCCGCTGCTCATGCCATTAATGTTGAGCGATGGAGCGTTAATCAGTTCGAGAAGACTCTTGCCTGCGCCTTCAGTACGCGCCAAGCCAAGCTGGACCTTTAGCTCCTCGTCGTACTGAGGCGCATCGGCAATGGCTCGCAGCTCGGCTTCTCCAAGCGGCTCGGTATCGTCATACCAACCGGCAATAGTTACTCGCCCGATGTCATCTTTCATAGAAGCCAGCAATCGCGCCAAAACATGCGCCGGATTCGGAGACCAGTTGCCGTAATGACCGCTGTGCAACGGCCGCTTCGCTCCATAAACTGTCAGGTCGACATTCGTATCACCGCGCACGCCAAAGACGGCTTGCTTGCGCCCTGATTGATGAACTGGTCCATCGCAAATAATCCAGGCATCTGACGCCAACAGATCTTTGTGGAGTTGAATAATTTCGCCAAGGTGCGGCGATCCGGCCTCTTCCTCGCCATCAAAGAAGAACTTGATATTTGCAGTCGGCTTAATTCCGTTGGCCCGCAGCGCCGCGAATGCCGTGAGGATCGCCATCACACCGGCTTTGTCATCCGAAGCTGAACGAGCGTACAGCCGCCATTCAGGATTGATGGGGTCAGCTGCACCAGGCATCGAGATCGGTTTGCCGTCTGATTCCAAAGGAGCTGAACGTAGGGCTGGCTCCCAGGGAACCAGTCCGGTCCACTGTTTTGGATCGGTAGGCTGCCCGTCGTAATGCGCATACAGAATTATCGTTCGAGAGGCGCCCGCAGTTTTCCATTCTGCGAATAGCGCTGGAGGAACGTTCGGCGTTTTCGCTTCAAGTAGCTGAGGCTCGAGGCCGCGCTGCTTCATCATCTCAACGATATGCGCCGCGTTGCGTCGGATATTGACGTTGTCTGACGCCAAATTCGGAATCGACAAGAGTGAAACAAAGTCCCGCAGAATCTCGTGCTCGTTCGTTTGTCGATACTGCCTGATCTTTTCGTTTTGGGATTGAGAGTAAAGCGGTTGAGTAAACAGAAGTACGAGAAGAATCGAAATCAATCGATGCATGCTATTCCTCCGGCTCTTAATCTACTCAGTCATTATTGGATCAGATGGACCAGCGGGCTGGGTTAGATTTACTCGTGTCAAATTCGCGTTCGAATCGGTGAAGAAGTGGCGGCCTTGCAGAGGAGGTTCGGGGTCAGCGTTGATGGAATAGGTGGGAGCTTCATTCTTGCCGGAGACGGTTAATGTCAATATGTAGCCGCCCATTTTAGGTTTTTCGTGATCGAACTGGGAGCTCAGATAGCCCTCATCAACAAGTTGCTCGAACGATGCAAAAACACCTTCGTTACTCGCCGCGTAGGTTTGTTCAGCGATTACGATGGTACGCATTGATCCCAGGGCTACAGTTTCCTTGGCTCGAGTGACGCTGTCCGTCAATTTCTCTGTGTAGCTTTTGCAGCCGAGCATTAAGGAAGCTAACAGAAGGAACATCGAGATTGAGAGAGATCTCTTCATAAGGGATTTCCTTTCGGTTGGGAGCGCAGGCATCCTTGCCTGCTTGGGATTGACCGGAGCTATTCTACCTATTAACGAGCTTCTTCCGAAGGCTAAGCAGGCAGGGATGCCTGCGCTCCCGGAACTTTCGTCCGGTGCTGGGGTCTAACAAAAACTTCTGTGGCGAGTGTTAACAATTCGCAGCCGGACGGAGTCTTAGGTAGTAGGCCAAGCAGTCTTCCTTGACGGAGTCTAAAACAATGCGCAGTCGATCACCTCGAAGATCGCGAATTGGGAACGTTTTTGGGTCGTTCCTCGGGTTTTTCCTGTCTGCTCTCCTGGGCCTGGCTTTCGTTGGGGCCGTGAACAAAGCACACGCCCTGTTCTCGGGTAAGCAGTGCACTCAAACCGCGACGTGGCTGGCCGCGAAGAATTTTGCCCGTCGCGCTATCGGCTCATAATCCAGCCAATCACAATCTGCTACTTGATTTCCCGGTAGCGGAAGCAGTCGGGATTGTGATCGTTCACCATTCCCACCGCTTGCATGAACGCGTAGCAGATTGTTGGACCTACAAACTTAAAGCCCCGAGCCAGTAAATCCTTACTCAGCGCGTCAGACTCGGGAGTGTGAGTCAAGATCGGCTGTCCGGGCTTACGCCTGATCGACCTGCTATTAACAAACCGCCAAACGTAATTATCGAAACTGCCAAATTCCTTTTGGATCGCCAGGAAAGACCTGGCATTTTGAACGGCAGCCGCGACCTTTAAGCGATTGCGGACAATTCCCGGATTAGTGAGCAGCTTCGCAGTTTTCTTATCGTTATATCGAGCTACTTTCGCAGGCTCGAAATTGTCAAAAGCCTGGCGATAGTTGTCCCTCTTCTGCAGGATCGTTTCCCAACTCAAGCCGGCTTGCGCGCCTTCGAGCACCAAAAACTCAAATAGCAGCCGGTCATCATGAACTGGTACGCCCCACTCCCGATCGTGGTAAGCAATTGACTGGTCGGTCCTGGCCCAATCACAACGTTTTATTGTTTTCATCGAAGGAAGATTATCGCGACCGCGGCTCGGCTGGCTACTTCTTAAGTAGCCGCCCCAGAAGGCTGGCTACGACGGTGAGAAGTTCGCCGCTCTCCAATGGTTTTGAAACGTGCGTATCGTATCCCGCGATCAAGGCGCGAACGCGGTCCTGAACACGCGCATATCCGGTGAGTGCGATCGCTGGTACTTTCCTGCTCTGTGAAGTAGCTTCCCTCGCGCGCAAACTGCGAATGAATTCATAACCGTCGTGACCTGGCATGGCTATGTCGCTGATGAGCAGATCAAAATCCTCGCGCTCCATATTTGCCAGCGCTTCGTCGGCCGTTAGAAAAGAGCGAACGTCGGCTCCACAGGCTTTGAGGTCCATCGAAATCAGGTCAAGTGAATCGGCCTCATCGTCAACGACAAAGATGCGCACCCCGGTCAGATCCGGTGAATCGGGAGCTTCCGGATCTCTGGACAAAGCCGCCGGTACGGCGTCAAGTCTAAGTTCGCCGCTTGGCAAAGGCAGGCTCACGGTCAGAATGGCTCCGTTTCCCTCGAGGCGGTTTTCGGCTTTGATTGATCCACCATGCAGCTCGACTAAGTGGCGCACTATTGCCAAGCCGAGGCCGAGCCCTCCGTGCGTACGAGTAGTCGAGCCATCAGCCTGGCGAAATCTCTCAAAGACAAAAGGCAGGAACTCAGGATCGATTCCAGGCCCGGTGTCACTGACCTGAATCTGTATGTTTTTGTTCGTTTGCTTCAAAGACAATTCCACGTTGCCGTGGTGCGGCGTAAACTTCGCCGCGTTTGAAAGCAGATTCCAAATCACCTGCTGCAACCGATCGCTATCACCAACCACAATTCTCACCTTGGGATCTACGTCCCTGATGATTTGAATCTCTTTAGCTTCAAGAGCTGGTCTAACAGCGTCGAGTGCCGCGTCGAGAACAACCGTGAGATCGACCGGACAGAGGTTGAGTTTGAGCTTGCCGGTGATAACGCGGGAGACATCGAGGATGTCCTCGATAATCTGCTTTTGGGCGAGCGCGTTTCTCTCAATCACCTCAATCGCGTGCTCGCGACTTTCGGAATCAAGGCGTCCTGATCTCAACATGCGCGACCATCCCATGACCGCGTTCAAAGGCGTGCGCAGCTCGTGCGAGACCGTGGCAAGAAACTCATCCTTGAGTCGATTGGCTTGTTCAGCTTCGGCTCGGGCCGCGCGTTCACGCAGTAATAACTTCGCCAGCTCGCCTTCGGTTCGTTTGCGTTCCTGGAATTGTCCGATCTGCGCGCCGATGCTCACCATCATTTCGAGAATCTCCGGTTGAGGTTGCCGGATTTCCTGATTGAAGAACTCGACCACTCCAATTACTTCGTTGCCGGTGAAGATCGGGAAAGCAAATGCGCCATGAAGCCCAGCCTGCGCCGCCGCCGGGGCTCTCGGAAAGTTATCATCTTCAAGAACGTTCGGGATCCACACGAACTTGGCCGTAGCCCAGACCCTTCCCGGCAGCCCATCACCGTTTTCAAAGCTGGTAGTTCTTGAAAACAGTTCAAAATCGGCTACCTCAATCTCGTTTGTTTTGTAGAAATCGACACAGACCAACCGATTGGTCTCGCGCTCGACTCGCCATGCGACGCCGACTTGCCAATCAAGATTCTCACAAATTGCGTGAAGGATTTCATGGGCGCCGTCAACGACATCGTTCGACTCTGAGAGAATGCGGGTGATGGAGTACTGCAGTGCCAGCCGTTGTTCGGCGGCGGGCCCTTTTATGAGCGCTGAGCGTAAGGGTGTCTCTTGTTTTTGGGCGACATTGGACATGAAAACCCCAGAAGTTCGCGGAGGGAGGGAACCTCTTCCTTGTTCTTAATGTTTCCAGGGGGAGTTTTCTCCGGGGGGGTGTTTTCATAGTAACACTGAAAAAAGCTTGAACCCAAAAGGCATGGGCTCAGTTCTTTGTTCTTTGTGGGTTAGCGATTCAAAGTTTCAGGTTTCAAGTTCAAGGTTTCCGATCCACTTGAACGATTCCCTTTTCAGTTTCAGGAAACGAACTGACCGTGAAACTTGAAACCTGAAACTTGAAACTTGAAACTTTGAATTGCGAACCGACAAAGAACTAAGAACAAAGCTACAAAGAACAAAAATGGAGGGTCTTGTTTGCACCGATTGACTTAGTGAAGTAAGAGTTGTAAAAACGCGGAAGAAAAAATCAACCAAAACAACCCCCGTTCCCTCGCAGTGCTGAGGTCACGGGCAGACTGCGTCAAGCAGAAAGGAATGCACCAATGGCTTTACGTTTAGGCGACATCGCACCTGATTTCACCGCTGAATCGACTGATGGTCCAATCAACTTCCATGAATGGATCGGCGATAGTTGGGCAGTTCTCTTTTCACATCCGAAGGATTTCACTCCCGTGTGCACCACTGAGCTCGGAGAGTGCGCGCGTCTCAAACCGGAGTTTGATGCCCGCAATGTCAAGGTGATTGGGCTCAGCGTCGATCGAGCCGACTCGCATCAGAAATGGGCCGAGGACATCAAGGAAACGCAGGGCAGCGCCTTGAACTTTCCCGTCATCGCCGACCCTGATCATAAAGTCGCTGAACTCTACGACATGATCCATCCCGAAATTAGTGACATCTTCACAGTTCGTTCGGTATTCATCATCGGCCCGGACAAGAAAGTGAAGCTGATGATCACTTACCCGGCGAGCACCGGACGTAACTTCGACGAGATTCTCCGTGTCATCGACTCGCTGCAATTGACTGCAAAGTACAGCGTCGCTACGCCGGTGAATTGGAAGGACGGCGATGATGTGATCATCGTGCCTTCAATGTCAGATGAAGATGCGAAGGCGAAATTCCCGGCCGGCTGGAAAGCTCCAAAACCCTATCTGCGCATCACACCCCAGCCTAATAAAGTGAAAACAGATACGGCTTCGGCAGGAAACACAACAACATAGTAACCATCACAAGCTGGTTTGTGACTCAAGGCGCAGTGAGTAATCTGCGCCTTGAGTTGTCTTGAGGTCTCGAATCAAATGCGACAAATAGTTACGACGGCTAATGGCGGTATCGAAGTCCTGAAAGTAGAAGAGAGACCTGATCCGAAACCCAGCGCCGGTGACGTTTTGATCCGTGTCAAAGCAGCCGGGCTGAATTTCGCCGATATCCTTGCGCGCCAGGGTTTGTATCCCGACGCTCCAAAAAAGCCTTGCGTGATGGGGTATGAGGCTTCCGGCATAGTTGAATCAGCCGGGCCGGGCGTGGACGAAACCTGGATTGGAAAATCTGTTGTGGCCCTGACTCGCTTTGGTGGGCAGTCCGATTTGATCGCTGTCAAGGCAAGACAAATCTTTGAAAAGCCTGAATCGCTAAGCTTCGAACAAGCAGCCGCCATTCCTGTTAACTATCTGACCGCATACGCGCTGCTCGCAGTCATGGGTTCGCTACAGCCAGGTGAGTCGGTGTTGATTCATAACGCCGGTGGTGGTGTCGGTCTCGCCGCTCTCGACATTGCCAAGCGTCTAAGCGCGACCACGTATGGAACTGCGAGTCCCGGTAAACACGAGGTGCTTCGCGCCCGCGGGTTGGACCACGCCATCGACTATCGCAATAAGGATTGGCTCCCGGAGCTGAAACGGTTGACCAACAATCGTGGTGTTGAGCTTGTCATCGATCCGCTCGGAGGCGGACATTGGAAGAAGAGCTATCAGGCACTGCGCGCCACAGGGCGGCTGGGGATGTTCGGAATTTCTACCGCATCAGCTGACGGCGTAAAAGGCAAACTCGGAATGTTGAAAGCTGCGTGGCAGACTCCGTGGTTTCATCCGTTTGGTTTGCTTAATAAGAATCGGGGTGTGTTCGGTTTGAATCTTGGACACATGTGGCATGAACCGGAGAAAGTCGCCGAGTGGATGAAAGTAATTCTTGACGGAGTAGGAGAGGGCTGGATTCGTCCCCACGTCGACAAATCATTTCCATTCAATCAAGCCGGCGCAGCGCATAGCTACATGGAAGCAAGAAAGAATATCGGCAAAGTCGTGCTCGTTCCCTAGGTAGCGTAGACTTCAGTCTGCGTCCAACTCGCTAAGATGACTGTTGAGTGTCAGCAAGCCCGCCGATCAAGCGTTAGCCGAAAGCTCTCAACTTACTGGTCTTCCGACGCTACCCTTCAGTCTGCGTTTAACTCGCTAAATGATAGTTGAGTGTCAGGGCGCTCTTCCTCATCAAGGTACCTCTTCACCACTCACTGAATGATATGGAAGCGTTTGAACAGACTGAAGTCCGTTCTACCTGGTAGCGTAGACTTCAGTCTGCGTCCAACGCGTTAAAGATGACGTTCGAGTGTCAGCAAGCCCGCCGATCAAGAGTTAGACGAAAGCACTCAACTTACTGGTCTTCCGACGGTAGACTTCAATCTACGTCCAACTCGCTTAGATGACGCTTGAGTGTCAGGGCGCTCCTCCTCATCAAGGTACCTCTTCAGCACTCAACTAATGTCTACCAACATCTGAACAGACTGAAGTCCGTTCTACCTGGTAGCGTAGACTTCAGTCTGCGTCCAACGCGTTAAAGATGACGTTCGAGTGTCAGCAAGCTCGCCGATCAAGAGTTAGACGAAAGCACTCAACTTACTGGTCTTCCGACGGTAGACTTCAATCTACGTTTAACTCACTAAGATGATAGTTGAGTGTCAGGGCGCTCCTCCTCATAAAGGTGCCTCTTCACCACTCGCTGAATGATATGGAAGCGTTTGAACAGACTGAAGTCCGTTCTACCTGGTAGCGTAGACTTCAGTCTGCGTCCAACGCGCTAAAGATGACGTTTGAGTGTCAGCAAGCCCGCCCATCAAGCGTTAGACGAAAGCTCTCAACTTACTGGTCTTCCGACGGTAGACTTCAGTCTACGTTTAACTCGCTAAGATGATAGTTGAGTGTCGGGGCGCTCCTCCTCATAAAGGTGCCTCTTCACCACTCGTTGAATGATATGGAAGCGTTTGAACAGACTGAAGTCCGTTCTACCGGTTCCGCGAGGCCAGGAAGAACGAAATAACCGCCGAATAAAGCAGCCCAAACAACACCGCGCCACCACCGAGCCCGAGAAACGCTTTCAAAGCCACTTGCCACATCGGCAGTAGATCAGCGCCAGGCTCAACCGCCAACATCCCCGGCCCCAGCACCTTTAAGGCGACGAGAATAGCCAGACACGCCAGCACGGCATAAACGGCTGAGATCGCGACTCCCGTCTTGAGTCCATCCTTAAACCGCAGCAGCCCGCCGTCGTTCGCCTTTCTTTCTCTAATACCGAGGAGGATCGAGATGATTTGGACGATATTGACAAAGGTCGCCGCCCCACCGCTATGAACCGCCGACCGCGGATCCGGAACGAGCCAATGTGCGATTGCCACCCAGGCGACAAAGCAGACAGCAATAACAACTCCGTACTTTATGGCGATTTTCAAGGTGTTTTTATCTCCTCCGGGGTGGACGCGGGTCTGTTAGCGCGACAGAGTATCTGCCCTGTGTGCCTCGCTGGCAAGCCTTGACACAAGTTGGTTCAGCACAGTATAGTTCACCCGTGAACGAAATCTGCGGACTCCAGGATGTTGGTTTTGACCCGCTGGTGCGAACTCTGCTGGGAGTCGCCGATCGACTTGAGTCGCGCGTTGAATCCGCATTGTCAGCCATCGGCCTCTCGTTCACTAAGCTGGGAATTCTCCATCACCTGATTCAAGCAGGCGAGCCGTTGCCGTTGAAAGGCCTCGCCGATCGCATCAGTTGTGTTAAGTCAAACATCACCCAGTTAATGGATCGTTTGGAAAGCGAGGGTTTGGTAGCTCGCGCTATTGACCCGAGCGATCGCCGCAGTATTCGCGCTAACGTCACTGCAGAAGGCCGGTTACGTTACGCCGCCGGCGCGAAAATCTTGGAAGAGCAGGAACGGCTTCTGCTCAGGTGCCTGCCCGAGCCGGATCGCCGGAAACTGGTGGGACTCTTGGACCAACTTTGTAAGGACTGAAAAAGAAATAACGTTTAGGAGCATATCAATGAGTGAACACGTAAAGGACATTACTGATAACAACTTTGAGGGCGAAGTTATGAAGAGCACCGTGCCCGTGCTGGTAGATTTCTGGGCTGAATGGTGTCCTCCTTGTCGCGCAATGACGCCGATCGTCGAATCGCTAGCCCAAAAGTTCGGCGCCTCCGCGAAGATCGTCAAGTTGAATGTCGATGATAATCCTTCGATCACTCAACGCTTCGGCATAAAAGGAATTCCCACCATGATTGTGTTCAAAGGTGGAAAGGAAGCAGAGCGCCTGGTTGGCGCCACTAACGAAGGCGCGATTTCGCGTCTGATTGAAGAGCAGATTAGCGTCGTTAAGGCGTGATTCTGTCTAACAAAACTGTGAACAACAAACCAATAATTAAAGTCATCAAGAAGAACGAACGTCTTGCGGGACCGGTCATTCCGGCCCCGCAGATACCAACCGATACGCAAGTCTCAACTGAGATGGCCAAGACAGTGTCGAGTTGGGTGCGTGAGTTTAAGAATAGAGACCGTGTCGTACCACCGGCGCGTCAAAAGTCTCGGCGCAAGAAGGCTGCGTAGTGGATCCCAGCTACTCACCTGATAATCAGCCACAGATATAGACTGATAACACAGATCTGAAAAAGCAAAGCCTCAAGGATGATCAGCTCAGGGTCCCTGAGCTGATCATCCTTGCACTATTTGACTTTCAGATCTGTGTTATCCGTGAGCATCAGTGGCGTTGTTGTGAGCTAAGCGGAGGGAGCCGTCCCATCTTAGGATCAGTCACCCAAAAAGGTTTTTGAAGATAGGCGGTCGAAAACGATTCGTCTAACTTGAAGTCTCGCTTAATCGCGGTGGCAGGATCAAAGAACCACACCCCGAGCGTCTCTTCACGTCTACTTCGATCAAACCAACCCCACGGCGGCCGAGCCATGTTGATTCCACCAACATTGCCCACGAAGGCTATGCCGATTTTGCTGAGCTGTGTCTTCAGCTCGGTTTCTTCATCGCCGTTTTGCAGTTTGATCGCGACTTCAAAGTCGTGAGTTTGGCCATACGTTACGCTTGCGCCTGCTCGGGCTCGAGACCACAACGTCGTTTTCAAAGGCAGCAATTCAAAGCCGATGGACTTCGCCTCAACTCGTTCAGGATTGTCTGCCCTGCCGGCGTATTCGTAAACGAGCACGTCATTCTTCGAAATCTGCTTGTCGTCGGTAACGGCAAGAATTCCGTGGCCCTTCGGCTCGATGTAGAGCAGCGGCCGGCCATCTTGCAGCCGTAAGCTATCTGACTCTTTCTCCGAGTTCTGGACTTTGTACTTTGAGATCGTGTTGTGACGAAGGGTCTCGAGGAACACTACGTTGCCAGAATCGGAACTTTCGTCCTTCGCCACGGCTACGAGACAGCCTTCCATGTCATTCTCGTGAGCCAGAGCGCTCTCTTCGGCTATTCCAGTAGGATCATACTTTCCAGCGCGCTTGGCGCCTTCGCGAATCAGCTCGCTGATGATCGCGCCTTTGCGCTCGCCGCCTTTGTAGTCACGCCCGTGAAATACGGCGTAGTGAATGAAGTAATGCGTGCGAGTCTCAACGACGGAGTAGTAAACATAGGCCTTGAGCGGATAGTCCTCGTCGTTCGTATGCGCCCAGTTATTGTCGCCCCGCCAATCGCCATCAAAGTCAAAGTTGGTGATGTAATCGGCACGGCGGTTCTCCGCGAGCGCCTGGTAAAAGATCGGAGCAAAGCGAGCGGCGATCGTCTTTTCGCGCGTGTCGAGATTTGAAGTCTGCTTCGTCGACCGTGTAGGGCGCTGGCCAGACACCAGGCTCGTGACGATAAAGATTGAAAGAACTGCGATGATCGGCGGAGTTAGACGTAGGGAGATAGTCATAGGCTGTTCTTTACTTGATCCAAACGGTCTTGATATTCACAAACTCGCGGATGCCGAATTCACTGAGCTCGCGGCCGTAACCAGAGTTCTTGATGCCACCGAACGGAAGTCTGGGATCAGACGCAACCATACCATTGATGAAGACGCAGCCAGCCTCGAGTTCGTTAACAAACCGAGCTTGTTCCGCAGCGTCGTTGGTCCACGCCGCGGCGCCCAACCCAAAAGGCGTATGGTTCGCCACCTCAATAGCATCATCCAGGTCCGCAGCGTTGAACAAAAGCGCGACTGGACCAAACACCTCCTCGCAAAATGCCGGCGTATCTTCTGGAATGTGAGAAAGAACCGTCGGCTCGTAAAAGTTTCCGGGGCGGTTGAGCTTTTTTCCTCCCGTCAGTACGCGCGCACTCCTCGCCACCGATTCCGCGACTTGCTTATGCAGGTCTTCCAGTATTTGCTCAGTAGCTAATGGTCCTATCTCAGTCTGCTCATCCATCGGATCGCCGACGCGTAGATTCTGCATTCCTCGCACAAATCGCTGTGCGAACTCCTCATAAATACTTTGATGAACAATGAATCGTTTGGCAGCGATACAGGATTGTCCGTTGTTGATTGTGCGCGCGCGGACGCCTGTGGCCACAGCTTCGTCCAGATCGGCCGATGGCATCACGATAAAAGCGTCGCTGCCGCCAAGCTCGAGCACGGTCTTCTTGAGTTGCTTGCCGGCGATGCTAGCCACGCTACGCCCGGCTGGCTCGCTGCCGGTCAAGGTCGCGGCGACGACGCGCTTGTCTTCAAGTACTCGCTGCACCTCGGCTGATCCAATCAAAAGCGTTTGGAATGCGCCTTCAGGGAAACCGGCGCGTCGAAAAATGTCTTCAATTGCCAGGGCACACTGTGGAACATTGGAAGAGTGCTTTAGCAGCCCCACATTGCCAGCCATTAACGCCGGCGCCGCAAAACGAAATACCTGCCAAAACGGAAAATTCCACGGCATCACCGCCAGGACCGGCCCGAGCGGTTGGAAGCGAACATAACTTTTGCTGGCGTTGGTGGAGACCACTTCGTCGGCAAGATGACGCTCGGCATTCTCGGCGTAGTAGCGACAGACCCACGCGCACTTTTCGGCTTCCTGCTCGGCAGCCTTGATGGGTTTGCCCATCTCCAAGGTCATCAAACGGCCGAGCTCATGCTTCTCAGTCTCGAGAATTTCAGCCGCGCGAATCATCAGCGGCGCTTTCTCTGCGAAAGACGTCCAACGATAAGTTTGAAACGTGGTCGCCGCGCACTCGAGTTTTTGATCGACTTCGCGCTCAGACAGCGCCTCAAATGTTTTCAGAGTTTCCCCGGTTGCTGGATTAATGCTGGCAATCATCCTGATATTCCCCCTTTTCTCGTTTCGCCAATTGTACATGTTTAGTAACCCAGACTTCAGTCTGTGTTTCAGACTTACCCTTCAGTAGAATTATTGACAGCTGCAAATCGAAGCCGCTAGAGTCACGAGCAATGTGGAATCATCGTTGCTCAATTGCTGTGTCGATCATGGTTGTCTTCTGCTGTGGTCTGGCTCTCGCTCAGAATACGAATAAGAGTCCCGACCCCGCTGGTGGAAAGACTTCGGATGGCGCTGCCCCTTCCAAAACGAAACCAAAACCTGCCGTCACCACTACCAAGGCTACGAAAGCTCGACCGGTCACCGCGAATCCTAAGCCAGCGCCGCGAGCTTCGGCTGGTATGGATTCGATCAATGGAAAGTGGTGGACCACGGGAAATGACTTCGATACTTCTGAATTGCTGCTCGAGCAGCATGGCAACCTAATCTCTGGCGCGATCATGTATGCCGATGGTCGTACTGGAACTTTTTCCGGAGTCTTGAGCGGTAAGCGGATAAATTTCAACTGGGCCAACTCGGCTGGCGATCGAGGCACTGGCTGGCTCGAGCATAGTTGGAACAACTTCTTAGGCGGAAGTTATCGCAACCAGAAGGGAGGGACGGGTTCGTGGACACTCAGTCGTATCGCCGGCAATTGGTGTCTGGGCGGTTCACGAAATCGAATCCGAAAAGTTAACCATGGCTCGCGAGGTCAGCTGTTTTTTGTAACCGAAGACGGTGGCAAGGAGGCAGGTCATCTCGAAGGCCCGTTCATCTTTCTTCACGGTGACTTTGGAGATGTGAAAGGCATCATGAACTTTCAGTCGAATCGCGTTGATTTTGCTACTGGCACCTTTTGGACGTGGTGCGGATTGAAGTAGCGTCTATTGGAGTTGGCGGCTCCGCGTCAGCTAGTGCTTCATTGTCAGCTAGTGCCTCATTCTCTCCGTCGTCCCCTTTAGATTTGCCATATATCATTTGCCATTTCCCATTTTTCATTTGGCTGCGGCAGAGCGTGTCAGTCGAGTGTCGGGACTTCAATGAAACGCCGGGCACTGACAAATGAAAAATGGTATATGGGAAATGGAAAATCGTGTTGCTCAACTCCATTTCACGCGAGTCATCTAACCGTGGGCTTCCTCACTAAAAACAAGCACATACCCATTGAGATCCTTCACTTCAAATTCCCACTGCGGATAAGGCATTCTTTGTAACGGTCGAATCACCTCGACGCGCTCGCGCACGGACTCATAAAACTCCCGGACCCCCTCCATGCGGAGATATGCGTCCCAAATTCCGTCGGCTCTGCGCTGGTACAGATCAGGCTTTTCGTAACCGGCTAGCCGTTGCACCATGATTTCAACATGGTCGCGAAACAGAATGCCGAAGACGTACGGCTCTGTTTGAGGAAACGGATCACCCTTAAAGCCCAGGTGCTCTTCATACCAACGTATCGTTGCGCCTACATCGGCAACTGGAAAGCACGGAACGCTTGCGATGAGTTTTGGCATGTCGTCGTAGAACGGACTTCAGTCTGCTCTTCCTTTCGAAAGCACGTAATGCTGAATCAAATAGAAACCTGAGCACAGACTGAAGTCTATGCTACTTCGCCGCCTTCGGGCCCATAGAAAAGTACCCACAGCGTCAAATCATCACTGAAATTCTCGAAGCGATGGGTGACACCGGCGGCCGCAAATAAAAGGTCCGATGGGCCAAATGGCTGCCGAGTCTCTCCACAAACGTATTCGCCTGAGCCGGCTACGACAAAGTAAACTTCGTCTCGAGTGTGTGGGTTCTGAGGGTCCGTTCCGCGCGGAGCGTACACTTCAACCAACAACGAGCCATGCTCGAAAATAGTCGCGAACCGCTTGCCTTCCGGATTTGGCAAACGTTTAAGCGCATCTGCTATTTCAAGTTTTTTACAAGATTCACTTTCGCTCATAATTAGGAATCATACTTGTTTGAAGCGAGTCTTGACACGACAAGCTCGCTTCACGTTCGGATGCGAGGCTTCATATTTGGAAATCTCCTGCGCGAAAACTTCTTGAGCTTTGGAGCGGTCATCGTCACCAATAAACTCTGCTTGCCCTGGCGCCGTCGTCACTCTAGCTTTCAGGCGACGTGCCGCGATCGTTACCTTTGCCTTCAATTCATTTTTGAGGTCAACGATGAAAACAGTTACGCGGCGCGAGCGGGACACAATCGTTCTGTTGGCGAGCCCTCCCGCTTCCAATTTATTGGCTATCGTCGAAAGGTCGCGCAGGTTCGGACGCAGATACAAAGCATAGACTCGTCCTGCGCCCCTGGGAGTCTGATGAAAATACAGAATTGCTTTCTGGGTCGCGAATTTTCCCAGCCAGGAACCCGCATAACGAAGCGATGCTTCATTCATTTGGCCGCGCAACACTGTCGAATGTTCGGCGCCATCGCTCCAACTGCCGATGGCCTTCTCAATAATCACCTTCTTTTGAAGCCGGCAGGTGACGTCACGTTCTTCCTGGATCAACCGTTTTTCTTCCTCCGAATTCAATCCCGCCTTAGCATCCTCCAAAGTCAGATTCTCGCGGTTATTCGGACTGACAAAGATATAGCCGAGTGATTTAGTTTGCGCCCTACGCCCTTGGCCGTGAACCGGCCAACTGCACAAGACGAGCAACAGAAATATGAGTGTGACTACGCGATTGTTTGTTTTCATTTGCGCACCGGCCAGGGGAGCTTCGCCGCCGCGCCGAATTGCTCATTCCAGTCAGCGACCCTCTTTTCCAATTTTCTTTTCGCAGTCTCAATCGTTATGGGCGTTATGGGCTTGCATTTCAATCCAGTGGCGGCGGCCCATTGTTGCCACGACTGCAGCCGCTTCGCATGATCTCCCGTCGAAGTATGAAATTGTTCAGTTTGAATCAACAAATATTTTTCCAATTCTCGGACCGCATCGCCGGGCTTGCCCGGTAGTTTTTTCTGCCATTCCATCTCATTAGTTTGTAATGATCCTTGCCGATCTACTTCTTCCAGGATCGCTTGAGCAGTTGTAGAAAGTTTTGCTAACTGCCAATTTTCCCGAGCCTGACCTATCGAAACTATGTCGCACCAAAATTTGCGATGAACAAAAGTAACCTTTCCTGACAATAGCTTAGTGATCAAAACATCCTGGTGACCCGCAACGTCCTGAACGACTCCAAAAATCTCCTGACCTTTAGCGTGCCCCCACCAAGAACCGCGTATCGGTTCCCCCGCAATGATAGTTGCAACGCTGGGCAGCTTGGGATCGCTTTCCAAAAGCAGGCCGAGCTCCTTGATTCTCTCAATGACATTCTGAGATTTCGGATATTTAGACATTTTCACGGAGAACAATTTCAACTAGAATGACGCCGCTTTCGGATCCTGGATCGACGAAGGTGCTGAACGTGAACAGCAAGGACCTCATCGAGCTCGCCGGTAATCCAAACTTCATTTCCGGGATTTACAATTATTGTGACCGCTGGTGCGAGCGCTGTCCATTCACGTCACGTTGCCTGGTCTATGCATCCGAGAAAGAAGACGATGAAAAGGATCCGGAAAGCCGTGATATCAACAATGCCGCCTTCTGGCAAAGACTAACCTCAATCTTTGAAGAGACGCGCGAAATGATTACTGCATGGGCTGAAGAGAACGGAGTTGATCTCGATACGCCGGAGGCACAGGCTGCGAAGGAGGAACATGATCGTGAGATGGAAGATGCTCACAATCACGAATTAACGTTAGCAGCCGAAGATTATGCTTCGCAGTTGCATGACTGGTTCGAAAATGAGTTCGGCATTGAAACTTCAGACGACAGCGGTAAGGCAGCTGAATTGAATGCTGACGCTGAAGAAGACAAACAAGAAGCTTCCGAAGTACTTCATTGGTACCAGTTTCAAATTGCTGCAAAGATTGTACGCGGCCTGATGTCTCGAGACGACGATGACGAAAGTGAAGAAGAAGAGGACAATATTTCCCGCGATTCGGATGGATCGATAAAAGTCGCCCTCATCGGCATGGATCGATCTATCAGCGCCTGGCGATTGATGCAGCTCGCTGCTCCGGATAAATCCGATTCAATCGTTCCCCTCATCCTTGCGCTTGAAGCGCTACGACACAATACCGAACGCGCCTTTCCGCAAGCCCGCGACTTCATTAGACCCGGCTTCGACGAAGTTTCTGATACTCTTATCCAGTAACGGGACGTGGCATGGGCATCTTGCCCATGGGCGGTCGCACCAGTGGCATGGGCATCTTGCCCATGGGCGGTCGCACCGGCACAGACTTATTAATTGCCGCGCTGAAGCTACTTAACTACACACGAGCAGGATGCTCGTGCCAGTAATCCCTACACACGAGCAGGATGCTCGTGCCACTAATCAATGAACACTGATTGTGTCTTCTGCGGGATCGTCTCAGGCGAAATCCCGGCGCCAATTGTTTTTTCAGACGACAAGACGGTCGCGTTTCTTGACCACCGGCCAGTTTTCCCCGGGCATTGTCTGTTGATTCCGCGCGAACATCATGAAACTCTGGCTGATCTTCCTGCGAAACTGATCGCGCCGCTCTTTTCAAACGCACAACGACTCTCCATGGCTGTCGAACAGGCGCTCGGAGCGCATGGCACTTTCGTCGCTATGAATAACCGCGTGAGTCAAAGCGTGCCTCACTTGCACGTTCACATAGTGCCGCGACGAAGAAAAGATGGGTTAAGAGGCTTTTTTTGGCCACGGCAAAAATATGCAAGTGCGGAAGAAATGGAATTGGTGCGCACTGCAATAGCATTAGCCATCGGAAAATTTTAGTTCGTGTTTTTTTCTGGACGCGAAGATCTTTTTGCAAGCGTGACGGCCACAAATTTCTCGATTATTCCCGAGCAAATCAAGCAGTTTTCTGCTCACATTATTGTGTGACGACAGCAAAATATTTCTCGATACAAAAAACAAAAAATAAAACACAGAAAAAGTTGACGATAAAAAACCTCTACGGTATAAAGCACGTGTCGCGAGGGTTACGGCCTTCGAGACCGACAGAGAGACGGTGACCGATGCGGTGACGCACTGGTTGAGAGGAGAGGCAGGCGGCTGCTAATCCTAGTGACGCTCGAGTCGGAACCGAAAGGTTCAGCTAGAGAGAGTTGCGAGACTTTCTCGAGCCATTCGGAAACGAGTGGCACTCTTTGGAAGAGGACCCGCCAAAGAGCGCAGGTAGTTCAACGAAAGTTGAGCTTCGTTGCCGAAGCGTAATCGGCGGTGGAGGAAAAGCCACCACAAAAAAAACCTAAAGGCACCGTGTCCGAAAGGATGCGAGACGAGTGAAAACTTATCGCGTGCTGACCGGTGAGAAACTTAACCGCGAGTTATCATCGGGATACAAAATCGGCAGCCCGTGCGTGTACATGCTAAGCTGCCAACCCTATTGAGAACTGGGGCCAATACCCTGGCGCAAGTCAGAGAGTTAGTTCCGGGGATTAATAGAAACGGATTGCGCTGCAGTCAGCTTGCTGATGGCAGCGCTTTTCGTTTTTTGGCGCGCACTGAAGCCTTCAACCGGCTTTGCACAAAAAGTCTTGAATTCCACCTGCGGCAGCTGGTGGATAGTTCAAGTTCGACCTACAAAGAGGTTGGGATTGGTTCCTTTTGAATTCCCTCAGCGGCAGCTGAGGGATGTTTCAAGTGCAGCCTCGCTCCCAAGTTTTCAACGGAAATAGGCAGGACTTGAACCATCCACGAACTGCCGCAGGTGGCATTCAAGACTTTTCGGGCAAGCTAGTTAGATCATAAATGCCTGGTCGAAATAAATGGATTGGTTTCGTCGCAGGAACGTCTCGTCGTTACTGTCTGAACATCTGTGCAATCTGCGAAATCTGTGGCTAGTTCTTGTTCAGTGCGCCAAGAAAAAGTAGGTAAAGCATAAATGGTGAACTGAGTAGCCGATACCACAGGCTGGCCCTGTGTTGTTTTCATGTTCAGAGCTACAAAAACAGGCTGATCCATCGATTCGCAAAATGCCACGGGCTGGCCCCGTGGTGTTTCACGTTGCCGCCTGCCAACAGCCTGAAGCGTGAACACTCCACGGGACGAGCCCGTGGCATCACCAAAAATCTCCGCCCACCTCTGCCCGTCTCTGTTAGCGACCAATGTGAGTGACCACGGCGCCAGGCCGCGGCCTCAGTTTTAGCGACTACCTACTTTTTCTTGCCGCACTGCAACAGCTCTGCCTGCTGTCCATTCGTTCACGCTCGTGATATTGTTTCGCGCTCCCCATTCAATCATTTTTTGGAAAGGAAAAGACAGATGACGGAAGCAGCAGCAAAAGAAGCTACCGGTTTCGCACCCGGAACGTTTTGTTGGGTTGAGCTTGGGACCAGCGACGCCGCTGGCGCGAAAGATTTCTACACAAAACTCTTCGGTTGGGATTACACCGACAATCCGATCGGACCCGACGCGGTTTACACAATGTTGAAGTTAGACGGCAAAGATGTCGGAGCTTTGTATCAACTGATGCCCGACATGGTTAGCCAGGGCATTCCGCCACATTGGCTCTCTTATGTTTTAGTAACCAGCGCCGATGAGACCGCCGCCAAGGCCAAAGAACTTGGCGCCACGCTGATGAAAGAACCTTTTGATGTTTTCACAGTCGGCAGAATGGCGGTAGTGCAAGATCCCACCGGAGCAGTTTTCGCTCTCTGGCAAGCCGGAACTCACCACGGGTCCGGCATCTACAACGTACCGGGTTCATTCTGCTGGAACGAGCTGGGCACGCGCGATACGGGGAAAGCCAAAGACTTTTACACTGGACTGTTTGGCTGGTCAGCCGACACGCAGAATTTTGGTCCGATGGAATACACGATGTTCGCTAACGGCGATCAACCAGCCGGTGGAATGTATGGGATTACTCCGGAGATGGGACCGATGCCGCCGCATTGGCTGGTTTACTTTGCAGTCGATGATTGCGACGCGAAGGTTACGCTCGCTGAGTCATTAGGCGCGAAAACCATGAAGCCCGCCGATGACATTCCAGGTATTGGCAGGTTCGCGATCATGATCGATCCGCAAGGCGCCGCGTTTGCGCTCATCAAGCTGGACAATCCGCAGCCTTAACTAGTTCAAGCGTTAGACTGATTTGATGAAAGGCGGACCTGAATGTGTCCGCCTTTCTTCTTAAATGAACGCGCCATCTAAGAAACAATGAAATCCCGTTTGGTGTGGCTATTGTTGTGTCTCATCTGGGGCTCAACCTGGCTATTCATAAAACTCGGACTGAAAGACCTGCCTCCGCTGACTTTTGCCGGCATTCGTTTCATCATCGCCTCGCTCATACTTTTGGGACTTCTGAAAATCAGAAAACAGTCCTTACCAACTTCACGACGTGACTGGATGTTGCTCGCGGGGGTTGGTGTGATGTCCTTCAGTTTGAACTACGGATTAGTGTTTTGGGGTGAACAGTACATTTCGTCGGGGCTTGCTGCCCTGCTGCAAGCTACTGCGCCAGCCTTCGGCTTAGTATTCGCGCACTTTTATCTGCCCGCCGAGAGAATTACCCCGGCCAAGCTGGTTGGCGTGTTAATTGGAGTCGTTGGCGTAGGCATAATCTTTTCGAGCCAGCTGAGCATTGCCGGTCCGACGGCTCTCAAGGGCAGCCTCGCATTGTTATTGAGCGCAGTTTTTGTGGCGTACTCGAATGTAATAGTGAAAGCCTACTGCAAACATCTTGAGCCGACGGTGTTGGCTGCTGGCCAAATGATGTGTGGGTTAGTTCCCTTACTTCTGATAGGCATTCCGCTGGAGGGAAATCCCTTCAACTTTCATTGGACCATGATGACCGTAGTCGCAATGTTTTATCTCGCCATCGTGGGCTCAGTCGTGGCGTTCGTGCTGTATTACTGGCTGATGAAAAATATGGATGTGACCAAGACGTTACTGATTGCTCTCGTGACTCCCGTGGTCGCCGTGATCCTGGGGATGATTGTGCTGAAGGAACGTCTCGAGTGGCGCACACTGCTGGGCGGCGCCCTGATTATTTCGGGTATCGCTCTGCTGAGGGGACGAAGAAAACTCTCCGGTCACAAGCGCTCACCAGGGTTGGAAGTGACGAAGTGAACATTTTGCGGCTTGCCGCCGCACAGTTCGGTAAGGCTATGCCTCCACTTTTCGAGGCGTAGCCTCGAATTAGACTTAAGAGGTTAACGGAAAGGCACAGCCTTTCCGCACTTTGCGGCGGCAAAGCCGCTTATGTTGGTTATCCCCGCTTAGGTTCGTCATCCCCACTTATTTCGTCATCCCTTGGAAAACAATTCGCATTGGGCGTTGAGGTAGAGCTCGACGGTTTGAGCTACGGCGGCGGCTTCGTTTGGTGGGTAATGATCGGGAAGGCGGCGCAGCTCGACGATTTGATCGTTCGTTAACCAGAAGCCGCCAGCCTCGATGCCGAATCGATTTGGAATAGCGAGCTCGAGAGCAGTGCGATGAACTGCGCGCAGATACCTGGCCTGTCCCTCTTCGAGCTTGAGAACACAGTCGCCAAGTTCAAAGCCAAGAAAGCTAACCTCAGGTTCGCTAACAGTCATAGTTTTTGCCGCGGATGAACGCGAATAACAGGTGCTTAGAGTTCAATCAGCTTTGCCCGAGAAGTCCTAAATCCCACCTGCGGCAGCTGGTGGATAGTTCAAGTTCGACCTACAAAGAGATTAGATTGGTCTTTTGAATCCCCTCAGCGGCAGCTGAGGGATATTTCAAGTGCAGCCTCGCTCGCAAGTTTTCAACGGAAATAGGCAGGACTTGAACGATCCACCTGCTCCCGCAGGTGGGATTTA
>Ga0134125_10000806_pt1 | contig 40977 bp, 65 predicted proteins | sample KB31751_FD_96464 | JGI IMG/M metagenome (GOLD analysis project Ga0134125, IMG submission 96464) | Terrestrial soil microbial communities with excess Nitrogen fertilizer from Kellogg Biological Station, Michigan, USA - KB3-175-1 | ecosystem: Environmental > Terrestrial > Soil > Unclassified ...
AATATGCTTTATCAATGGAGAAATATTCTTCCATTTGGGTTGGCTTGTTTTTCTACACAAAGCAGAGAGCCTTCTCAACAAAACGATTTTATTTCCGGAGCATCGAATCTTTATTTACTCGATTCTTCTGAGGTCGAAGAACTGACCACTCTTTATCAGAGTGGAACGGCGTGAGGAGAAACTGTGGGACTCACCAAATTTGGAAGAAACTACATTTTACTCGTAGAACTTCAAAATGGGAGTGTCCTCACTATTCAGCCTCCTTTTACAATTGAATTTGATATTACTAGAAATATTTTAACATCAGCCAATGTCTGCTCCATTCGAATTTATAACCTGTCTCAGATCAATCGAAATCAAATTGAATTTAATATCTATAACCAGGGATCTTTTCGGTTTGTTCAATTGATTGCAGGATATGGAAATAATTTAGCTGTGATTTTTCATGGCAATATCACCCAAGCTTGGTCTGTCAGAGAAGGGGTGAATTTCATCACTCAGATTGAATGCTATGACGGAGGATATGCCTATAACAATGCTATTTTTAATTACTCTTTCCCCGCCGGGACATCCAATCAAACGATTATCGAAACACTGGTTGAAACTCTAGGCACTTATCAAATTCAAAAGGGAGCTATCGGAGAATATCCGGGTCAAACAAATCGATCTAAAACTTATAGCGGTCCTACTACTCAAATTCTTTCAGAATTGACAGGCGGAGGGTTTTTTATTGATAATAGTTTTGCACATTGTTTAGGCAATAACGAATGCATTCAAGGGTCTATCCCTATTGTGAATTCTGAAAGTGGACTTTTAGGAACCCCAGTCAGAGAACAAAATATCCTGACCTTTGACATTCTTTTTGAACCGGGCATTCAGGCAGGCCAATACATTCAGCTTCAAAGCACAACAGGGGCGATCTCAACTACTCAAACTCCGAATCAGGGAATTAACGGTTTTTATAAAATCACTTCAGTGAAACACCGAGGGATGATCTCAGAGGCCGTTTGCGGGGATGTGATTACGACATTAGGGATGTTTTCAACTGAAAATCTAAAAATCATTCCAGGAGTAGGCTAATGGCTAATCCGATTGTTTCCACTCCTGTTCCTCAGAATTTTGTTCCTACAAATCCTCAATTAAAAGATCTGCTGGACCGTTTTGGACAATCTCTTTTGATTAATCTGAATTGCCATCATTTAGGAACCATTCAATCTTTTGATGAGACTCAGCAAACAGCAACTGTCAGTGTCAATTATCAAAAGACGTTTTATGTTTTAAATCCTTTAACCCAGCAATACGAGCCTCAATTTGTTTCTTACCCGACTCTTTCAGAAGCTCCAGTGATTTGTTTAGGAGGCGGCTCTACGGCTTTGACCTTTCCGATTCAAAAAGGGGATGAATGCCTTTTGTTATTTAATGACCGTGATTTAGACCAGTGGTTTGCAGGAAGTTCGACTTCTCCGGTTGCAACGCCCAGACTTCATTCTTTTTCTGATGCGATTTGTTTAGTCGGCGTAAGATCATTACCGAATATTTTGACTCAGTACGATACGGTGAGGGCTTTAATCCGAGCTGGGATGACTCCGAATTCCATGACTGCTTTAGGAGTGAATCCTCAAGTTTCAAAAGTTTTGATTACGAATACTTACCCATCGAATTCAACGACCCTCAATACCCTTTTACAGAGCTTGATGACGGATCTTCAAAATCTCATCTCAACTCTGACCACCAATGCTGCCACTTTTATTGCAGTCACAGGAAGCGCCGGGTCACCTTCACCTTTAAATCCGGTCATTGTCAGTTCTTTAACTTCACTCGCAAGCTCTCTTTCTACACTTGCTACACAGATAGGAGGCCTCTTAGAATAAGGGGACTTCAACGGGAGGGGGGAGATATGATTGTTCGAGCTTTAGATTCAAATGGGGATTGGACCTTTGGTGCTTCTTTAAATAATTATCTTTCTGCCAAAGCAGCCGTCGCTCAAATGATTAAAACTAATGTGAGCTCCTTTTTAGGGGATTGTTTTTTTGATTTAGGTTTTGGAATCGATTGGTTCACATTTTTAAGCTCAAAAAATGATCAACTCGCTTTAAATCTGGCCATCTCCGCTGTCATTTTAAATACCGAGAATGTTACCGGAATTTTACAAGTTTCAAGTACTTTAGATCGAGAAAACCGAAGCTTTAGTGTGGTCTATCGTGCTCAAACGACTTACTCCGTTTTATCAAATACATTTAGTTTAGATCTGGGGGGATAATTTTTTATGCCAAATGTGCTCAACGCTCAAGGATTACAAACGGCAACACAAGCAGAGCTTTTGGCTTTTTTCACTGCTTCTTATCAACAAATTTATGGAGCAGATATTGTTTTAGATTCGAGTACTCCGGATGGGCAGTTGATGAATATTTTTATTCAATCCATCTTAGATGTTCAGGATTTACTGACTCAAATTTATAATAGTTTTGATCCAGATAATGCTTTAGGCGTGGTGCTCGATCAAAGAGTAGCCATTAACGGGATTGAAAGAGAAGGAGGCACGTCCACGATTACAAATATTACCATCGTGACTTCTCAATCAGTGAATCTGTTTGGACTCGATCAAGCCACCCAAGCTATTTATACCGTTTCAGATCAGGCTGGAAATCAATGGCAATTGATCTCAACTCAAACCGGAGTGACAGCGGGAACTCATGTGTTTGCTTTTCAATCTTCTGTTCCCGGAGCAGTGCTGACTATACCCAATACGATCACAATTCCTGTCACGATTGTGCTTGGGGTGAGTTCGGTGAATAATCCGACGACCTATACTTCTTTAGGAACAAACGAAGAAACGGATGCAGCTTTAAAAATCAGAAGAAGGAATTCCGTCTCATTATCTTCTCAAGGATATTTACAAGGGTTATTGGGTCTTTTAAAAAATATCAATGGTCTGACGAGTGTTTTAGTTTATGAAAACAATGGATCCATCACCGATGGAAACGGAGTTCCTGGACACTCGATCTGGGTGATTGTCTCAGGGAATCCTGATATTGCTTTATCAGCCAGTTGGTTATCCCTCGTTTCTTATTCTTATGGACAAATCGTCAGTGTCGGATCAGTGAATTATATTTCTTGGCAAAATAATAATTTAGGAAATGATCCGACCACAAATCCTTCTGATTGGGGGATCTATAATCCGATTGCTCAGGCTATTTATGCTAAAAGAAACGCTGCATGCGGCATGTTTGGAGAAATCAATTATACGATTACTCAAGTGGACGGGACACAATTCATTATTTCATATGATCAGGTGAATCCGGTTGATCTGTTTATCCAATTTACAGCAAGTTCATTAGATGGAATTCATGCACCCAATATTGCTGCCATCATTGAAGGTCTTCCTACAATCTATACTCCAGATGTGAATGCCGAAGTGAATATCAATCAAATGTCTACTCTTGTTCAGGAAATTGATTCAAATACGTTGGTTTTGAATTCTGGATTTAGTTTTACTGCAACCGGAAGTTATACGGTGACTCTGACACCGGTTTCTAAAAAAGATCAATTCGTCGTGTCAACTGCCGACATCATTATTCTTCCGATGATCTTATCTGCCCCAATTGCAACTTCCGTCATCGTGAATGGATTAGTCACTCATACGATTGCTTCTATCGCAAGCGGAGGCAACACGATTCAATTCACAGGATTAGGAGGTCATGGGAACTTCACCTACTCCATGCAATCGGGTTCAGGCAGTATCAACTCCTCAACCGGTCTTTATACTTCTTCATCAACAGGAACAGATGTGGCGAAAGTCACGGATTCACTTGGGAACTTCACAACATGTACGATTACAGTGAGTTAACTTTTTATGAAAAAAGAGAGATCCTTTTTCATAAACGTGGCCAAGAAATCAGGGAAGACTTCTTGACCACGCCTTTTTCAACATATGGGAATAGACAACAATGACACCCTTAGAAATCATTGCTTATTACGCCAATCTACTCATTGTTCAGTATTTAGGTCAACCAAAAGCTGCAGCTCAAGTAGCAGCTACCGTTACTCCAGTCATCATGCCTGAGACGTCTGTTCAAGCAGTCACCTTTTCAGAGCCTCCTGTGAGTGGATCTTTTGTTTTAAACGACTCTTCTCAGGCCACTGCTCCGATTCAATGGAATGATCCAGCTTCTACCATTCAAACGGATTTAAGAGCCTTATCAGGATTCGAATCCATCACCGTTACAGGGAGCATTTCTTCAGGACTTGAGATTACTTTTACCGGAGTCGTCGGGGTTGCCTCTTTATTAACCGCTTCAAACAATTCTCTCTTAGATTCAGCAGGCAACGCAGTTCAGATTTCAATCATTGAAATCGATCAGACTTTACCGATTCAAGTTCAAAATGCATTTAATTTGATGGGATCTTCTATAGCCATAGGTGTTCAGCTTGATTTACTTGGAAAATATGTGGGGGTCGTTAGAACCGGATCTTCCATGAATGGACCGATTAGTTTAGATGATTCTGATTTTTTAACTTTGATTCGTTTTGCTATTGTACAAAATAATTCAGGAAGCTCCCTTCAAGATATCGAACAAAATCTGAATCAATTTTTTCCAGGTCAGTTTTTGATCACTGATTTTAAAAACATGTATATGAGTTATATGCTTTTAGAATCCATTGGAAGTGAGGACCTCTTTACACTTCTGATCGAAGAAAAGCTTATTCCTAAACCCATGGGAGTCGGAATTTCTGTTATTATTCCACCTGTTTTAAATCAATTTTTTGGATTTAGTACTTATGACGGTTTAAATCCTTTTGTAAAACCTTTTAATACTTACGATAATTTTGATACTAATTTTATTTGGCTATCTTATAGTGATGGCTCATTCATTGGATAGGGGGATCAGATGGCTAATCTCATACGGTATACTCAGAAACTTTTTGGATCCACTGCTGGAACTAATCAAATGGCAGAATTCGGGAGCTTTGCTCAAGGCACCCCAGTCAGATATTCGGGAAGTACCATTACTCCAGACATTATCCAGACATTATCCAATTATCTTGATGGTTGGTTTGCAGCGGTGGAAGGAGCTTATTCTCCTGCCATTGAAGATATGAACGCACTTGGTTATCTTTTTGCCTATCAACTTGCTTATATCATGCAAAAGGGGATTTCTGATTGGGATTCAGCAACAACTTATTATACCGGTGATTTTGTCAAATCAAATGGTTCTATCTATGTATCGAGTGTGGATACGAATTTAAATCATGCAGTTACGGATAATTCCTTTTGGACAGGCATGATCCAAAATGGATCTTTAACGATCAATTCTCTTTATAGTTCTTTTAGTATTCCTACTGGCAATTCCATGACCTATCCTTATCTGACAATAGGATCTGGAAAGACATTGACGGTAGGAAGTAGCACGTCTTTAATTGGGGTGACATCGATTGTGGCAAATGGGACTTTATCGATTCAAGGAACAGGGATTGTTCGAATTCTTTAAATTTTTAATGGGGGAAAAATGTCTACACTACAGGTTGATAATATTACAAACGCAGCAGGAACAGGTTCACCTACATTTCCTTTCGGAGTAACCGGGGTAACTCCGGTTCCCACACAACAAACGTTTTTATCCGGATCAGGTACTTATACGACTCCCACGAACCCTTCGCCCAGTTTTTTAAGAGTCACCTTGATTGCTGGAGGCGGAGGCGGCGGTGGGATGCAAGCCTCAGGTTTAGCCAATGGAGGCAATGGAGGGGATACGACTTTTGGTACCTCTCTTTTGACTGCTCACGGAGGAGCAGGTGGACCAGGAGGGGATGGGGGAGGATCTTCGGGCGGGGGTGTAGGAGGAACGGGAACGATTAATTCTCCTGCGTACGGAGTGGTTTATCCGGGAGCAAATGGGGGAGGAGGAAATAATTTGGTTCAAACTCTTCCTGGACCTCAAGGAGGGGCAAGTTTTCGAGGAGGCGCTGGAGCAGTAGGTTTAGCAGGAGCCAATGGAGGAGATGGAGTTCCTAATTCAGGAGGTGGAGCAGCCGGAGGAGGGAGTTTAGGTTCTACCGGGTGTTCAGGTGCAGCCGGAGGTGCAGGATGCGGCATTATCGCAATTATTCCGTCTCCTTCTGCAACTTACTCTTATTCCGTAGGAGCTTCTGGCAGTCAAGGCGTGGGCGCTAATTCGAGTGGAGGAATTGGTGGATCAGGAATGATCTTAGTTGAGGAATTTTATTAATGAATGAAATTCAATTGATTAGACAAGATTTCAGGATGGATGGAATCTTTGGTATCCTTCAAAATTCACAAAATGAACTGCTGGCTTATACTTTAGAACATTCCTATCTTGGAGCACCTAAACTTCCAATAGGTGAATATGTCTGTCAAAGAGGACTTCATCGGTTAAAAAATTCTATGGTCCCTTTTTTAACTTATGAAGTCCTTCATGTTCCTAATCACTCAGGCATTCTTTTTCATATGGGCAATACAAATACCGATTCGGATGGATGTATTTTACTCGGATCAGGTATTATTAAACCCAATTCAGTGAGTTTTGCATTATCGGATTCAAAAATTGCATTTAACAAATTTATGCTCTCGATGGGGGCATATGATCATTTCCAATTGAAAGTGAGTCAAGGATGACAATCGCTGCGATTTTGAAATTGATAGCTTTAATTGTTTACCCTATTATTGAATATTTTTTAGGGAAGACAAAAAAACTTCAGGCCAATTCTGTTTTGGAACTGATTTTAAATATTTTAGAAAGTATTTTAAAAATGATTTTACAAGGGGGATTATCATGGAACAAGCAAAAGTAAAACATGCATTGCAATTGGGATCTAACGCAGAATTTAAGGCTATTTTAGTTTTGGTATTTGATGCCGTTTCATTAGGAAAAGACGCCATTTCTAAAAATTATTTTGGTTTAATGGGAGATGTCTCTAAGATGGTTTTAGATCTTCCGGCAGCAATCTCTAATTTCTCTGATCTTCAAAATGAGATCAATGCTCTGAAAGATCCGGCTGCTCAATCGGATTTAATTGCCTTCATTGAAACTCAATTTTCAGCACAAATCCCATCGGATAAAGCGCAAGCCATTTTGGCAGCATCTCTTAAGATAGTTCAAGATTCGGTGCAAGTCGTTCAAGACGCATGGGTTCTTAAAAATTTAATTTCAGGATAAGGGGCCTCTTCATTATGAAAAAGATTTTTGCGATTCTGGGTGTGGGCGTGTGTCTTTTCACCCAGGCTTATGGCCTTGAAGGGAATAAATCATTTAAAACTAAGATGTACCTTCATAAATATGCCAAGGGACTCAAAAGAGATTTGAAATCAAAATCTAAAATGCAGGCTATTTTACATCATTCTTATGTCACTGCTGATGCAATGATTCCAGGTTCTTTTGATTTTTCAAAATCGGTTTCTTTACCTGAAAATCAAGGAAACTGTGGAAGCTGTTGGGATTTTGCTTTAACAAAAGCTCTCCGATCAGAGTACATGTTAGCCGGCAGAGATCCCGGTGTTTTAGATTTTAACTACCTGCTCAATAACTGTGGACCTGGACCTCGTATGGATGGATGTAATGGTGGGGATTTCCCTGCGGCCGCTTCTTTTGAACAAGGAAAAGGTCCTGGACTGAATTCTCAAGATCCCTACACGCAGAAAGAAGGATCTTGTAAAAACCTGGCTGTCAAAGCAACCACCGTCTCTTACTCCATGTTAGGAACCTCTTCTTCTGGACCGACCTTTAAAGATGTCGCCTATGCGCTCAGTGTGCTTAATCATATGCTTGTCATTGATGTAGCGGCAGGCCAAGGGGAATGGGAAAACTATTCGGACGGGATCTATAATGATTGTCAGGGGAACTCAAATGACATTGATCATATGGTCAATCTTGTCGGATACAGTTGTGAAACATCGGTGGATTCACAAGGCAATTGTCTTTTTGATCCAGAAGGCAAACCTGTTCATAAAGATGGATACCTGATTGTAGAAAACAATTGGGGGGAGTCTTGGGGAACACAAGCGGCTAACGGACATGGCGGTTATATGAAAACCCGGATGTATGATTCATCGGGTAATAAATGTAACGCAGTAGCGACTGACGCTTTAATGTTTCAAACGAATTTACCTGCTCCCTCACCGACACCTTCACCGACACCGATTCCTCATCCCAGCTGTACTGGGTTTTTATGCGGAGGAGTTTTAGGGTGTTGGATGCCTTGGTGTCATAGTTAAGAAAAACATCCTGGGATCAAATCAAAGATAGTCATTTGAAGAGGGTCAATTATTTTTTTGACTCTCTTTTTTTTGGTTTTCTTAGGTCCTTTTAAATGACTTTGGATACGGGATCGCATACCTTGGATTTGAGAATAAGAAATACTCATAATTTTTCCAAAAATTTCAAACTTAAAATAGATCCACACACTTCACATTGCCAGATCTTTTCACTGATCTTTTGATAATCTTCTATTTGAATTTCATGATCACAAAACTCCTTAAAAAAGTCATAAAATACCTGCTCATGTTTCATTTGTTCCCCTTATAAATAATGTAAATAAAAATCAACACTGTTCAATCCTATTAATAATAGAGTATTTGAATCCTATATTGCTTTTTTTGAAAAGATGAAGTAAAAGCGCTTCATGAAAATTTTCTATTTACTCTGTTTATTATTTCCTTCATTCGCTTCTGCTAATCATACACAAGCAAGTAGTTATGCTCATTGGAACGGAAAAACTTTTGTTTATCAAGTCCCCAGTTATCAAACCCCCTCTGCTCCGGGTGGGCCTTGGTCAAAGACGACCTATGATGTGAGAGATCCTATTTTGCCTGATTTTCCGGCTGATACCAAAGATAAGAATCCGTGGTTTTATGAAGGCAAAGTGAAAGAGAAGATGATTCGCGATGCCAGAAATCGAGGAGAAGAGGTTTTTTGGGGTGAGGAACAACTCATGCATATGGAATTGGATGAGAAATGGTTAGGAGATCGCGCTTATCCTAAACGGGTCAATGGAAAAGAAGATTGGATCAGGACAAAAGAAAAGCTCAAGCAGCAAAAAGAAGAATGGTTTAAAACCACTCAAACTTATCAAAGGCAACAACAACAGGCTCGTGAAACGGCTAGACAGGTTGCAAATGCAGAAAGAGCCCGATTAGATATCCCTTATTACGATCCATGTGGATGTGGCACCTGCGTGGGTGCTCATAATCGGATGGGTAAAAAGCATATTGAAATCAGACAGAAAAGATTTGATGAGAACTTTCAACGGTATGGAGATCCAGTAGCGGCCCACCTAGCAGCTTGCGAATCGGACAAAATCTATGCTTTGCTTCGAATTCCTTCGAATCAACTGACTGTAGAAGCCAGAGATTATATTGATCATACGATTCGAAATTCGGATCGAAGTTATCGGGAGATTCAGGATTTAAATCTTCCGCTGAACGCAAAAAAACCTTTTTTAGATTATGCCTTAGATACGCTTCAAAATTCCTTTGATTTTATTGACGGCCTGAGAAAAGGGACTCTTCAAGGATTTCAAAATCATGCGGCAACTTTAAAAGATGCTGTGGATCATATTAGGAATAATCCGGCTTCTATTGCCCGATTTGGAGAAGCCTTGATGCAAAGGCTTGGACATCCGGAGCAAATCAAAGAAGCCATTGTCGATGCCTATACTCGGGTGATTACGGTAGCCACTTATGGAAGTGCTTTTGAATTAGGAGAAGTGGTGGGTGAATTTGCTGCTCAAACTTTAATTGGAGCAGCAGAAGTAGCCGCATTAGGACCGATTGCTCCAGCGGCTCAAGAAACTTTGATCGCCTCTTTAGGTGGTCGCAATGCGCTCAGCTCTTTGGGTGAAAGTTTCGTCAAAAGAATGGAGACTTTGCCGAATTACGGTCCTCCACTCACTGTGATCCTAGATCAGATCCGTGCTAAAGAAGCAGCGATTAATTTTCAAGGTTGGAAAACTCATTATCATCTCATTCAGATCGAATCGGCTGATTCTATTAATGTAAAAGTGATTGCCGAGGGTTGGCATCCTCCTTATCAATATGGAACTCAAGTTCCCTTAATTCAATCCACCCAAGTGGAACAGTTTGCCAGAGTGTTTGTTTATGAAAAAGGAACCGAGCATTTAGGTTCTTGGTTGATGAAGAAAGAAGCCATTGAAGGGATGACTCCTGATCAAATTCGAGTGAAATACGCGCTTCCTAAAATCCCGACTCATATTTGTGATGTCAGCGTTCCGGCTGAATCTCAAATGTATCGAGGTAAGGTAGGCGATATCCTCCACCATTTTAAAGATCCGATGATCCCTCCAGGGGTTCATACGCCAGAAGGGGCGATTCAATATCAACTGAAACAAAGAATTGATGCTTCCAACTACGCCAACATTAGACCCATTGGTGAGCGTGTCCAGTGAAATGCATTCATATTCCTAGATGCCGCTTTGTTTGTAAGATTTGTGCCAGGGATTTACCTGAACCTTTTGAAGAAAAAGTGTCATCGAACGCCCCTTTATTAGTCGTTCTTTTCGAAAATGGAGGATCCTTTTTTGCTTATGCAGATTCGGAAGAGCAAGCTAAAAGACAGGCCATCTTGGGTCTTTGTTTAAATCTACAGCTTTGCGAAAATCATTTGGCTAAGATTAGAGGAGTTCACAAAAAAAATGAATGGCTTTGAATGGATTGATCCTTTCTTAGAAAGATGGATCTCTCAAAACGAGAACGCCAGGCTTCAAAAAGAATATAAAGATTTTGAAGTGAGAAGCATGACCTTTAAACCGTATTGGCAGTATTTTATCGATATCTCAAAGCCCAATGAAAAAGGACAATTCACCCTTCTCATTGTCAGAGACATCCCTGGCAAGCATTTGAAGACGATTAAAAAAAAGGAGATCCGAGTAGATGACCCGAATGATCTGCCTTTTTATTTAGATCAAGCATACGGCTTGATTGTGGAAGGATTTTAACTTTTCTCATGAGGAAAGATCCCGGTAGGTCAGCTTTTGGAAAATTGCCTTTTTCTGCGGGCTTACCGGGTGATTTGAATGGATCATCGTGATATCAAATGATTTGAGAGTAGCGGCGTGGGAAGCTGTGATTTTTTGAAAGGTTCGAGTCCTTCTGCCACATAACTCGTAAGATCTAGGTTGGCGGACAGCAGATGGAGCTGGGAAATTACTGGAGACACGCGGAGTGGGGGAATTGGTATACCCGACCCTGGAGTCACGAGAGTGCAAAAGTCTAGGGTGCTGTCCTTGAATATAAACAAGGGCTGCGGCTAGACGTGGGAGCTTAGCTCCAGTGTGGGTTCGAATCCCACCTCAGCAAGTCTAGACAATTGTGGGAGTAGCGTCCCACCTACTCTCAAATCTTTCAAAAATCGGAAGATTTTAAAAATCTACCAAATCTACCATTGTAAATCAGTCAGATATTGAAGCTAAAGGAGATCCGAGTAGATGACCCGAATGATCTGGGATTTTATTTAGATCAAGCTTATGAATGGATCCAAGAAGGATTTTGATAGATGAATCTAGTCATTTTAATAGATGAATCTAGTGATGTTTAAATGAGGTTTCTGATCGGAAATAGCCCGGTAGGCTTTGCTTTTCTTAATTTATTGCCTGAGCTTACCGGGTGATTGAAATCTTTCAAAAATCGGAAGATTTTAAAAATCTACCAATTCTACCATTGTAAAATTATCAAGAATTGAAATGAAAAAAAGAAATAAAAAAAGCCTCTTAAGAGTTTGACTTCCTAAGAGGCTTTTTGTAGTTTTTGTATCGACTAAAATAAAAAAACTGATTGATGAGTCGAACTTATACATAAAACGTGTAAGAGTCAAAAAGAAAAAAATAATCAATCAGTAAAAAAATTTTAGTCAAGCTCAAGGGAACCGCGTAATAGCGCCGATCAAGATGAGTAAGGAAGTCCTAGTTAAGTTGACTGGATACTCCCTAATCAAGGCGCGGTGTCTGAGAGAAGAATGAGGGTAAGCCGCAAGGGCAGACTCAGAGCTTTCGAGCAGCGTGGAAGTCGGCTTGAAAGACAAGAAGGCAATTCTCGCCTTGATACTTATGGAGATCGAGTATCAGCACTTATTCTTCTTAGGCTTGATTTTACCGTAGTAGGCGAAGTACGTCCTTTTTTTGAAGATCCTCAGAAAGGGGGCTACACCCCCTCAGACCCCCGTGGCAATTCATTCATCCTGAATGAACTGCCTTTTAGGAGTAAAGACATGAAAACACAATGTCCCTGCTGTAAGAAATTTTATCTGAAAGAAAAACAAACTGTTTACCCCCTAGATGGGTGTTCTTATCCATGCGTGAAATCTTTAAAAGATCGGTCCAATAAGAAATTTCCAGGATTAAATTTTTACATAAGAGATCATCTAACACAGGGTAAAAAATATCAGCAAATTATCCAAAAAGGTCATAGTTTAAAACATAGTTCTAAATTCAAACAACCAGGATAAAACTATTCTCAATAAATGGAGTTATCGTGAATGAAAATAAAATCCAATGATGGTCTCCACTGATCATGATATGAGCTCAATCAGAATTGACTCAAATGGAACCTATTGTAGAAACGATTTGTGAAACTATCCTGACTCTTGCTTTGTTATGGTTTTTTTATAAGATGACTTGTTAGTTAAAAAACATGAATATTAGAAGGCATGTCTATTGTTGGTGATATATGGGAAAAAATAAATGATATCACCTGAAAAAGAAAAAGAGATTACAAACTATATAGACTTAGTAAAAAACGGTGAAGAAATTGAAACCGGAGCTTTTGCATATATAGTCGATCTTCTCATCGAGAATCGTCTTTTAAGAAAAGAACGGGATGAACTTTGTTCAACTTTACAAATGATTTATAATGACAAATATTCACGAACTTCAAATTTCAAAGACATTGAAGGAACTATCGGAGAATATATAGAATCCACTTGTGGTCATTTGATCAATAAACCGCATTAAAAACTATTTACGCTCTATCTGATATTTTCTTCAAAATTCAATTTAAAATTTAAAGAACATCTGATACAGATTGTCATATGGAGTATTTGGATAAACCCTGCTTTAGTTGCGGAGCCAATCTAGGCCATTTAAATGGCTGTATTTGGGATGACGAATCTTTTCGAACTCAACCTCAAACAAAACCAAAATTGAGCCGTGAACAGATCATACAAATGATTTTAAGAGAATTTTTCGAGGAATTAAATCATGGAAAATAAACAAGAAGTAGCCAATATCAATGTCGATCATATGATGGAAAAAGTTCTTTTGGCTGGGGATTTATCCAAAATGGATCCTAAAGATCGTATTTCTTATTACTTAAGAACTTGTGAGTCTATGGGAATGAATCCTATGACTAAACCATTTGATTTGATTACTCTAAATGGAAAAATGATTTTATATCCAAACCGATCCGGAACAGATCAATTGAGAAGAATTGGAAATGTAGACACTCAAATCATCGATAAAGGATTCAATAAAGAAACAGGATGCTATGTTGTAACTGCAAGGGCGAAACTTCCTTCAGGTCGAACAGATGAGGACATGGGGATAGTTTATTGTGAAGGATTGAAAGGAGATCAATTAGCCAATGCACAATTAAAAGCTATGACCAAAGCAAAGAGACGCGTCACTTTATCGATTATGGGATTAGGTTGGATTGATGAATCAGAAGTAGGTTCAGTAAAAGAAGCTAAACTTCATAAAATGGATTTGGATACGGGCGCAGTGATTGATGTTCAATCAATTTCTGGGAAACAAAATACAAACAATCAATCTGAAGGGGAATATCAAGATAAACCAGAGCATCCTCAACCTAAGCCACAAATCAAATCGAATCATATCATTACCCCTGTCATTCAAGATGCTGCCAAAAAAATGACAACTAGGGAAGAGACGAATAAAAAACTGAAGCAAATTTATCGCCCGTATATTTCACAGTTTCCTTCTATTAATTTTAAGACTCTTTTGTTGGAACGATATCAAGTAGAAGAAACTAGGCTTATTACTTTAGAACAGCTTCAAGATTTAGTTCATTTCATGGAGGATCAATTAAAATCAAAACCGATTGATATTTCTCCTGAATTTGATTCTGAGATGCAACAGATGGAAGATCCTAGGAGTTTGATGAAATGAATCATGAAGAATTGGAAAAAGAAATTACAGAAAAAGTTAAAATAAAGATGATCGATTTTAATAAAGGAATTAATTTTTCAGCTAAGCATAGTTTAGACGCGTTTAATTCATTTTTTCCAACTCATCTTCGTTCTGAACTATTCACAGATATTGGAGAAGTGGCGGCTCAAAGTTTTATAAATTATTTAATTTTTCAAATTAATGATAGCTCTGAAGGTTTAAATGAAAGCATCCAAAAAACTTAAAAAAGAAGATGTCGTTCAACTCAATCCAGAAGTTGTTGGGAATAAAATATTTGGGGAATGTTTTATGATTGTGACTGAACCCAAGTCTTGGGGTGCTCAAGGTTACGTTCAAATTCCTGGTAGAGGTCAGGCTTATTATCGAGCTAAATGGGAAGAGATGGAAATTGTCGGTCGATCTGTTTGGATGGTTGAATGAAAAAATTAGAAGACTATCTTCCTCAAAATGAGCGCAAAGTTTCTATGAGCTTTAGGATCGCATCCGATCGCTATCGTGAATTAGAGAAGATTCGCGTAATCAAAGGACTCAGTTGGAATGCATTTGTGAATGCGGTGTTACTGAAATTTTTGGATGATTATCAGAGAAAGAAATAGTTCTTTCTGGGCCTTTCTTTTTTATTTTTCTTATGATTAGGTTTCTCTGTCTGATTGTGTCTAATCAATCGATCTCTTTAACATGGGAAACCCCTAAGCCCTTTTTGGACTCACAGCTTAGGGGTTTTTAATTTGAAAAAAATAAAAGTTGCGAAAATAAAATCCCTAAGCGATTTGTTAGTCTGGAAAACGATGATAGAAACTGAAAATCTGTCTCCAGAAAAAAATGAGAAACGAATCACAACAAGTTTAAGGGTAATAATTTCGAAAAAAACGTTAAGCCTTTGGCATTCCGCCAATTTTTTTCTGGTAAAAGAAATTATTATCCTGCCCCGGCTGTTTCAGCAGAACCGGGGCTTTTTTTATGAAAAAATATATTCCAGACAACATATGCTAGGGGGCAGGAATGTCGGATGAAAATTTGAATCTTTTTTTGAAGAAAGGAAACTTTTCACAAGTGCCAAATGAAATGCTAGAGAGTTTTGCTAGATTGAATTTGTCTCCTACAGAGTACAAGATCTGCTTTTTCCTCATGAGGGAGCTGGTAGGGTGGGACTATCCATCCAAGCCAATAGAAATCCACAATTTTATGATGGGAACGAATTCATGTGAGAGGGCCGTGAAAAAAGCTTTAACAACTCTTGTTGGAGCTAAGGTTCTTCTAAAATCTAAGATCCCTAAATATCGGACGCCTTGTTATGGATTCAATCCAGAAATCTTAGGACGCCTAACCGTATCAGAACCTAGAAAATACTTCGTCGATGGTGAGAACGTGATTGATCTGCAATCATTCAAATTATCGAAAGTGCACAAGTCTGCAGATTTAAAGTGCACAGATATACACTCTCAAGATGCACAAGTATGCACCCAAAAACGCCAGGATCGAGCCACCAGAGCGGCTGAGCAAGACCCTAAATACCCTCAAACACCCTTAAACACACATACAGGGAAGGATTTAAAAATTGACAAAAAAGATTGGGTACAGGTCCGAGCTCATTTGTTAACCAAGTTCCCAAAGGACGAAAAGCGGCTCGACGGAACTTTTAAACAGATTTGTGATCGCGGATACGAACAAGAAGGCAAGACGCCCTTTTATCCAAATTCAGTTTCTGCTTGGTTATTTACAGTCTACGAAAAAATCCGAGATGAATATGCTCATCACGATGGACGGAAATATGCTTAGGGGGACAAAAAAAAGGATTAAAAAATGAAAATCGAAAAAGCTTTGCTTGCTGCAATTTTCATAAAAAATGAAACTCTCATTCTTTTTTTGACAGCCGGATTAAAACCGGAAGATTTTCAAAATGAAAAATCTCAAGTGATATTTCGGGCAATGCTCATCTTATGGGCAACGAAAAATCCAATTGATTTGATTACTTTAAAGGAAGAACTCATTCGGCAAGATAATTATGTTCCGGCAATGGAAGAATTTATTATTAAAGAATTTTTTTACCCATTAATTGCATAAATTAATATCTATCCATGGGGGAGGAGAAACTGGAATGGGACGAGGCCTGGACACTGGATGATTTTGTCATCCAATTGATGAATGAAAAAAAAACGGATTCTTTAGAATGGAAACTCCTGATCCGAATTTATGGACAAGACCATATCAAACAGATCTGCCTAGATGCCATAAAACGGTCCAGGCAGCCTCTAGGATCGCCTCAAAAAGAAAAAAAGGGATAAGTATGCATGAAAATCTTTTAACTCCTCCAAATCGATCCTAGAGGCATTTCATATAAAAGGAGTCAACAATGATCGATATCGAATGTTTTTTTTGTGGAAAGAGGGATTTTAAAACTTTCACAGTGATTGAGGGTGATCTTTCTTGTCAAGAATGCTTGGGTCTGGATCTGACCCCAGAAGTGCCCAGATGTGGAGGCCCTGAGAAATGCAAGTTTTGTAAGGAAAAAATGAAGAGCATGTCAGAAAAGTGCCCCGTGGGCAGAATCGAAATCATCGAGCCTTATGAAATTTCACTAGCCGAAAAAAGAGTGGATGAAGCTTTTGAAAGGAATTGGGCATTCGATGGGCTCAGGATATAGGAAGCTGTGCGTTATGGACTTCAGGATATTCCCATGATATTTTTTAAGTCATGACTTATCGCCAGTTCAGCTCTGACGATCAAACCCCGTGGGAACTCACCCAAGGAAAAACATTCGCCCATCTCTTCAAGGAAAGATTGCCTTGGATCATTTTCACAAGCGGAGCAATAACCCTTGTCATTCTTTTAAACTTTTGATTCCATTTCTTACGTGGGGATATCCAATCAAAAAAGAAGCGCAGGGTTAAAAGCCCAAGCCTTTGGAAGTCTTTTTGAAGGCATCTTTGAAACCATGGCCAAAAATAATGGGGTGGGCATTACTCGTATTCCTGATAGTTGCAAACAAGTTTCGGCATTAAGACTCATTCGCGTTAAAAGTCCTTTTGATTGGGTTTTGACTTTTGAGAATCGAACCGCTGTGATCGATACTAAGACCAGTCATCAAAAAAAATTTCCAGCCTCTCAAATCAGTGAACATCAATTGAAGGAGCTTTTGATTCATGAGAACAAAGGCGCAATTGCAGGATACGTCATTTGGTTAAGGAAGCCGCATCAGGTATTTTTTATCCCAGCTAAAATTTTAAGATTCTATTTTGAAAATGGAGGAAGCTTTGATCATACCCATCCAGAAGCCATTATTTTAGGTCAAGAATCTTTTGACGTGAGGCATTTGTTTTGGGTTCATTCAAATCAAACGCTTAAGAAGATGATGTGAAAATTTATTTTTCAATTTTTTCATTTTCTCTCTTTCACTTCCACCTGGTCCAAAAACATCTTAAGCCCGTATTCGGCAGCTTGTCTTAAAGTGATTTGCCTCACTTCGATTTCATCACGAACTCGTTTTAAAAGTTCATTTTCAATTTCAACAGTCACTCGTGTCTTTTCTTTTTTCGTGGGTAGATCAGTCATGATTAAAAACCTCCTGGATCATTTTTTTCCTCGCTTAAAAACTAATAAATATTGACCGTAAAGACAAACAATTGGCAAGAGTCCTAAAAGAAGCCATTTCCCGATTCGGATATCCTGAACACCTTCAATGTCTCGCGCCCGATTTAAAATTCCATTGATAAAAATCAAAATTCCAAAGACAAGAAAGATTAAAGCAACGAACAAGAAAATACATCTTATATACCATTCAAAATCTTGACGAACAATTGCCATACTCGCTAACACATCACCAGTAAGACCAAGTGCACTTGAGAAAAGATAATTCAAAAAATAAGTTATTCTTCCCATCGGTACATCTTCAAAAGGATGTAAAAGTTTCCCTTTCATGCGGCATTCCTCAATCCTAGGATGAATTCCGCTTTGGGATAGCGTTTGAGCATCTTAGAAATCCAAACATTCCTTTGCTGCTCTGTCCAAAAATCCACACATGAATTCTTTGTTAAAACCGCTCCCGGATAAGGAGTCCACATGACGACATAGGGTTTCAAAGGATCTTTTCTTCTTTCAGGCCCAGTATATGTTTTAACTTTCATAAATCACCTTTTAAGAGATCTCTCAAAGAATGATTCGAGATTTTTAAGTCTCGAATGAGAAGATCAATTTTGTCGATGACACGTTCTAACGGAGTTTCAGCATCTACAAAAGCAAGAACAATAGCTTGTGTTAAATGATGTTCATAGTCAGGATTAAGACAGATTAAGTTCAAATTATATAAAGAATCCATTAATGCTTTTAACTTTTCTGAAACATCTTTGACCTGACTTTCTTGATTCAGATTAAATTTTTTCATAAAATCCCCCAAATCACTTGTGCAATTTGAACTATGATAAAAACAGTTAAAGCTTCAATCATTTGAACGTCATAAGAATTTTTCATAAATCTTTCCCTTAAAATTTAAAGATTAAGATTAAAAATATGAGTATGGGTATTGAGAGTAATAAAATTAAAACCATCTCAAATTCTTTTTTAAGGCTCATAAAATTCTCCTATAAATTTCCGCCGTCAAAGACGACATATTCTGGATGAACCTTTAAAAAATGAATAATGAAATATTCTTTTGATTCCTGAGTGGGGAATTCAAAAGGTTTAGTAATCCCTTGAGTCACTAAGTTTTGAAAACAGACCCAATAAGGCAAGATCGGTTGATCAATTTGGAACTCAATAATCTGTTCTTTGATTTGATCTAAAATTTTCATATATCCCTCTGTTTCTATAGATTCAGTATAACACAATGAATCATAGAATCAATATAAAAATATGCATGAATATGCGTATGAGTGTTAGGAATGACCCCTTGCTTTCTTTTCGAATTTGATACAATGAATTAAATTGATATTGGGGAGCGGGGAAAATAATGGGGATCATAATTCGGTGTTTGTTTGATGATCTAATCCGTGTTTCAGAATTGAAGTCTCACCCTAAAAATAGAAATCAACATCCCAAAGAACAAATAGAACGGCTAGCTAAGATCTTGGAATACCAGGGCTGGAGGTATCCGGTTAAGGTTTCCAAGCAATCTGGCTTCGTCACTTCAGGACATGGAAGGATTGAGGCAGCGAAACTTAAAGGTTGGGAACAAGTCCCCGTTAATTTCCAAGATTATGAAAATGAAGATCAGGAATACTTGGACGTACAATCGGATAATTCCATTGCATCATGGGCAGAACTTGATCTTTCAGGGATTAATACGGATTTAGCAGATTTGGGACCGATTGATATTGAGCTTCTCGGAGTTCAAAATTTTACGGTCACTCCTGAAGAAAAATTTGAACAGAAAAAGAAGGATCCAAAAAAATCAAAAATAGTTCAATGCCCAAATTGCGGAGAACAATTTGAAGGGGGATCTCATGGCCAAAACCGGACCTAAGGGACCTAGAACCGAAGTCAAATGGGAAGAATTTGATAAGCTTTGTTCTCTTCACTGCACCCAGATTGAAATCGCTGAATTTTTCAATATGTCTGTTGATACTTTAGATCGCCATATTAAGCGGCATTTTAAAGAGAACTTTGCGGAGGTTTTTAAAAAGAAATCGGCAAAAGGCAAAATTTCTTTGCGAAGAAGAATGTATGAAGCAGCAATGAATGGCAACATTACCATGATGATTTTTTTATCAAAACAACATTTAGGCTATTCGGATAAAGTCGAGCAGAGAACAGATCTCACGAGCCAAGGTCAAAAAATAGAAAATAAATTCTCACCTGTGATAGTCATTCCTGCGAACGGGAGTGAATCAGAAAAATGATTAATATTGATGAATTAACAATAAAACAAATCAAGCATATCCAGTCTTTATTAAAAGCACCAATTGAAGTGAGTCATCCTTATGAAATTGGAAAAAATTATTTCATAAGAACCGTAACTCATCATCTTGTTGGGCGATTGATCAAAGTGACATCAAAAGAATTGGTATTAGAAGAAGCTTCTTGGATCGCTGATGATGGTAGATTTCATGATGCTCTTAAAAATGGGATATTTAATGAAATTGAGCCATTCCCTCAAGATCTTTCAGTTATTGTTGGAAGAGGTTCTTTAATTGATTGTGTCATTTGGAGGCATTCTCTTCCGAAAGATCAAAAATGAATCAAACGATTTTAAGAACTGGATTTGATCGGTCCCAATCGTGGTCGTGGTCGTGGTCGCGGTCGTGGTCGCGGTCGCAATCGCGGTCGTGGTCGCAATCGCGGTCGCGGTCGCAATCGCGGTCGTGGTCGCAATCGTGGTCGTGGTCGTGGTCGTGGTCGCGGTCGCAATCGCAATCGCGGTCCTCAAGGAAGTCAAAGTGAATAATGAATTTCTCACCCAGCATTTCGGTGATGTGGGAAATGAAAATGATAGAGTGTATTCTCTTGACGAAGCCAGATCCAAATATGAAGTCATCGAACTTATTCCCGAAAAAGGTTGGCTTGTCTTTTTTAAAAAAGACGAGTATCGGATCAAATTTGCTGTTCTAGAATTTTATAGTCAGGTGCTCGGTCCCGGACCTGAAGGTCCAATCATGACTAAAATGATTATCCAAGGTGAGGGAACCGCGACTTTGAGAGAGATGAGGCATACCTATTGGGGCGAAAACGGTTATTTATTTTATGCGAACGGAACCTTGATCATCAAAGCTCTTGAAAAATTGAGGGATTATTTTGATATTAAATAGTGATCTGAGATCTTCAAGGTCATCAAACTTTCCTGCGAATGAGAATGAATCAAAAAAATGACAAATAAAGAATTAGATAAACTAAAAATGCAGCTTGCAGATCAAATTGAAAAAGAAACATCTGAATTGAAACTATTAAAAGTGCAAAGCTATTTGCTTCTGAGTATTTTAGAAGTTGTTTCAGATATTGAAGACAAGGATTAAAATAAATAAAATCTTTTTTAAATAAAAGAAACAAGAAAGGAGGTTTATGAAAATCGCACCTCAAAATGGCCCTCAAACAATCTTCCTTTCAACTGCAGCCGACATAGCCATTTATGGAGGTGCGGCTTAGCTGGTGGAGGCAAATCCTTCGGGCTTCTTTTAGATCCTTTACGGCATTATTCAAATCCTCACTTCGGAGGGGTCTGTTTTAGAAAGACAAGCGTCCAAGTCAGAAATGAAGGAGGGCTTTGGGATGAATCTATGAAGCTTTATCCTTTGGTGGAAGGATCCCCTCGGGAGGCCAGGCTTGAATGGCGATTCCCTTCCGGGATGTCTTTATCGTTTGCCCATTTAGAGCATGAAAAAGATGTGCTCAATTTTCAGGGAGCCCAGATCCCTTGGATTGGATTTGATGAGCTGACTCATTTCAGTGAAAATCAATTCTTCTATATGCTCTCTCGAAACCGATCGACTTCAGGAGTGAAACCTAAAATCAGGGCGACCTGTAATCCAGATCCCGATTCTTGGGTGAAGCCCTTCATCTCATGGTGGCTGGATTCTGAAGGCAGGTATGCCAACCCTGAGAGATCTGGAAAGCTCCGATGGTTCATCCGTTTGAATGATCGCATTCATTGGGCGAATCATGCTCAAGAAATTCATGATCAATTTGGGAGCAGCTCTGAAATTCAACCCAAGAGCGTCACCTTCATTTCAGCAAAGCTTGAAGACAATAAAATCTTAATGGAAAAGGATCCTGCCTATTTAGGCAATCTCTTAGCTTTAAATCGAGTGGATCGAGCAAGATTAAAAGATGGAGATTGGAATGCGAGAGCTTCAGCAGGATCGTTGTTTAAACAGGAATGGTTCCCCTTAGTGGATGCTATCCCAGCCGGATGGACCCAAGTCATTCGTTTTTGGGATCGGGCAGCAACCAAACCGAATGAATCCAATAAAGATCCGGATTGGACCAGGGGACTTAAGATTTATAAGTATTCGAATGGAAAGTATCTGGTAGCGGATTTAAAGTCTTTGAGGGATACGCCAGGGAAGGTGGAAGCCCTGATTAAGAGTGTGGCTGAACATGACGGTTATGCTGTTCAGATTCGCGCCCAACAGGATCCAGGAAGCGCCGGTGTATCTGAAGCAGAACATTTCACAAAGATGCTTTCAGGCTATATCGTGAAAACTGAAGTGATTCCCCGGGATAAGATCACCCGTGCCAAGCCTGTGTCTGCGCAAGTTGAAGCTGGTAATCTTTCCGTTTTAAGGGCATCTTGGAATGAAGATTTTTTTAGGGAAGTGGAAAGTTTTCCGGACGGCAATCATGACGATATTGTCGATTGTTTGAGTGGTGGGTTTAACTCACTCAGTCAAGGAGGGTTGTCATCGATTGATGCTTATTGGGGGGCCAGATAGGAAATGTCATTCACAATTCCAATAGCATTCTTTGATCCACCACAGGTCATTGATACATCTATTACCCCTATTCCCGCATCATCCAGCCTTCCTTTGCAGGTTATTGCTGATACAGGGTTACAAACCGGAGTGGGAATTAATTATTCTGATACTACAGGGGATCAGATCGGTGTTTATATTGGATTGGAAGCTCAGGAAGTTTTAATCTGTATCATTGGCAATGGGGTGACTTCTCAAGCCTGGGCTAAAATCCCTCCCAGAAGCCGAATTTCTTTAAGATCTATGGATAATACGGAGATCACATTTGGAAAACTAAGTGGGGTCATTGTATCCGTATGAAATTTCTTTTAGCTCTTTTGTTGATTTCAAAAGTCAGCTTTGCTCAAACCACGACTATTAAAGATGCAACTCAAGACTTTCAGATGAAAGTCAATTCTGATGGTTCCATTAATGTCAATGCAGGTGGGAGCACCATTGGGACTGTGAATCAAGGCAATGCAGGAACACAGCCTTGGCCAGTCACTTCTACACCTCAAACGGTTTCTTCAACTACAATTACATCAGTCAATACTTCAACAGGAAGCTCTGTGACATTGGTCAATTCCAATTCGAATCGCTTAGGACTCATTATTTTTGACGAATCCGCTTCCAATTGCTTCGTAGCTTTTGCATCGACGTCATCCCCGAGCTCTTATACAATGAAAATGTTTCCTTTTCAGACTTATACAATGGAATCACCCATTTATCAGGGGGCAGTCAGTGCGTATTGTAACAATGGAACAATTTTAATTACGGAATATTAAAATGAAAAAAATAAAATGGATTTTACCTTTCTTACTTCTTCAAACGAATGCTTTTGCCTATCAAAATGGAGGACCTTCTTTCATTTACGATTCTTCAGGCAATGCTCTGACATCCACAGCCGGGGCACTCAATGTCAGTTTTGGGATGTCCACATTTGCGGTGACCCAATCGACTTCTCCTTGGATTACCCAAGATCAAGCCGATGGCTCAGCAACAGGAGGAACTGCAGGCAGCTTTTCTCTTTTAACTGGCGGCATTTATAATACAAGTTTACCCACACTGACAAACGGCCAACAAGCAGGATTTCAGGTCGATAGTAGTGGTCGTTTGATTATTCGACCTTTGGATAGCGGTACTGATTCAATCACTGTGACTGGGACGGTTACAGCCAATGCAGGAACCGGAAATTTTACAGTCATTCAACCTACCGGATCCAATCTTCATGTGGACATCGATAATTTCCCAGGAACTCAACCGATCTCAGGAACAGTCAATTCTTTACCGGTTGATGGCACCAAAGCAACTTATAGTGCTGTCATTACAGGGATCACTCCTGCCTCATCGGCAACCGATCTCTTTACAATCACAGGATCAGGTACCAAAATTGTTCGTATTCGATCTTTGACGGTTTATGGATCTCAAACTACAGGAGGAGTGGTTCCTATTTCTTTAATCAAAAGAAGCTCAGCCAATACAGGCGGAACTTCCTCAACTGCTTCAGCGATTGCGTTTGATTCAACCGACCCTTCTGCTACAGCCACCGTTCAATCTTATACAGCCAATCCCACTACAGGAACAGCTGTAGGAATCTTGAATTATGACGCTCCATTCGTTCCAAACGTCATTGATCAACTTTTAGAATACGGATTTTCTTATCAACCGACTCAAGTTTATACTTTAAACTCAGCGAGTGAACTTTTAGCAGTGAATTTAAATGCAAATACGGTAACAGGTGGAAGTTTTACTTTCAAAATCACCTGGACGGAAGAATAATTAGAATGAAGAAGCTATTGGGGGCATTCGGTTTTATTCTCTTCTCGTCACTGAGTCTCGCGGATATCGACGAATCTACGTCGTTCATCTATGATTCCAGCGGGCATGCTCTATCGAGCACTTCCAATGCTCTCAATAGCTTCTTAACCAATTCAACATTAGCAGTCACTCAATCGGGATCTTGGACGAACTCCTGTACTCAAGGAACCACTCCTTGGGTGAATAATGTTACTCAATTTGGTTCATCTAATGTGGTCAATGGAACCGGAACATCTGGGTCTGGAATTCCTCGGGTCACAGTGAGCAACGATTCGAAAATCGTCGCCTGGGATGGAACCAATACGACGACAATCAAACCCGCAAGTACTGCTCCTGCAGCGACCGATACAGCCTTTGTTGTGGGGTTGTCGCCGAATGGAAATCAATCAACTGATACAACACTTTCAGCTTTTAAATCAGCGAATCATACCGATCTCACTTCTACCGAGCCTAGAAATGTATCTCAATTTGGTGGCAATAATGTGGTCACGGGAATTGGCGCATCAGGAGTGGGAATTCCTCGAATGACTGTTTCAAATGATTCCGAAATCAAGATTTGGGATGGAACCAATAATGTCGGGCCTAATCAAAGTGGAAATAGTATTATTTGGATGCCGGTCGTTGCTGCTCCTGTGGATGGATACAAAGCGACTTATTCTGCTGTAATATCCAATCTTACTGTAGCAGCTGCACCGACTGATGTGATTACCATTCAAGGAAGCGCTACTAAAATAGTTCGTATTTTACATATTGATTATGGAAATACTCAAAATGTTGCTACAACCAATGACGTTCTTTTAATTTTAAGATCCAGTGCAGATACAGGAGGAACATCAGCAACTGTAAGTTCCGTAGCTCATGATCAAAACAATGCAGCTGCTACGGTAGTGGTAAAAAAATATACAGCCAATCCAAGCGCATTGGGAACAGCGATAGGAATTTTAAGAGCTAATCAAATTTTTGGATCTACAGCGACGACAGCGGCTCAGACTTATGGTTGGGATTTTGGAACCAGACCGGATCAAGCTGTTGTGCTTCGAGGGACATCCGAATTCTTAGTCGTCAATTTAAATGCCCAAGCGTTTGTTGGAAGCAGTTTAGATGTGAATATTGAATGGACGGAAGAATGATTAAAAAATTATCTTTTATTTTGGGATTATTGATTTCTTCTCCTGTATTTGCAATTAACTTAATCATTCAAAATACCACCGGTTCTACTTTAAGTTATTTGAGTGGTGCAGCTACTGTTCCGCCTAATGGAAGTTTAACTGTTCCACTCAATCAAATTTTTCCGATCTCAAGAGATCCTCAATTGGTGGCAGATTGCAAATCTGGGAATGCTTATGTGACTGATTCGGTAAATAGTTATTTTGGTACGGATTGTTTTGAATATTTGAATACGGTTGCGAATTCTTTAGGGGGACAGGTTGTCGGTTTCTTAGGAAGTGCCACCCCATCGTTTGCTATCATCGTAGCAGCTAAAGATCCAAATGGGAATGCGCAAGTTGCATTACTTGATACGAATAAAAATTTGATGATGACTTCGGCTGCCCAATCTTCAGGAACTCCTATTGAAACAAGCGTTTCCTGCGCAACTACAACCACAACTCTTTTGGCTGCAAGCACCGCAACTAAATTTATTTCTATTAGAAATCCTGCCTCGGCTACTGCAACAGTTTGGCTCAATATTGCAGGATCATCGGCTACAACTGCTGCACCAAGTATTGATCTTCTTCCAGGAGGAGAGGCCGATTTCTTTGCCAGTGAAAACTCTTTTTTACCGACCTCTCAAATCAATTGTATTTCCGGAGGAGTGTCTGCCTCAACGCTGACATTAATTTATAAATGAAATATAGATTTTCTATATTATTTCTAGTGGCTATTCGTGCTTTTGCCGAACCGAATCACTTTGTTTCTCAGACCAATATTTTTTCAGGAGAAACAGCCAGTGATTTGACGGTCGGTGCTCCTCTGGTTGTCAGTTCTACAGGAAAAGTAAGTACTGGAATTAATTTCAATGAACTGACAGCAACCTCAAATGTCACCACGACCTCAACCAGCGATGTGGCTTTTACAGGAATGACCCAAACGAATGCAGCTGGCAAATGGCAATGCCTCTTCTCCACCTGGCTGACTCATTCAAACGGAAATGCAAGCATTACGATGAGTTATTATGTAGGAGGGGTTCAAAGTGCAAATTCTGTAAGAAGCATCATTCCTTTCGTAGGAGCTCTTTCCGCAATTACTCAAGACATTCCCGTCACGATGCATGGGATATTTACTGTGAATGGTTCTCAAGCCATTGCCATTGAATGGCATACTTCAACTGGAACAGCTACGGCTCATCAACAAACATTCGATTGTGTAAGGTTGCAATAATGAACTCTTATACCTTTATGCAAACCATCAATTATCCAAGCTACCTTCAGACTCAAATCCAAGGATTAGGTCTATCCGTTATCATTGATCATATTGATACGGATTCAAGTACTAATCCCATGACTTTGACACTCTGGTTTCCAAGCGCTCTTTCAGACGCAGATTTAAGTACTCTTAATACTTTCATGGCCTCTTACACGGATCCCACGGTTTCAACTCATGCCATCAATTCAATGATATCGGCTATGGATATCGATTCAAATGTGATTTTGGTGGCTAAGACTCGGATTGTAAACACAATTCCTTCGTTAGATGTTTTAACTCTTTTACAACTTTGCACTCTTTTAGGGATTGATCCGAACTCATGATGAAATGGAAATGGTTCAGAAAATTCATTGCATTCGTCCGTAGAACCTTTGTTGCGGACTGTCCTGTTTGTCACCGTCATTTTTTTGGCTTCCATCCTTATGGAAAACAAATGAAAATAGGGAAGATTCATTATAGATATCTTTGTCATAGGTGTGTTCCTAAACTCGAGGGGTAAAGTTTATGGGGGGAATTTTAGATCAATTTGGAAAGCCTTTTGAACCAGAAATGATTCAAAATGATTTCAGCGGAAATCAATCGTTTTTTCAATTCAATCCGTTTGGTTTTCCTGAGAATCAAAACTTTCCAGGCTCCGCTCCTGTGGAACAAGTCAATACGATTTTTAAAAACTTAAGATGGTATTTGGTTTCAAATTTCAGGCAAGTTCTCAATCAGCTGTATGTAGAAATTGGTTTAGTACAGACTATAGTGGATGTGCCTGTGGATGACGCCTTCAGGGGCGGAATCACCATAAAATCCAAGCAGTTAGATGAAGATCAAATTGAAGAGCTCCAGATTTCACAGGATCGTGATGATGACCTCAATTCGGCCGCTCAAGCTCAAAAATGGAATCGGTTATTTGGGGGGGCAGGGATCCTGATTTTAACCGATCAGGATCCTGAAGAAGCTCTCGATGTTTCTCAAATTAAGTCCGATACACCGCTTGAATTTCGAGCCGTGGATATGTGGGAGCTTTTTTGGGATCAACAAAATACCGAAGGGTATGATCCTGCGATTCAGACCCAGGATTTCGAATATTACACTTACTATGGAGAGAAGGTTCATAAGAGCCGTGTGATGCGTTTAAAAGGATTCACAGCTCCCAGTTTCATTAGACCTAGGCTTCGAGGTTGGGGGTTTAGTGTGGTTGAAGTGTTAGTGCGGTCCATTAATCAATATTTAAAAGCAACCGATTTAGGGTTTCAGGTTTTGGATGAATTTAAGATTGATGTCTATAAGATTAAAAATTTAGTGGATACTTTGATGAGCCCCAATGGGATGCAAAAGGTTCAACAAAGAGTCAGACAAGCGAACTTTGAAAAAAATTATCTCAACGCCTTAGTCATGGATAGTGAAGATGATTGGGATCATAAGCAACTCTCCTTTGCAGGCTTAGCAGAAACGATGGCCGGAATTCGAATGCAAGTCGCTGCTGATATGAGAATGCCTTTGACTAAGCTGTTTGGAATTTCAGCTGCTGGGTTTAATTCAGGTGAGGATGATATTGAAGTTTATAACGCCATGGTGGAGAGCCAGGTTAGGAATAAAAGTAAATATGACGTTCTACGAATTTGTGAAATTAAATGTCAGAAACTCTTTGGTTTTATTCCTGATGATCTTTCTATTGCTTTTAAACCTCTTCGGATGCTGGGAGCTGTGGAAGAGGAGAATGTTAAAACCCAAAAATTCAATCGACTCCTGGCAGCCAAGCAAGCTGGAGAAATTACCACCTTTGAATTTCGAGAAGCGATCAACAAGGGAAACTTGCTCGATATTAGTTTAGATAATGCAGGGGATATTTTAAACCCGGATGACCCACAGATTTCAGAGATTGTAAAAGAGGGGATTCAAAATCCTGATCAGTCAGTAGACGTAGATGATCCGGGAGCTAACCGAGCAGATACCAGGAAACTGAGAGCTTATGACGAATACAGCATGCCTCAAGAACCGAAGAATCCTGCTGAACCTAAAAATCCGAAAGTAGAAAATTCTCCTCAATTTGACCGCGCCAGTTTTGAAGCAGACGGAGGGGATTCGATCTTTGATCCGAGACGTCTTAAAATGATTGAAACTCAGACTCATGCTTATCCGAGTACTTGGAGAGAAGCGGAAGAAGAGAGCATGAAGATTTATGGGAGAAAACACCTTCCTTTTATCGCTTGGCTTTATAAAAAGAAAACGGGGAATTTAAGATGATAGGACAAATTTTATGGACTCCAGGAATCAGTTTAGATGCTATGGAAAAATTGATTATCCTAGAAGCGTACCGGATTTATCACAAAAACAAGACAGCAACAGCGAACTCTTTAGGCATAGCTATTCGTACGTTGGATCAAAGATTAGAGCGCTATGAGCTGGAAGAAGAAAGAGAAAGGCAGAGATTAGAAAATGTCAGAAACACAAGAACAGAGCAACTTTCAAGAGCTCGAGGAAACCCTCCCAACAACATCGGAATGCCCTACAATCCGCTCTTTGAGGGTGCCCAAAGACAAGCCCTTGGCAATGAAGCCCATACCGGGGTTCGCTTGGAATCCATTGCTAACTCTTCCTCGAAACATGAACTGCCCATGCAAAAGCGGGAGGAAATTCAAACACTGCCATCTAAATCTTCTCCCCCGGGTCATAAAACAAGATTTCGTTGAAACTTATAAACAGCAGATGAAAAGATCTGATTTGATCTTTTTAACAAAAGAGAATGAAAAACAAATTCAAGAAATGGCCCTTGAGGTAACCCCTGGTGCTTCAAACGATTGAACTGAAACCCATTGAAGAATCTCCTCTTTTTTATGATGCTCTTGAAAAGAAGCTCAGAAAATTCTTTTTAAAAACGATTTATGTTCCTCTTTTACAAGAATTGAATCTCACACAAAAGAAGATTCAAAATGCTAAAAATAAGAACCCTTTGCTAGATGCTCTTTTTAAAGGATCAGTTCAATATTTAGATGGAAAATTCACAGGAAATTTTAATGCTTCAATCTCAAAAGAACTCAAACAAATAGGAGCCCAGTTTGATCGAAAAACTTCTTCTTTTAAATTACAAGAAGAAGAGATTCCTTTAGATGTCAAACAGATGATCATGGCTAGTGAATATCATTGGGATCAGAAGATTAAAAAATTGGATCAAAAACTATCCAAAATCAATCCAAAAGAAATTGCTGATCAAATCGATGTGACTCAACTCTTTGATAAAAATCTTTGGAGAGCAGATCAGGATTTTAGAAAAAATATAAAAAAGATCACAGTTTTGCCAGAACTGACCGATTATCAACGTCAAAAAATTGCCGAAGATTGGCAAAACAATATGAAGCTGAAAATAGAGGGGTGGACTACTGAACAAGTTCAAAAATTAAGGTCTCAGATCTTTGAGAACGTGATGGCCGGAAAAAGGAAAGAATCCCAAATTCCTCTGATTTTGAAAGTGACAAAGAATATTCAACAGAGTCATGATGAAGCTGTGAAGAAAGCCAAATTTTTGGCTCATCAAGAAACTCGTCTCATGATGAGTACTTTTAAGCAGGCGCGTTATGAAGAAGCTGGATCAAAATCCTATATATGGAGAGCTGTTCATCGTCCTCATGATTCTTCTCCTGATCACCACATTCCTGGTTATGTTCGTTATACTCATGGACTATTAGATGGGAAAGAGATTCTCTGGAATTCCCCTCCCATCACCAGTAATCCGGGAGAGCCTGAAAGAAGAAATCATCCAGGGCAAGATTATAACTGCCGGTGTTTTGCTCGTCCAATCATCAAGAAAAATCAATCATCCGGCAAAATCCCCAATTGAAATTTAAAATCATTCTTTTAATAATGAAACGATGGTCAAAAAAATCCTATCTGTTTTGGTATTCTTTTCTTCTCTGACAGCTTCTGCGGTCAGTTCACAGGTGAATGTTTATAGTTATTCTTCGGGAAATGTTAGTACTTCAGCTTATACCGTACTGGTAGCATCTACACCTGTTTCAGCAGGATCCCTTGAGATTTGTGATACCTCAACTCATCTGCTGAAGATTGCAACCGGTAAAACAGGAAGCGAACTTGATGTTGCAACGGTTGCTGTATCCGGATGCGTTGTGATTCCGATTTATATTCCGATAGGAACTCAGCTCAATATCAAAGCGATCGATGCTTCTGCAACCACCGGTTTCAATACGATTGCCTATCTATGATTAAAAATTCACAAGGAAAAATTTATTACGGTCTTCACTTTTGTCCAGGTGTTGCCCAATATGAGGAACCCGATCAGACGCCTTACCGCGTTTTTTTAAATGAAGAAACGATTCGATCGATGGATCCTAGTTTTGCAGGAAGACCGGTATTTGTAGAGCATGTCGATGATGTGGATCCAGATATTAATGAGCTGAGAAAAGAAGCGGATGGCTGGGTAATTGAATCCTTTTACAACAGCTCAGATGGCAAGCACTGGGTGAAAATGGTGATTGTATCTGATCGCGGTGAAAGAGCGATTCGAAACGGGATGAGACTTTCCAATGCCTATATTCCAAGATCTTTTAAAGATGGAGGTCTTTGGAACGGAGTGCCTTATCAAAAAGAGATTACGGCAGCTGAATACGAACATTTAGCGATTGTTAAAAATCCTCGTTACGAAGAGTCAGTCATTTTGACTCCCGATGAATTTAAGCAATATAACGAACAGAAAGTTCAAGAACTCAAAAAACTCTCGAATAGTAAAGGAGAATCTAAAATGAAATTCAACATTTTTAAAAGATCGAAAGTGGAGAATGCAATCGATCCAGAATTAGAAGTCATGCTTCCATCTGGAAAATCTGTGAAACTCTCGAAGCTCATCAATGATGCTTATGAAAAGGATCAAGATCCTGCCATGGGCAATAAAAAGAATGATGAAGCAGCAAAAGATCATGCCATGGCGAATATGGATCATTATGTCAAAATGCATGATGGATCTATGATGGCACTAAAAGATGCCATGGATCAGATGAAGAAGATGAATGAAGAGATGAAAAAGATGAAAGATGCCAAGGAATTGGATCTTTCAACTGAAGAAAAAGACGTCGCTGTAGAAGGGGATCTTCATAACGACGAGGAAGAAGAAAAGAAAACTGAAATGAAGGATGATCTTTTAGAGCATCCTGAAAAAGTGGTTCATGATGATGAAGATGAAGATCAAAAAGCGAAGAAGAAGGCTTTAGAATTAGCTGAACATGAAGATGAAGAAATTAAAGCTGCAAAAAATAAAAAGAAGAATGAATTAGCAGCCGAAAAATCTGAAAGATTGAGAAAAGCTCATCTAAAGGCTTATCAGAATCAATCGAATGAACCACAAAGGATTGAACTTTCGTTTGATCAAGTGGCTCGTGGCAAAGCGCGCTACGGTTCATAAATTATTTTAAAAAATAAAGGGGGAATTTCAAATGTCTTTAACAGCCGGTACAGTAACAGTTAATTCTTTCACCTCAACCACTGCCAGTCTGACTGCAACAGCCGCTACAGGCGGTACAGCTCCTGTCACTTATCAATGGTATCGATCCACTACTTCTGGATTTAGTCCTGGAGGGGGCAATATTTTGACAGGACAAACTGCTCTCACACTGAGTGATACAGGTTTGATTCCAAATACCACTTATTATTACAAACTCCAGGCAACCGATGCTTCACCGACTACAGTGACTTATTCGCAAGCATCTGTGGTGACTTTAGCACCTGTTTTAAATCCCAACCAATTTTCACAGACTCCTTATGTCGGGATGCTGGATCTTCGGTTTAATTATGACACTGTTTCTGCTCAAATCGATGTTTCTCAGGCAACCGCTCTTTATGCAGGAGCAGCTGTGAAATTAGTCGATTCAGCAGATGGGGCTCCTAAAGTCATTGGATGTGCCGCAGATAGTGATGAAGTCTTTGGTTTCATTAATTTTGATATCAAGACCATTCAGTATGTAGCTGGGTCGGTGTGTGAACTCTCGATATCTGGAAACGTGATCTATCTCTACGCTACTGGCGCTATTTCAAGAGGAGCACAAGTCACACTCGATATTACAACCATGGGCGGCGTGTCTCAGTTAGTCGGATCCAGTGGAGCGAATATTGTGGGATTTGCTTATGACAAGGCTACGGCTGCAGGACAACTGATTCGAGTGAAGCTCAATACACCAAGCTTTGCTTTTGCATAAAAAATAAATAAACGGGGGATAAAAAAAATGGAAAGTTTAAGAATTATGAAAAATTCTAAGGGAGAGACTATTCTTCCTAGAATTTTAAATAAACAAGGTGAACCAGTTCTTTTGAATGGTTATGAAAAACATGCATCCAAATGGTTAGCTGAACAACTTTGGGCAAAACATGGTCCAGTTTATGGTGGGGAGATCCTGAGAAATAGTTTAGGATATGAAGTTACGATCACTACGCTTACTACGATTGCTAAAAGGGTGTCGGAGCAAAAATTCTTTGAAATTCCTCCTGCTGATTACGTTCCCATTCGAGTCGGTGAAGGGGCTTTTAGTACAAATATCACTACCTACCGATCTTTTGACATTGCTGATGAATTTGAAACCGGCATTGTGAACACAGGCGGTCAGAATTCAAGACTAGCCGCTGCTGATGCAGGTGTAGATGCTTTAAATATTAAAGTATTTCCTTGGGCTAAATCCATTGGTTGGTCTATTTTTGATCTTGAGTTTGCAGCGAAATCTGGAAACTGGGATCTGGTGACCTCTAAAGAAAAAGCTCGGAAACGCAATTGGGATTTAGGCGTGCAACGAATAGCCTTCTTAGGAGCTCGCGGCAATAATGGAGCAACCGGTCAATGCTTAGGGCTTCTCAATCAGCCAAGCGTTGCCGTCAATACCACCGTGATCACTCAAGCCATTAGTGCGATGGACACTTCCACTTTGAAAACTTTTACAGCTCAGATCGTAGAAGCTTACCGAAGTAATGTTCAAAGATCTGCTTGGCCAACTCACTTCATTATTCCTGAAAGTGATTACAATGGTTTACTGAGCCAAGCTTCTCCTCAGTTCCCAATCAAAAGCACTCTTCAATTGATTGAAGAGTCTTTTCAAGGAATTACACGAAATCCAAATTTCAAAGTATTGCCTTTGGCTTATGCAGATGCCGCTTATCATGCTGATGTGAGCAGCATTGCTGACAAACAGGTTTATACTCTTTTGAATTACGATGAAGAGTCCGTTCGAATGGACATTCCATTGGATTACACCAACACTTTAGCTAACAGCTTGGATAACTTTGGTTTCCAAAACGTAGGCTACGGTCAGTTCACAGGTGTGCTCCCTTATCGACCACTTGAAATGCTTTATTTTCAGTTCTAATTGAAAAATAGGAGGGGGATTCTTTAAGAGTCCCCTTACTTTTTTAGGAGGAATACGCATTGGGTTTTAATAATCCTGTCGTATCGGATTTTAAGTCGCAATTTGTAAGGGACTTCCCTTATGGGGTAGATCCCAATACCTCTGTTTTAGATTCAGATATCAATTACGCCTTTCAGATGACGAATGTGAATATTAATCCGGGTTTGTTTCCTGATCAGGGCACTTACACTTTGGCGTATAATCTTTTATCGGCTCACTATTTAGTTATGAATTTAAGATCAAGCTCCCAAGGGATAAACGGGCAATATAATTTTCTTCAAGCAGGTAAAGGGGCAGGATCAGTCAATGAATCCTTCTCCATTCCCGAAAGAATTTTGGCTAATCCTTATTGGTCCATGCTGACTAAAACGAATTATGGGGCACTTTATCTTCAGCTTTTATTGCCGCAATTAGCGGGTCAAACATTTTCAGTACACGGAACTACTTTGCCTTGAGAGGACTTCATGTCAAATGAGATTGAATTTGAAATGAAAGGCTTGGATCAAATCATCAAAGTGATGAAGACTCATGCCTCGATTCAAATTGGAGTCTTAGGTCATTCAGCAAGGAAGCCCAAAGAAGGGCAAAGTAAAACACCTACGAACGCGACCATTGGAGCTGTTCATGAGTTTGGTGCTCCTGCTCGAGGAATTCCTGCTCGGTCATTTCTCAGAGTGCCATTGGCCAGGCATTTGGAGAGTCATTTAGAAAAATCGGATCTTTTAAGTGAAGACACTTTAAAACAAGTCATCAAATCGGGAACTCAAATTCCTTGGTTAAAAAAGATTGCTATCGTTGCCGAAGGCATCGTGGATGATGCTTTTGAGAGCTCAGGCGATGGGGAATGGGCTCCTTGGAAAAATCCCAACTATCACAATGAAGGCGGAATGTTGCTTGTTGATTCAGGTCAGTTAAGACAAGCGATCACCTCTGAGGTGAAAGAATGAGTTTCCCAATTCTCACCCCTCCTACCCTTCAAAACGGAGCTAATGTTCCACTGAACTTTCAGCAGGGAACAGTCCCCAATATGATGGAAGGGCTCACTGACTACATGCAAAATCTGTCTTTTACACAGATTGTGAAAACGGTAGTCGGATTTGAAGTTCTAGAAACTCCTACAACCACTCAGTTCTTTGGTCTTTTTATGCCTTTTTCACCCAGAGAGCTTTCTCTGCTTCCTGAAGGGCAGCGGGCTTGGAGCTGGATTCATCTTTACACTCTGCTGCCTTTGACCCTTCAAGTAGACGATGTAGTCACGTTTCCCCAATTGAGCAATAAACAAACCCGAGTGATGTACCGCAATGATTATGCTCTTTATTCTTATATTGAATATAAATTGGTTCAAGATTGGGTAGGGAGTGGTCCATGAGCCTTTCCTTGGAACAAAATTATACGGCCGTTATTCCAGGCGTCAGTTTTGTTCAATTCGTGGCAAGCGGAGGAACTCCTCCTTATAGTTACTCTGTTTTACCCAATGGTGCGGGAGGATCTATTGATTCACTGACAGGAGCGTATACGGCACCGGCTTTGATGACAGCTTATCCGGCTAATGCTCTTTATGATACGATTGAAGTGGTTGATTCTTTATCAGCGAACATCAGAGCTCAAATTTTAATCGGCACTCCTCTTTTTTTATTCTGCGATATTCTTCAAAACCAAATGGGATTAGATTCTTCTCATATCTTTTTATGGGATCAGAAACTTTTTCAACCCACAGATAGCCATCTTTATATTGCTGTTTCAGTTGAAAATTGCCGAGTATTTGGAAACAATATTCAATACGTTTCATCGGATTCAGGGATGAATTCCATTCAAAAAGTAAATATGTATAACCTTTTGGGGATTGATATTCTCTCAAGAGGTCCTGCTGCTAGGGATCAAAAAGAGCTTGTGGTTGCTGCTCTCAATTCTTATTACGCTCAGAGTCAGCAAGAGGCGAATAGTTTTTACATCGGTAAAGTCAGTACTTCGTTTATTAATCTTTCACAAATCGATGGCGCAGCGATCCCTTATCGATTTAAAATTCATTGCGCTCTTCAATATGCAGTGACAAAGGTATCGTCTGTGCCTTATTTTAATCAAGTGAATCCATCACAAGTTGTGGTGAACCCATGAATGGGTTTCGGGGGAAAAAATGGGACAACTCGCAATCAGTAATATCATCAATGTATCGGTTTCTCAGATCTCATCAGGAGCCAATGCATATAATACTTCTAATCTTGCCTTATTCACGGATGAAGCACCCAATCTAGGGACATTCGGAAACCTAGGTTATGCTATCTATGTTTCACCTACACAGGTAGGAATTGATTTCGGAACTGCAAGTAGCACCTACGCCATGGCCTTAGCTGTTTTTTCTCAGCAACCGAATATTTTAAACGGCAATGGTCAGCTGATTATTATTCTTCTTAAGAATTCCAAACAAAATCTGGCTTTCTCAGGCATAGCTGCTTCAGGGACTTTTGAAATCACTTCTACCAATGGATCCACAGCCGCCATCAATTGGGATGATACCGCTTCAGAAATTCAAACCAAACTTCAAGCCGTCACCGGTCAATCGGAATGGATAGTGACCGGATCGATTGCTTCTCAATCTTTAAATATCCAATGTGCCAGTACTTATGGAGCAGTCACTCTTTTTACAATCAGCGCCAATAGTTTAATGACCTCTGCCCCTGCAGCGATCACAATTACCGTCACCAGCACTCAGGCAGGAGAAACTATTCAAGCAGCCATCACTCGTACACAGGGATTAGTGAATTATTTTGGAGTCATGGTCAATGAAACTCTCTCAGTCATTGGACAAACCGATCTTCTAGCAGCCGCCGCCGTGATTCAAAGTCTGCTTCTGATTGGATTTTTTGTTTCCAATCAAGAAGCAGATATTCAGTCCGGTGGAATGATCGATCTCTTAGCGACAGGTTCTTTGGATCATACTCGAGGTCTTTATTATGGGGATTCAACTGCATTAAATGACCTGATCTTTTTAGCTTCTTATGCTTCTTTGGGGCTATCCACCAATTTCACAGGCAGTAACACGACACAGACTTTGAATTTAAAGCAACTCGTCGGGGTTCAACCGGATCTGACTTTGACTCAAACGATTTACAATCTTGCAGTTGCAGCCGGAGCAGATACCTATCCCTCCTGGCAGGGAACACCTGGGATTAGCTCCACAGGAGCGAATACCTTTTATGATCAGGTGTACGGGACCCTTTGGTTTGCCGGAGCGGTACAGATTGCTGAATTTAACTACCTTGCAACTACGAATACCAAGATTCCTCAAACGGAAGCCGGGATGGATGGACTCAAAACGTCTGCTCGCGGAGTTTGTCAGCAAGCCGTCACCAATGGATTTGTAGCTCCTGGCACTTGGAATAGTGCAACCATCTTTGGAGATCCTTCTAAATTCATTTTGAATATCTCTCAATTTGGTTACTATATTTTCTCAACACCCATTGCTCAGCAATCTCAATCCGATCGGGATGACCGACTCTCACCTTTAGCTCAGATTGCAATTAAATTGGCAGGAGCCATTCAAAAGGGAAATACAATCGTTTATATCAATCCTTAATTTTTTAAAAATGATCCGGGGGGATTTTTATGTCAACTGTTGCTCTTTCAGGAAGTGATACGATTCAACTCAATAACCGAGTGCTCACTGACTTGGCTGATCAAAATTGTGTGGAGCTCACCTTTCCAAATGATATTGCTCAAGTGAAAACAGGAAAAAATGGGAATTCCATTTATGCTCTCAATGAAACCGGTAAGCAATGCGAGCTTAAAATTCGAATCATCCGAGGCTCTTCGGATGATCAATATTTGAATAACCTGCTGATTCAACAGCAGAATAATTTTGCAGGGACTGTTCTCAATTCGGGTACTTTCATTAAAAAAATAGGGGATGGCCAAGGTAACATTGGTTCTGATACCTATGTGCTGGGTGGGGGAGTATTCACCAAACAAGTTGAAGGTAAAATGAATGTAGAAGGAGATACGGAACAATCCATCTCCATGTACATGATGAAATTCTCGAATGCCCCTCGAGCAATTTCTTAACCCGGGTATTGAGGATTTATGAAAGAACTAAAAATGCCCAGTGGGGCGATTCTTAGAATTTTAGATATCCCCTTTGCAGAGGCGTTGGCTTTAAACGAAGCGGTTGTGGAAGAGTTGAAAGGGATCTCATTTTCATCGGAAACAGAAATGGGAGTCCTTTATAAAGATCTTTTTTGTGTAGGGTTTTCTTCCAAAAAGATTAAAGCCTGTCTTTGGGAGTGTTTTAAACGCTGCACTTATGATTCAGGAAAAGGGCCTCTTAAAATAGATCATCAGACGTTTGAAAAAGAAGATTTAAGACAAGATTATGCAGAAGTGTGTATGGAGGTCGCCAAAGCAGCAATTGCCCCTTTCGTGAAGGCCCACTCTCAAAAGTTCTTTCAAATCTTGGGAGCTCTCCAAGCCTCCCCAGAATCCAAGTCTCAACCGAACCCCTCTTGATCTTCTTTAGACTAGCCAAACAGGGTTACGGGAGTGTGAATGAGATTGAGCAGTGGGATGTGAGAAAGGTAGTCCAGGCGCTTCATTATGAAAAGTTTTGTGATGATTATGAAAAAGCGTATTTAGAGTTGAGAAAGGATGAGATTTAAAAGTGAATATTGGAGAGTTTTTCCTCAGTCTTGGGATTAAAGGAGCTGAAAAAACACTCAGTGCTCTTTCTAATGCCAAAAAAGGGATGGGAGAACTCGGCTCTGCTTCTTTAGAAGCCAAGGCAGCTTTATTGGGAGCAGCCTATGCTTTTGAAAGGTTAATGTCCAATTCTGCTCGAGCAGGGACAGATCTTGAAAACTTCAATGCCTTAACCGGAATTTCTGCCCAAACCCTTCAACAGTATCAATACGCTGCGAGACAAGTCGGGATCTCTAATGAAGAGATGGCGTCCACTTTCAAGGGTGTCCAAAATGTGATGACCAATATGCGCTTAGGCAAGGGCGCACCCGAAGGTTTAGCAATCCTTTCAGGGAAAGTCGGATTTGATTCAAACCGAGCTAAGAGTGACACGACTTATGTCATGAAAAAGCTTCAAGAATTTGCCAATGCTGAGCATGAAGTGGGGATGAGGAACTTTGTTCTTAAATCCTTTGGTGTGGGCGAAAATGTCATGGCAGGCATGGCTCGTAATGCCTTTCGTCCCGAAGTCATGCAAAAGGCTCCAACTTATAATGAAAAAGAAATTCATCATTTGGATCAAGCAAACGCAGCCTGGTCCAATTTAGGCAATCAAGTTCAAATGGCCATTGGGCATTTTAATGCGGCTCACGGCACTCAACTCGTCAAAGATTTGTCGATGATTTTAGATAAAGTCATTAAATTGACAGAAGCTTTTTTAAAGCTAGCAGAAGTCCTACATCTGTTTGAAGGCATTGGAAAGATTTTTGAAGGTTGGGGGAAGATTTTTGATTTGGCAAATGGGGGAGTGAAAAAAGTGAAAGATGCTCTTTCTTCTCCTGAAGGGACAAAAGAGTTAGGGAAAAACACCTTAGGCTTTTTAAAAGAAATGCCTTCGGTTTTAGGAGTCATGGCAGGAGATTTAGCTGAAAAAATAATGCCTTCTGCACAAGCAGCAGGTCCGAATGCGGCGGCTTTGAAAGTGAAACCTTCAGCCAATCCTATTACTCCTAAAATGGTTTCACCGTCTGTAGGGAATTCAGTTCAATCCAATTCCACTCAAAACAATGTGAATCAAACTTTTCATTTTCAAACCGATGGGTCCAATCATAAACAAGTAGGTGACGCCAATCAAAAAGCAGTGACCAAGGCGTTTTATCAAATTCAACAAGGGGGAATTTAAATGTCTTCCCTATCATCCCTATCAGCTGTCACAACCGCAGCCACAGCTTTATCGAATCTCGTATTGGTCACACCCCAAACCACGGTTGGGTATCAGCCTCAAAATCCTCCCAATATGGGGGGGAATTTAAATAATTTCTTGCAACCTGCTCCACCTGCTCTTTTATTTCATTATGAAGGGGAACAAACGGTTTCCTTAGAGAGCGATATTACAGATCATTTTATTGAAGATAATACTTCGATCCAAGATCAGATTGCTTTAAGACCTGAAATCATTACAACCCATGGGTTCATCGGCGAATTGAATGATGTTCCTCCTCCCGGGTTAGCCATTGTCCAGGCTGCGGCCAATAAATTGACAAGTATCAGTGCCTACGTTCCAGCATTATCGACTACCGCTTTGATTGCTTACAATGAAGCGTTTGCTGCTTATCAAATTGCGAATAGCGCAACGAATGCCGCCATTTCAGCTTGGAGTAGTATTATCGGAGATAACGGGACAAGTGTCATTGATGGGGGCACAGAAATTACGGAAGCCAATAATCAAAATCGACAACAAACGATGTTCCAGCAATTTTATGCCTATTGGAGAAACCGGTATCTTTTTACGGTTCAAACTCCTTGGGCAGTCTTTCAGAATTGTGCCATTTTTAAATTAAGAGCGATTCAAAGTGAAGAAACCAATGTGATCAGTGATTTTGAAGTGACTTTCAAACTGATTCGAATGGCTTCCACTGAAAGTACTCCTTTTAATTTGGCAGCAGGACGTCTCAATTCTCAATCAGCTGTTGCTTCCAATAACGGGACTTCTACTCCTCAAACTTCCACTTCATTAACCACTGGCTTAGCAGGAGGAAGGTAAAGATGTATTTGATCGGGAATCTCACGAATCAACCTCTTCAAACAATGACCTTGATCCTCCCCAATGGGAATCCGATGAATATGAG
>Ga0134125_10000807_pt1 | contig 40944 bp, 38 predicted proteins | sample KB31751_FD_96464 | JGI IMG/M metagenome (GOLD analysis project Ga0134125, IMG submission 96464) | Terrestrial soil microbial communities with excess Nitrogen fertilizer from Kellogg Biological Station, Michigan, USA - KB3-175-1 | ecosystem: Environmental > Terrestrial > Soil > Unclassified ...
CGACGCCCTCGACCGCCGAGAGCACGTCGCCGACGACGATCAGCCCCGACTGCTGCTCGCGCGGCAGGTCGACCTGGGTGATGTCCCCCGTGACGACCATCCGCGAGCCGAAGCCGAGCCGCGTCAGGAACATCTTCATCTGCTCGGGGGTCGTGTTCTGGGCCTCGTCGAGGATGATGAAGGAGTCATTAAGCGTCCTTCCCCTCATGTATGCGAGCGGCGCGATCTCGATCACGCCGCGCTCGATGTGGGCGGAGACCTTCTCCGGGTCGAGCATGTCGTGCAGGGCGTCGAACAGCGGCCGCAGGTACGGGTCGACCTTCGCCATCAAATCGCCCGGCAGGAAGCCGAGCCGCTCGCCGGCCTCGACGGCGGGGCGCGTGAGGATGATCCGGTTGACCTCGTGGCGGGAGAGCGCGGCCGCGGCCATCGCGACGGCGAGGAACGTCTTGCCGGTCCCGGCCGGCCCGACGCCGAAGGTGATCGTGCTGTGGCGGACCGAGTCGACGTAGCGCTTCTGGTTGACGGTCTTCGGCGCGACGCGCAGGCCGCGGTGCGACCACACGACGTCCTCGAGGACCCGGGCGGGCGACTCGTGGGCGTCGAGCGCGCCCGTCACCGCGCTGATCGTGCCCGGCCCGATCTGGTGCCCGCGGGCGATCAGGTCCGAGAGCTCGCGCACGACGCGCTCGCCGGCGTCGGTCTCGGACTCGTCGCCCTCGAAGGTGAGGATGTTGCCGCGCAGGAAGACCCGACACTCGAGGTGCGCCTCGAGCGCCCGCAGCACCGCGTCCTGGCTGCCCGCCAGCTCCGCGGCGACGTCGTTGGAGAGCTCGATCTGGGTTCTCATCCCTGCAGGGCGGCGCGCACGAGCCCGGAGACCCGCTTGCCGTCGGCGCGCCCGTCGACGGCGGCCATCGCCGTCTTCATCGCCGCGCCCATGTCCTTGGCGCTCGTGGCGCCGCTCTCGCGGACCGCCCGCTCGACGATCGCGCCGAGCTCCTCGTCGGAGAGCTCGGCCGGCAGGTAGCCGCCGATCAGCTCGCCCTCGGCCTCCTCGGCCTCCGCCAGCTCCGCACGCCCGCCCTCGCGGAACTGCTCGGCGGCCTCCAGGCGGCGCTTGCGCTCGCGGCGCAGCACGGCGAGCTCGTCGTCGGAGCCCTCCTTGGCGGCCTTCTGGAGCTCGGAGAGGATCAGGCGCAGCGCGCCGACCTTCTCTTTTTCCCCAGCCCGCATCGCGCCCTGGAGGTCGGTTTTGATCTGCTCTGCGATCGCCATCCTCAGAGCAAGGATACGCGCCCGGAGGCGCCTACCCGGAGGGCGGTCGCCGCTCGGCGCGGGCGGCGTCCTGCAGGCCGGCCTCGCCGCGGCGGGCCGGCGCGGTGCTCGCCTCGACGTACGCCTCCGAGACGGTGATCACGCGAGCGCCGCGGCCGTGGGTGCCGAACGAGACGGCCCAGCGGATGAACACGAACAGGCGGTTCGCGAAGCCGACCAGGTACCAGAGGTGGACCGCCACCCAAGCGGCCCACGCAGGCAGGCCGCTCAGCTTCACTCCTTTCAGGTCCGCGACCGCCGAGGCGCGGCCGATCGTCGCGAGGTTGCCCTTGTCGTGGTAGCGGAAGGGCTCGATCGTCTTCCCCCGCAGGCGCGCCCGCACGAGCCGCGCCGCGTAGCGGCCCTCCTGCATCGCGACCGGCGCCACGCCGGGATGGACGACCGGCTGCCCGTCGGCGCCGCGCACCGCGACCATGTCGCCGAGCGCGAGGATCTCGGGGTGTCCCGCGAGCGAGAGGTCCGGCTCGACCGTCAGCCGGCCGGCCCGGTCCGTCTGCGCCCCGCCGATCGACGCCAGCATCGCGGCGAGCGGGGAGGCCGTGACCCCCGCGGCCCAGATCACGGTGCGCGCCGCGATCCGTGCGGTCTCGCCGTCCTCGCCGCGCACCGTGACGCCGCGCGCGTCGACGTCGACGACTGTTCGCGAGAGCATCGGCGTGACGCCGATCCTCTCCAGAGACCGCCGCGCGCGCTCCGACAGCGACGGCGGGAAGCTGCCGAGCACGCGGTCGGCGGCCTCGACCAGGACGATCCGGCCGGTGCTCGGGTCGGCCGAGCGGAAGTCGCGGCGCAGGCTGTCGCGGGCGAGCTCGGCGATCTGCCCGGCCATCTCGACGCCCGTCGGCCCCGCGCCGACGACGACGAACGAGAGCCACGACCCGCGCAGGTCGGGATCGCCGGCCATCTCGGCCGCCTCGAACGCGCTCAGGATCGCCGAGCGGGTCACGAGCGCGCTCTCCAGCGACTTGACCTCGTGGGCGAACTCGCCCCAGTCGTCGTGGCCGAAGTAGGAGTAGCGCGAGCCCCCGGCGACGATCAGCGTGTCGTAGGGGATGCTCGCCGGGGCGGGCACTCCCCCGACCGGCGCGAGCTCGAGCCGCCGCGCCGAGGCGTCGACCGCGCGGGCCTCCGCCATCAGCACCCGCACGTTCGGCGCCCGCTTGAAGATCGCGCGCAGCGGATAGGCGATTTCGCCCGGTGACAGCGCCCCGGTCGAGACCTGGTAGGTGAGCGGCTGGAAGAGGTGGAAGTTGCGGCGGTCGACGAGCGTGACCTCGACGGGCTCCCCGCGCAGGTGCATCGTCGCCTGCAGGCCACCGAAGCCGCCGCCGACGACCACGACGCGGTGTGCGCTCGTCGTCTCCATCCGGTCCTCCCAGGCTAGATGATCGATCCCAATGGATCATCTAAGGTGCCGCGCGTGAACGAATCGCTCTACGCCGAGGCGCTCGCGCCGTTCCTCGCAGAGACGGCGGCCCTGCGGCCGGCGGGAGCGGAAGTGATCGACGCCCACACCCACCTCGGCCTCGACGAGGACGGCCGTTCGCTGACGCTCGAGCAGCTGCTCGCCCAGCTCGACGACGCCGACGCGCGCCGCGCGTGCGTCTTTCCCCTGCACGACCCGGAGCGCAAGCCCGCCTACAGCCTGCCGAACGACCGGGTGCTCGCCTGGGCCGGCGAAAGCGAAGGCCGGCTCGTCCCGTTCTGCCGGCTCGACCCGACCGAAGACGCGATCGCGGAGGCCGAACGCTCGCTCGCCAACGGCGCCCGCGGCATCAAGCTGCATCCCCGCGCGCAGGACTTCACGTTCGACGGCGGCGACCTCGACGGCGTGTTCCGGCTCGCCGAAGAGGCCAAGGTGCCGGTCCTGATCCACGCGGGCCGGGGACTGCCGCCGCTCGCCGACGGCCTCGCCGACCTCGCGCTGCGCCACCCCGGCGCGGCCCTGATCCTCGCCCACGGCGCGATCTGCGACCAGGGCATCCTCGCGTCGAGGCTCGCCGACCACCCGGCGATCCTCTACGACACCTCGTGCTTCTTCGCGATCGACGTGATCGAGCTGTTCGCCCGCGTCCCCGCCGAGCGGATCGTGTTCGCGACCGACCCCCCGTACGGCCAGACGGCGACCGGCCTGTACCTCGCGCTGCGCTGCGCACGCCAGGCGGGCCTGGACGAGGCGACCACCCGGCTGATCCTCGGCGGCACGATGGCGGCCCTGATCGACGGGCAGGAGCTGCCCGCCGTCACGCCCCCGCGGCGCGGCCCGACGATCACCGTCTCCGGCCGGCTGATGCGCGCGTACGGCTACGCGAGCCTCGTCGGGCCGGCGCTGTTCACGGGCGTCGTCGAGCAGGCCGTCGCGATGCTCGACATGGCGATCGCGGCGACCCGAGACCCGGACCCCGGCGAGGACGGCGAGGCGCTCGAGACGATCGGCCGGGCGCTCTCGGCGGCCGCTGTCCTGGTGCGCGAAGAGGACGGCATCCGCCCCTCGATCGACCTCGTCTACCGCGCCAACGTGCTCGCCGCGACGCAGCTCGCCGACTCCGCCTGAGCCTGGCGGGCGAGCGCTCGCGCTAACGCCCGCGCCCGCCGCGCAGTCGCCCCATGCTCGGGCGCCTTCGCCCCCGCCACCGTGAGCGGCGCCGTGCAGCCGCCCACCGTCGGGGGCCATGGCCGACTGCGGCATCGGCCGCCTGAAACGCCTGCAAACCGGCACCGGCGCGGAACCGCCGCGACGGGCGGCTGCAGCCTCGCGGGGCGGCTGCGAGAGCGCTCGATGCGAGGTCTCGTCGTCGGGCTCTAAGGTCGGCGGGCCAACTCCGCTCCCCCCTCCTTCTCTCTCCTCCATATCGGCCCGATCGATCCCCCTGGTCGTAGACGACGCCGGGGACACCCGCGCGACCCCGGGTGGGGCGCGCCGAACCGAGGAGGCATGGATGACGAGCGCGACTGCTACCCCCCGAGGCCTTGCCCACGGCCGACCGCGGCGCCGGCGGGCGCGAGTGCTCGGACGCTACCGCGACGACGGCGGACTCGCCCGCGAGCTCGTCGCGCGTCCCGCCGCGCACGGCTCGCTGCTGCTCGTCGATCGCGACGCGCCGCACGGCGGCGACGAGCGATTGGTCGCCCACCTCGCCGCCGATGAGCCGAGCGAGAACGCCACGATCGCCGCGGGCCTCTATCTGGAGACCGATCCCGCGCGGCGACGCTGCCGGGCGCTCGAAGCCGAGGACGAGCTGCGCGGCCCGTTCGACCCGCCCGCCCGACGGGATCTGAGGGTTGTCTCGCCGGTTGCGACCGACTCGTCGGCCTTCGGGCTGCGGCTCGTGCCCTGCGGCATGTCGATTCCTGCGATCCGCTGGACGTTCGGCCCCGTGAGCGGACCGGTGCGTTGGGAGCCGGTGAGCCTGCGCGAGGTGATCGCGGCGACCGAGAGCTACGAGCCGTTCCGCGAGCTCACGCGCGCGGCGCTCGAACGCTACGACGAGGAGCCGCGCGTGTCCAGCACCGTGCTGCGGGCGGAGCTCGGGCGGGTGCTCGAGAGCCCGATCGTGCTCAACCGGGCGCTGCGCGAAGCCGTGCTCGAGCGCGTCGCGGGCGGCGAGGCGAGCATGAGCGAGATCGCGATGCGCTGCGGACGCTGCAAGCGCGATTCGAAAGGCAACACGACGGGCGAGACGAGCTGGCTCGCGCGCCGAATCGGCCTCCTGCGCGAGGGCGGCCAGGCCGAGCCGACACGCTGGGTGCACAGCGACGTGCTCGCGCTGATCGCCCGCGAGGGGCTCGGGATCGCGCCGCGCGAGGTCGAGCTGGGATGAGCGCCGTCGTGGCGCCGATCCTGCTGGTCGAGTCCGACCGGCGGCTCGGCGAGGCGATGGCCCGGCAGCTCGCGGCCGACGGGTACCGGGTCGAACTGGCGAGCAACGCCCGCCACGCCCGCGTGCTCGCCGCCGGAGCCCGTCCCCGCCTGGCGGTGCTCGGGAGGCTCGACTCGCCGCGAGGGGCGCTCGCGCTGCTCGAGGAGATCCGCTCCGACGAGGAAGGCCGCGTGTGGGACGCCGGCATGCCCGCCCTGGTGATCGGCGCCGCCGCCGGCGAGCTGGACGCCCTGCGGGCGTTCGAGTCGGGCGCCGACGACTTCCTCCCGGTGCCGATCGGCTATCTGGAGCTGCGCGCAAGGCTCGCGGCGCTGCTGCGGCGCGCCGACAGGCCCGGACCCGCGATGTCCGTCGTCGAGGTCGGCCCGCTTCGCGTCGACCCGGTCAGCCGCACGGCGACCTTCGACGGCGAGCCGCTCGCGCTGCGGCGGATGGAGTTCGAGCTGCTCCTGCACCTCGCATGCGAGCCCGACAGGGTCTTCACGCGCACGGAGCTGCTCTGCTCGATCTGGGGCTACCGCTCGACGGGCTCGACTCGGACGGTCGACACCCACGCGAGCCGCCTTCGCATCAAGCTGCGCCGCGCGGGCCGGCGCTGGCCGGTCACGGTGTGGGGCGTGGGGTACCGGCTGCGCTGAGCTTGACCTGAGCTGCCCCGAGCTGCCCTGGGCTGCCCTGCGCTGACCCGAGTCGCCTTAGCTGACCCGGCCGCGTCGCTCGCGGCCCACTTTCCCCCGGTGCCGCAGCGCGCCCGGGCCTTGTCTCCGTCTCATCCGGCGGCGTAGCGCCCCGGTTTCATCCCGCTTTCGCCCGGCGCATTGGACGCCCGGGCTTCATCTGCACGGACGGCCGTCGGCTCGTCCGGCCGCGCCGCCCCCAAACGGGTCGGTGCCACAGACCTCGGCGCGCGTCCCGAATGGGCCGCCGCCGTGACAGCGGTCGCGGCGCTCGCCGCGGCCTGATCCGCCGCCCGCCGGGCGGCCCTTCGAAAGGAACACCATGCATTCGACGAACGAAAGCGGCGACGCCGTAAGGGCGCTAGCCGCAGACGCACAGTCCCTGCTCTCCCACGGCTTCGAGCTGGCGCTGGCGCTGGCGGCGGGAGCCGTCCTCGCTCGGGCGCTGCGGCGCCGGAGCCTTCACTGGAGCTGGGCGCTCGCGGGACTCGCCGGCGTCCTGATCGGGGCGGGGCCGCTCGGACCGCTCGCCCCGCTCCTGCTCGCGGCGTTCGCGGCGGCGGCGCTGCGCGGACGGAGGCTCCACCGCGGGGACCTGGAGGCGGGTCTCGATCTCGCCCGCGCCGCCCGGGCACGCGTAACGCCCGCCGCGACGCTTCGCTCCGGGAAGCGTGCCCTGCGCGAGCACGGGTCAGCCGCGGCGGCCGGCCGGGAGCTCCTCGCCCGGGTGCGCGACCTCCTTGGCGAGAGGGACGTGCCGAGGCAGCGCCTCCTGCTCGGAGAGGACGCGGGCGGCCGTCCGGTCCGGGTGCCGTTCACCCCGGGCGGCGGCGGGCACACGCTCGTCGTCGGGGCGACCGGCTCGGGCAAGACCGTCACGCAGTCGCTGATCGTCGAGCGGGCGATCGAACAGGGCCGCGGCGCGATCGTCGTCGACCCGAAGGGCGACGCCTGCCTGCGGACGCGGCTCGCCGCGGCCGCCGAGCGAGCCGGTCGCGCTTTCGTCGACTGGACCCCGTCGGGCCCGTCCGCCTACAACCCCTACGCGCGGGGCGGGGAGACCGAGATCGCCGACCGCCTGCTGGCGGGCGAGCGGTTCACCGAGCCGCACTACCTGCGCCAGGCCCAGCGCTACCTCGGCCACGCGGTGCGGGCGCTGCGCTCGTGCGGCGTCGAGGTCTCCCTCGCGACGATCCTGCGGATGCTCGACCCGGCCGAGCTCGAGCAGATGCTCCGGGCCGCGCCGGAGGAGCGCTCCGTACCCGGGCACGCCTACCTCGACTCGCTGACGGCCCGGCAGCTCCGCGACCTCGCGGGCGTGCGGGACCGGATCGCGATCCTCGCCGAGTCCGACGTGGGTCGCTGGCTGGACCCCGCGGCCGGGGAGTGTCACGGCTTCGACCTGCTCGGGGCGGCCCGCGCGAGGTCGGTCGTCTACTTTGCGCTGGAGGCCGACAGCCGGCCGCTGCTCGCGCAGATGCTCGGCGCGGCGATCGTTCAGGACCTCCAGAGCGCGGTCGCCGAGATGCAGTCCTCGCCGGTCCCGACGCTCGTCGCGATCGACGAGTTCGCCGCAGTCTCCGCCGAGGGCGTGGTCGCGCTGTTCGGGCGCGCGCGCTCGGCTGGCGTCTCCCTGCTGCTCGGGACGCAGGAGATCTCCGACCTGCGCCTGCCGGGCCGCGAGCGGACGCTCGAGCAGGTGCTCGGGAACCTCTCGCTGCTGATCGCCCACCGCCAGGTCGTGCCCGCGTCCGCGGAGCTCCTCTCGCGACTCGCGGGCGAGCAGGGCGCGTGGCGGGTCACCCGCTCGAGCGGCGGCCGCACGACGCGGACGAGAACGACGGAGGCGTGTCTCGGCGTCCCGGAGCTCGCCGGCCTGGAGCCCGGGCGGGCGGCCGTGATCGAGCTCGGCAGCGGGGTTCCCGCGCGCGTGACACGCATCCGGCCCGCCGGGGAGGTGCAGCGATGACCCCCGCGCGCGCAGATCGACGGACCGGGCGAGGAGCTACGAGCGCGGAGCGCGGGGAGACCGAGGCCGGACGGCGCAACCTGCTGGCAACGACGGCTCGGCTGGGAGCGGTGAGCGCCGAGGCGCTCGCGGCGCTCGAACGGACGAGCGTCGCCTCGGCCCGGGGCCGGCTGGCCGCCGCCGAGCGGGCGGGTCTGACCGTCTCCTGGCGACCCGTGCGCGGGGTCCCGACGCTCCATACCGTGACCTCGCGCGGCGTGCGGGTCGCCGGGACTCGCGGGCTCTCCCCGGCCAGGGTGAGCGCGGCCGGCGCGCGCCACGCGGCCGAGGCCGCGACCGTCGCGGCCGGGCTGGCGGGCGCCTTCCCGGACCGCGAGGTGCTGGGCGAGCCTGGAGTCCGTGCGTGGGAACGCGAGCGGGGGCGCCCGCTCGCCGCGCTCGCCGAGGCCGCGCACCGGCCCGACCTTCTGCTCGTGCCCGGCGGCTCGTACGGGGGTCGTCCGCCGGAGCTACCGGTCGCGATCGAGGTCGAGCTGACCGTCAAGTCTCCGGCGCGGCTCGCGGCGATCTGCCGCGCGTGGGCGCGGAGCCGGGAGGTCTGCGGGGTGATCTACCTCGCAGCGGACCCGGTGCGCGCGCCTTTGGCGAGGGCGATCGCCGAGGCGGGCGCGGCGGATCGGATCGCCGCGCTGGCGCTCGACGCGTTCGGCTCAGCCATCGCAGGCGCCCCGTAGCGTGACCGGCGGTCGGGGGATCGACACCGAAAGAAACGGAGATCAGCATGCAATCGATCAACCGCGTCGTCCTCGTCGGCCGCCTCACGCGCGACCCCGAGCTCGGGGCGCTGCCGTCTGGACGCAGCGTCTGCCACCTGCGCCTCGCGTGCAACTCGAGCACCCGAGACGAGGCGGGCGAGTGGTCGGAGCGGCCGAACTACTTCGACGTGAGCGTGTTCGGTCCGGCCGGGGAGAACGTCGCGACCTACATGAGCCGCGGTCGCCTCGTCGCGATCGACGGACGGCTCTCCTGGCGCGAGTGGGAGACCCCCGATGAGCAGAAACGCCAGGCGGTGAGCATCGTCGCCGACAGCGTCCAGTTCCTCGAAGGCCCCGGCGAGCGCGGGGCGGACGGCGAGCTGGTCGGCGCGGGGGCCGCCGGGCTGGAGACCTGACGGCCGGCCTCTCGCGGGCGGGGTAAACTGCCCGCCCGCGAGAGAGCAGCCCCCCGCAAGGAGCGCATCAGATGCCAGTGAACAAAGCCGCGATCGGCAAGACATACGAGCCCGTCACCTACGCCGTCGGGCGCGAGAAGATCAGGGAGTACGCGCGCGCCGTCGGCGAGAACGATCCCGTCTGCATGGACGTGGAGGCCGCCCGCGCCGCCGGCTACGCGGACCTGCTCGCGCCGCCGATGTTCGCTGTCGTCTTCAGCGCGCCCTCCGTCGGGCCGCCGATCTTCGATCCCGAGATCGAACTGAACTTCGCGATGATGGTCCACGGGGGCCAGGAGTTCGTCTGGGGCGAGCCGGTCGTGGCGGGCGACGAAATCACGACGACCGCCTCGGTCAAGGACATCTCCGAAGCCGACGGGCGCGGCTACTACGTGTTCGAATCGGTCTCCGTCAACCAGCGCGGCGAGGAGGTCTGCCGCGGCACCTGGACCAACATCGTCAGAGGAGTGTGAGCGGATGAGCGATCTCAAGCCCGGCGAGCAGATCCCCGAGGTGAGGGTCACGCCCGACAAGTTCCTGACGGTCCGCTACGCGGGGGCCTCGGGCGACTTCAACCCGATCCACATCGACGAGGAGTTCGCGAAAGCGGTCGGCCTGCCCGGGCGGATCCTCCACGGGCTGTGGACGATGGCCCAGGTCGCGCGGGCCCAGACCGAGGCGGCGGGCGGCGCGGCGCACCTGAAGCGTCTGTCGGTCCAGTTCCGTGGGATGGGCGTTCCCGAGCACGAGGTGATCGTCACCGGGACCGTCCGCGAGGTCGCCGACGGGCGGGCCGTGATCGACACGGTCGCCGAACAGGACGGCAACCAGATCATCCGCAACGCCGTCGCCGAGGTCTCCCTGTAAGCGCGGCCGACGCCGGGGGCCGCCGCCAGCGCCCCGCCTACAATCAGGCCATGCTCACCCCCCGCCAGGAGCGCATCCTGGGCAAGGTAGTCGAGGAGTACCTGCACACCGGCCAGCCGGTGCCCTCGCGTGCGATCGCGGCCGACCCCGAGCTCGACTGCGGCCCCTCGACGGTCCGCAACGAGCTCGCCTTCCTCGAGGAGCACGGCCTGCTCGACCATCCGCACGTCTCCGCGGGGCGGGTGCCGACGGACGCCGGGCACCGCTACGTCGTCGACGGCCTGCTGAGCGGCGGCCGCGCGCTGCCGGCGCCACGCCGGACGCTCGAGCTGACGCTGATGCGCCGCGAGCTCGACGAGGCGATGCGGGCGACGACCGAGACGCTCTCGCAGGTCACGAACCTGCTCGCCGTCGTATCGGCGCCTTCGATCAACACCGCCACGATCCGCCACGTCGAGGTGCTCGAGCTGCAGCCCCGCGTCGTGCTCGTCGTGATCATCACCTCGGCCGGGAACGTCTCGAAGATGCTCGCGACGTTCGATCGCGACGTCGACCCGGGGCTCGTCGCGTGGGCCGGTGAGTACTTCAACGAGCGGCTCGTCGGCCTCGCGCTCGGCGCCCGGATGGTCCAGGCGCGGCTGTCGGACCCGAGCCTCTCCCCGACCGAGCTCGACTTCCTCGCCCGCTACGCGCCGGCGTTCGCCGAGCTCGCCGTCGAGAGCGAGGACTCGGTCTACCTCGACGGGACCGCCCACCTGTTCCAGGCCGGGCAGTTCGAGGACGTGGGGCGCGTGAACGAGCTGATCGCGCTGCTCGAGCGGCGCGTCGCGCTGCTGCGCGTGCTGCGCGCCGCCCTCGGCGAGCGCGGGGTGTACGTTCGTATCGGGCGCGAGAACGAGCTGCCGGCGATGCACTCCCTGGGGGTCGTCGCGACCGGGTACGGCCTCGCCCGCCGGCCGCTCGGGACCGTGTCGGTGATCGGCCCCGTGCGGATGGACTACGGGGGCGCGATCGCCACCGTACGCGAGGCGGCCAGCCAGCTGTCGCGGTTCGTCGAAGACGCCTACGCCGAGAACTGACGGCCTTGCCCCGCGACCCCTATGAGGTGCTCGGCGTCGAGCGCGAGGCCTCCGAGCAGGAGATCAAGAAAGCCTTCCGGCTGCTCGCCCGCGAGCTGCACCCCGACGTCAACGCGCACGATCCCGACGCCGAGGAGAAGTTCAAGGAGGCCGCGGAGGCGTACGAGATCCTCTCCGACGCCGAGCGGCGGGCGACGTACGACCGCTACGGGCACGACGGCCTTCGCTCCGGCGGCTACGCGCCGAACTTCGAGGGCTTCGGCTCGATCAACGACCTCTTCAACGCCTTCTTCGGGGGCGGCGCGGGCGGCTTCCAGACGGGCCAGGGCGAGGACGTCGCGGTCGCCGTGAAGATCGACCTGACCGAGGCCGCTGCGGGCACGACCGTCACCGTCCAGTACGACGCGGTCGACCGCTGCGAGCACTGCCACGGAAACGGCGCCGAGCCGGGCACGCCGATCGAGACGTGCGAGCAGTGCGGCGGTGCGGGCCACGTCCGCGCGGTGCGCCAGACGCTGCTCGGCCAGATGGTCCAGACGATGGTATGCGACCGGTGTCACGGCGACGGCAAGATCGCCAAGGAGCCGTGCAAGCGCTGCCGCGGTCGCGGCGAGGTGCGGGGCCGCCGCGAGCTCGAGGTCCAAGTTCCCGCCGGGATCGCAGACGGGCAGCGGATCCGCGTCGGCGGGCAGGGCAGCGCCGGACGGGCGGGCGCTCCCCCGGGAGACCTGTACGTGCTCGTCGGCGTCCGCGAGGACGAGCGCTTCGTGCGCGAAGGCGATCACCTGATCACCGCCCTGGACGTGCCCGCCCCGCTCGCCGCCCTCGGCGCCGAGCTGGAGGTGCCGACGCTCGAGGGCACGAGAACCGTCGAGCTCGCCCCGGGCACCCAGCCCGGCGAGGTCCTGACGATCCGGGGCGAGGGCATGCCGAGCCTCCGCCGCGGGCGCCGCGGGGACCTGCAGGTGGTCGTCAACGTCGTCGTGCCCCGGCGCCTGAGCGACGAGCAGCGGGAGATGCTGGAAACGCTCAACGAGAGCCTCACCGAGGAGAACCTCCGCTCGCAGGAGTCGATGTTCTCCAAGCTGCGCCGCGCACTCGGCAGCCAAGCCGCGTGATCCGACTCGCCGTCCGGGTCCCGCGCGAGCGGGCCGAGGTCGTGCTGGCCGAACTGCTCGACCTCGCTCCAGCGGGGGTCGAGGAGCTCGAGCTGGACGGCGGACGCGTCGAGTACGCCGTCTACGGGCCGCCGGGCGAGCTGCCCTCGCTGCCCGACCTGCAGGCTCTCGCAGGCGGAGAGACCGTCGAGATCTCCACGAGCGAGGTCGCCGACGACTGGCAGGAGCGCTGGCGTGACTTCCACCGGCCGGTGCTCATCGAGCCCCCGACGGACGCGCGGCTCATGCCGGCGCTTCGCATCCGCCCGCCGTGGGAGCCTGCCGCGCCGGACGGACCCGGGGCGCCGAACGGGGGCGGGACGATCGAGCTCGTGATCGACCCGGGCCAGGCCTTCGGCACCGGCGGGCACGCCAGCACGAGGCTCTGCCTGAACCTGCTGCTCGAGCTGTGCGGATCTCCGGAGTGCCCCCGCGCGGCGCTCGACGTCGGCACGGGGTCGGGTGTGCTCGCGATCGCCGCGGCGCGCCTCGGCCTCGACCCGGTCCTGGGGCTCGACAACGAGCGGGAGAGCGTGACGGCGGCCGCCGAGAACGCCGTCGTCAACGGCGTGGAGCTGCGCAGCGCCGATTTCGACCTGCGCCGCGACCCCCTCCCCTGGCTCGGCGCGGGCCGTGCGACGGGAGACCCGGAACCGGACCGGACGCTGCTGCTCGCGAACCTCCTGCGGCCGCTGCTGCTGGATCTCTCCGCGGCGATCGAGCGCGCCCCCGCGGCGCTGATCGCGAGCGGCCTGCTGGTCGACGAGCTCGACGAGATCGCCACCGAGTTCGCCGCCCGTCACGGTCTGCTGGAGCGACGACGCCTGACCGAGGGCGACTGGGGCGCGCTGCTGCTGGCGCCTCCCGCATCCGTCTGAGCGGGGCGGTCCCCGGCCGGCAGGCGCGCGACCAAGGCGGCGCCCTCCTCCCCCTTCTCCTCCTCGCGCAGCCCTGCCGGCAGCGCCGGGACCCGCCAGGCGAGAAGGCTTCCCTCGTGGACGTCGCGCTCGGCGACCCAGAGCATCCGCTCGCGGCCGAGATAGGCCCACTGGCGCGGGTGCTCCCCGCCGTAGGCTCGGCAGGCGCCGAGCAGCAGGTCGGCGCGACGCGCGCACTCGCGGGCACGCCTGCGGTCCCTGCACACGAACACGACGTGCGCGTCCGCCCGCCCGCCTCGGCGGTAGCGCGGGATCAGCTCCGACCAGCCGGCAAGGAAGTGGTCGTAGCGCTCGACCCGGTTCGCCCAGCCGGACGAGGAGCAACGATCGTCGAAGTCCAGCAGCAGCTCGGGCGCCGCACGCCCCCGGCCGGCCGCCGCCAGGGCGATCGTCGCATCGGGCCTGAGCGTCTGAAAGCGGACCGCCTCCGCCCGCTCACCCGAGGGCGCCGTGTGCAGGAACTCGTGCGGCGCCCTCCCACCCGGTAGCTCGAGGCTCGCCGGCCCGCTGCCGCGGGGCGGGACGAGGACCGACAGATGCGCGCCGCTCAAGCCCGCCACCTCGACGAGACCCGCGTACGCGAGCGACCACCCGGCGGCGTGGACGGCGCGCCGCACGACGGCGGCGCCCTCGCGACCCTGCTCGGAGGCGGGGAGCAGCTGCGGGGGGAGCCCTTCGACGCATCCCCGCAGCGCCTCCTCGCCCGCAGCGGTGAGGGCGTAGGCCATCGGTACGCCCCCGCCGTCCGGCCTGTGCAGCTGGAGGCGCGCGACGAGACCCGCCTCAGCGAGACGGCGCAGGCGCCGCTGCGTCGTGGTGGCGGCCCGGCCCGGGTTCACGCGGCGGTGCAGCTGGCTACTGAGCACGTGCCCGAGCCACGCGATCAGCTCGAGCAGCTGCCTGTCGCCCGCATCGAGCTCGCCCGCGGGCGGCCCGGCCCCCTTGGGCGCGGGGACCCGCCTGGCGGCGCCGGCGCGGTCGAGCTCGAGCAGCTCGCGGTAGCTCGCCGCCGGAACGGAAGGTGGCTGCGCGAGCTCCTCGGAGGGCGGCTCGTCGGGCTCCGGCGAGGTGAGCTCGTTGGGCTCCGGCGAGGACGGTGCGGGGATCGCCGCCTCTTCGATCGCGCTCGCCGCGGCGCCCTCGTCGCGGTTCTCCCAATGCGGCTGGCTGAGATCCGTCATCCGCCTCGCGCCGCGCTCGGCCTGCGCGGCCGCATGCGCCGCGACCCGCGCCGGGTCGATCCGCATCGGGATCGTCTCGGCGACGAAGGCTCCCTGGCGGCCGTCGGGGGTGGTCCAACTGGCGATCGCGTTGTGCCGCGGCAGCCGCAGCCGCACGTCGGGGCTGCCCAGCGCCGAGCTGCGTCCCACCCCGGGACGGACGGAGTCCGAGAACTCCGCCATCGTCAAAGCCGCCGACGCGCGCGCGTCGCCGACCGAAGCGGTCGCGAAGTAGACGCGATGCGCGAACAGCGCGTCCAGCTGGTCGCGCACCTCACGGTCGACCCACTGCGCGTCGGTCTGCCAGCAAGCGACCGTCTCCAGGCCAGCCGAGCGCTTCAGCGCCATCGTCTCGGCGAACCCGCGGTTGAGGACGAGTGGCGCCTCGTCGATCTTCAGCGCGACCGCCGTGCGCCGCTCGGGCGCGATGTGGTCCTGGCGGCGGGCGAGGGCCGCGTCGAGCATCCCCACGAGCAGCTGCATCAGGACCGACGTGTTGCCGGAGCCCATCGCGCCGAGCGCCCCCTTGACGACCAGCACCTCGCAACCCGCGATCACCTCGTCGAAGTCGAGCCGCAGCGAGTCGTTGAGCAGCACTCGCTTGATCGACGGCGAGTTCAGCAGGCGAGCGAGCTTGTTGACGGGCGCGTCGAGCTTGGAGGTCGTGGCGCTGCGGGCGTCCGCCAGCTGGGCGGTCAGCTCGGCCGTGAAGAAGCTCGAGATCTCCTTCAGCTCCGGCAGCGCCCGCACGCGGGCTGCGATCGCGCGGCGGTAGGCGTACCCCTCCTCCCCCACCGACAGCAGTCGCGCGGCGTCCCACAGCGTCGCGCGCCGGTCCGCGGCGAGGACGGCGATGATCGCGTTGCGCAGGTAGCGGTCTGAGCTGGCCCTGATGTCCGCATCGCTGAAGAGGTTCTTCAGCGCGGACACGACGTAGTCGGCGATCACGTCGGCCGGTGCGTCGACCGCGAGCGGGTTGAACCCGCACGTCGGGTCGGCGAAGTCGAGCAGCGTGCAGGTGCGACCGGGCGGCACCGCCGAGAGGGCCGCCTCGGCCGCGTCGCCCTTCGGGTCGAGAACGATCACCGCGCAGCGCTCGCGACGGAGGTCTTCGGCCACGCTCGCCGCGAGGAAGCTCGTCTTGCCCTGCTCGACCGTCCCCGGGACGGCCGTGTTCTGGCGGCGCAGCTCGGGGTGGATCGAGACCGGCCCGAGCGCGTCTCGCAGCAGCCCGCGACCGGGCCCGGGACGGAACACGCCGGGGGGCGCGGGCGCCACCGGCAGCGTGCCGCGAGCGAACGGAACGGCCGCGAAGTCGACGCTCGGAAGCTGCCACAGCTCGCATGCCTCGCGGGCGGCGAGCACGCCGCGGGCCGGGCTCGGGAGCGGGTCGCCCTCGCCGCGCTCGAGCCGGCGGACGATGCGCCGCGGGACGCGCCCGCCCGGCGCGAGCCGCCGTTCGACCAGACGGTTCTCGGCCCGCCGCGCGCGGAACACGGCGGCGATCCGCTCGCAATCGCCGATCCGCTCCGCCAGCACGCGGATCTCGGCGAAGAACAGCGGCGCGTGCTGGACCTCCAGGCCACCCCGCAGCTCCGCCTCGTCGACCAGCGAGCGGTCACGGGCGAACGGGTGCTCGTGACGGCGACGCGAGAGGCGCGCCTCGTGGGAGGTGAACATGCGCCTTGCGATCCGCTCGAAGGACGCCGGAGCCGGGGTCAGAGCGATCTGGGTCGCGCAGCGCCCGCCGCAGGCCGCCATCCGAACGAATAGCGCGTTGACGAGCGGCTCCTCGGCCGGCCCCCGCCCCCGCAGCTCGGCGGTTGCCGTGCGGCGGGTGAACTCGCCCCGCTTGCGCAGACTCACGAGGAAGCCCGGGCGAGACAGCGGGCCCTCCAGGGGCGTCAGGCGAAGGCTCGGATAGGCGACGCGCAGCGCGCTCTCGGCGACCGCGGCGAGGCCGTCCGGGCAGCAGAGCGCGAGGAACGCCTCGGCGGGGCCCCCGTCCTCGCTCCCTCCGTGATGGACCTCGAGCGCCACCGAGGGCTGGCCGTGCAAGGCGCGGACCCACCAGCGGCGCAGCAGCGCCGCGTGCAGCGCCGCCAGAGACCGCTCGAGCGCCGCCGGCTCCGCCACGTCGCCGCGGTAGGCGAGCACGCGCAGACGGACGTAGCGGCGCGCCGCGCGCGCGCGGAGACGAATGGCGCCGAGCAGGGCTCCGGCAAGCGCCAGGCACGCCGCGGCCGGCAGCAAGAGGCGCGCCGCCGAGCCGGCCGGGCCCACGAGGGCGTCCGGGAGCGCGCCGAGAGCATGCAGTGGGCTGCTGTGCGGCGACCTCCCGTGCGTGCTTCCGCGCAGCGCCCGGCCCGCCTCGCCGCTGAGCAGGCCCGCGATGAAGCCGGCGGCGAGCACGGCCCCGGCGAGGCCGAAGGAACGCCACAGAAGGGAACGGAGCACCTCCCCGGCTACGCCGGGGGGTGCATTACGGGACGTCGTCCCCGGTTACGCCCGGGGCTTCATGACCTGCCAGGGCGGCACGGGCCGCCCGGGAGCTCAGCGCGGCCTGGTAGCCCGCTCCACGGCCGCTCCGCGCGGGGTCAGGTGCCAGGCGTTGGCGGCGCCCTTTTCCTGGCCGTCGCCGGTGTTCTCGACGAGCTCGAGGCGGGCCAGCCGTCCGAGCAGCTTCGAGATCTGCCCCTGGTCGGCGATCCCGGACTGCTCGGCGATCTCGCGATTGCTCGCGCCGGGCTGTTCGGCGATCACCATCAGGACCCGCACCGTGCGGTAGGTGAGCCGCATTTTGAGCCCTTCGAGCGGGTCGGCGACCCCCTGTCGGGCGCGACGCGGCTGGGCACGGTCCGGGCGGGGGCTCTCCCGGCCGACTTCGCGGCCCGCGACCCTGGTCCCGAGGTAGGGTAGGACGATCATGCTCATCAGCGGCCCGAGCAGCTCGAAGAGCGGTTCCCGGCTCCCCTCGAGGACCCGCGTGTGGAGCACCTGGAAGACGGCGCCGACGATCCCTTCGGCGGTGACGACCGGGGGATCGAGCGCACCCTGCGCGCTCCGGCCCCCGTCGACCGCTTTCGCGAGCCGCTCCATCACGGCCGAGCGTCGCGCGAGCACCTTGTCCCCCGCCGCCAGCGACTCGACGACGCAAAGCTTCGTGAGCGCCGGCTCGTCGTCCATCAGCGCGAGCAGCCGTGCAAGGCCCATGCGGATCGCCTCGCGCCACGCCTCCTCTGCGGCGTACGCCTGGCCGACCAGCTCCTCGGCCTGCTCGAGCGTCTGCTCGAACGCCGCCAGGAAGCAATCCTCGCGGTCTGAGAAGACGTCGTAGAACGTCTTGCGAGAGACGCGCGCGCGACTGATCACCTGAGCGACCGTCATGCCCGCGTAGCCGACCTCGTCGACGGCGTCGACGGCCGCGGCCAGCATGCGGCCGCGCTGAATCTCTGTCACCTGCCCCCTTGGGATCCCGTTGGGACCGGGCCGGAGCCGGGGGGACTTGGATCGTGGTCTAGACGTCAATGTCATGTTCCCGCCTGTCGCTTTTTTCGCCGCCCGATGCCGGCACCACCGGACCGCGAGCCGTAACTGATCTCGCCGCACCGGCCCGCGCGTACGCGTAGCTCGACGCAGCTAAGAGAATGAAAAGCTTCATCGGTCCTGATTTCAAAGTCGAGGAGCGTTTCTGACTCGGCGCCGGACGGTGCGGGAACTTGCTCTGCGACGGTCGGAACGTCCGGGGACGCACGGGGCATGGCTGGCCCGTACCCACCGGGGGCGCGATCGACACATCGTTGGCCGGATCGGCTACTTGCGGGCTCCGCGACAGGCATCTGGGCATGTCGGTGCGGCTACCGCTGCGAGATGACGCCGGCGACGTGCTCGACCGGCTGATCGGCCGTGATCAGCCGATGCGCGCCATCGCGCGGAGGACTTGCGTCGACGCCCAGACCGGCACCCACTGGCCCTGGAACGCGAAAACGCCCCGGATTTCCGGGGCGAGTCGAGTACCGCTACGGGGATTCGAACCCCGGTTTCCGCCATGAGAGGGCGGCGTCCTAGTCCCCTAGACGATAGCGGCGCACTTGGGACGCATCGACGCTAGCAAAGCTGGGGCGCGAAGGCCGGGCGACCCCGGCTCTCATGTCGCTCATCGCGGGCCTCGCTTGCACCGTCCGCTGCGCGAAGGACCGGCGCGGGCCGGTGCGATATCTTCGCTCCTCCCCACGCGGATGTGGCGGAATTGGTAGACGCGCACGGTTCAGGTCCGTGTCCGGGAAACCGGGTGGAGGTTCGAGTCCTCTCATCCGCATCGAAGAAGCATCTGTGGACCTCGCCATCGTGGCGTCGTCGGCGCTGGCAGGAAGGCGGTCGAGCCCGCGGGAGACGGCGAGCCACCAGGCGCGCTGCAAAGATTGCCCGATGTGGCGCAGGCACGAGCAGCAGCAGCCCAGCGGCAGCGGGATTTTGGTCGCGCACCGAGCAGGCGCAGCCCTCACGGGAGGCGATCCGATCGCCGGGTTGGAGAAGCTTGCGCCGACCGACGTGGCGATGATCGAGTTCGACGTCCGCGCAACGGCAGATCGTGCACTCGTGATAAGCCACGATTCCGTCGCGGACGGACACGTGCTGGCGGAGAGCCGTTACGAGGAGCTCGTGCGCCGCGGTTCTCCTCCCCCTCTTCTCGAGGATCTACTCGGGATGGCAAATGGGCGCTTCAGCCTCGACGTCGAGCTGAAGGAGAGCGGCTATGAGCGTGAGGTCGTCGAGGCGGTCCTGAGGCGGGTGCCGAAGGAGCGGGTCGTGTTCACCTCGTTTCAGGACTCGGTCATCGCCTCGATCGCCGGGCTGGGCCTGGACGTGGGGACGGGCTTGATCGTCGGACGCTTTGCGGGCGCTCGCACTCCGCTCGTAGTTCTTCAGGACGCGCTGCCGCTCGGACGACTGAGGCGCTGCGGAGCCGACTTCCTCGTCGCACACCGGAGACTGCTCTCAACCGGCCTGCTGCGCAGAGCGAGGGCACACGGATACGGGGTGGCGGTGTGGGGGGTGGAAGCGGCCCCGGAGGTCGAGCGCCTGCTCGCCGAACCGGGCGTCCTCGGCGTGATAACTGACTCGCCTACGTTGCTGAGAGGCGTTCAGCTGCTGCTGGACTGAGGAAAGTTCAGGCTTCCGAAGTAACGGGTGGACTCCGAGCGGCGGATCTCCTCCGAGGCGTCGCGCAGCTTCGAGGTGAGCTCGTGAATCCTCTGAAGTCGCTCGGGCTCGCTCTGAGCGGTGATCGCCCCAATGTCGAGCTCCCACTTGTCCAGCAGGTAGGTGAGCTCGAAGTCGCTCTGGCGCAGCAGGCCCCAGAGGCGATCCCATTGATAGAAGTTGCGCAGGCCTGTGAGCAGCGCGATCGTGACCCCGATGACCGCCAGCAGGGTGTGCTGGGCGCCGTACTTCGAGATCGTCAGAGCCGGCAGCGAGGTGCTGAGGACGATCACGAGCACCCCGAAGGAGCGGAACCAACGCCGGTGCTGCTTTGCCCGCAACCGGTAGGAGTCGCGCAGACGCTCCACCTCGGTCACGACCCGCGCGGCCCAATCGGGGACGTTCTCGGTGCGCGCGCTCGAGGAGACCTGCGTCACAGTCCGGGGGGCCTGGTCGGGGCCTGAATGTAGGGAGGATCGAGCAGCGCCGGTCCAGCCGGATCGAGGAAGTCCATGAGGTCGTTGGCGTTCGCATCCCGGGCGGTCATCGCAGGGAGGTTCCACTTGCGCTCGATCGTCGCGAGGATCGAGGTGTGGTCGTAGACGTGGTCGGTCACGCCACCGCGCTTGGAGTACGGCGAGACGACGATCGCGGGAACGCGCGGGCCGTACATGTCGTAGCCCCCCGCGGGATCACCGGAAGCCAGGTCGGGCGGGATCCCGTCGGGGGGGATCGCGCCCGGCGGAGGGACGTGGTCGTAATAGCCGCCGTGCTCGTCGTATGTGTAGACGAGCAGGGTCCGGCCCCACTTCGGAGACTGAAGGACCGCCTCGACGACGCTGTGCGCCCAGGCCTCGCCCCAGTACATGTTCTGTGGATCCTCCTCGGTCTCGGCCGCCGGGACCTCGGCGAGGTTCGCGCCGAGGATCTTCAGGATCTCCTTGACGGGGAAGGGCAGCGACGCCAGGGCTGAGATGATCGAGGCGATCACGCCGACGCCCGGATCGACGAAGCTGACTGAGGGAAGCGTTCCGGCCGCGCAGTCGTGAAAGAACTTGCTGATCGGCGCATGGTGGGCGGCGTGCTTGAGGACGATCGATGGAATCACCGCGGTCATCGGCACATCGGTGAAGTAGTCGCACCAGCTGACGTTGTGGCTCGAGAGGCGATCGAAGATCGTGCCGTGCGGCGGCGGGGGGTCCAGCAGTGTCTGCGGACCGGTGACCGTGCCGCCGAAGGCCGTGCCGGCGAGCAGGAAGCGACGGTTCGGGTAGGTCGGACCGGGCACGGAGCAGAACCACCGGTTGGCGACGGTGAAGGTCCCGGCGAGCGAGTATGCGAATGGCAGCAGCTCGGGCGTGTAGTAGCCCATCGGCTCGATCGCGCCCGAAGCCCTGACGAAGCCGTTCATCGCGCCGCCCGCGATCTGCTCGTGCGTCGCCTTCCAGCTCTGTGAGACGTGCTTCGACTGCGCGAGGTTCGCGAGCGGGAAGGACGCCACCTCCGGGGGGGTGTGGTTGGCGCCTGGGTTGCTGTTGGTCGCCTTGCCGTTCTCGAAGCTGAGACCGTCTGCCGCCGGATTCGTGAGGGGAAGCGCACCGAGCAGATTGTCGAACGAGTGGTTCTCCATCATCACGACCACGATGTGATCGAACGGCATGGTGTCGTCGACACTGCCTGGCGCTCGGTCTGGAAAGGGCAGGCTACCGGCACCGCGCGCCGGTGCTCGGGCCAGTACGGGGATCATTGCTTGCGCAGGGTCGCGACGGTCACGTGCGGCCAGCGCAGGCCGTTGAAGTCGAGCTGCACGAGCTGGCTGTACTGCAGCTGCAGCGGCGCGGGTTTGCCCGCTTCGGCAGCGAGAGTCTCGATCCAGAAGTTGGCGTGCACCACCGCGGCTCGAGCGTTGCCGCCCGGCGGGTTGGACGCCGACGCGAGGAACGCGGTGTTGGCCGTTCCGCCGCCCTTGATCGGGCTCTGCGACGTCGAGACATCGATGAAGGTTCGGCTCGTGACATGCTCGCCCGCGAGCGCCTCTTGCAGCACGCTGTTCGGGTTCCTGATCATCTGCTGGGTCACGCCGGGGGACATCTGCCTGAAGCCGCTCGCGTGTGAGAGGTTGAGCTCGGGGAAGGTCTGCTCGGCGACCGGGAATTCCGATCCGTGCGGCGGCGGGCTGCCGATCGGGAACGGGATGATGTTGTTGTCAGGTATGTGCGGCGGGCCGCCCGAGTGGAACTGGGTGGTTCCCTGGGCGAGGATCACCGTCCCGTGCGGGATCGAAGCCATTCGCACGACCGTCGGCGGCTCGCTCGGGTTGCTCGTCGCCGGCACGTGCGCCCAAATGCCGGGCTCGATGTGTAGGCCTGCCCCGCTGCTCGTCTCGGCGATCTGCTGCATGTAGGTGATGCCGAACATCTCGATGTCCGGCATCAGCAGGCCGCGGTTGGGGATCGGCCCGTGGATCGGCGTGAAGACAAGCGTCTCCGTTGTCAGGTTGAGCTCCAGAAAGCGGTCCTGCCCCCCGTGGTGCGGTCGCCATATCGTGTTGAAGCCGTGTCCCTTCCAGGTGCCTGGCAGCTGCGCAAGCGGACCGAGCACGCCCGCTGGATGCGTTGGTACGGCAGCAGCTGATGCCGCCTGAGCGCCGGCTGGGTTCCCAAAAGCGAAGTCTGGGTCGGTCTGGGTGACTGCAGTCATCGTGCTCCTTTGACGTAGTCGGTCGAGCGTGCGCCGGTCATCCAATCTCGTGCTGAGGATCGGCTCATTGGCACTGGACGTCGAAGCTCGGCGTGATCCCGTTGTACGGGTTCTTCACTTGCAGGTGGCGGAGCACCGGCGTACCGCCGCCTGCGAGAGTCGGCGGGAGGACGGCGGTTATCGTCGTGCCGTCCGTGTGGACGTTGAGAGCCGGGACGCCATCGATGCTGACCTGCGGCGCCGCGTCGGTGGGTGCGGTCGGTTCCGCGGTCAGACTTTCGCCGATGATCGTGAAGCGGGTGTTCGCCTGAACCGGCTGCGGGAAGACGCCCGTTACGGTCGGCCGGCTGTGAGTGACCGCCTTCTTGCCGACATAGAGAGCCGCTGAGACGCTCGTCAGGCCGAGCAACGTGTCCGGCATCGTCGGAAGGCCACTTCCATCTGGCTTGACGAACTGGACTACGAAGTAGACGGCGGCGATCAGATTGAAGACCATGTACTGGAAGTCGCCGATGTCGGTGGTGCCGTCGTCGGCGCTGAATATCTCCGCTACGCGCGCGACCGGGTTCGGGCCGTCCTTGGCAACCGGGGCCTTGAAGCCCGTGCCGGTCGCCTGAGACTGGGTGATGCCCTTCGCTGCCACGCCCGCCGTGGCCGGCACGCCAAGCAACACGAGATAGTTGCCCGACACTCCAACCTGTAGGAAATGCTTCCAGCCGGCCTGCAGCAGTCCGACGTCGTTCCCGGCGCAAGAGGAGGCAGCGCTCTTCACCGCACCGGACGAGGACACGCACGCATGCAAGTGAGCGAACTCACCCGCGATCAGTAGGGCGCTCAGCGCCCACGCGACAAGCAGCGTCCACATCAAGATGAACGTCTTGGACGTCGAGGTGCGGCCGTCTCGGCCGAGGACCACCGTCGCGAGGAAGCTCCTGTGGTCGAGTCTGGCTATCGCTTCCACGAGCAACAGAAAGGCAACGACAGCCGCGCCGGCGAGAAGGTAGATCCCGGTCGCGCTCAAGCTGCGTCTCCGCCTGAGCAGATACGACGAGAAACCCCATGGACCCCCGGACGATTCGGCCGCTCTGGCCGGACTCGCACGCTCATCTGCTCACGCTCCCCAAGCGTGGAACCTGTTGGATTGGCGCGACCCTAACAGGGTGCCTTGTCGAAGTCCAGCTGTCGGATGCGGGCGGGAAGACGGAACAACGCGAGAATCTCCCTGCGGCTCGTCGGCTCGCGACGCGAGGCGCGATCGAGAACCACAGCCGGCGGACAGGAGTCGATCACAAGGCTACCCGACCCCCGATCGACCGTCCTCAGTAGCTGAACACCGTCGCAGCCCCCTCCCCGATCCACTCCCACAGCGCCGTCGCGCCGCCGATCTTCGCCCCCTCGATCAGGTTCTCGCGATCCAGGCGCCGCGCGTCGACGCAGATCGGACACAGCATCAGCTCCCCGCCGAGGCTCGTGAACTGCCCGAGCAGCCGCTCCACGGGCGGCGCGCCGGCCGCCTCGATCGCCTCGCCGTAGCCCGGGACGCCCAGCCGCACCGCCTCCTTGGTCGCGAACATCGCGACCGGCCGACCCTTTTCGAGGGCGGCGGTGGCGACCAGGAAGGCGACCGTCACCCGGTCGGCGTCCTCGTGTCCCGTCGCCAGGTTGACCACGACCTTGCTGTCCTCTGCGCCCATCGCTGCCTCCGTTTCTAAAGTGACCGATCACCCATATGACTGGTCGCCCACTATAATCGGGGAACCGTGCGAGTCAAGCCCGAGGTCAGAGCCGAACACCGCCGCGCCCTGCTCGAGGCGGCCGCCCGCTCGTTCGCAACCGACGGCTTCGACCGCGCCGGGATCGACGCGATCTCGGTGCAGGCCGGTCTAGCCAAGGGGACCGTCTACAACCACTTCCCCTCCAAGCGCGCGATCTTCGAGGCGGTTCTCCGCGAGGCTTGCGCGCTCGCGGCGGGCTCGGCCGAGGCCGTCCCCGAGCACGCCGGTACGGACGAGCGCCTGGAGGCCTTCGTCGCCGGCAACGTCGCCTGGGCGCGCGAGCGCCCCGAGCTCGCCGTCCTCGTCGCCCGCGAGATGCTCGGCGGAAGCGCCGAGACCCGGCGGCTGATCGTCGAGGCCTCCGCTCCCTGCATCGAGAAGGTCGCCACCGTCCTCGAGCGCGCCCGCCGCGAGGGCGAGCTCTCCGCCGAGGGCTCCCCCGCCGATCTCGCCCTCGGCTTCATCATGCTCGCCAACGGCCTGCTCCTGCAGGCCACCGCGACCAACTGGCCGAGCGTCGAGCGCCTCGCCGAGACGTCCGCCCGCCTGTTCCTCCACGGCGCCGCGGGCGCAGCGGGCGCCTGAAGCAGACGCAGGGCCGCGCGCCCCGCCGACAGGGGCGAGCGCCCCCGGTCGACGCGCCAAAGAGAAGAGCCACCGGCCGGGCGGCCGATGGCTCTTCTCACAAAGCTTCTTCCCCCGGGTCTCGCCCGGGGCTGTACTTCTAGAGCTAGCGCCCGCCCTCGCGACGGCGACGCTGCACCATCACGATCGAGAAGCCCGCGCCCATCAGCACGAGGCCGATGCCGAAGCTCCAGCGAAGGTCGAAGCCGGTGAAGGGAAGCGTTTTGGTCGACGCTTCTTTGGCCGGGCTCGACGTCGTGGTGGGTTCGGTTTCCTTCGGCGTGGTCGTCGTCGGCGTGCCTTCTTCTTTCGACGGCGAGGTCCCGGTCGTCGGGGTCGTCGACGGAGTCGTGGGCGTCGTCGGCGTCTGGCCGTAGCCGGACGTTTCTTCAGCGGCCACGGCCGCAGCCGGCGCGAGCAGCGTCAGCGCCATCAGCAGCACGACGGGAAGGGCGACGAGCGCGCGTGCCGCGCGGGATCGTCCGGTCTTGGGCGCTGCGCCTGCTGCCAGTGGCCTGCTCGAGGCCATGACGTCGGTCCGAGTCATGCCAACCTCCGTTGTGGTGGTGTGTAAGTGTTTCGGCCCTCACCGAGGGCCTTCTTTAGTGACGGTCGAAGCGGTGCAGACCGCAAGCTACCGACTCTGGTTCGCCGCAACTCGGCTCGCGCCTGCCTTCCCTACAGGAAATGATCTATCAGCTGATGCGGTCGACATAACACTTCGTCGAGCAATTACCGCAGAAAATGGGCCCGAAACCGGCGTTCCGGTCATATCTTGACCCGTCCCTCGAGCTCGCCCTCGGCGAGCTGTCCCCGCAGGACCTTCTTGTCGAACTTGCCGACGCTCGTCTTCGGGATCTCCTCGACGAACGCGAACTCGTCCGGCAGCCACCACTTCGCGACCCTGCTGCGCAGGTGCTCGACGAGATCCTCCGCGCCGGTCGCGCTGTCGCTCTTGAGCACCACGCAGCACAGCGGCCGCTCGGCCCAGCGCTCGTCGGGCTTCGCGATCACCGCCGCCTCGACGACGTCCGGGTGGGACATCAGCTCGTTCTCGAGCTCGACCGAGGAGATCCACTCGCCGCCCGACTTGATCACGTCCTTGGAGCGGTCGGTGATCTGCACGAACGCCTCCTCGTCGACCGAGGCGATGTCGCCCGTCCGCAGCCAGCCCGAGTCGAACTTCGCCGGGTCCGGGTCGCGGTAGTACTGGGCGGCGACCCACGGGCCCCGCACCTCGATCTCGCCCGTCGAGGTCCCGTCCCAGGGGGCCTCTCCCTCGTCGCCGACGATCCGCAGCTCGACCCACGGCAGCGGCCGGCCCTGCTTGGCCCGCATGTCCCAGTAGTGCTCGTCGCGCTCACCCTCCGGCGGCCGCGAGAAGGTCGCGACGGGGCTCGTCTCGGTCATCCCCCAGGCCTGGAAGATCCGCACCCCGTGGCGCTCCTCGAAGTCCTTCATCAGCTGCCGCGGGACAGCCGAGCCGCCGCACGTCGCGTTCGTCAGCGACGAGAGGTCGACGTCGGGGTGCTCGTCGGCGTAGCGCAACAGGTCGGAGAAGATCGTCGGCACGCACCCCATCAGCGTCGGGCGCTCGCTCATGATCAGCCCGGCCAGCGGCTCGGCGCCGAGGTAGCGGTCGGGCAGCACCAGGTCCGAGCCAGCCAGGGCGGCGCCGTGCGGCAGCCCCCAGGCGTTGGCGTGGAACATCGGCACGACCGCAAGGACCCGGTCGCTGCGGCTCAGGCCGAGCCCGTCCTTGAACATCGTCGCCGTCGAGTGCATCGCGATCGAGCGGTGCGAGTAGAGCACTCCCTTCGGGTTGCCCGTCGTGCCGCTCGTGTAGCAGAGCGCCGCGGCCTGGCGCTCGTCGATCTCCGGGTAGTCGTAGCCCCCCTCCCCCGCCTGCTCGAGCAGGTCCTCGTAGCGGACCGCGCCGGGGAGCGAGCCTGCCTCCCCGTCGCCCATCACGACGTAGTGGCGCACCGTCTCGAAGCTCGGCGCCAGCTTCTCGAGCAGCGGCACGAGCGAGTCGTCGACGAAGATCACCTTGTCCTCGGCGTGGTTGACGATGTAGGTCAGCTGCTCCTCGAAGAGGCGCACGTTGAGCGTGTGCAGGACCGCGCCGACGCACGGGATCGCGAAGTACAGCTCGAAGTGGCGCTGGTTGTTCCACGCGAAGGTCCCGACGCGGTCCCCCTGCTCGATCCCGAGCGTGCCGAGCGCGCGGGCGAGGCGGTCGACGCGGTCGGCGATCTCCCCGAAGGTCGCCTTCTGGACCCTCCCGGGCTCGAGCAGCGTCGCGACCGTCGCGTCCGGCCGGTTGGCGCGCAGCGCGCGCCTGATGTGATGCACCGACAGCTGGAAGTCGTTCTGCATCAGCCCTTCGAGCATCTCGGCCATCCCTCGCGTCCCTCCCCGTGTCTCGCCCTGTTGATCGGTCGGTCGTTCAGGCCCGGCGCGCGCCCTCGCGCGGGACGGGCCTCGCAACCGCATCGTAGATCGCGCGCGTGCGCTGGGCGATGTCGTCCCAGTCGAAGCGGAGCACGTGCTCGGAGGCTTCGGCCACGAGCCTGTCGCGCAGCGCCTCGTCGACGAGCAGCCGTTCGATCATCACCCCGAGGTGCTCGGCGTCGCCGCCGTTGAAGCGCAGCCCGACGCGCTCGCCTCGCGGCACGACCTCCCGCAGCCCCCCAGTGTCGGCGACGATGCACGGACAGCCCGAGGCCATCGCCTCGAGCGCGACCAGTCCGAACGGCTCGTAGATCGACGGGACCACGCAGAGGTCGGCGATCCGGTAGAGCGAGTGCAGGACGTCGTCGCCGATCCAGCCGAGGAAGGTCCCGTGCTCGGAGAGCCCGAGGCGCTCGGCCTGCTCCTTTAGCTCGCCCTCGTGGGTGCCGCTGCCCGCGACGAGGAAGCGGACGTCCCCGACCCGCTCGATCAGCCCCGGCATCGCGTCGAGCGCGAGCTGGAAGCCCTTCTCGTAGACGAGCCTGCCGACGAGCAGAACGAGACGCTCGTGAGGCTCGGCGAACTCGCTGCGCAGCCGCGCGAGGTCGCGGACCGGTCGCAGGTCGGAGGGGTCGACGCCGTTGGGGATCACGCTCGCGCGCCCCTCCTCGATGTCGAAGATGTCGGCGACGTGGCCGCGCATGTAGTGCGAGCAGACGATCACGCGGTCCGCCCGCTGCGCCATCCAGCGCTCGACGCCGTGGATGTGCGACTGGGGCTGGTCGGCCACCCAGCCCTGGTGGCGTCCGTGCTCGGTCGCGTGGATCGTCGTCACGTACGGGATCCCGAGCCGGTCCGACAGCGTCGCCGCGGCGCGCGCGACGAGCCAGTCGTGGCCGTGGATCAGCCCGTATGAGCTCTCCTGCGCGAGCGCCTCGCCGACGGCCAGCATGTCCTCGTTCATCTGCTCGACCCACGCGACGAACCGGTCGAGGTCCCGGGGCCAGTCCTGCTCGGGGACGCGGTGGACCTTCACGCCGCCCTGGATCGCGCCGGCGCCGCCCGCCGCGGGGGCGTCCGCGGCGCCCCGCGTCAGCACGTCAACGCCAACGCCCTGGCGGACCAGGGCCTCGGCGAGCTTGCGCACGTGGCGCGCGAGACCCCCCTCGATCACGGGCGGGTACTCCCAGGAGAGGATGAGCACGCGGTCGCTCACGCGAGGGACCCTACCTCGCTCGGCAAGTACTTCCCGTCCCGCTCGTGTCACCCCTCCGACGGGGCAATGCGCCATCATCGAGGCGTGAGCGCGCCCCAGCCGCTCTTCTACTTCGGGGCGATGTCCCCGTACTCGTGGTTCGCCGCCGAGCGGATCGGGACGATCCTGCCGGAGGCCCGCTGGCGGGGCGTGCTCGCCGGCGCGGTCTTCAAGTCCAACGGGCGCACCTCCTGGGGACTCACCGACGCCCGCGAGGCGGGCATCGCCGACTGCGACGCGCGCGCCGCCGAGCACGGCCTCGGGCCGATCCGCTGGCCCGACCCGTGGCCGACGAGCGACCTGCTCGTCGCCCGCGCGATGGCCTGGGCGGAGCTGAGGGGCGAGCTCGAGCCCTACGCGCTGGCCGCGATGCGCCTGTCCTTTCTGGAGGCCGTCGACCTGGGCGAGCTGGAGGCCGTGCTCGAGGCGGCGCGGCGGGCGGGGCTGGACGCCGAGGAGCTGCGCGTGGCGATCGGCTCGCAGGACGTCAAGGACGCGCTGCGCGATGTCACCGACGAGGCGCTGCGCGCCGGCGTCTTCGGGGTGCCCACGGTCGCGATCGGCGAGGAGCTCTACTGGGGCGATGACACGCTCGAGCGCGCCGCCGACGCCTACCGCGTCTTCGAGCAGCTCTGAGCCGGGCCGTCCGCGGGGGCCCCGGATGCCATCAGCCGGCGGCCTCGCGGGGCGTGAGATCCAGCTCCATCTGGCGGGGCGAGGGCAGCAGAGGATCGGAGGTCTCACGCGGGCGGCCCCGCTTGGCCCAGTGGCCGACCACTTCGCGGCTGCGGCAGGTGTAGTAGTTGACCCGCCGATCGGTCGGCTGGAGCGCCAGCCCGCCCGGAGCGGTGCCGGTCACGATCGCGTGGAAGCGCCGCCCCTTGCGGTCGACCTCGACGATGTCGCCGGTCTGGATGCCCTCGAGTCTCATCGCGGTGAACTCCAGCAGATCGCCGGGCCGGCCTCCGGCCGCCGCCGACCGCGACCGGTGACCAGGCGGTCAGGTTCTACGCTTCCGGTGTGCGGTGGCTCGTCGACGGGATGAACGTGATCGGCACCAGGCCCGACGCATGGTGGAAGGACCGCCACGGGGCGATGGTCGCCCTCGTCGACAAGCTCGAGCGCTGGGCGGCGGTCACCGGCGACGACGTGACGGTCGTCTTCGAGCAGCCGCCCCGGCCACCGATCCGCTCGACCGTGATCGTTGTGACCCACGCCCCCAAACCCCGCCGCGACTCGGCCGACGACGAGATCATCCGGCTGCTGCGCGCCGAGGCGAACCCGGGGTCGATCCGCGTCGTGACCTCAGACACGTTCCTCTCCGACCGGGCCCGCGCGGTCGGCGCGACGGTCGATCCGGCCGCCGCCTTCCGCTCGCTGCTGGAGGACCAGCCGTGATCCCCGAGACCCGCTACGCCCGTAGCGGCGGGGCCTCGATCGCCTACCAGGTGGTCGGGGAGGGCGGGCTGGACCTGCTCTTCCTGACCGGCTGGATCACCCAGATCGAGCACCTCTGGGAGGCGCCCGCCAACCAGCGCTTCCTCGAACGGCTGGCCGCGTTCGGGCGGCTGATCCTGTTCGACAGCCGCGGCACGGGGCTCTCCGACCGGGTCCTCGAGGACTACACCGTCGAGCAGGAGGCGACCGACGCCCTGGCAGTGCTCGACGCGGCCGGAAGCGAACGGGCCGCGATCCTCACCTACGCCCTCGGCGGGCTCGTCGGCGCCCAGCTCGCCGCGGAGCACCCCGAGCGGATCGGCGCGCTGATCATGTACGCGTCCGCCGCGCGGACCTCGTGGGCGCCCGACTACGACTGGGCGATGACCGTCGAGGAACGCGAGGAGCTGGCCGAACGCAACATCACGACCTGGGGCGAGGTCAACGCCGAGGCGATGGCCGGGTGGGCCCCGTCGATGGCCCAGGACCCCTCGCTCGTCAGGTGGTTCGCGCGGATGCAGCGCCTGGCGGCGAGCCCGACCGAGGCGCGGGTCATCGCGCGGGCGATGACCGACCTCGACGTCCGCCACCAGCTCCCCCGCATCCGGGTGCCGACGCTCGTCATGCACCGGCCCAAGGAGCTCGTCTGGGACGTGCGCCACTCGCGCTACCTGGCGGAGAACATCCCGGGCGCCCGATACGTCGAGCTCGACGGCGAGGACTCCTTCCCGTTCGTCGGCGACAGCGACGCGATCGTCGAGGAGGTCGAGGAGTTCCTCACCGGCGGACGCCGCGGCGGAGAGCTCGACCGGGCCCTGCTGACCGTCATGTTCACCGACATCGTCGACGCGACCGCGCGCGCCGCGGCGCTCGGAGACGGCCGCTGGCGCGACCTGCTCGCCCGCCACGACGAGCTGGTTCGCAAAGAGCTGCGGCGCTTCCACGGGCGCGAGGTCAAGACGGTCGGCGATGGCTTCCTCGCGACCTTCGACGGCCCCCCGACCCGCGCGCTGCGCTGCGCGCTCGCGATCAACGCCGCGGCGCGCGAGCTCGGCGTCGAGGTGCGGATCGGGATCCACACGGGCGAGTGCGAGCTGATCGGCGACGACGTCGGCGGCATGGCGGTCCACATCGCCTCGCGGGTGAGCGCGCTCGCGGGGCCCGCCGAGGTGCTCGTCTCGGGGACCGTGTTCGGGACGGTCGTCGGCGGCCCGTTCGAGTTCGCCGACCGTGGATTTCACGAGCTCAAGGGCGTGCCGGGTCGCTGGCCGCTCTTCTCGCTCGGCGCGCGAGCGGGAAGCGGCGAGCAGCGCGCCTCCGCCGAGAGTGTCGCGTGAGGAGGCGCGTTCGCAGCTACCGCCTGACCCCCGCCGGCCGAGGGATGCTGCTCGTCGCCGCCGCGGCGGTCGGAGTGCTGGCTGTCGGACCGGCCTCCGAGCAGACCCCGGCCGCGGTCGTGCTGATCCTGATCCTCGCGATGCTCGTCGTCCAGCCGGGCGGGACCAAAGCCGCCTGGTCGCGGCTGCGCGAGCGCGAGCGCCGCGCGCAGTTCGGGCCGCAGTTGCGAGCCGGACAGGAGTCGGTCGCCGACGATGCAGAGCTCGACGGCGCCTGGGAGCGCGAGCGCGAGCGCCGCGAACGCGAGCAACTGGAACGCGAGCGCAGCTAGAACGCGAGCATCGAAGCGCCGCCGGCGTGCTCGGCGCGCTCGAAGACCATCGCGCGGTCGCGGCCGGCTCGCTTGGCGGCGTAGAGGGCGGAGTCGGCTCCTCGCAGGAGCTCCTCGATCGACTCGGGGGCGCGGGCCGCACGGATCCCCGCGCTGGCGCGAGCCGTCGGAAGCCGCGACGGACCGCCGGCGGCCAGCGTCGCGCGCACGCGCTCGGCGAAGCCCTGCGCCTCGACGGCGTCGGCGCCGGGCAGCAGGACCACGAACTCCTCCCCACCGAAACGAGCCACGACGTCGATCTCACGGGCCTCGTCGCGGAGCACCTCGGCGGTCCTGGCGAGCACCCGGTCGCCGACCTCGTGGCCCCACTCGTCGTTGATCCGCTTGAAGAAGTCGAGGTCGAAGGAGGCGACGGCGAGGCAGCCGTCTTCACGCCGGGAGCGAGCGAGCTCCAGCGAGGCGCGCTCGTCGAACCCGCGCCTGTTGAGCAGGCCGGTCAGCGCGTCGGTCCGAGCCTCGCCCTCGAGCGTCTCGAGCAGCCGGTCGTTGTAACGAACCAGCGTGAGCACGACGATCGCGACGACGGTCGTAGAGACCATCACGTCGACCCAGCGCGCCGCGAAGCTGCTGACCGGCGGCACCTCGAGCAGGACGAACAGATGCGCGGCGGCGATGAACGCGAGGATCCCGACCGCGCCTCGCCGGCCGAAGAAGAACGTGCTCCACAGGACCGGCCACATGTAGAGGACGGCGCCGTCGCCGGCGCCCGGCGTCGTCGCCAGGGCCGCGGCGATCAGGACCACCCCCAGCGGGCCGAGCAGCGCCATCGCGGGCCTCGGGAGGCGGTGGCCGTAAAGGAGGAGCAGCGTCACGATCGCGGCCGCGGCGATCGCCGGCGCGACCGAGAAGGCCGGGTCGCCGGGGATCAGGCCCTCGATCGCGGCGTCGAGCGTCGCCCCGCCGTACATCGCGGCCGCCGTCCGGGCCATCAGCTTCTTGTTGTGCGAGAGCCTCCCCAGAGAGGGATTCATGTGCCTGATATCGGCGCGCGCGGGTAGATACACAAGCCCCTGGCATCCTTGACAGATCGCCCGGCCTGGCCCGGCTTCCTGTCAGGAGCCGGGACTTCTAACGTTCTGGAGGGACGAGATTGATCGCCGACGGGCTCGCAGCGAGACACTTCACCTTGCAGTCGCAGCTCCCCGCGGACGTGACCGCGGTGTCGATGGCCGCGATCGACGCGTTCCTGCGGAACCTCCTGGTGACCGACGGCACGGTCTCGCGGTCACTCGAAGCCCAGACGCTGAGACCGGTCGTCGTCGAGCCGGTGGAGCAATCCGAGACGCTCCCGCCCGATGCGGTCGCCGCGCATCTGGCGCTGGAGGAGGACGAGGCGTGCATGCGCAGGCGCGTGGTGATGCGGGTCGGCGCTCCCGGCCCGTCGGTCTGGGCCGAGTCGTTCCTGGTCCCCGGTCGTGCGCCGATCGAGTTCCTGCGCGCGCTGCGCTCGAACCAGCGCGGGATCGGCGGCACGATCGAGCAGCTGAAGCTCGAGAGCTGGCGCGAGCTGCTCTGGTTCGGCCTCGCCTCGCCCCCGTCCTGGCCCGAGCCGACGACGACGAGGAGAACGCTCAGGCGGGCCTACCTGGTGGCGATCGAGCGCAACCCCTCGATGCTCATCGTCGAGGACTTCGCGCTGAGCGAGGCCGAGGGCCTCTACTCACTCGAGGGCTGCGAGGACGGGGGCGGCGTCGCTTGAGCACGCGCACGGTCGGCCGCTCGGCCCACAACTCGAACGCCAGCCTCGTGCTCGACCGGCAGGTCGAAGCCGGCCGCGGGTGGCGCGCGGCGTATGTGAGCGACGCGGGGACCCTCAGCTACGAGCAGCTCCTCGATGACGTCGGACGCATGGCGAACCTGCTCTCCGGGCTGGGCGTCCTGCGGGAACAGCGGGTTCTGCTCGTCCTCGACGACACGCCGATCTTCCCGGTCGCCTTCATCGGCGCGATGCGGATCGGTGCGGTCCCCGTGCCGGTCAGCGTGCGCGAGCATCCCGAGAACTTCCGCCATTTCGTCGAGGACTGCTACGCGCGCGTCGTCGTCTGCGAGCCCGGGCTGCTGGACACGCTGCGCGACGCGCTGGCGGGCGTGGAGGTGACGCTGCTGGCCGCCGGCGCGCCTGGGGGCGAGCCGGACGCGATCGAGCTGGCGGGCGCGCTCGCCGCCCAGGAGCCGTTCCGCGACGCGGCCGCAGCGCAGCCCGAGGACATGGCCTTCTGGCTCTACACCTCGGGATCGACGGGCCGGCCGAAGGGGGTCGTCCACGTGCACCGCTCGATCCCCGCCGTCTGCGAGACCTTCGGCCGCGAGATCCTCGGCCTGGGCGCCGAGGACCGCGTCTTCTCGACGACGAAGCTCTACCACTCCTACGGGCTGGGGAACAGCTTCGCCTACCCGCTCCATTTCGGCGCGAGCGCCGTCCTGCTCGCCGGCCCGCCGGCCCCCGAGCGTCTGCTCGCGGCCCTGCGCCGGCACCGCCCGACGGTGCTCTGCTCGGTGCCGGCGCTCTACCGCCAGCTAGCCGAGGAGCCCGGGACGGGGGACGCGCTCGACTCGGTCCGGCTGTGCATCTCCGCGGCCGAGCCGCTTCCCGAGGCGACCTTCGCGCGCTGGCGGGAGCGGTTCGGGATCGAGATCCACGACGGCGTCGGGGCGACCGAGATGTTCGTCACGTTCTGCTCGAACCGCCCGGGCGACACCGCGCCGGGCACGACTGGGAGGCCGGTGCCCGGCTACGAGCTGCGACTGCTCGACGAGCACGGCGCGGAGGTCCTCGGCGAGGGCGAGGGGGCGCTCCACGTCAGGGGTCCTTCGCGGGCGGCACGCTACTGGCACCAGGAGGAGCGCACCAGGCGCGCGATGCCGGGAGCGTGGTTCGTCACGGGCGACCGCTTCCGTCGCCGGGCCGACGGGCGCTACACCTACGTGGGCCGCGAAGACGACATGCTCAAGGTCGGGGGCCTGTGGGTCTCACCGATCGACATGGAGCTCGCGATCGTCGAGCACGCCGGCGTGGCGGGCGTCGCGGTCGTCGGCGCTCGGGTCGATGACGCCGTCCGCCTCGTCGCGTTCGTCGAGCCCGCCGTACCCGGCGGCGAGGAGCAGCTCGAGTCCGAGCTGCGCGAGCTCTGCGCGGCGCGCCTGCGCGAGTACGAACAGCCGCACCTGATCCGCTTCGTGGAGGAGCTGCCGCGAACGACCAACGGCAAGCCTCGCCGCTTCATGCTGCGCGAGCGGATCGAGCGGGAGCTGGCGTGCCGCGTCGCGGCGCGCCACCCGACCACGCTGGATCTCACCGCGCTCGACGCGGGGGAGCGCTCTGCACGCCTGCTCGAGCTCGTGGTCGGGGAGACCTCCGCGCTGCTCGGTCTCCCGGGGGGCGCGACGGTCGAGGAGGGCCGCGGCTTCGCGCAGCTCGGCGTCGATTCGCTGATGGCCGTCGAGCTGCGCAACCGGCTCGTCGCCATGACGGGCCTCGAAGTGCCCTCGACGCTCGCCTTCGACCATCCGACGCCGGCGGCGGCCGCCCGCGCGCTCGCCGCCGCCGCCGAAGGGCGCGAGGCTCCCGCGGCGGCCGGAACCTCCGCGGCGGAGCTGGCGATCCTCGCGGACCTCGACGCGCCCGCGCCGCGGACCCCGATGCCCGGCGCGCCGTTCGCGATGCGGGTGAAGACCTCGGCGCTCGCCAACGCGCTGACCCCGGCGCCGCTGGCGGTGCGTCGCGCCGAACGGGTCGGAGCGGCGATATGGGAGACCGAGGCCGACCAGCGCGAGCGGGCCCTCGCGGCGATGGGCGCGGTCCTCGGCCGGATCGGCGAGCGCGAGCTCGAAGCGGTCGCGCGCGAGCACCTGATCGAGATGCAGGCCCTGACGGCGCTGTTCTGGCAGCGACCCTGGCGAGCCGAGATCGACCCGGGGTCGCGCGAGCGCGTGGAGCGGGCACTGGCCTCCGAGCGCGGCGTGCTGCTCAGCGCCTGCCACGTCGGCCCCTACGAACGCCTCGACCGCGCCCGCCCGTTCCGCGGCAGGCACACGTACCTGGTGCCCGGCGCGTGGTTCTTCGAGCGGCCGACGAGCGGACGCTGGGGCCGGCGGCTCGCTCGCTGGCGCCGCGCGACGAAGAGCCGCTGCGTGCCCGCCGACGGCTCGTTTCGGATCATCGCCGCGCTGCTCGAGCGCGGCGAGGCGGTGTTCGTGTTCTTCGACCTGCCCGGCCCGCGCCCGACGCGCTTCCTCGGCAGGCACGCGATGCTCGCCGACGGGACCGCCCAGCTGGCCGTGCGAAGCGGGGCGCTCGTGCTGCCGCTGCGAGCCCGTCGCGCGGGAGCGAGAGTGCTCGTCGAGGCGGGCGAGGCGCTCGACCCGGCGGACGCAGGCTCGGCCGATGAGCTCCACGAGCGCCTCGCGGCGGTGCACGAGCGGTGGATCCTCGAGATGCCCGCGGCGATGGAGGACCCGCGGGAGATCGGCTGGGGCGACGGCGCGACAGCGGAGGCGTGGGTCGCGCCGCAGCCCACCCGGGATCAGAAGTCCGCTGCGGCGGGCAGGCCCGCGTAGTTCTCCGCGAGGCTCGTCGCGGCCGCCCGCGAGCGGGCGAGATGCTCGAGGCGAGCGAGCTGCAGGCGCCGCTGGAACGGTCCGCCGCCGAGGTCGTGGAGCAGGTGGGTCATGTAGTTGGAGAAGTCCTGCACCTGCCAGACACGGCGGAGGGCCGAGCGCGAGTAGGAGTCGAGCGCGTCCTCGGCGCCCCCCTCGTACCAGTCGGCCAGCGCGGCCGCGAGCAGCCGCGCGTCGTTGACCGCCAGGTTCAGCCCCTTCGCCCCGGTCGGAGGCACGATGTGCGCGGCGTCGCCCAGCAGGAAGAGCCGTCCGTGGCGCATCGGCTCGCAGACGAAGCTCCGCATCGGCGTGACGCCGCGGTCGATCACCGGTCCTTCGGCGACCGTGAAGCCGTCGGCCGCCAGACGGGTCTGGAGCTCGGCGTAGATCCGCTCGTCGCTCCAGTCCTCGATCCGCTCGCCGGCCGGAACCTGGAGGTAGAGGCGGCTGATCGACGGCGAGCGCATCGAGTAGAGGGCGAAGCCCCGCTCGTGCCAGCCGTAGATCAGCTCGTCGGTGCTGGGCGGCGCCTCGGCGAGGATCCCGAGCCAGCTGAAGGGGTAGACGTGCTCGTGCTCGGAGAGCGCGCCCTGCGGCACGGAGAGACGGGATATGCCGTGGAAGCCGTCGCAGCCGGCGACCACGTCGCATTCGAGCTCCCCCGCCTCGCCGTTCTCGGTGAACGCGATCCGCGGCCGCTCCCCGTCGGCACCCTCGATCGCTGACGCGACGGCCTCGAAGCGGATCTCGCCGCCGCGCTCCAAGCGGGCAGCGACGAGGTCCTTGACGAGCTCCTGCTGGCCGTAGATCGTGATCCGCCGCCCGGTCAGGCCGGCGATGTCGATCCTGGTCGTGCCCGCGGGGCCCCGCAGGTAGATGCCCTCGTGGGTGAGCCCCTCGCGGCCCATCCTCTCCCCGACCCCGAGCTCGCCCATCAGCTCGACGGTGTTCTGCTCGAGCAGCCCGGCTCGGACGCGGCTCTCGACGTGCTCGCGCGTCCTCGCCTCCAGCACGACCGACTCGATCCCGGCGCGTTCCAGCAGCAGCGCGAGCGTGAGCCCGGCCGGCCCCGCTCCGACGATGCCGACCTGCGTCCTCACCGAGGGGATACTAATGTCGGCCCGTGGGCGATCCGGTCAGAGCGCTCGAGGCGATCATGCCGAAGGACGCCGTGTGCGTCGAGATCTTTCGCGAAGGCGCCGGCGAGGACTACGAGCCGGAGCTGTTCCCTGCGGAGCTGGAAGCAATCGAGGGCTCGACCCGGGGTCGCCGACGTGAGTTCGCCGCCGGCAGGTCGTGTGCGCGACGCGCCCTCCAACACGTCGGTGTCTCCGCCGGGTCGATCCCGATGGGCAAGGACGGGGCGCCGCTATGGCCCCGCGGGATCGTCGGCAGCATCACCCACAAGCGTGACTACCGCGCCGCCGTCGCAGCGCGGTCAACCTCGCTGGCCGCGATCGGACTCGACGCCGAGCTGAACGAGCCCCTGCCGGCGACCGTCCTGAACAGCATCGCGCTGCCGGATGAGCGTACGACCGTGGCGCGTTTGCTCGAAACCCTTGACGGGATCGCTTGGGATCGGCTTCTGTTCAGCGCAAAGGAGGCGGCATTGAAGGCCGCCTACTGGCTTGCGGCGGAGAAACCTGATCTTCGGTCCACATCGATAGAGCTCGACGCCAAGACCAGCTCTTTCCGGGCTCGGCCAGCAGGCCGAAACGCCGGGGGGTGCACGAAGGCAACGCCTGAGCTGACCGGTCGTTGGGTTGTTCGTGGCGAGCTGCTGACCGTGGTCGCCTCCGCTCCCGTTTCCACACAGAGCGAGACCCACAGTTCGAGCTCTCGATTCCAGTGAACGTTGAAAACGTGATGTCGAGTGCCTGCCCGGAAACGGAAACAGACGTTGCGAGAGACGTCCTCCGCTGAGAAGTTTGCTGATGGTCGCGCGTCCCGTGTGACGGTGGGTGGAAGCGCCTGGGGTCAAGACTTCGGCGCCTCCTTCTCGACAGGTTGGGGAAGCAGAGGCACGCGAAATGAAGCAGATGACGAGCGGTGCCGCCTTGCTGTGTGTCATCGCTGCTGTGGTGCTCCCAGCGACTGCCGCCTATGCGCACAAGGTATTGACGCTCGAGAGTGCCGGAATCACGGCACCCGATGGCAGCCCAGCACATGCCGGTCTGGTGATCGACGGATGCACCATCTACTCCGAAGGAACGCTCACCCGCAACGGCACCAGCAGGGTTCTGATATCCGCTTGGACAAACACGCTTGTCCAGTGTGAAGAAGAACATCAAGAGTCGGGGACGGTGACAGTGGCCCAACTCTCAGCCGGCGGCAAGGCTAGGTTCAAAGGGAAGATCGAGGTGACACGCCCCGGGCCGTGCGAGTACGTGTACACCCAGTTCAGGGCTAACTTCAACGTGCCCGGACAGACGATCTTCTTGGGTTTCACAGCCGGTAAGTTGAACAGCAGAACAAGCTCCGAAACATGCGAAAGCACGAACACGACGTTCTTTCTGGGAGACGCGAGCCCCGAACTGTTCGGCGAAGCATTCGAAGACTCCCTCGCATAGCGAAGGGAGACATGGCGGAACGGGTGACCTCTCGACCCCTCCAGAGACAGAGGCCGCCTCAACCAGCCCAGAGGGAAGCGCAATCATCGGGGCGCCCGGATTCGAACCGGGGACCTCTCGGACCCAAACCGAGTGCGCTACCAGACTGCGCCACGCCCCGCCAAGCCGAGTCTAGAGCCCCCACAACCGCCGGGCGGTGCCTGCCGCTGCTAGCCTCGCGACCGCGATGGCCGACGTCCAGCCGCTCCGAGCGCTCCACTACGACCCCGCGATCGTCGGCGACATCGGCGCGGTCGTGGCGCCCCCCTACGACGTGATCGACGACGGCCAGCGCGCGGCCCTGCTCGGCCGTTCCCCGTTCAACGTCGTCGCCGTGGACCTGCCGAAGCCCGGCGCGGACGGCCGGGACGCGTACGAGACCGCCCAGAGCGTGTTCGCCGAGTGGCAGCGCGAGGGCGCCGTCGTGCGCGACGAGGAGCCCGCGCTGTGGGCTCACACGCAGGACTACGCTGGCCCCGACGGCGTCGCGCGCACGAGGCGGGGATTCTTCTGCCGCGTGCGGATCGAGGGCTACGGGCCCGGCCGCGTCCGGCCCCACGAGCGGACCCACCCGGGACCGAAGGAGGATCGCCTGCGGCTGACGCGCGCGACCAAGGCGAACATCTCGCCGATCTTCTCGCTCTACTCTGACCCCGAGCAGGCCGCCTGGTCGGCGCTCGAGCCGGCGACCTCCGAGCAGCCCTGGGCCGATGTGACGGACGGCGACGGCACTCGCCACCGCCTGTGGCGTGTTTCCGACTCTGCGGCGATCGCCGCGGTCCGGGCCGCGACCGCCGACGCCGAGCTCCTGATCGCCGACGGGCACCACCGCTACGAGACGATGGACGCCTACGCCGAGGAGGTCGGCGGCGAGGGCGAGCACCGGTTCATCCTCATGTGCCTCGTCGCCCTTCAGGATCCCGGGCTGACGATCTTCCCGACCCACCGCCTCGTCCGCGGCCTCGACGACGCGCGACGCGCGGCTCTCGAGGAGGCGCTGGAGCGCGACTTCGAGATCGAGGAGGTCGACCGCTCCGAGCTCGCGCCGGCGCCGCAGGGCGACGTCCCGACGCCACTGCAGATGGGCTACGTGAGCGACAGGGACGGGCGCTTCCTGCGCTTGACCCTGAAGGACCAGGCGATCGCCAACGCGGCGCTCGCCGCCCACTCGGCGCCCTACCGCCGGCTCGACACGGGCGTGCTCGAGACGCTGATCCTCAAGAACGCGCTCGGCATGAGCGACGACGACATCTCGCACTTCAACGGGATGTTCTACGCGCGCGACACCGACGAGGCCGTCGCGATGGTCCGCGAGGGCGACTACCAGGCAGCGTTCGTGATGCGCCCGACGCCCGTCGGCCAGGTCTCCGAGCTCGCCGCGGAGGGCGAGAACATGCCTCCGAAGTCGACCTTCTTCTACCCCAAGCTGCTCACCGGGCTGCTGTTCAACCCCCTCACCTGAAAGGTTCGCCGGCCACACCTATCCGTGTCGCTGGCTAATATCGAGTTGGCGGGGAAGCAACGATCGAAGGGAACTCAATGGGTCAGACGCCTGAGCTTGCAAGGATGAAAGCGACTGCACGGCGCGAGGGGAGCACGCTCCGCCACACGGTGCAGGTCCGCGATCACCAGGTGATCGTCGACGAGCTCACGAGCAAAGGCGGCGAGGACACCGGCCCGGACCCGCTCGAGCTGCTCGCGGTCAGCCTCGCCTCCTGTACGGCGATCACGATGGAGATGTACGCGGCTCGCAAGGGATGGGAGATCGGCCACGTCGAGGTCGACGTCGAGTACAGCCCGGCCGAGCGCGGCTGCCCGACGAAGTTCCAGCTCGTCATGCGCCTCCCCGACGACCTCCCCGAGGATCAGGTCGAGCGGCTCCGCGTGATCGCGGCCAAGTGCCCCGTGCACCGGGCGCTCGACGGCGAGGTCATGTTTCAGGAGCGCATTGAGCGCGTTCACCTGGCCGCCTGACCCGCCTCCGTCTCCCCGCCTGCCCCCGAGCGCGGCCGAGCCGGTCGCATCGGCGGTGCTCGTCCCCCTCTACCGCGACGCGGCCGGCACCCGCCTCGTGCTGACCCGCCGGCGCGCCGACCTGCGCCGCCACGCGGGCGAGATCTCCTTTCCCGGCGGTCGTCAGGACATCGAGGAGGAGGACCTGCGCCAGACCGCCCTGCGCGAGGCCGAGGAGGAGATCGGCCTCCCCCACGAAGCCGTGGACATC